>Ga0307509_10001563_pt1 | contig 38525 bp, 44 predicted proteins | sample 10_EM_MG_FD_202245 | JGI IMG/M metagenome (GOLD analysis project Ga0307509, IMG submission 202245) | Populus trichocarpa ectomycorrhiza microbial communities from riparian zone in the Pacific Northwest, United States - 10_EM | ecosystem: Host-associated > Plants > Roots > Unclassified | place...
TATATAATATTTAATTCCTTTTCTTATATGGGCCGGCCCGCTGGGCTCGATGGGCTAACCCGGGCTTTCCTTTCTTGGGCTGGGTTGGGCTGGGCTCAACATTGGTTGGGCTTGGGCCGGGTCGGGTTGGCCCTTTTTCGACCCGGGTTGGCCCATTGGAAGGCTTGAAACACCCCCATATATCTCATCAAAGGAGACATATGGCCAGAGAAAGGGCTGGTTAGGGTAGGGTAGGATGGTCTGCGTTCACAAGGGGCATGTTAGCAGGGAAACCAGCAGGTTAGAGGAGGTGCAATGCTTGCATAGTGGTCTAGCAAGCGGACACCATCGGCCCTGATTTTCGAGACTGAGAGAACAGCTCGCACTATCCTCTCTTGTGTCCTTGGATATATCTTCAAGAGCAAGACCACTCGCACAGCCCCTCCTGTACCCAGGTGCCATAACCATGCATCGTTCTCAAGCCCCATACTCGACTCACTGTAACCCGTCTCAAGAACAATGGTAGGGTATTTGCAGTGTTCGCAAGCGGCCAGTCCGGCCAGGCTTTGGGTCGGCCTGGGTCGGCCTGGGCTTTGGTAGGAGCCGGCCGGGCCGGACAGTGGGCCGCAATCCGGCTTCTGAGGATCATCTGACCGGGCCTGGCCGGACTGCAGATATCTGCAGGCTTTCGAGTGATAAGATGTGATTATGATAAGATCGGAATAAGATAAGATCTGGGGATTTGGGTTTGAGTAACATTGGAGGGGGCTCAACGGAAATGGGAGTTCAGCAGACGAACCAGACAAAATCGCGGCTGGAAATAACGCTTACTGTTGGAGGTGTTTGATGCTGCTCGGCATGCGCAGCCTATGGACAGCCTATCTCTGATCGTTGAGAGAAAGCCTTCGGATATGGGCTTGGGATTGATGGATAGATCCAGGCAGAAGGAATACGGAGGCTATAAAAAGTAGAAGGTGTTTGTAATGTTTGTCGTTCTTTTGTTGGCATGGGAGTCTGCGGAAGAAAGAAAGGGGATGTTGGTGAAAGAGAACGGACATGTGTCTCGATCGCTGGAAGGATAACTTGTGGTGTATCATTACTCCTGTCTTTACCGTTAGCTTGTTTAGTAGGTTAGTTGGGTATTATGAGTTGTGAGCATGAGAACAAGTATTGGAATGAGAGGACGTTTGACTTTCTAGATTGTGCAATGGCAACCGAACTGATGAGTACTGCTTTACTCTTCGAATTTCGTTTTGTTTCGCTTCGGATGTGTTGTTTCGTTGTTCTGCAAACCGTGTTGGCTAATTTCTAGGTTACTTTTAGTAGTTATGAATCGAGTGATAAGGGAAATAGGAAAATACCCGATCGCGTCAACTATCTTCGAATATCTTGAGATATCTTTAGGTATCTTCCGGTATCTGCAGGCATCTTCAGATATCTGCGGGCATCTTCAGATATCTGTAGGCATCTTCAGATGTGAGCCACACATTAATAAAATATTGACTAGTTATATGGAATTTACCGAAAGCCTGTCGGCACCGCCAGGCACCCACGAAGTCTGCAGGCTTCTCCAAAGCCTGGCCTACAAAGCCCAGGTCTGTCTCACCCTGACCTGGCCTGGCCGGACTGAAAGCCTGCCAGCTATCTGTGGGCCGACCTGGCCGCTTGCGAACACTAGGTATTTGATATCTTGCCGGCGGGGAATGAGGGCGCAGTCTGGTTCTTTCTGATGGTTCCGAAAGCCGCCCATAAAGTCCCCAAATGCTAGTTGATATTTGATATAATTAGCAAGCCATTCGTACTTGAGCATTGGCAAATAAGCAACTTACTAGGATTGGTCAACATGCTGACCGTCCGCAACCAATGGGGCGGAAGAAGCCATCTTTCGTAGGCCTGTTCGAAGTTCTTATTCAACCAAATTGCTCCGGTGTCGTGTACCAGAGAAGGCATTCTAAAGGGAGGGAGGAGATGTATATGAGGGAGGGGATGTATATGAGGGGGGGGATGAATATGAGGGGGGGATGGATATCAGGGGGGGGATATATCTGAGATAGGACGGGTAGGATATGGTGAGGAGGCATGCTTCGAGGGGATAGATATTATTCCTGATGGCCCTTAACTCTATTGCTTCGGTTACTGTTCCTTCGGCTGGGTACGCGTGGACCTTCGTCTCCCCTCTATCGAAATCTGCATTGTACGGAATACGAACACATTCGCTGAGTCGGAAAGTCCTCCATAGCCGAATTTTGATCTATGGTTAGTCAGTAATATGAAACGATTTAGGTCATCTGAAGTAAAGCACATAATCATTGAGAATACTCAATTTATGCGGGGGGGGGGGAAGTCCGTTAACTAATACAACGTCCCAATCCTCCAGATACTCTTGAACGATATCCCATTTAACTACTGCATCTCCAGCGCGCTGTCTGTCTGGGAAATTTAGCCAAAGCTTGGGGTCACTACTTTCTTTGTCGTATAATTAAGTTAGGGCCCGGCCACACATCTGGTCTATTCTGAACTAGTTGTTGAAGATTGTGAATATGATATCGAGAACCCTTCTTCAGATAAGTCAAGTTCTTAGACACGAACATCAGTCCAGCGACTTTGTCGATACTTAAGCTTGATTCTGGTGAAATGGCAGTCCTCTGAGAAAAGTCCACATGCCTTCCCGAAAGATTACCCCGAAATTGACCTTGTTTACCCTTTAATCTTTTTAGCAGAATCAGCGGATCGTCTTGAGATCGCTGTAGTTTCGATGAAGGCTTGGAAGGCTGCTGTGTATATACATGGCAATCTGAGCTCCTACACAATCCCATTGTTCCGAAGATAGTTAATAACCGGGCTCGTTCTCTTGGTATGAGGATGAGGATTGCTTACAATTAGTAGGCTCTCATTGTATTTTCAGAATAAGGAAGCTATTAGGAGTTAATTCGGTATAATACAATACTAACCCTCTGACTCATGGGGAGGGAACTACGTCATCCTTTTTTTAGCATCCATTATCACAGCGCTTCACTCGCGCGTCGTCCACAGCCTTTCTTCAAATATGTGTGTTTGGGAAATCACCCGCACGATCACGAGTCCAATTACAGATAGCAGACAATGAGCCATGTGTTTCTGATACAGTTACATCAAAAATATAGAAACAGATGAACCGACGGGTACCATAGCTATTAGGATCAAACAATTCGACCTTTCTCATGATCCCTCCCCCACCGGAACCTCCCCTCACTGATGTCCTCCTCTGTCCCCTCTCTGAGAAACACCGACCAACCAACACAAAGAGACACCTGAGGATTTAACAGCAAAAGAACACAAGAATGGAGAGATAAAAGCGAAGGTAGTAAAGATGAAACGCTGAAAATTTAAGCAATCACGATCAAGAATAAAGCGGGCCATGGGAGGAGAGCAGATATGGGAGAAAAGAACCAGCAAGGAAAGTATATTGTAATAGGACTCCAGAATTCCACAACAGAAATCATCTTATAAAAGTCAACCAAATTAGTAAATAGATCAAGCGGGAGCCTCATTGCTACCTTGTTCGACTGTCTCCCCGGCATGGCTCGAGAGGCAGGGTTCGCCAAGAGAGGTATTGAACAATGACCCTGCATTGGGGCCATCAAAGATTGTCTGGCCAAGCGGCTTACGGGCGCTGGCCAACATCTCCTTCTTGCGGACGTACTGGTACTTCTTCCGCACAGGGACAAGAATATGTCGTTCCAACCGCTGTGGCATAGAACGCGTTACCGCAGCCATGACTAGCTCCGTTTCTTCGTCGGAGTCGATCGGTATGTTGTTAGCTTCGATTTCGTCAAGGGGGTGGAGCTCCTGCATTGATTGCCGCTTCTAGTGGCTTTTTAGCTTGGTAAAAAAGTACGTGAAAGGATTGGATATACTTTGTTGCTTTGCATGGTTCTTCTTCTGGTAGGCTGCCGGGAGAATGTCGTATGGCTGGGAACGGCCGAGGACCGCACACTTGGCTCCCATTGAGTGGGTCTTGCAGGTCAGGGAACTGGCACAGAGGGCGTCATGAGCAAGTTGGACTCCACATCGCTTCTCCACATCAACGGGGGCTAGAAACATTAGCAATAAATTTCATAAAATGAGCCAGGAGGGCTACCATTTGGTTTTGGATCGGGCTTCGCAGGCTTTTCCCTCTTTTTCTTTGCCTTGGATTCCTTGGGAAGCTTTGGTTCTGTGCAGAGTCAGTACAACGACAGGTATCGCAGAAAAGTGGTGCCCCGCCATGCCTCTCTGGAATATTCGTATTGACACCCTCCCGCGCCAGCAGGAGCTTTACTACCCCATCATGTCCCCTCCCCGCAGCCCACAAGAGCGGTGTTCTGCCATCAATACCCGGTAAATCCGCATTGACCTCGCTCTGCGCCAACAGTAGCTCGTCTACTTTATTGATTCTAGAATAGGCAGCCAAAATAAGTGGTGATCTCCCATTAGGGTCTTCAAAGTTGAGGTCGACATGTTCGTGTTCAAGTAGGAGTTTCACAACTCCAAGATTTCCGATTATCGAAGCCCACGAGAGAAGGGTTTGCCAATTATGAGCTCGCAAGAGTCGGAGAGGGAGAGGGGTCACCCTTGCACTGTCCAGATTCGATATGCTGGGTGATGTGAGAAATAGAGTTGAACAAGATATCGCAGGCGTGACACTGATGAGTGGTTTTTGGTTGCGGCTTGTGGACCTAGCTGTAGTATTAGCTGGCGAAATGCGCTCCAAGAATGGAAGGGAAGAGGGGTTGAAAACAGACCTGCTTCCAATGAAGATCAAGCGCCTCAACAACGCGAAACTCCTGAGAGTACTCACGACAAACAAGGAGCTCGGAACTCTCCACCAGATCCCCCTTCAACTCACCCTTGTCCTTTAAGGTAACCCTGCATTTTCCGCAGTACAGGTGCCTCCCGGGATCATCCTCGCTATTTCCTTCGAAAATAGAGCCATCCTCAATATTCGAAAACTTGACACAGCACTTCTCGCATCTAAAATAGCCACCTTGTTTCCCATGAGGAATCGCATTCGAGTTCCACGTCGGCTTGCACATGGCCTTGAACTTGACGCCATTCTCGTTGACGTAAACACCCTCTTTTTCACTGTCCAAGTCTGAGTCGGTGGGGGGACGGCAATAAATTAGCTATGTCAGAGCGGTAAGAAGAGGGAACTCAGGGGAGGGTACTACCCAGCGAGTATAAGGTACGGCCATTCTTTATTAATAATTCATGAGGGTTTTATGAGGTGTATATTTGCAGTTTTCAGGTTTGTTGGGTTTTGTTTTTTTCCCAGCGTGAAGGTAGTGCTGCTGTGGTGGGGCTGCGAGGTAAGTAAGTGGGAAGTTTGGTAGGGAAGTGGTCATAAATTGACCGGTGATCTGTGCTTTTTTCTTTTGTTTCCTTGGTTGCGTAAGGTGAACCGGGGTGTCGGGGCATTTTTTTTGGCGCGCGGGAAGGGTTCTCTTTTGTGCTGGAATTATGGTTGGGAAACATGTGGTAGCAATCATTTCCAAGAGAACATAGAAAATATTTACAATCAGTGCAAGAAACTAGCATAAGCCCCCTCGAGCTCTCGAGGTCTTGTTCATACCTGAATTAGGCATATCCTGGATATAATTTTCATAAAAGGATGACTTGGAGAAGAATGACCCTAAGGTCAGGTCTTGAAAGTGAGAGAATACCGGTGAGAGAGGCTCGGTGGTGCCGGGAATTTCTGAGGTTGTCGCTAAGAGCATAATACCATCCTGTGGCTTTGCTGTGGCTTTGCTGTGGCTTTGCTGTGGCTTCAACCTCTCTGTCGCACATGCCAAGAAATCAGGGCGCTCCTCCGGCGGTAAATTAAAAATCGGAAACTACACATGCTGAATCAGGGCCAAAGCAATTGGGCGATCACAATTTCTGGAAGAGACTGAGTTATAAGATATCTCAAAACAATACTTGTCATGTCATGTAATGGACGAGGCACTCTCATATTCAATATATTTCATTACTAACCAGTAAGGGAACACCGTCAATCAGGCTTATGATTATGGTGCCCACGACGGTACATCTTCCCTTCTCAACAGTAGCTCCACTAATGCATAACGCCTACACTGGACAGCCATGACAAGCGGTCTTTGACCACGATTGTCCGCGATATTGGAGTTGACGTCTTCCCGTTCCAACAGTAGCTTCACTACTGCATAACACCTACACTGGACAGCTGTGAAAGGTGGTGTTTTACTACGATAGTCTGCGATATTGGGGTTGATATCTTCCCGTTCCAAAAGTAGCTTTACCAATGACTCGAACGGATGTTGGGCATCGTACCAGAGCGGGGTTCGTCCCAATTTATCGGTAATATTGGGGTTGACGTCCTCCCGTTCCAACAGTAGCTCCATTACTCTATCGCACCTGCTCTCAGCAACCTATGAGAGTAGCGTTCGGCCAGCATAATCTGCCACGGCGGGATGGACATCTTCCCGTCCCAACAAAAGTTCCACTGCTCTCTCACGCCCCATCTTGGCAGCCCACGAGAGCGGTTTTTGGACAGTATCGCCCCCCTGCCTATCTGGCCTGATGTTTTTCAGTCCCAGCAGTAGCTTTACTACTCTATCATGCCCCTCCTCGGCAGCCTACGAGAGCGGTGTTCGACCGTAATCGTCCAACTTATTTGGAGTGATGTCTTCCTGTCCCAGCTGTAGCTTTACTACTCCAACATGTCCCCCACCGGCAGCCCACGAGAGTGGTGTTCGACCGCAAGCGTCCACTATATTTGGATCGATGTCCGTACGCCTCAGAAGTAGCTCGACTACCCTATCATTCCCCTCCTTGGCAGCCCACAAGAGCGGCGCCCGAGAGCAATTGTCTGCTATAATGGTGTTGATGCTTTCCTCCGTTCCAACTATAGCTTCCACACTGAGAGGACGAAATGGGACCTAGAAACACTAGAGAAAGGACTGCGGAGTCCCACCTGGTTAGAGGAAAGGTGGACAATCAACGCCTAAGGGTAGAAAAAAAAACAAAAAAACAAACCACCTGCAGGACTAGTGATCGTAGGCCTCCGATCCTTTCCACGGATGCAAGCAGAAAGAGGGAATAGCGAAGGTATTCGGTTGCTGTGGAACTGTATTGTTGAACACTATCTCCGCAACTAGTAGCGCACGACAAAAATGGTTAAGCAAGATTTGGGCTTGCCCTCTCCGAGCAGCGCAACCTTGCTCCATATCCAATCAGCAAGAGACATCAGGTTTGATTACCCTCTCGCTTCGATGTTTTTTTTGTTTTTTTCTTCCTTAAATGATATAGCTGGACACCAATTTTAGCCACCTCCCCACTTGGCAACAGTCTCTATGGCCAGATTCTACAGTATTACGATCTCTCTTCATTCGTTCTAGAGTTTCATGTCCTCCGATCCTCATAAAAGTGTGGCTTTACGCGATGGTAACCTGGCCAGTTGAATTTATCGCCCCAAGGAGTTAATCAATCTTTTCCTCAAGTGGTGATACTCAGGCTATTGCCCTATTTAGATCAAGAGTGAGGTCCTGAGTACAGATGAGAGAATTGACTATTAAGGCTCCGCAGAGCACATCATCGGTGAGGCTTGTAAATATTGGCAAGTGACATATCATACCGAATTAACTACCGTAGCGAGAGCCGGTGGAACTTGACGTTGAAATAAGAGTTTTCTTTTTATAGCACAGTAGTGTCTCAAATTCGCACCAAAATGCCTTCACTAAACTCTTTATGGATAAAGCCCGGCTCATTTCGGACTTTCTGACTGTGGGATGTTTTACTTTAGCCCCTACTTTATTTCAACGAGCGAGTACTGGGGGGGGGGTTCGCACACAAGACAAGGCAAATTGGATCTCGCCAGGAAATTCTGTACTGTGCTTTCCCGCTTAACATCACTGAGTACTCTACAGACTCTTCAGTTCCCATAAGGCACCCACAATAGGCAGCTGGCACCACATAAACCAGGAATTTTTTAGTCTACACACGCAAATGTTAGTTGCCACTTAGGGGGATATCAGTTTTGAGTACAGTACAGTGCCAGATATTGGTTTAATTTTGTAGGCTACCGTCCAGAGAGATACCGGGGAACTGAGAAAAATGAAAAACAACTGAGTCTGTCTGCACCAGCGACTACTACAAAAAAGAAAATTTCTTTGTACCTGGAAGCTTCTTGAAGAGAAGCTCTTTAGTAGTATCAGGATAAAAAAACTCTTCGTGTTTAAGGGTAGCGGGGCGAGATCGGCTCTCAAGGTACTTGAAATCGCATTGCAAGAAGATGAAAGCAAGAAGGATCTTCATCTCCTCAGAAACGAAGGAACAACCAGGGCATGGGTGCTTTCCGTAAACATACCCGGGGTCCCTTAGGGAGGTAGTGGTCCACTTTGCATTGTGGGTGGCACGACCCTCAACTTCCAGAGACTTTTTGTACCATCGGAAGTCTCGGGGTCGTCAAGTAGATCTGGATCGGTAGAAAGCATCGCCATGGGGACAGCGATTAGGGTACCCTGCGGTAAATGGGTGCCATCCGAGAGAGTAAAGCATTTCCGCGTCTTGCGATTGAAACTGACTATATAAAGAATTAAGATCATAGCTTAAGGAAAAAGGTAGTGATGTGCTTACGGAGGTCAAAGGTTTCCCTAATAGATTCTTTGAAAAAGTTATCAGTCTTTCTCATATTGCGCAGAGCTGCCCTGTCTACCACCCCATCATTGGAGGAAATTACGGTTTCAACCTCCTCGCGAATTGGTTGAAGGCACTCCGGGTGGGCAGGGAGGTCGGAAAGCGTATTTGATAAAGGTAAGAGATGCTGTATGAATTGCTGCCAGATTAGAAAGCAGCTGCAGTTCGAATAAGTACTCGGTAGTCTTGTGATGTGGTTCAACGAGATCTCTGAGCCATTGAAGCATGTCGTTGGGCTTCTCCTAAACAGCTCCATTCTCTTTTGCAAGTCTCTCTTCTTCCAGACGTCTTTGAATGACAGAACCTAGGAGGGTCTGGGCCTTTCTTCTATGTGAGTTGATTGATTTTGCCGAATTAAAATTCCAAGCATAGAGTAGACGAATAAGGTGCACCATTGCCAATAGAAATAATAGTCACGTGGGTCTGATAAGGAAAATTTGGCGCCTTTGCCAAGAAAAATGCGGGAGTATGATATCATACATGAGGCGGGCCCACTCCTGTCTAATGGCAAAATCACACACACCAGTTCCTCTTTGTCCCACCCGAGCTCTGCAAAAACTTTTCTTACCCCCCTCATTACCTCTATTCTAAGAGCTATTTAGCGATATACGCCTCGCGGAATTCCTGACTTCTTGCCCACACCACTTCTCGTGTCACTTTCTCTGATTACGGTTACGATAATAACCAATACCAACGATGCCTACGGATCGCTCCCTCCCACGCAATATCTCTTTTTATGATGCTACCCACCCTGATGCGGCTCTTGGAGGGTTTCTCCAGAATGGGTCTGTGACCGAGGCAAACTTTCTTGACATTCTCGCAATCTTGCTTGTCATTGAGGGGAGTCCTATACGTGTTCAAGAAAGGGCATCGAGCCATATCGTATCTAGAACAGACGTGCCACTCGAAACGGGAGTATACGATATTTATAGTGAAGGTATGTGCTATGTTTCCCCCATTTACTCGAGTACAAGGCAACCCAATTGCTAATTCCGGCAGCCTCTATCCAAGTTAGTGATGAGCCCTGGATACACCGATGTACTTCTTACGAAATCTGTCCTAGAGAGGATAATTTCTGTGATGAAATCCGTAACCGCGACCGGAAATGCGTGATTTCAGGACTATCAGTTCCTAAAGTCCTTATGCGGGCTCACAAGTGGATCGCTTTCGAGGCTGTCTATATCTTCCCTCTTGAGCGTGACAGTCTTTGGATTCAGTATAATTATCAACAGTGGATCACAGACATGGACGATGCCATCGGATCCTCGAAAATCAACTCGGCTCAAAACGGATTTCTTCTCCAGAAAACTGTCCAGCAGTTGTTCGATCAGTACCTCGTCTCTGTTAACCCGGACGATAACTACAAGGTAGTTGTATTCACTGAAGATCTTCTTGGCCTAGATGGTAGAATTCTCGATCCCGCATGCCGAAACCCTGCCGATCCCCACCGCGTGTCCGATCAGGCTCTAAGGTGGCATTTCCGCCAATCAGTCCTCGCGAATGTTAGAAGAGAAGGGGAACCGATCTTCGAGCACGACTTCCCCCCAGGGTATGATATGGCCGGGGAGATCCTGGCTGGCCCATATGGGCAGGAACGATTCGAGTTGGAGATAGCTTCTAGGTTGAGAGGGTTTTCCGAGGACAACCATTTCCGTCCTGGAGAGACTCCACAGCTCTCAAATTAATGACACTAGCCGCACAATTATCTACCGGAGGCCTGGTAGGATCGTAACAATCAGCTTGGAAGCGAAAAAAGCGCCACGAACTAGAATATTAACCAGATGGGCTAATAAAAAAGGTATCTTGCAATGGGAGGTTTTTCTTGTTTCATTTTCTTTGCATTCTTTGTTGAAAATGGCAGTTTGATGGCCGCACTTGATGCGGGATGTGCCCGCTTTCTGTGGCCGCAGGGGCATATGTACGCACTAGCCACAGGACGCGCAGCTCTGAAAATGTTTTCACCCCACTTGTTTTTCTTTCCTTCACACCTTTCCTCGTGAATCTAGTTCTACTTGAGCGGATTATTCAACACTTCGCCAAGAGTCCCAAATTGTAGGACCTCCTAACCAACTGTACTCTATTATCAAGTTACAATATTATATACAGCACTTTTAAATATCCATCACACAATCACCGTAGCCCATCAAACAAACTCAAACATGTAACCTTTATCTGTACTCATAACCCTAACCCTCATGCTATCAACGACCCTCTCCAGCTTATAGCATTCCACTTGGAGAATATCACACGCAACTTCGGCTGCTCCTTAATACTCCCCTCGCCAATGCTCAGCCCAATAAAGCCACCCGGGATCTCGCGGTAGAAAAGAGAGTGATCCGGCAGGGTGTAAAATACCACCCTTGTGACTCCGCGGATGTCGTAGCGGCGGAAGTGGTGCGCCCGCCCACTGTAAAGAAGAACCGAGTGATGGACTGTGAAGAAAGATGACCATGCGCGACGGGGGAGACGGGTGTTTCTTCCGAGATGGCACCGACGGAGATACGGGTGTTGTAGAAGTAGTTCCGTATTCGGACGAAGTCAAAGTAACTCGGTATGAAGGTTAATATACTTGTGGAGGTGTTTCGGGGGAGTGAGGGTAGGACTGCTTTTGTGAAAAAGTCGAAGCAGGCGTCTGGGTCTGCCGCTGTGGTTGGGGGATCTATTCTTGTGAATGTCTATAATATGGTAGTTAGTAAGAGGAGTTGTTGGGTTAGGAGCGGGAGGGGGCATTGCCTGTCGAACTTGAACCCCCAAATCAATCATAGACCCTGCATACTCTGCTTGAGTCTTCACTTTCACGGCAGCATTTAACATACTCTGATTAAACAACCTCATCATCTCCGGTGTCACCAACCCGCCGAGCACCAACGTCCATCCGAAGTATTTTGCATTAGTGTCTAAATACCAGTTTCGCACACACCCAAAGTCACAACCATGCGGGTCCTTGGGTATCAAATTGAGGTGTTTGAAGATATGCTCTATGTGATCCCAATTTTGCATAAGCAATGTGTCGCGTCGGCTTGATCCACCACCACCAATTCTATACTGGAGAGGAAATCGTAGTCGGGCTTTTTTGTCGGACTCATCACCAATAGTCATACCCAACCCAAGCGGTGAAGCGAGCATTATATCGGAGTTGTAGAATTGACTAAAGTACTTGAGAGTTTTCTGAGTTAATTTTAAGCCTAACCTGAAGAGGTCGTCGTGGTTTCCGGCAAAAGGGAGCACCGAGGTCTTCGGGCTTGTTGGGGCTAATCCGCTCGGCATCCGGGGCTGTGTAGTATGTATCTTGAAAGCGTTTTTTGTTTTCCTAGAATAGTTGGCAACGTGTTAGGTATTCGAGGGAGGATGAACTTGTTACTCTGGTTGTACTATGTCGGCTAGTGCATTTATCACTTCCACGCAAGCGTTTCGTGTTGGTAGTATGAAAAGGATTTTGGGCCTTGTGAAGCCTTGATCTCTGAGCTCTATTTCCTTGTCCGTAGCCTTTTCTAAGCGGGCATTTTTCTTTAGGACTCGGCCTCGGGTGCTGAGTTTTTATTGGTATGAAAATGATCTAGTACTTGGGTGGAAACATACTTTAGGACATGATTTAGTGCATGCAAGGAATACATCCTCCGTAACTCTTTAGCATTGCCTAGTGTTTGTTCACTATATAAAACATTCACATAATTGAAGACAAGCTGCCCTAATGACTTCTGTAGCGGCGTCAGCTCTTGTGCGACCAGCTTCTTCTTCAAATTCAGATCAATTTGGCCTTCAATCCTTCTTCTACCTGTGGTTTGCTCCAAGCCTCCGGGAATGGATAAGTAGGCATTGCCAAGTAGTCTAGATTTAGGCAGCTTAGTATCCTTCCATTCACCTTGTGAAGCGGAGGAGATAGAAGCAAATCTCGAAGGTGAGGGACTTGCAAAATGTGATTCAAATGAGTCTGATTGATCCCCGTTATCTGAGCCTAAGTATATGACATCTTCTTCGGGCTCTTCCTCCTCAGGCTCATTTGCAGAATCTTGACCGTCTTCCAAGATGATCCTATCCTCCTCAGTTTGTGTGATCAAGTTTCGGCGTTTAGGATTACATTGGGTAGACTCATTCTCCTGGGCTTCCTCCTCTTCTTTGAAAACCCCCTCCGCCTCTGCCGTGCCTTCTGGATCCGGGCGGCATGTAAAATTTCTGTTGATTTTGTTACAGGATTGTTTGCCAGTAACCTTGTAGGAATTGAACAAGGAGTAAGTTCTGTAGGTCTCTAATATCAAAAGTCAAGTTCCCGTAAAGGTCGTAAGAGCGGGTAACGGGGGCGTAGGGCTTGCCCTGCCAAGCCAACCCAGCTTCCCCACAATAGACGGTATGACAAAAAGAGTTGAAGCTCTTAAAATTGCCCCACCATCAGTAAATTTCTTCGAAGCCAGCCAACCCGCCCCGCAGCCACCCCCCCTTAATAATCGCTGCCCACTAATCGGCGTTGCCCAGCATGGCCGACAAAGATTCATACATCCATCTTGCTCGACCGCTTCCTGTCGTCAGTGTTCCACCGGCCCAGGCCACTACCTCGCCTTTGAGTGTTGTTGATAATGCCCAGGCCCCTTTCTCTATCTTGGACCATTCGTTAAGGAGGAATGTCGATCGGGAGAGGGTTATTGGAATGCTTTTGGGTGTGAGGAATGAGGATGGGGCTGAAGTTGAGATTAGAAATTGTTTTGCGGTTTGGGATAACGAGAGTCAACAGGTAGGTCTCCAGAAATCGCCATTTTATGGAAATCACACTAATTGGTGATGTGGTGAAGGTTGAGGTAGATATGGACTTCCACAAGACTGAGTTAGGGGTCCATCTGAAGGCGAATCCCAAGGAGGTCCTCATTGGAGGGTATGTTTGAGCAGGATAGATGCTCCTAGGTGTTAGGTGCCTTTCGATATAGCTAATTAATATACTCAGGTATGCGACCTCACCAGAGCCCAATCCTTTAAGCGCTCTTATCCAGAATCTTTATGCCTTTAATGGTGATGGCACCTTCCCCCACCCCGCCGTTCATCTTACCATGTCTACCGTCCCCGGTCAGGACATCGCAATTAGGACTTATATATCGTCCGCTTTCGGTGTTCATCCACGCACTTGAGAAGGCGGTTGAGGAGGTTCTGGAAATGTTGGATAGAGTTAGTGAATATGTGGCTAGAGTCATCATATGTTTCCCGCCCTTAGGGCAGAAGCGAGAGGAGATGCTGACATCTGCACTAGGCTAGCAACACCCAAGCCTCGTTGCTATTTGGAAGTTCTTGATGAACACGCTTAGTTTGGCACCTAAAGTCTCACCCGCCGACATCGAGAGAATGTTCAACACTCATATCCAGGACGTCCTACTCGTGGCATACTTGGCAAACACTATCGGAACCCAGATCGATCTATCCAACAGGTTGGCGAGCGCCAACTTCGGATCCACTACCCCCACTCCAGCCGCGGCTGCTACAAACACTACTGCCACGAGCGCCACTCTTGCAGCTGGCCGAAAATAGTGAATAAACCAAGATAAAAAATGTTTCTTTACCGCAAAAAAAAGGAGTATATCTTCCTCTCGATTCTAGGGTTATACAGCTTCTCGAGTTTACCTCCCTTCTGTTTTCACCTATGTTTAAAAATGGGCGCTTTGGCAGTGGGACGGCTGGTGGATAATGATAAACATTGGGGAAGGGTGATTTCTGTTTGTATGTATACACTGGCGTTGGGTCTTGTATTTGCTTGGTGATTCAGGGCTTCATGTGAATTTTCAGATAATTATTCTAGCGAGACCGAATGATATGCTGTGATCAGATCGGAAACCTTTAACGGATAAGAGATCTGGAAATGAGTGTCTTTTTATTATTGTCTCACGTCAAACCCTACGGAGTATAGCGCCACCCAAGGAAAGCAAAGGGCCCAACTAAAAGAAAAAAAAGCTAAGAATCACAAATTAATAGAGTGCCCGCCCCCTCCAACCTTGACCGAAACTATCAAGGCTATGCAACCGTGATTTCCAACACACTTCGATCGAAGAAAAAACCTAAAAGGGAACAGCTCACGTCCCATTAACCTTGAGAATCTGATCTATACCACAGTATACCCTGCATCCAGCATCAGTCCATCATCCCTACGGACCATCACTCATCAATAAGGTGCTCAAAGATTTGGCTCCTCTGGGCCTCTCAGGTTTGCAAGAACTGATTGGCGGAAATGCCACCTTAGAACGTGATCGGACACGCGGTGGAGATCACTAGGGTTTCGGCACGCGGGATCAAGAATTCTGCCGTCACAATTAAAAAAATCGCCGATAAACACAATTACCTTGTGACCGTCGTCTGGATTGACGGAGACAAGGTACTGATCGAAGAATCGGTGGATGGTTGCTTGGAGAAGAAACCCGTTTTGAGTTGAGTGGATCCTTGAGGACCCGACGGCGTCGTCCATGTCAGTGATCCACTCTTTGTAACCATTGTCGATCCAGAGGGTTTCGTTCCGGAGAGGGAAAATATGCGCAGCTTCGAAACCAGACCACTTGTCATTAGCGATACGGAATTCAGGATTCGAAAGCCCTGAAATCACGCATTTCCGGTCGCGATTGCGGACTTCAATACGGAACCGTTCCTCTCTGGGTGTCTCCGCTTCTGATATCAACTGGTGGAACAAAGGTTCATCACTGACTCGGATATAGCCTGGCAAAATTAACAATTGGGCAATCTATTAAATGAGAGGGATATAGTACATACCATTACCATCGTATGAGATATCGTAGGCTCCCGCTTGAAGAGGCACGTCCGTTCTGGATATGATATGGTTCGATTGCCTGGCTTGAACACGCAGGGGGCATTTTTCTTTTCCTCCTTTTCCTCCTTCTTCTCCTTCTTCTTCTTCTTCTTCTTCTTCGACTACAAGTACGATTTCGAGCATGTCAAGAAAGTTTGCCTCGGTTATAGACCCATTCTGTACAAGCCCTCCGAGAGCCACGTCAGGGCTGGCAGCGTCATAAAAAGTGACATTGCGTCTGTCTGGCTGGGTTAGAGGCATCGTCAGGATTTGTGATTATCGAGAACGTGGTAATGGGATTCGCTTGGAAAATAGTATAGGAAAGGCGTCGGGAAATTCCCAAATGCCTATATTGCTAAAGGTCTTTTAGAATAGAAGTACGGGGGGTGGTGAAATGATGGTTTGCGGAGTTCAAAGAGAGATTCGTGGATGGCCCCACGAGAAGTGGGGGGCAATGATTTTCCACCTAGTTTTGCCGACTGGGCACCCCTGTCTTCCGACCAATGAAATTCACCCACAATCGCGTGTCAGCTGGTAATGCGAGATCATGTCTTGACTCGACATGGACGCGAAGAGCATAATCTTGGGGAAAAAAAATTCATTGCACTTAGCGATCAATATAATCGGTTGGGCAACGGGACAGAGATCCTCCTTAGACATTTTAAATGTAATCTATATAGTCTAGAGTGAATTTCTATGTGGTTGGAAACCAAGACTTTGCTGCACTTCTTCCTATCCCCGGGATGAAAGTTGCGGTATTGTGGCATGTTATCGGTACCTGCAACGCCGCTTTGACACCAGCACACCCCCATTTTTGTGCAGCTTCCAGGGATATCACTAGCCAGGTAAACTCAGTAACGCCTTCTCTACAATGGCGCGGGCAGCAAAGACCAGAGGATGCCTCAATATACCACCAAAGATAGTCCAAACTTCTACAATACTGGTAACTCTATGAATGTGGAATCACTATACCGTTACCGACGATGGGTCTCAACTCCTAGTCTAGCTGTGGCCCTGTAGCCCAAGCTCTGGCATCGGGACATTCAAGAGTGCCCCGTCGAAATTGTGGGGGGATGGCTGATGCAAACCGAAGAATTTCAGAAGCTGGCATGACGGAGTGGTGAAGGTGGAGGTGATAATGCGTCTAGAATTCATGGGGATCTGGGGGTCGGCAAAGCATTTACCAAGTAGCAAGGGTTATTATTCGGGGAGAGAAGAAAGAGAGCCCGTGCTAACAAGCCGCGATGTCAGTTTTCTGGTAGTGGTCAAGTTGTGCGATCAGGCCGGAGGATAAAGCACTGCAGGTACGTGTTTTTTCCCTACCATTGTGGCCCGAAAGGGGCAGTCTGCGACTAGTACGCTAGGTCCTTGTTGAAATAGATGGTTGGCAGAATGGAGAGGATTCCTGAGGATATAAAGTGGGCCTTACAGGACCAGAATAACACCATTGACGGGAGCTCACTTAAACTCGTTGATATGGTGAAGATGCTATCGGCAATCATGTCCTCACAGCCTATATCTATATTCGTTGGCACTCTGGACGGATTTGCGGGGGTGCGATGAGTCAGGTTTATTCATTGGCTGAATTAAATCCTTGAGAACTTCACGGGCACTCGAATATTTGTGACTAGAAGGCCCCATATCGCAAGAACTTGAATAATTGAGGATCCCGCTAGAACTTTAAAGCCACCTCTCCTCTTAAGGCCCGCCTCAGCTAAGAGCTGAAGGTAAATCTTTTCGCTGTGTCTTCCGCCCCGTAATCCAAAGAGGGAAATTCGGGTCGTCCTAGTGGCTTTCTCGATTATTACAGTTCTCACCGCATTCGGACCGAGATGGAAAAGTGCCTTGTTGGATGAGTGATAAGTGTATCCGTAGGCTGTGCTCCTGGGCGATGTCTAATAGGTTTTCTCCGGCCGGCACGGTGAATTTGCTGGATTTGGAGGATCTGGAGGATTTGTCGACAAGTATCGCGTAGAATCTATTTTTTTTCCCCGTAAATGAATTGTCGTTCGGGGGCGAAGCTGGGGAGAGCGCTAACCTATAATGGATGACAGAGTGTTGGTTGGGTGAGTATTGGACCACTATCCCCTGCGGTGTTGATAGTGCCGAATTTCCCTACATCACGCTAAAATGAGGGCGAAAAAACTAGCTTCGCACTTTTCTACAAATGGCATCCAGTGATATCAAAAGAATTTCAGGTCAAATTATTAAGTAGATATTTTTCTACCAAGAGGCACACTAAACCTGATATGAGAGTGATATTGCCAGTACCGTAGCCGTGAGGTAACCTGTCAATATTTATTAACAAACATCCAGAGCCATGTGATAGCATTACACCTCTTTGAGGTTGAATCTACCAAGAAAAACGCCAATATCACTTGTGTCTCTTTAAGCACGGTGTAGGGAAATTCGGCACTATCAACACTGCAGGGGATAGTACTCACCCGACAAACGCCAAGATGTCAACCGAAACCTGGTTTCTTATCCCCCCATCATCACTATACTTGGGCGGGAAAGATAACTAAATGAAAAATGCAGTCCGCCATCTTCCACTTCGACGCCCCACTCCTAGTAATCCTCCTATTAATCTGTACATGCACATAGGTCCGCCAGACAGTCCCTGGAATGGTTGATTCGAGCAAGGATAAGAATGTGTCTGTTGTCTTCCCCCTCCCTTTTCTCTTCTCCAGCTTGTCCATTTGACCTTTGCCCAAAACAGCTTCTTCCGTATGTTCTGGAAGTTCGCGCGTATTGGGGAGCGACTGTCCTCGTATGTTGGCATTTGCTGTGTGATTAGGGGTGTGAGTGGATTGATTGCTGTTTTGCTGAGTGAATGGAGATGGGTGAATGGGACTAATTTGGAGGGGGGATGGTGGTTCTAGGTTGTTAATTTTGTTTCTTAAGAGTAAGAGCAGGATTATTTTCTTTTCTGAAATAAATAAGATACGTGGCGCGCTACTGCATTCATGGGGGTTTCTTTTGGCGTTTTGATTCACAGATTGACAAGGGAACTGCTGGAATTATCCGTGTACTAGTTCCGAATAATTATGGTTGAGGGTTGCAATAGGAAAAGGAGCCTAAGACTCGTGAATCTAGTTCTACTTGAGCGGATTATTCAACACTTCGCCAAGAGTCCCAAATTGTAGGACCTCCTAACCAACTGTACTCTATTATCAAGTTACAATATTATATACAGCACTTTTAAATATCCATTACACAATCACCGTGGCCCATCAAACAAACTCAAACATGTAACCTTTATCTGTACACATAACCCTGACCCTCTTGCTACCAATGACCCTCTCCAGCTTATAGCATCCTACTTGGAGAATATCACACGCACCTTCGGCTGCTCCGTAACCCTCCCCTCGCCAATGCTCAGCCCAATAAAGCCACTGGCGATCTTGAGGTAGAAAAGATGTTGAAATTATGCCCCAATGTGTGAAACGATATGGTAAAGACTTTTGCGTGACTTGAACTTGCTCTATGATTCTTCTTCTTCTTAACCAAACGAAAGGGCCAAATGGCCGAACATATATAGAGAACATAAGTGACCTCATCCTTCAGGAGAAGTATCCTGTAGTTTCCGATTTTTAATTTACCGCCGGAGTAGCGCCCTTATTTCTTGGCATGTGCGACAGAGAGGTTGAAGCCACAGCAAAGCCACAGGATGGTATTATGCTCTTAGCGACAACCTCAGAAATTCCCGGCACCACCGAGCCTCTCTCACCGGTATTCTCTCACTTTCAAGACCTGACCTTAGGGTCATTCTTCTCCAAGTCATCCTTTTATTAAAATTATATCCAGGATATGCCTAATTCAGGTATGAACGAGAGCTCGAGAGCTCGAGGGGGCTTATGCTAGTTTCTTGCACTGATTGTAAATATTTTCTATGTTCTCTTGGAAATGATTGCTACCACATGTTTCCCAACCATAATCCCAACACAAAAGAGAACCCTTCCCCGTGCGCCAAAAAAAATGCCCCAACACCCCGGTTCACCTTACGCAACCAAGGAAACAAAAGAAAAAAGCACAGATCGCCGGTCAATTTATGACCACTTCCCTACCAAACTTCCCACTTAATTACCTCGCAGCCCCACCACAGCAGCACTACCTTCACGCTGGAAAAAAACAAAACCCAACAAACCTGAAAACTGCAAATATACACCTCATAAAACCCTCATGAATTATTAATCAAGAATGGCCGTACCTTATACTCGCTGGGTAGTGCCCTCCCCTGAGTTCCCTCTTCTTACCGCTCTGACATAGCTAATTTATTGCCGTCCCCCCACCGACTCAGACTTGGACAATGAAACAGAGGGTGTTTACGTCAACGAGAATGGCGTCAAGTTCAAGGCCATGTGCAAGCCGACGTGGAACTCGAATGCGATTCCGCATGGGAAACAAGGTGGCTATTTTAGGTGCGAGAAGTGCTGTGTCAAGTTTTCGAATATCGAGGATGACTCTATTTTGGAAGGAAATAGCGAGGATGATTCCGGGAGGCACCTGTACTACAGAAAATGCAGGGTTACCTTTAAGGACAAGGGGGAGTTGAAGGGGGATATGGTGGAGAGTTCCGAGCTCCTTGTTTGTCGTGAGTACTCTCAGGAGTTTCGCATTGTTGAGGCGCTTGATCTTCATTGGAAGCAGGTCTGTTTTCAACCCCTCTTCCCTTCCATTCTTGGAGCGCATTTCGCCAGCTAATACTACAGCTAGGTCCACAAGCCGCAACCAAAAACCACTCATCAGTGTCACGCCTGCGATATCTTGTTCAACTCTATTTCTCACATCACCCAGCATATCGAATCTGGACAGTGCAAGGGTGACCCCTCTCCCTCTCCGACTCTTGCGAGCTCATAATTGGCAAACCCTTCTCTCGTGGGCTTCGATAATCGGAAATCTTGGAGTTGTGAAACTCCTACTTGAACACGAACATGTCGACCTCAACTTTGAAGACCCTAATGGGAGATCACCACTTATTTTGGCTGCCTATTCTAGAATCAATAAAGTAGACGAGCTACTGTTGGCGCAGAGCGAGGTCAATGCGGATTTACCGGGTATTGATGGCAGAACACCGCTCTTGTGGGCTGCGGGGAGGGGACATGATGGGGTAGTAAAGCTCCTGCTGGCGCGGGAGGGTGTCAATACGAATATTCCAGAGAGGCATGGCGGGGCACCACTTTTCTGCGATACCTGTCGTTGTACTGACTCTGCACAGAACCAAAGCTTCCCAAGGAATCCAAGGCAAAGAAAAAGAGGGAAAAGCCTGCGAAGCCCGATCCAAAACCAAATGGTAGCCCTCCTGGCTCATTTTATGAAATTTATTGCTAATGTTTCTAGCCCCCGTTGATGTGGAGAAGCGATGTGGAGTCCAACTTGCTCATGACGCCCTCTGTGCCAGTTCCCTGACCTGCAAGACCCACTCAATGGGAGCCAAGTGTGCGGTCCTCGGCCGTTCCCAGCCATACGACATTCTCCCGGCAGCCTACCAGAAGAAGAACCATGCAAAGCAACAAAGTATATCCAATCCTTTCACGTACTTTTTTACCAAGCTAAAAAGCCACTAGAAGCGGCAATCAATGCAGGAGCTCCACCCCCTTGACGAAATCGAAGCTAACAACATACCGATCGACTCCGACGAAGAAACGGAGCTAGTCATGGCTGCGGTAACGCGTTCTATGCCACAGCGGTTGGAACGACATATTCTTGTCCCTGTGCGGAAGAAGTACCAGTACGTCCGCAAGAAGGAGATGTTGGCCAGCGCCCGTAAGCCGCTTGGCCAGACAATCTTTGATGGCCCCAATGCAGGGTCATTGTTCAATACCTCTCTTGGCGAACCCTGCCTCTCGAGCCATGCCGGGGAGACAGTCGAACAAGGTAGCAATGAGGCTCCCGCTTGATCTATTTACTAATTTGGTTGACTTTTATAAGATGATTTCTGTTGTGGAATTCTGGAGTCCTATTACAATATAGTGTGGGTATACAGAAGATTTGATTCTTCTCTTTCACCTCAAATTTTCCACTCTTTTCAAGATTGTTTTTCATCTTTGCGGTGGTCATTCCTTATGTGATGAAAATGGGTATTTTATATGGGAGAAATTGGTAGGAAGCAGTAGAGGGTTAGTTTATTTTGCCACCAAGATGGTGCGGTCATGCCCGCAATAGCTAAACTATCAACAATCTGTTTCCTTCCTTTCCCGCATATACTGCCACAACGCCAGCAATATGACAATAGCTAGCCTAAGGATGAGTGCAAAGAAATCAAATAAAGCAAGAAAAAACCCCCTTTGTAAGACATGTTTTTGTTAGCCCACCCAGTTAATATTCCCCTAAGTGGCGCATTCTTAACTCGTGAGATCAGTCTTGCAATCCTGACAGGCCTCCGGTAAATAATCGCGGCTAGTGTCATTAAGCCGACAGCTGTACTGTATCTCTATGACAGGAACGGTTGTCTTTCCGAAACCCTCTCAACCTAGATGCTATCTCCAACTCGAATCTTTCCTGCCCATATGGACCGGCCAGTATCTCCCCTGCCATATCATGCCCTGGTGGGAAGTCGTGCTCGAAGATTGGTTCCCCTGCTCCTCTGAGATTCGCGAGGATCGATTGGCGGAAATGCCATCTTAGAAGTTGGTCGGAAACACGGTGGGGATCGTCTGGGTTGCGACACACGGGATCGAGAATCCTACCATCCAACCCGAAAATATCCTCATCGAACACAACAATTTTGTAATTGTCGTCAGGGTTCACAGAAATAAGATACTCCTCAAAATTAGTGCGTGAGCATGATCCAAGAAGAAACCCATTTTGACATGAGTCGATTTTCGGAGTGCCAAGAGTATCGTCGATGTCTGTGATCTCTCTGTCATAATCGTACTGAGTCCAAAGACATTCATGCTCAGGAGGGAATATATAGGCAGGTTGGAAACCACTCCACTTATTGGCCTGGATATGGGCCTCAGGATTTATCAATCCCGAAAAAACGCATCTCCGGTCGCGATTACGGACTTCATGACAGAATCTATCATCTCTGGCGGTAGTATTAAGAGAAATCGACCGGGGTATCCAAGGTTCGTTACTGACTTGGATAGAGGCTGTCAAAATTAGAAATTGGGCCCCCTAGTCAATGGGGGAAATATAGCACATACCATCACAATAAATATCGTATGCTCCTATTTTGAGTGGTGAATTCGTTCTCGATACGATATGGCCCGATACCCTCTCTTGAACCCGCAGTGGATCCCCCTCAACAATAAGTAAGATTCCGAGCATATCCAGAAAGTTTGCCTCGGTTATGGACCCATTCTGGAAAAATCCTCCAAGAGTCACATCAGGATTGGTAGCATCATGAAAGAAGACATTCCGGACAAGAGAGCGATTTAGAGCCATCGTTGGTATAGGGTGATTGTTGTGAGTGGAATCTTGAGACTGACTTGAGAACTGAGGTGAGCAGGCAGTGGAGGGATCCCAGTCGCGATATTGCTGAATACTTCTTAGAAAAGACGTATTCAGGGTGGTAAGATAAAAGTTTGATGAGCTCAAAGAGGCGCTCGTGTGTGATCTAGAGCCCACTTGTTGGGTGAAAGCCGTCCCGCACAATTTTCTTTTCCGGTTAAAAATATTAGTCAGATGTGGCCAAAGAGGAAAATCAAACTCACAGCTCCAAGGTTATGTAATTTATGAAAAACTATGAACGATCAAATAAAGAAAACAATCGTACAAGTATAATACTGTCGGGCATGTTAATAGCTTTCATGGATTTACTGTGTTGCGGGAAGGGTTGTGAAGGTACTCGAGTAGTCACAGGGCTATGGAGTGGGTAGCCGGCATAGTTTATTTTGTGTTGTTTTAATGGGAGGAAGAACAGCCGCGCAGGAAGGGACATCATTGGGATTCTTCTTTTTCTTCTTAGAGAATAGTCCCGTACCTTTCATCCGTCTGTCATTTTTCATTGTCAGGCGAATTAAGTAAATATATTGCTCTCATCACTCTTCCATTACCTTCATCGAGATCTTTTACTTTCATTTCCTTTCTTTCTTCTTTATCACCGGTTGGAGCTCGCCAGTTGTCACAATTGACAACTCCCGTAAAAGAATGCCCACTGGGGAGGAACCCGATGAATACTTGAGAATATACCAAAAATATGCCACCATGGAAAATGTCATGAGCGGCCCAATACATACACAAGGAAATTGCAGTAAAGTGATCACTTCTCTAAAACATTTCCTAAACTTAGGGAATTTTTTGCTATGGTGTACTTTTGGTATGCCCTCACTTGTGTTAATTCAAATACCCCAAAAGCTGAAATAAACGAACAATGATCTAGGAGGTTGAGTTAAGGTGGGCGAAAGGCGGATGCAAGGAATCAATGAAAATTCCTCTGTGGTGATCACTTTTTTTTCATAGGAAGTAGGATTATGGCAGGAATAAACAAAAATAAAATGAGAAAAAAACACTCTTGTATTAATCTCTTATAAAAGTAATGACTGCAGCGAGTGCTATCAAATCGTTCTCAAGAAACTGCTCTCAGCTTATTAGCTATCTTCAACTCAAATATCTTTTGCTTATATGGAGCTTACTCCAATATTGGTTTTCAGGCTCCTCTGAGATTCGCAAGAATCAATTGGTGGAAATGCCACCTTAGAAGCTGGTCGGGCACATGGTGAGCATTGTCAAGGCTGCGACACACGGGATCGAGAATTCTACCATCCAACCCGAAAATATCCTCATTGAACACAACAATTTTGTAATTGTCGTCGGGGTTCACAGTAATACTGTACTCATCGAATCTAGTGTGTATGGTGCTTAAAAGCAGTAATCCATTTTAACTCGAGTTGATCTCTGCGCGCCTGGAAGTATCCTCTATATCGGTAACGTATTTGCCCAATTCGAGTTGGTCCCAAAGACTTCCGTACTGAAGCGGGAAGATGTGGCATGCCTCAAAAGAACTCCACCTATTGGCTCGGATATTGCCTTCGGTATTCATGGTTCCTGAAATAACACATTTCCTGTCGCGATTACGAACTTCACGACGGAAGAGGGCGTTTCTCCCTATTGTTCTGGTGTTACGAGTCGTCTCGGGTTCCACCAAACCCTCCTTACTGAGTTCAATAGGATCTGAAAAAATTAGCAATTTTGAAGCTAACAAAATAGGGGAAACATTATAATCTTTTTATACCATCAGAGTAGATATCATAAGCTCCCGCTTCAAGAGGCACATTGATTCTGGAAACGATCCGGGTCGATGTCCTCTTTTTAACACGAATGACAACCAAATTGGCAAGCACAATCTCAAGAAAATCAAGAAAGTTTGCCTCGGTGATAGACCCATTCTGGAAAAATCCTCCAAGAGTCACATCAGGATTTGTAGCATCATGGAAGAAGACATTGCGGATGAGAGAGCAATCCAGAGCCATCCCCGGTGTGGTGATTGTTGTAAATGTAATCTTGGAAGTGACTTGAGAACTGGTATAAGCAGGCAGTTTTGGGATCACGGAGGCGGACTTCGGAAATGTCGCTTCCAATAGAAGCAGTGGGAGCGGTGCTGCGTCAATCCAGCTTACGTCTACCGGTCTTTTGGAAATCGTGGATTTACGCTTTTTTTTCCCTATAATCTCGAGTGACATATTGTGACTGCGTGCGTCACCCACTATCTCTACATTAATGTTTAGGCCCCGCCTATTTTCTTCCTCGGTCCTTATTCTTGCGCTCCCTCATTTAATCTATTTGTAATATTTCCACAAGTAATATAAGTTGTTGATTGGTTTGGCAACCCAGGTATCATACTCCAGGGAAGCCTGGCAAATGTGGCGTACTGTACAGAATATCTGTGTGGCTGGTAGCTAAGACTTCGCCAGACCAGTGGTGGGTCACTACTGGTATCGCTTTAGCGCTGTCTTCCCCAGTAATTACTTATTGACCTGCGGTTAATAGATAGCGCAGGGTTGAATTTTCTTCTATTAAATTTCCAGTTTTTTACATTTTATTTTATATATTCCACTAGTTTAAATCTTGCATAAGGGGTTATCCTCCAAGTTCGGGTTTGACGCGGGGTGGTATTCTCACGATCCGAAGGGCAGAGCGACACAGAAGCATTTGCACCCAGTATATTCATGCAGCAAACTACATTCAGCTATAGGAACATGCTATGCGATGAATTCCCCAAATGAGGTCATGATACCGAGTGATATTCCGTGACCGCACATTATTCCTGCCGCATGCCCGCATGCCCGCATGCTTGACATGCTATCCAGAGGATGTGCTCTCATGGCAGCCCACCTTGTTTTACATATTCATCGTACTCCCTGGGGAACAAAGTACATACATTAGCGTCCCCAGCCTTCTTACACTGGCTCTCGGCCCACAGGAACATCCGGCAACAGCAGAAGAGCGGGTGTCAATTATAACAGAGTGCCTAACCCATTGCACGACAATATCTCGGTATAATTCCAAAGTGACATCGGCCTTTCACTGTTGCCAGTTTTCTTTTTATCAATCATTCACTCTCCGTTGGACCACCATAAACCTTGATCCCTTTGGTGTTTGGTCTGGTGCTTACCTAATCTGGGCACTAACCGATAGCGGATGAAAGATGCTGGGTGAGTATATTGAACCACTATTACTCACCCGACAACCGCCAAGATATCAACTGAAACCTGGTTTCTTATCCCCCCATCATCATTATACTTGGGCAAAAAAGAAAACTAAATGAAAAATGCAGTCCGACATCTTCCACTTCGACGCCCCACTTCTAGTGATCCTCCTATTAATCTGAACATGCACATAGGTCCGCCAGACAGTCCCTGGAATGGTTGATTCGAGGAAGGATAAGAATGTGTCTGTTCTCTTCTCCCTTCCTTTTCTCTTCTCCAGATTGTTCATCTGACCTTTGCCCAAAACAGCTTCTTCCGTATGTTCTGGTAGTTCGCGCGTATTGGGGAGCGACTGTCCCCGTATGTTGGTATTTGCTGTGTGATTAGGGCTGTGAGTGGATTGATTCCTGTTTTGCTGAGTCAATGGAGATGGGTGAATGGGACTAATTTGGAGAGGGATGGTGGTTCTAGGTTATTAATTTTGTTTCTTAAGAGTGCGAGCAGGATTATTTTCTTTTGTGAAATAAATAAGATACCGGGCGCGCTACAGCATTCATGGGGGTTTCTTTTGGAGTTTTGATTCACAGATTGACGAGGGAACTGCTGGAATTATCCGTGTACTAGTTCCAAATAATTATGGTTGAGGGTTGCAATAGGAAAAGGAGCCTAAGACTCGTGAATCTAGTTCTACTTGAGCGGATTATTCAACACTTCGCCAAGAGTCCCAAATTGTAGGACCCCCTTAACCAACTGTACTCTATTATCGAGTTACAATATTATATACAGCACTTTTAAATATCCATTACACAATCACCGTGGCCCATCAAACAAACTCAAACATGTAACCTTTATCTGTACACATAACCCTGACCCTCTTGCTACCAATGACCCTCTCCGGCTTATAGCATCCCACATGGAGAATATCACTGGCACCTTCGGCTGCTCCGTAACCCTCCCCTCACCAATGCTCAGCCCAATAAAGCCACTGGCGATCTCGCGGTAGAAAAGAGAGTTATCTGGTACCCCGCAGAATTCAATGCTTGTAACTGCGCAGATATCGTAGCGGTGGAAGTGGTGCCCTCGGCCACAGTAAAGAGGGTCCGAGTGACGGCCTGTGAAGAAATGTGACAAGGTTGCGCGCGACAGAGGAGACCGGCGTTTCTTCCGAGATGGTACCAACGAAGATAGAGGTGTTGTGGAGGTGGTTCCGCATTCAGAGGAAGTCAAAGTAACTCTGTATGAAGATTAATATGCTTGTGGAGGTGTTTCGCGGGAGTGAGGGTAGGACTGCTTTTGTGAAAAAGTCGAAGCGGCGTCTAGGACTCCGGCTGAGGTTGGGGGATCTATTCTTGCGAATGTCTGTAATATGATAGTTAGTATGAGGAACTGTTTGGTTAGGAGCGGGAGGGGGCATTGCCTGTTGAACTTGAACCCCCAAATCAATCTTGGGCCCTGCATACTCTTCTTGAGTCTTCACTTTTCTGGCAGCATTTAATATACTCTGATTAAACAACTTCATTATCTCCGCTGCCATGAACCCGCCGAGCACCAATGTCTGTCTGAAGTATTTTGCCTTAGTGTCTAAATACCAGTTCCGCACACACCCAAAGTCACCACCATGCAGATCCTTGGGTATCAAATTGAGGTGTTTGAAGATATGCTGTAGGTGATCCCAATTTTGCATAAGCAATGCGTCGGCTTGATCCACCACCAATTCTATACTGAAGAGTACATCGTAGTTGCGCTTTTTTGTCGGACTCATCACCAGTAGTCATACTCAACCTGCGTGGTGAAGGGAGGATTATGTCGGAGTAGTAGAATTGACTAAAGTACTTGAGAGTTTTCCAAGTTAATTTTAAGCCTAACCTGAAGAGGTCGTCGTGGTTTCCGCTAAAGCGAGCAGGGAAGTCTTCGGGCTTGTTGGGGCTAATCCACGCGGCATCCGCGGGTGTGTAGTATGTATCTTGAAAGTATTTTTTGTTTTCCTATAATAGTTGGCAACGTGTTAGGTATTCGAGAGGGGGTGAACTTGTTACTCTGGTTGGGGTATGTCGACTAGTGCATTTATTACTTCCACGCAAGCGTTTCTTGTTGGTAGATGAAAGGATGTTGGGCTATGTGAAGCCTTGATCTCTGAGCTCTATTTCCTCGTCCGTAGCCTTTGCTAGGTGGGCATTGTTCGTTCGGACTCGGTCTTGGGTGCTGAGTTTTGATTAGTATGAAGACGATCTAGTACTTGGGTGGGAACATACTTTAGGACATGATTTAGCGCATGCAAGAAATACCCCCTCCGTAACTGTATAGCATTGCCTAGTGTTGGTTCGTGATATAAAACATCCACATAATCGAAGACAAGCTACCCTAATGACTTCCGTAGCGGCGCCAGCTCTTTAGCGACCAGCTTCTTCTTCAGATTCAGGTCTTTTAGGACTTCAATCCTTCTTCTACTTGTAGTTTGCTCCGAGCGTCCGGGAATGGATAAGTAGGCATTCCCAAGTAGTCTAGATTTAGGCAGCTTAGTATCCCTCTATTCCCCTTGTGAAGCGGAGGAGATGGAAGCCAATCTAGGGTGAGGGACTCACAAAATGTGATTCAAATGGGTCGGATTGATCCCCTTTATCTGAGCCTAAGTCTCTGACCTCTTCTTCGAACTCTTCCTCTTCCTTAAGCTTATTTTCTAGATCTTCACCGTCTTCCAAGATGATCCAATTCTCCACGGTTTGTGTGATCAAGTTTTCGGCGTTTAGGATTACATTGGTTAAACTCATTGCTCGTTACCAAGAGATTGGAGTTGGAGGTTGTAACGTTTTGCTGCTACTATGTCATCTTCTGATTGGGATTTGGCGTAGTCGCTGCCTAAGTGTTCCACAGAGTCTTTGCAACCGTGTAGTTCAGGATCATCAGAAGTTTCGGGATTAGAATCGGGATCTTGAGCTTCGGGAATTCTATTGCGCAATTGTCAGGCAATTGTAAAGTATGGTCGGGCGATAATATATTATAACTGATTGATAGGAAAAACGTACCTCTGTGGTCAATTTTGAGTTCTAATTGAGGTTCTTCCTTGATCTCTCTCTCCTCGACCACCTCGACCACCTCGACCACCTCTACCAGCTCTAGCAGCTGTGCCTCCTCGGCTTCTCCCTCTTCTTTTAAACCCCCCTCTACTTCTGCCGTGCCTTCTGGATCCGGGCGGCATGTAAAAATTCGGTCGATTTTGTTACACGATTGTTTGTCAGTAACCTTGTAGGAATTGAACAAGGACTAAGTTCTGTAGGTTTCTAATATCAAAAGTCAAGTTCCCGTAAAGGTCGTAAGAGAGGGTAACGGAGGAGTAGGGTTTGCCCTGCCAAGCCAACCCATCTTCCCCACAATAGACGGTAAGAAAAAAAGAGTTGAAGCCCTGAAAATTGCCCCACCATCAGTAAATTTCGTCGAAGACAGCCAACCTACCCTGCAGCCTCCCCTCCAAAATTGCTACCCACTAATCAGCGTTGCCCAACATGGGCGACAATGATTCATACATCTTTCTTGCTCGACCGCTTCCTGTCGGCAGTGTTCCACCGGCCCAGGCCACTAGCTCGCCTTTGAGTGTGGTTGTTAATGCTCAGGCCCCTTTCTCTATCTTGGACCATTCGTTAAGGAGGAATGTCAATCGGGAGAGGGTTATTGGAACGCTTTTGGGTGAGGAAGGAGGATGGGGCTGAAGTTGAGATTACAAATTGTTTTGCGGTCAGGCATAACCAGAGTCAAGAACAGGTAGTTCTCCGGAAATCCGCCATTTTATGGAAATTACACTGATTGATATTGTGGTGAAGGTTGAGGTAGATATGGACTTCCACAAGACTGTGTTAGGGGTCGATCTGCAGGCTGATACCAAGGAGGTCCTGATTGGATAGTATGTTTGAGTAAGATAGATGCTCCTAGCTGCTAGGTGCCTTGCGATATAGCTAATTAATATATTCAGGTATGTGACCTTACTAGAGCCCAATCCTTTCAGCGCTCTTATCCAGAATTTTTATGACTCTAATGGTGTTGGAATCTTCCCCCACCCCGCCCTTCATCTTCCCATGTCCACCGTCCCCGGTTAGGACATCGCTATTAGGACTTATATATCGTCCGCTTTCGGAGTTGATCCATGCACTTGAGAAGGCGCTTGACGAGGTTCTGGAAATGTTGGATAGAGTTAGTGAATATGTGGCTAGAGTCACCGTATGCCTCCTGCCCTTAGGGTAGAAGAGAGGGACAGGTCAAGTAAGAACCTCGATTAGCACTGAAAATCAAGCAAAGAAGTACGTTTTTCCTATCAATCAGCTCTAATATATGATCGCACGACCCCTCTTTACCATTAGGGACCGCCCTGACAATTGAGCAATAGAATTCCGGAAGCCTGAAGACTTCCCTGCTCGCTTTAGAGGAAACCACGACGACCTCTTCAGGTTAGGCTTAAAATTAACTTGGAAAACTCTCAAGTACTTTAGTCAATTCTACTACTCCGACATAATCCTCGCTTCACCATGCGGGTTGAGTATGACTATTGGTGATGAGTCTGACAAAAAAGCGCAAGTACGATTTGCTCTGCAGTATAGAATAGGTGGTGGTGGATCAAGCCGACGCATTGCTTATGCAAAATTGGGATCACCTACAGCATATCTTCAAACACCTCAATTTGATACCCAAGGATCCGCATGGTTGTGACTTTGGGGGGGTGTGGAAGTGGTATTTAGACACTAATGCAAAATGCTTCGGATGGACGTTGGTGCTCAGCGGGTTCATGACCCCGGAGATAATGAAGTTGTTTAATCAGAGTATGTTAAATGCTGCCGCGAAAGTGAAGACACAAGCAGAGTATACAGGGTCGATGATTAATTTGGGGGTTCAAGTTCAACAGGCAATGCCCCCTCCCGCTCCTAATGAAACAGTTCCTCATACTAACTATCATATTACAGACATTCACAAGAATATATCCCCCAACCTCAGCTGGAGTCCTAGACGCCACTTCGACTTTTTCACAAAAGCAGTCCTACCCTCACTCCCGCGAAACACCTCCACAAGCATATTAATCTTCATACCGAGTTACTTTGACTTCCTCTGAATGCGGAACCACCTCCACAACACCTCTATCTCCGTCGGAGCCCTATCCTAAGAAATGCCCTTCTCCTCCATCTCGTGCGCACAGTCACATTTATTCACAGGCCGTCTCTCGGTTCTTCTTTCCAGTAGGCGAGTGGACCACTTTCGCCACTACTACATCCGCGGATTCACACGGGTGGTATTCTACACCCTGCTGGATAATCATCGGTGGTTTTATTGGATGGAGCATTGGCAAGGGGAGGGTTACTGAGCAACCGAAGGTGCCTGTGATATTCTCCAAGTGGAATGCTATAAGCTGGAGAGGGTCGTTAGTAGCATGAGGGTCAGTGTTATGTGTAGAGATAAAGGTTGAATGTTTGAGTTTGTTTGATGGGCCACAGTGATTGTTGGATGGATATTTATAAGAGCTCTATTTAATATTGTAACTTGATAATAGAGTACGGTTGGTTAGAGGGTTCTACAATTTTGAACCCTTAGTGAAGTGTTGAACAATCTACGCAAGTTGGAATAGATTCAGCAGTGTTATGCTCCCTTTCCCATCTTGTAACCCTCAACTGTAATTATTCAGGACTAGCACACAGGTAATTCCAGCAGTGCTCTGCTCACCCAGTGAATCAAAACGTGAAAAGAAATCTCCACGAATGCTCTAGTGCGCCCCGTCTCTTATTTATTTCACAAAAGACAATAATCCTGTTCGCGCTCTTAAGAAATGAACGTAAGAACCTGGAACCACCATCCCCGCTCCCAATTAGTCCTATTCACTCATCTCCATTCACTCAGCAAAACAGGAATCAATCCACTCACAACCCTCATCACATAGCAAATACTAACGTACAGCTATATTCACTTCCCGATACTTGTGAACTGTCAGAACATACCGAAGAAGCTGTAGTAGGAAAACAAGATCAGATGAACGAGCTAGAGGAGGAGAAGAGAAAATGAAGGGAGAACAGAAGTTAGTTACCACAACAGCAAAACAAAAAACTGTCCCTCTCATCAATCCCCTGCTTTCCTCCGTCTCTTGTACTGTGCAAATGTCTCACGCTCCTCCCATACGCCCGCCTCCTTCATCAATTTCTCTGCCCGCCCATTGGCTCTGAGCCATGCAGTACCCGATATTGATTTTGCAACTAATCCCTCCAGAACCGGCAAACTGAAGGTTATTGCATCCATTGGCTTCAACTCTGCAGGAATATCCTCTCCAAAGATATCCTGCATAGTAATCTGAAATGCACGTGGTTCTGCAGAATCAATAGGCGGTGGTGGTAAAATAGTTGTGCCAAATATTTCGGTGATGTCTTGGAAGTCCTCCGAGGCGCGATAAACAGACAGCGATGATTCTAACTGTCCGATTAACGGCATTCGCAGCTTGTCTTGCCCATTGAGATCACGTAACCGGTTGGCTAAATCGTGAAGCTTTGTAGATTCGTCTATGCTCTCTATGAGGATTCTCTCCTCTGTTTGCCATCTCTCAGTCCCACTCTCATCTTCTGACACCTCACTTTCTAAATCTGTCCCACTGGTTATACGTGTTTCGGTAAAGCACATCACGATCGCAATTCTTGTTTGCCCTCGGGTATGCAGGAGCCATAGTCTGACATCTTCCATTAATTCCTCCAGGGTCTCAGCCCAGCCCGCCTCACACACAACGGCTGGAAAGTCTGCGTCACTTGATTTCACGTAGCCATCAGGTTGTTTCTCCGATGAGCCACTCCAGTCCCCTTCAAAACCTTTAAATGCTAGATGCTATTAGTCAAATTCCAAACGTAATCCATCCACTAGGATAACTTACAAGTACTTGAATCGCCGACTTCTATCAACTTATGGGCTTTCAACAAGCCTACCTTTTCCACAACAGATCCAAACACAGTTTGCGTAAAAAAACGTCCCAACGCACCATGGGTTGGTGTGGCCATACATTTAATAATTAATTGTTCCGAGAGAAAGTTATACTCGTAACGGATTTCGTTGTGCTCAACCAGTTCTGGATTTTCCATGATCCAATCCTGTAGCTCTTTCACTGAAATATTTGGAAAGTGCACATCGCCTTCAGACATTTCCCGTAACTCTGTTATTTTCTCCAATTTCAGGTCTCTGATCGCAATGGTCGGTTCCATGATGGTAATGAGGTTCGGAGAACACTGGGGAGGTAGAAGCTCTTTATCACAAGAGATAAGGCTTGGCGGAACGGGAGTACCTTTGGTTTTCAACGCGATGGGGGCTGGCGGGGGTTTTATAGCCGGTGGAGGTGATTCAATCTTTCGTTTGACTGGTCTTGATACCCTGGCCACATGTGCTCGATAGGGACTCGCATCATAATGACTATGGTAGTGGAGACTTTGAGAGTTGCCACCGTGGCCACCCCTAGCACTAATAGCTTCCCGGTACCCTGAATTTAGATGCAGCCCATGCGACCACATCATTGGATAGACAGAAATAGAAATTCGAGTCACGTGTGAACGTACCAGGAAAACTTAATAGGTAGAAGGGGAATGAGAGAATTCAGAAGACAGGAAGCAAGGATTGAGATAGAATTGATTTTAGGATTCAAGATAGGATCGTCCAAGCTTTAACTTGAAGGTAGGATTATAAGTTCTGAGCGAGGTGAGCAGGGAGAGCATAGCCGGAGGTGAGAGGCAGGTGAGAGGCAGGTGAGAGTCAGGTGAGAGGCGGGTGAGAGGCAGAAGGATATTATATTCTGTATATACGTAAGCTCAGGCACCAGAGAGGATTATTCAACTAGTTCTTCATACCCCTGCTTCAACAACCCAAAATTTTATCTGATGGAATTACATCACAATCTACTTGTTTCCCCAGACTTGTGCAAAATCAACTTCAATACTACAGTAATTCACCTCCTCCCAGCTCCACAAGAATATCTGCCATCGAGAACCGATCCTGCACCCATCATTCACCCCAATTGTTTTAAGGTCTTCTGGAAAAAATATTGAAGTAAAACTCTCCCTTTCCATTAGCTCAAAGATCAACTCGTAGGCTAAGCGGTGACCAAAGACATTACTCTCCAAGCCGCCATCCCTCTGGAACAAGAGGCCACAAAAATCGCCACTTTTGCCAACATATTCTTTAACAGCATCGATTTTTTTCCCTTCCTCCTGATCAAAAACTACACAGGCAACATGGGAGGGAGGCTTGGTCTTTGGTCTGTAGTTTTATCATCTAGGCGGTATTTCCATGGAAACTGAAGCATTTCGGAGATAAGCCCCTTGGAAGCAGGCACTGACAAGTCCAGGGCATAGATGGGGGCCCATGACATGAGCGGATGGTAACTAAAATCGAACTTTATCGCCACAAGATAGGGTGAGGAAACCGGCTACTTGACAGGGAGAGAAAGCTCCACCTCATTTCAGTTCGTCAGAAGCTATAAAATATTAGTCTTTAGGCATCCCCACTGAACCCATTAACGAATAACATACACAGGGTCAATCCAAAAACTGCTGCTCATCCCTATTGATGGATGTGTTCTCTATGGCATTCTAATAACCTCGGATCTCTTCAGGGTCTTCCCGAACAACTGCAATTCCTGTCACTCGTTCGCCACTCCCATAATCGATTTCTTGAACATAAACACCACCGCTGATATCCTGCACGTATCCGAAGAATTGGTCCTTTCCTTCTGTACTCCTCTCACCCTGCCATATATCATGACTCTGCAAAGTGAATCAAGCGCTATCCAACCACCAAATTGTTCAGGAGCAAAATCAGGGGTGAAAATCCCCATTTCTCCAGGGCGAGACGCTATTGACCATTCTTTCAGTTGTGTGTCATCATCCTACATCTACAATTTTTGAATCAGGCTCACTAAACAGAATGAGGCCGGGAAGCTCAGTTTTGTAGATTCTACCATCAATAAGTAGAATGAGTCCCAACTGTACGAACCTTTTGATCCTCTTTTGCGAACAAACTCTGCAAACCTATGATATCTCAACTTGTTTCTTTGTGAAAAACCATTTGCCATGGGCCACCAATATTAGCTGCCGGAGCAAAAACCTTGTGGGTTCCGAGAGAGCGTGTTCCAAAAACCTCACTTGCATATCTACCTCCTGTGAGAAACTAGAGAGAGAGTCAACATGTAATACTAGATGAGCCGGAAGTTGACCTACGAGAATGCCATGAACAAAGAAAGGCACCACTACAGCAAATCACCTCGGCGGCCACTAAGTCCCCCTCCTCGAAACAAATGCTGTTCCGGTCTTTAGCCAGCTTTGACCCGAGAAAAGATGCGACTCGACTGTCGTTGCTACACTCTCGGTACAGGAATTCCAACCCTCTGAGCATAGTGTCATCATAGCTCTATCATTTCCATGCAGCTCCTCTAATCCCTCCTCATGAAATCCATTTGCCCAGATTTCCCACCCACTCTTATACATTCGCCAATCTGGGAAGTGAGGCCTTCCTGCTTGAGTAATTTAACATCTGGTGGTGGAAGCCTCTTCCAGACTGATGCCTCCGCCTGAGAGAGAAATCAACCATCTGAGGCGGAGCAGTGAGCGGCCCAATGGCATCGTCACACTCCAGCTCGGGGGTCTCTTCTAAAATACTAAGCGCTTCAATAAACCCACACGAGTTAACAAAGCTGATCACAACTAACAAGATTCCGATACCGAGAGGGAGCTGTGATCTTTCGCGCAAGCCATTCCCCACTCCGATCTTCTGCGAAAAAAATGTGTTGTTATTGAAAACCAACTCTACTTCCACAAACAATGTTGTTATGCAAACAAAAAGCCAAACCCTGTCAGAGTCTTCGAACGGACGTCAACATCTTCGAGTACACATAAGTTAGATACAAGTACGATACTACCAATCGGACAATGTTAACCTTGAACTTATGCTAAGGATAGCGTATTATCCGGCAAGAGTTGGATTGAGGTTACTGTTGATTTCCCCCCTGGTTGACACATTTCTACTTACACAGCTTTAGGGTAGGCTGCGCCTAACATCAGCAATGGTGGGGTACACTGATATACCGGTTGCAGACCGTATACGATTAGCAAGGTAGACTTCGCCCTAATGCTAGTCATGCAGTACTAACCGCTCCAGGAGTCTATCAATGGCGCATTCGTGGGTCCGGACTGCTTATATCGGGTCTATGTTGAGGGGGCCCGTCTGCAGGTATCTATCAATCCCTATACCAAAAACACGGGTCCTACTAATATGTAACTAGAGCGATCCAGGGCGTCTTACGCGCTTAATAGCGGATAATACAGGGGATATGGCGTCAGGGATCATGGGTAACTACACTGAACAGTGCGATCCCAAAGCCCAGTAGCGGAGCGCGGAATGGATCAGCATTCGTGTATAAACTGGGGGTATATGTAGAAATACGAACAATGAGTGATACCCCGGAGAGGGCCATTAAATGTTATGTTTGAGTATATTACAAAAGGTGTTTTGTACCTTAAGAGATGAGGACCTCTGGTCGATAATCGAATACCGAATACCATAAAATAGATTTTGTGAAACTGGGACCTAGTTCACTGTGAGACTACTCGTAGCATGTACCCTCTTCACAGGCAGCCATAGCTACATCCGCCTCTCTTCACAATCGCTTGCTGAATTTGCATCTATCTCGGAATATGATATGGTATCTAGGGGGGTGGAAAATGGCCTGTCACCTATCGCCGAGCTGTCCGAGACTCCATTGGAGTACTGTCAACCTTGGTGGTGGTCTTAGCGTCCTTGGAAGTGGTTGGAGCACTGGCACTGCTAGAATAATTACGGGTACAGTACAGCCTAAGCGCGAGTACCAGCCTGGCTGGCATAGAATGGGTTTCCTGCATACTGTGCCACTCGAGTAGGCGCCCGTTGCGCACTGACCACTCCCCAATTCAGCAGCCACCGTGCCAGGTGGGAACACGCGCAGCAGTATGCGGATATTAACCATTTATTTCTACTCAGTATTCTGAGGTCACCGAGACCGGCTCCAGGCGCATGTTAGATACAGTGTGGAACCCCCCCGCCCCGCCTTAGTGTTAACAGGAATACTCGAGTACAAGTCGATCCTTAGTCGATTTGGTTGGCGCCTTGGTTGGTTGGGTGGTTGGCTTTGGTTGCTCGATTTCCTGGCTAATGAATCTCAAACCGCCCAAGGGTCTCTGGCTGCCCAGCAATCTCAAACCGCCGAGAGGTCTGCTGCCCACAAGCCTCATGGTAAGCTTGGTACGGAACATTGAAGGGAGCGGAGGGAGAGGGAAAAGAAAAAGAAAAAAAGGAAAGGGAAACGGAAGCGAGAGCGGAGGAAAAAAGGATGGTGGAGGAAAGAGAGAGAGGAAAGGACGTGGGGGGTGCACCCTTCGTAATGGTAGTCCGCCCGACCCTTGTCAACCCACGACTACCTCAGTAGAGAGCCTCATTGATGTCGGCTTGGGGAGACCGTCACGAGTGTACTCGAGTAGTTGGATATTCAGTAGATCAAATTATTTATGGCCATCTTTTTCGTGGTTAGAAAAAAAACCAAAAACAGAATACCGGTAGGTAAATACCCGGATTCAAGAGCCCAACCAGGCCCCAATCTGAGAGAATTATTTTTCCCACCACTGGTATTTCCTCCTTATTTTCATTTTTCCAGAGTGCTGAGCCTGCTACTTGAGTACTCGAGTACGATATTGAAAGGCTTAGAGTCTACCTGCATAGTGGGAGCAAGGACTGCAGAGGGCCGTGAACTTACTAAAAGGCCAGATTGAAGAGTCCCTATCCCCGCAGAGGTGACCTCACATGAATTTGTCGCTCAGCACTGTCTGGCAATACTTTCTAGACTCACCTGAGGCAATTCCATGGGCCAGAAACCCCTGGGGGATCACAAAAAAATGGAGAATAACACTTATCGTCATTGAAAAAAACCGCCCGATAATACCATTCCTTTAACTGTAGATAAGTGACGGCTCCAAGAGCTCACCAACTGGAAATTGTATGAAACTATAGTACAAAGGCCAATGCTCAACAGCATTGCGCACGCCCTCGCTTCTCATACTCAATAATCCAGTCCTTCACCATCCTAGTCGAAAATTCAAGCAAATCAAGTTGCTCTCTGACGCCACGCTTATCCCATCCATCGTTATCATTGCTTGTACCCGGACCCGCAGCCTGATCAAAGATCTTTCTCAGCTCCGTATTCTCCCACATCTCCCATGTCTCGACGCGGCACTCATCAGTATCCCCAAATTCCAAAGGCTGTGGTCGTTCCTCCATATCTTCTCCCTGTAGCATTTGAGGATAGGTGTCTTCCCAAGCCGGTACAGTGGTAATACACTCCCAATCGACGATCCCGGTTATATCCAGTGTTGTGTGGTCAACCATGATATTTGAGAGACTAAGGTCGTGGTGACGCAGCGCGAATTCCTTTATTTGCATGTCGTTGGAGAAAAGGGAAGTGAGAATCTCCTGGAGCCGTCGGACGGTAT
>Ga0307509_10001564_pt1 | contig 38523 bp, 32 predicted proteins | sample 10_EM_MG_FD_202245 | JGI IMG/M metagenome (GOLD analysis project Ga0307509, IMG submission 202245) | Populus trichocarpa ectomycorrhiza microbial communities from riparian zone in the Pacific Northwest, United States - 10_EM | ecosystem: Host-associated > Plants > Roots > Unclassified | place...
ATTGCGGCAAAAAAGAGCTGCTCAGCCCCTCTGGGAGTCATAAAAAAACAAAAAAACACCAGACCTTACCAGAGAAGGCAACTCCAACGACATAGCACATTGTTCAATTATTCGAGATTCTACGGTATTACAGTAGCTGCCAAAATTGCCAAGAGGGAAGTTAACTCAGCATCGGGATGTCGGTGGGATGTATTACTAAGCTATGGAGGGTCGTCAGGGTTCCGATTTAAGGTTTGCCCCGCCATATCAAGTCCCCTTGCCAGAGCAAAGCTTCTCTTCTATGCTAGCAGTTATGATTGGTCAGCGGCTTCATGTATCATACCGACACTTGGTTGTGAGCGAAAGTCTTCACCCCCCCTCCCCAAAAATCACTAACCCACTGCAGTACCATACCAGATTTAGTAGAAATACACTGTGAAACCTTCTGTCTATAGCCATTTCTCTAACCTTGGGGCTTGGGGGAAACATGATTCCATTTACCACTTAACTTAAAAAAGACGTGTGGCTAGTAAGTTTGTACAAGTGCTAGAGGATATTTCCGCAGCTAATTTAGGTTAACCTGCGAAATAATCCCTGTCACGGACCAAAACTCTCCCCCTGTGCCCCGTAAGTTAGTAAGTTGCCATCTGTGGGGTTTTCTGTGCGTAATATCATACGTGGGTCAAGCTCGGATTAAAGTTTCACCACGCCACGATGACAGCAAGGTCCCCGGATAAACTTCACGACCTACTCCCACCCCAAGTTCTCAATCACGACAGTTGCAACCAAACATTCATTCCCTCTACATCCTCCTTAAATTAGCACTCATGTTGAAATCCATCCTTCCTCTGAGGAGTACTTGTCTCCACCATGTGCTCCCTAAGCGTGCACTCCACATCACCTCCACAAACCAAAGCTTGTCGCCCTTCGACAAGCTGTGGATCGCTCCATCAGACGCTGATCCCTCTATACGAGACTACACGCTTGCGTCCCGTCGCCCTCGTCTCCCAAAGCCAGCAACCGCTGAGATGCTCCCGCAGATATGCCGGGGCATAATCAACTCGAACCCGAACATCTCGGTTTCGTCCGCTGTTCGAAAGATAGTCGAGAGGGCAGGGTATACTTGGGAGGAATATGGGAGCTATGGAATGGGTACGTCAGCAGCAGTCGTTATCCCTGGAGCGAGGTAGCAGTCAGCCAGATCGCCTCGGAAGCTAAAACAAAGATACACAGCTGTGCTTTCACCACGAGAACAGGACTCTAGAAAAGTAGAGGATATCCCCGCGCTACTAGTTCTCCCATTCCCAGCGGCTGCGGTGGGCCCCTCGGCCGCCGCACTCCCTAGAGAACTAATAGAAGGCACCTGCCACGACCTCTCGGACCTAAGCTACCAATTCAGCCCTGTCCTACCTTCGCTCCCCACCCTGGAGAAGGGGATATATATCTCAGCCCTGTGGAAACGCCTCCTCCCACTCTTCAAGGGCACCCTCCGCGCAGGCATACACAAGATTCTGCCTGGAGAGGAGCGAGAGGCACAGACCGAAACGCTGGTACATAGATTCGAAGTATCCGGGAGCATCACCGCAGTGTTCATCCACGCGGAGCTAACGGACGAGAACAGTCTTGCATTGGTTTCGAGTGAAGTGGAAGGTTTGCCACCCCCTACTATCTCTATACCTTGTGCGAGTGTCTAATAGTGATAGAATGCGACTACACAAATGCCACGAACGGTCTCTGGTCCCCCGTACTGGCGATCCTGGGCAATGGCCTGTCATTCCAGTACTTTATTTACAATTCCATCACAGGGCCGACAAAGGTTTCTGCATCGAGGGTGCTCCCGGGCCTTAGATTGTCCTCCAACGAGAACGGGTTCGAAGAGGATAGCGTGGAGGGGGTATTGCAGAAAATGTACTATGTGTTCCTTTGCGGGTATATCAATGGGATCAAGGCACAGATTAGGAGGCTTTCGGTGGTTTATGGAGACGATGATAGGGCGGGCTGGACACTGAAGAGGGCGCTAGAGGGGGCGGAAGGGGCTCTGGAGGCTGGAAAGGGGGCGATAGATGGTACTGTGAGTCCGGAGGCGGGAGTGGAAGCTTTGTCAAGAAGGTCAGTACTCTACTCGCAGTAAAAAAACGTTACTACCGTAAGTACCAGTACTCGGATAGAAGATAGATGCGCTAGGATTTTGGGTTCCCCTTCCCGGCTACGCGAGGGAAGGCGCTCCAAACTCAGTCCTGGATTGCGAGAAAACAAGAGTAATGCACGGCGCCTTCCTGGGAGAACAGCTGCGACGTCCTAGCACATTTATCTTCCATCCGGGTTTTTACGGTATCCTAATCTACTGGCTAACACGTGTCCAGTGCGCAATATTTGCGTGAAGCCACTTCAAAACCGGAGGGGGTCGACTACCAATAAATCCCCCTCAGGAACACCCAAGACCAGTGCAGCACCAGCGAATTCGAGCACCGCCTAGCACCACCCATTCATCCTCCAAAAACCTTCCCCCAAAAAGTATATAACAACCACAACCACCTGTAAATACAACATGGCACAATACAACACAAAGCCCGTACCATAGCCATCGCCACTCTCAATTTCTTCCTTTCCCTCCCGGGGGAACAAAACATAGACAACAAAACACATGTACAGTATAAGCACTCAATAAATTTTCATTATAAACACCGTCCCATACGTTACAACCCGCACCACAGCACAGCACAAAACAATCGTATCTCACATAAAGCATCCGAAAACGAGGCTGGGTTTTTCAAACTAGTTAGGTGATGGCACAACAATAGCCCCATATTCCCAGATACTTATTTCCAGATACAGGCATCATACAGGTACCCGTATAGTACCTTACAATACCGTACCCAGGCTCTGCTTCTACCCCCCAATTTCCATACTACAACTAAGATATTTACCGGTACCCCCTACAACCAACCCCCCTCTCTGCCAACTACCGTATGACAAGCAGCTCGGGCAACACACACAGAAAAACATACCGGCACGGTACAACTATGCTCGCACAAGCACAGGGAGGATAATGCGACCGTGAGATATTGCGTTAGACGGGAGTGTAAAATTAGCTCAGGGCGATACGGGTACCCAACTTGTTTGGACGGAAGGATAGGGTGATAGTTAATTTTATGCTATATTATTACCCGGTTACAAGGGAAGGTATTATATCACGTGCTGGTAGGGGGGGGTAGGGGAGTACAGTATTCCATCTTCATGGTCTCTCGCTCGGTGTGGAGGTTTTCGGCGTGGATGGAGGTGTCAGCTCCTAAGAAGGAGGGCGGTTGTTCTTGGTGACCATGGGGGGCTAAGGAACTAGGATCATGGAAGTTGGGCGCATTCTCGGCTGTTGGAGTGCCCACCCCATCCAATGATTTATGGAGCGCCTTTCTCTGCAAGATAAAGCCCTCTCTCGCAGCGCAAACTAGGAATAGGCACTGTGCAAATCAATACAATCACTCGCGGAAGCCACACGCATACGGCGCGAGCTCTAGCCGTAGCCGGAAATTTCAACACCATTAGAGCACTTTTTAATTATTTAATAAAACTTTTATTCGGCTGCCAACATCCAGCCACAGTAGCAAACTCGCAACCCGACTACTCAAATAAAATAGTCCGTTCCCCCCCACCACCCCAGAGACCTATCCATGCTCCAAGCAACCCATCCTCCGCGCGCCTCACTTTTGCGGGAAGTTGCTGGGAAAGTTGGCTTACAACTCATCCGGCGAAAATTGGAAAGAGTATCCATTGCAGATGCAGCTACACTCCTTCTCAGGAGACGGCGCGGGAGAGGGAGTCGATGTCCCAACGCTGTCGACGGGAAGGTAAGCACTCCCGGTAGCGACTGGCGATGTCACCGTGGTCACTGCGGTTCCGGAAGGGGCAATGGGCTTTGCCTGCGCAGCCTTGGACGGGGGGCTGGCCTCCATGGCAGCTTTGGACGGAGGGTTGGCCTCCATAGCAGCCTTAGACGGGGGGATAGCCTCCATTGCAGCTTTAGACGGGGGGCTAGCCTCCATTGCAGCCTTCGTTGGTAGGATAGTTTTGGGTGCCTTGCCATCCCCCGCGGGGCCATCCGCAAGGGTGTTTACTCCAATTTCCTTCGCCGTGCTCATCGCAGCCGCTTTAACCAGCTCAGGCCCGGCTGATCCACAATTGCCGATAGGCGGTGCAGCTTTAGTAGACACGTTTTCGACATCCCCCCCGGGGTTGGGGAAAACCACGTCGGCGCCCGCCTCAGTAGCGCATCCATTCCCAATGTTTGCCCGGAAAATATAAGGATAGGATCCCGCCATTCCACTCCCGCCGTCGGTGATCGCAACAGATGCACAGTTCATATACATCTCTCTGTTTCCCTGATTGTTAAACCAAGTCCAGGCAAACACCGCCTGACCGCTCAATGCCTCTTTGGGAACCGTGAAAGTGAAGGCTTTGTCAGGAACGGGGCAACCACCAATATATGACTTCATCACACGAAAGTTCTTCCCCTTGTCCTCGGAGAGCGAGGCTTGGCAACTGCCGCCCATATGGGCTGCGCCACCCCCGATCTTGAAGGACTGCGTGCTGCCTGCCTTCCATGTTGCCACGGGAGCCCCGGCGGCCCCTCCGAGAGCGGAGAGGTGGCCCTTGCAGGGGTAGTCTGCGCCGGACCCGGCGAGGGGGGAAGCGTAGTTGTAGTCAATCTTTCCCGATCCAGCGTTTGGGTTGTCTTGTTGGTTGAGTGCGAAGGGGGAGATTAGTTGCATATGTCCGTTGACTAGAATGGGAAAGAGGGAGAGAAGGATAGAGGGGCGCATTGTGTAGATCGGGCAAGTGTATTTCGTGAAGGGATATGTGTGCGATATCTTCCCGCGTTGAAAAATAGTGTAAGGTACGTGGAGGAGGAGCTGGGAATGGTCGGATGAGTGGTGGAGAAATTCTCATCTTGGACATAGAGAAAATTTTCAGAATTCTATGACCGTAATGGGAAAGACCGCGAAATGGAAAGGCCCTCCAAGCACCCATTCGTCCATCTTAGGGCCAGACATCCCCCGTATCATAGTGTTTAGACAAATTGTTTGAAGTTTAACCCTAGTATTGTGTAAGCGTCACGAAATATCATACCATATGATGGAGAAACGACCCTACAACCCGTCCGTAACGCCAACGACACCCATCACCATATGATACTCTGGACTGGTTGCAATTTACCCTAAAGATAAATTCCTAATCCCCCCAGCAGCCAAAGGGCAGCCAAAGGGGGGTGGAAGTTTACCGCAACTCGAGGCCATGTTGAATTTCCCGAGTGACGGCGTCTTGAAGCCTTGCAGAGGCAGAGTAGCAAACTCTTGATCCTCGATTCTATGGCTATCCGGGTGATATCTCATGACGGAGCTGAAGTCTTGGTGCCGCCCATCTGCATCAACCCAACACATGAAACCTCCTACTCGCTTCCGTCCAGACTGCGAGCCTGATTATTCCATATCCGGATCCCCAACCCTGGAAGCTAGGTACGGTACGCTACCTGCACCATTCATACAGCTGTGAGCGCTGTGGAAAAACTCAGCACAAGAGGTCACTCGTTCAGCCTGGCGGCTCCAACCAGAAGGCCATAGGTTCCTAGCGACATGCTCAGGATAGTTAAAAATTAAACATAAATTAGGACACTTATAGGGCCCAGCCTCGGTGATCCAAAGGAGTCCCTTCTAATTTTAATTTCAAAAATGGCGCGCTCGATAAAAATGCAAAATGCGAGAGTCTTTTTGTTTTAAAGAGGAGCGATCAGTTTTCCTGTAACCTGCTGCGACTTTTGTATCCAAAAGGCAGGTTAGTAATACAACAGATGTTATGGCCTTGAGGGCCGGATTAGTAAAGTATGAGAGAAGGGGAGGAAAATGGGCACCGGTATCATCTGAACTGCATAATCATGGGAGGGGTGGAGGTGGGGTGCGGAAATTAAGGTTTCAGGGGGAGCATGAGTCAATGGCTATCTTTTCTACTTGGTCCCACAATGACCGCCGTCCGCCTTATGCATTACTTATCACCACACTGTCCCCCAGCGGCTACTGGCAAACAGATGATAGATTAGATCTATCTTACAGTGCCGGTATCATAACATGCTTCCGTATTTTAAGGCTGCAAAGGGAAGTAATTTGCCCTTTTGGATGTCCGGATGGGGGTGCAGCAAGGTGCGGTCTGTTTGCCTTTCATGTGGCCCATCAAATTGTTTCGAAACGTGTGGGGTAAGGGAAGAAGGGGAAAAAACGATGATCCTAAAATGCTTATCCCGCGATTGAGTGCAAACCCCTATTCAATTTTGCACGACATTTTGGGGTCCGGTCATTGTGGGTGTCTTTTTTTTTTGCCGCTGCTGTGCGGAGTTCCGAGCGACATCTATCATACCAACGCCAATCTACAAGCACCAGTACTGTACTAGTACAAGTACATGTTAGCAACATGGGGAGAATACCCCAAAACTACATCAATCATCAGGCTTACCGATACTTGATAGCACATTTACTCTGAGCGGTATTTGGGAACTCCATGGAGTCTGCGATTCTTCTTCTCCACTTTTAGGCATTGAGGTTAGCATCAGCTTTGGAATAAGGTTTTAGATAACTTTGGATACCATGGGTGAAAACCCCTCAGACCTGAATCTTACCCGGTTGGGGTTCCTTGTACGGTACGAGTATATTTAGGTCAAGTCAAGCACCAATACCGTGCAAGTACTAGTACAGCTGACTGTTCAAGCAGGGTACGAGTACCGTGTTTTAGCCGTGCACGATTGAGAGGCCAATCATTTGCATAACAAAGCTTTTCGACGGCGATAGCCGTTGGGTTGAGCACAGTACCGGCGCTGCAGTGGTGATCCGACGAGAGATATCCAGATGTGCTCAGCCTCAGGGGCAGAATGCGGATTTATTGGCTCTCAGATAAAATGACGATTCCGTTGTCCAGGTTCAAAGGTCTTGAATCGGCTTAATACCCCACCCCCCTTTTTCTCCTTTCCTGTGATACCGATGCCAACCCTATGGGAGCGGATGGCTGTTTACCTTTGACGTTGAGGGGCATTGTTCTGTGTATTGGAATGGGCAGCAAGGCGATACGAGTTAAAAGGTGATGGTATGATAATAATCAATCCGTGTGCATGTCTCCTCAATGGATGAGCGCGACTACCCCAATCACTACCGGTATTGCCGCGGGGTGAAAGAAAAAAGAGGCCCCGTGCAACGTTGCACTCGCCTTCTGGACCTCACTACCCCATCCTAGGCACCATCCCAAGTCTTCGTTAGAAACCTCCACTCATCAGCCATCTTCCGTCATTTGTCTGCCTTGGCCCCTCTCTTCTCATCTCCACACACCATAATCGTGGCTTGCTGAATCGAAAAGTATGGTTTCTTGGAGGGTTATCTAATTTGACGCGCTGACCACTCAAACCCGTGCCCAACTAGAACATCCTAACGCTGGCAACATTTCGCTGCGTGTTTGTGCATCGCTTCTCTCGGTTGAATTATAGTAATTGGAGGTGGTGATGACCTTCAATAGGGGTATCCAATGGCATCATCTGTTACCTCAAGTTCCACTATGAAATTACTTATCGGGCAACCCAGTAGGTAGCTACCGGCATGGTATACCCTACTTACGGTACTCGAGTACTTTCAGTTTCGTGCTGTAACCGTATGCGGTTGTGGTACAGTACGAGCACAGTACTCGAGTACATGGGATCTGGGCGAAAACGGTCTTTACTGAGAGAGGCTTGCTGAGGCTGAAGGGGGGTGGGGTTCAGATTTTCACTGGGAAAAGGCTTGGGGCACACAGTCTCGCATGTTGCAGCTACCCTGCGAGTGATTTTCTATTGGTCGCCAAAGCGAATGCCCTCCCACGGATTGAGTTTGCTTCTTTTTGCACCTTATCTGCAAGGGGCAATGTCAATGGTCGGTGATATCACAGCTTTTAATGTCCTCTCCTTTTTATCTCAAGAGTTTTGGTCATATATAAGTTGACTGGTCTCCCGCCTCTCTACCACTTTTCTCTTCACCCACTATTCATCGGTAGCCCGAAATCACTCCTTTTTTCCAGCTTCCGGTTGTCTATACCATAATACCTCTTTTGAGGATAGTCATTCTTTTTAAGTCATTCTTTTTACAAATATCAAATTCACAATGATCTTTAATACCATTACCTTTGCGGCTTTGTTCGCCACTGCAGTCTCAGGACTCGCTGTCACCCCTACCGGCAACGCCGATACTTTGGCCAAGGCAATCCTCGGCTCCAGCCCTGGAATCAAGCTTGTTTCCGCTAGTTATGCTGGTTCTCCCGACAGCGCCGGTACCTACACCGATGGCCCCCAGGGGATTCGTAACGCTGCCGTCCTTACCAGCGGAGACGCTGTCGACACCGTTGGGTCCGGCACCAACGTCGACATCAGCAAGTCAAAGGGAACAGCAGGAAGCGCGCTTTGCAGTTCGCTTGCCGGCGGTGCTACTTCTTATGATGCCGCAGTCCTCACCATGAACGTCGAGCTCCTGTCCGGCTTCACAGGTTTCTTCACCGAGTTTATTTTTGCTTCAGAGGAGTACCCTGAGTGGGTTGGCTCCCAATTCAACGATGTGATGGGTATCTACGTCGATGGTAAGCAGATTGCGTTCGATAGCGAGAATGCTCCAATCACTATCAATGGTCCCTTTTTCAAGAGCGACAAGGTCCTCGTCCCTCCCGCTTCGGGGTCTAACTTCGACGGGTCCACTCCTATCCTAAAGTCTGGTCACGTTGCCCCAACCGGAGCCCACAAGATTGAAATCGCCATCTGCGACATTGCCGATCGTCTTCGTGATAGCTCCGTCTTCGTTACCCTTGGTGCATGTACTGGTGAGTGCAAGGAGGGAACTACCGTCTCCCCATGCGCAGGAAAGGGCGGTGATTCCGATGGCGATGGCATCTGTGACGATGTTGACAACTGCCCCAACCACCCCAACCCCGACCAGAACCCAGCTGCTTGCGGCGGTCTGCATGGAACTGGAATCAGTGGAACTGGTATCAAAGGGACCGGAACTGGTGGCTATCCTATCGTCACCACTCCTCCCAAGTATGGCAACACCACCGTGATTGGCCATGCGACTATCACTCCTCCTTGTGTCACTCTTACCTCGATGGTCACCAAGACTATCACTACATGCACACAGAAGACTATCTGCCACCCCACCGTTACCGTTGAGCCAGTCACTTACACTTCAACTATTTCCTTGACTGTCACCACTCCTTGCTCAACCTACACTGTAAGTACCGTTATCGTCCTCTTCGGGTTTAGCCACATCACATGATACTAACATGCATTTCAGGTCTCCAAGTGCCCTGGCGGACCCGGCTCTCCTTGCTATACCTACACCAACACTGTTACTCTCGCCCCGGTGACCACCTATAGCCACCCAGCAGTTGCCACTAACACCTACAAGTGCCCCGGTGGACCCCACTGCCCAGCCACTCTATCCACCAGCATTGCCGGTGTTCCCTCGGTCTCTACCGTCACTTACAAGTGCCCCGGAGGACCCTACTGCCCACCTTCCATCACAACCACCTATACCTGCCCCGGCGGACCCCACTGCCCAGTTGTCACTTACCCCGCTGGATGCCCAGGAGGTGCCCACTGCCCACCTATGGTCACCGCTCCAGTCAGCGCTCCAGTCCCCGCCACTACCTCGATTGCTGGCTGCCCAGGTGGACCCGGATGCCCACCTATTTATGGGTCTGGCAACAAGACCATTGGTGGCGTTCCTCAGTACACTGGTGCTGCAGGACGCATTGGTGCGGGTGCTGCTGGTGTTGTTGGTGCTGTCGGTGCCTTCGCAGTCCTGGTGCTGTAAGGTGGCAGAGGCGGTAATGATTTTCTGATTTTCAATTTGGCGTAGGGGCTTTTGTAACGAGGATGAAGAAGCGGAGGAGGTGAATAATTATGTTCTGGTAATCATTCGAAAGATATTATTTTCTAAAGAATCATTTTATTTCCTAGTTGTTATCTAGAGGTTAATGGTTCTTTCCTTTTTTGTTTCTCTAGATACCTTCTCCCCCCATACAGACAATTCTGATATCGTGAGGTTGTGATACAAATCGTACGATCAATCCATCCCACCAAACGAAGAACGGGCTTGGGAGGAAGATCCAAACTAAGAAAGCGGGTGAGGGACCAGAGACATACTCAAAAAAAAAAAGCATCAGATTACTCATGCGACTCTCCCTTCCCATCGCCTGTATGCGCTCACCAAACCACCCCTATTCCGCCCATGTTGGGCACTCACTCGCGCCTACGGTAGCTCAGGGGGCGCAGCGAGCGAAGTGAATCGAGTGAGCATTAGTGATATGGTGTCACACGCATGCTGATTTATCTATTCCTTGGCATTCAGGCACAGCCGCCGCCGCCCCACTCTACAATTCCCCAACTCGTATTTGAACAGAGTTTGTGAACACGACTGTTGTTGCATACCTCTAAAATCCCGCCTTTTCTGCCCAAACCATAGCGCCGGGAAATAGTGGACGTGCTCACAAACATCCTCCAATTACCAGTACCCGAGTACTCATGTCGCCGAAATTGAAGTCGCGCCCATTTCGGTGGACCAACACCGAAAAAAAAAGGTGACTTTGCTCGGGCGGCGTGAAGTGGAGGGGGACTGGAATGATCGCGCCAAGGCGACTAGAGTTCCCTCCTAGGATTTAGGGGGCAAACTGAACGAGCGAGAGAGAAGAGGGGAAAAAAGGAAAAGGCTGTCTTTTCAGCCCTCCATGACGCTAAGAGAGATGGGCTAGAGAAAAAAAGTTCAGCGAAGTCTGCCAGGGTGGAAGATGCAGCTTCAATGCCCTAGCGTGAGATCCAATTGTTCCGGTTATTACGTTACCGTAAAACTTACTGAGAGAGGAAAGTCCAACGACATAGCACACGGTTCAATTATTCAAGTTTCTACGGCATTTTGTGCTGTAAGTATCGCGGTATTCTTCCTCGGCTATCCCGTGTGTTCTCTGCTGTACCGGATGAGATCCGGGTTTTTGACCATCTAGGATACGGTAGCGGGGTGGGACTGTGCTCAAGTAACGGGGGGGGTCTTTTATTATTATTTTTCCTTCGTAAAGTTAATTTGTCGTGGTGGCGGCCTTGGCGGTTTTGTGTGGTGAGTTGTATTATGATACCGTACCGTATCCATTTTTGCATGATACGGTACGGTAAGTTTTCAAAGCTTGAATGCGCGGCGAAACCATCTGAAAACCCCCCTGATATCTGGACAAGTTTCTCTGCGAAGGGTTATTGGCTGGGCCGGAGTCAAGACTTATGGTCCTCCCCTGGCTTGGGGTGAAAATCAGGGATGGGGGGGCTGTGTCAGGTGCGTATCGTTTCTGTCTCCCTGTGGGAGCTATTGGGTCGCCTCAGAGAGAGTGCCTGAGGCACAGGTTAGTTAGTAGGCGACTTTTTGTTTTAATTATTGAGGGTCGCAGATGTTCAGGCTTCAGACCTTAGTCGTCTCTGGCTTAGGCAGGAGTGGCAAAAATTTCCACCGTCTCAGCGGTCAAGGAGAGAGTACGAGTACGGTACCAAGTGACTCGTGATGTGAGGGAGGTTGTCTGGTGTCTTTATCTTTATTTTCTTTTTTTGTTCACCCGTTTTCCGTGTGGGGAGGAAATAGAGTTTTTGGGAAGTGGGAGGTGGGTCGTTGAGGGGGGCTTTTGGTTACTGTGCTCAAGTGCATGTAGGCATCATCACGGGCTATGGGATACGAGTACCAGTATCGGTACCGGTAGTCGGTTAGGGGGATACCGGTAGGTAAGGAGAAAGGGGAACAGAGGGGGGGACTACTAACCAGCCCCCCCCTAAAGTCTCCGATACGTGAGTTACATGTCCTTGGGCCGAGATTACGGTGGGTACCGCAACATACCGGTACCATAACTAAATCGCTTGTTTTTGCGTCCTATTCGGAGACTTTAGAAAACGGCTACTCTAGCGCTGGTGGGTGCCAGGGTAGGTCAGATCTCTTTCGTCTAGTTCCCCAGAGTATTCCGAGATTGGGGGAGTGGCTCAAGTGTGACAATCTCAAATGCGGATTTTCTCTATAGGCCAGGTCACAGCAAGAGATCCCTAGCCATATCGGTACTACTTTTCCCAGGCCATGAGCGCCCAAAAACAGGTACAGGTATCAGGCAACAAGTATCCGAACATGAGACATATGGCGCACAGACGAATTACCATATATGTCGAATGTCTCATGTTCGGATACTTGTTGCCTGATACTTGTACTAAGGGAATAGAATACTCGAGTGTGTGGTAAAGAACCCTGCGCATATCTGAGCCCCCATCGCGCAAAATATACTTTGCACCCCTGGTTTTCGGGTAAATTACGACCTTGGACAAGTGACAAACTAACGACCAAAGCCTCCACCACCACGACTAATCGTATCATACTGGTCTCGTACCTTATCCGAATACGGCATGGCCCAGCAGCCAGTCTCCAGGATTTCACAGGAACCGTGCATGTCCTTCATACTGGGATGATACCCGACACCGAACTTAAACTCTGCCCTATGCACAAACACAACTAAGCCCAAGCCCAAACTTAGACGGATTCATTACTACAGTATATCCCTTTCCTCAACTCTCTTCTCTCCCTAGCTCATGGCGGAAAAAAAAAGGAACTAAGGGAAGAGCTCAAATACTCCTATGAGCTAAGTTATTCAGTCACGCCCGAGGATCTGATCCCATTTCCCTTCACCCCTAAGATAGCCAGGATTGGTAGGGTACGGTATCGAATGCGATGTGTTATAGGCGGGGAAGGGTAGCACAATTGATCTAAAACTTTTAGCTTTGTTTCCTCTTAGTATGATAAATGGCTTGGTTACAAGTGTGTTAGCGGTGGGATGGATAAGTGAGTTTTGTTCCGGGCCCTGCCGAGGTTAGGTATTTAGGGTTTAGGGATTTGGGTTTCTGGTTTTAAGCGTGGGAGTGGTGGTTTGGTGGTGGTGTGGGGGTGCGCCAGGTTCGTGCGCGTGGGGCAGAGAACGGCAGTGCAGAGTGGTACGGTACCGTATAGTACGAGGCCGGGCAGGGGGGGGGTATTAGTCGTTTATGCAGTGCCCGTGGTATGTGTACGGCGGTACGGTAGATGAGGAATGGTTTTATGTTGCACACATTTTCACTGTAGGAATTTCTACTTTTTTCCCATTTTTCTCGAATGGGTGAGAATCTCCGTGAGTCATAGGAAATGGTTCGGCACCGGTACTCAAGTTTACCTCAAGGGTGGTGGTGATAGACCCCCTTTCCATGAGAACGTGGTGGCCAGAATACCAGGAACCTAGCGAGGGTGGGAGATGATTAGGAATTTTGCTCTCTGATGTACTTGGGGTATCATCCCTCTGTTAGGAAAATCACTCCTAACATTTCAGAGGAACAAGATGGGGGTTACCTTCGTATTCCTCCCCCAAATCAGTAAATATTCATACAATAGATCCCGCCTTTATCCACCGGTTTATTCGTTTCTTAGGCGCACTACTTAGTCTTGAGGAATGGAATAATTGTTTTATGAGGTATGGAGTGAGGCCTAGTTAACTTACAGTCTTAAAGTTAGGGTGGGCAATAGTAGGAAGTTTTTTCATAAGATGCGTCTGTCATGCGGGTGACTTCCTGGGAAAGTTGCCTTTGGCCTAAATCTACCCAATACCGACACCACTCATCCTTGAACCACTTTCTCGTCTCCAACACCTCACCGTCAGGGACAAAAAACGAGTTTAAACGGGGTCTGCCTGTGGGATATGTCGGCTGATTGAAAACACTAGATCCTGGGGTAATGTGAGTGAGGAGTGGATTATTGGGTATATGGGTTGGGGAATGCCTCTCGCGCTGCTGATCTATGCGCTCAAGGCCTTCGAAGAACCTGTTTAGCCTTGTATTATTGACGAAGTGCCCTTTGTTTGTTGGATTCCTTATGGAGCCTGAGGTTATGAGATACCTTGCTGCAATCATCCAGGCATGAGGTGTGATGAGGAGGCACCCAGTGATATCACATATAGATTGTTGTTTTCACATCGTGTGCTAGTGTGCGTAGGGTGTTGGTGTAGTTTCATACCCACTACCATTAGGTATCGGGTGTTTGGTTTAATTTTCTTTGTCCCATGTTAGTACGCATAGGGCTTGGGTTTATGGATTTGCTTTCGCTGTGGCACTATGGGGAGGGTTGTTTAGGATGATTCTGGAGTGTGTAGGGCTATAGCGGGTTGCTTGTATCTTATCTTAGAATTTCTGCCGAGCTCTGGTTATTGCTGGGGCGCTTCCATGAGTTCCATTAGCCATTCCGGTTTATGGAGTCTCATTTAGTTCCTGGAGATATTTAGATGTATAGTGATATTATATACAGTATATCTCTCATGGGTTTTTCTTGGCTGCCATCTCTATCAATCGTCTAGTCTGTTATCTCTTCACATTCAGCTGTGCTTGGCCCGCAGCAATATATTTCTCATTCTTTCATCGCTTAGCTCTCTTTTATGTTTCTCTATTTTTGTGTTGCGGTAATTTGTCGTTCTGACTTGCTGTAGCAGAGAACGGTGAGCTCGAGGCTCGACTCCTGCTATGTGCCCCGAAGATCCCGTATAATAGGTTGGAGGAACGCACAATGTCTCCGGGCCCCGGGGGGATAATACTAGCCCTATGCTAGGACATTCGCGATGCTCTATACCGAGTCTGTTATCGGGGCCCAGGCAACTCGGGACGTTCATGAGGAAATGATTTCCCTTCATATCTGGAGAGATTTCTGGCTTAGGTATAGCAACTCGGGATAAGTATTTCAGGACTTCGATAGGCCAGGCTAGGATCTAACGTTACCGCATTCTCTAAATCGGCAAGATCCTCGGTAGGCTGCAGGGCGAACTCACAGATATCGGGAAGAGTTGCACCTGAAGGCGCACAATCCCCAACGCCTTACAACTGGCCATCTCCCGTAAGTGAAATACTTCGCGATCCTTCGTTTAACGTTCAAACATGCTGGATTAGAAGATCTCAGAAGTACAACTTGGATCCTTCGGACCGACTCACCTGCGAGAACCTGCACGTCCCAATCAAGAATAACCCGTGGGATTTATCGAAAGCGGGATCTGGCTAGCCACTGGGTGAGAGGTAGCCTGAATTCTCAATACCCGAGGTGCTGATAGCGTCCTCGGCAGACTAGGCGTCTAGCCTCATAGCCCTTCTTCTACTTCACCTGTACTTAGGTGGGCTGCTTAGGTTGTCCTACCCGCCCGTAGAGACTGGGAGATAGATCATCATGCTATGGGTGAGATATAAAACTGGGAACCCTTCGACTATAAAGATATTGCGAGTGATGGGGAGTGATGGGAGCCGGAAAAAGGGGAATCCCGGGCGGGCGATTTATCATTTCCTCCTTGATGTCCTGGCTGAGCGGTGTGACAGACTTTGAGGTAGTTGCAGTTCTTCTCTCCTTTCTTTCTTTTTTCTTTTAGACCCTCTGGTATGTTTTATGAGCGCAGCTGCTGAAAGGGGAAGGAAGAAAGGCCAGAATGTTGGAATTGCTCAATGGGGTCGGAGCCCATATCTTACAGTAGTTTGATTCAGGGAATGTAGAGATGGCTATTAGGAGACCAATAGATAGTATTCAAGAGATTTGGATTCGATTTTTTATTCAATCTAATACAGGAGCTTCTCCTTGCACTCCCCCATAGCCCATCGTTCGTAATCGCGTTTCACCAAAGAAAAGAGAGTGCTCAATTTTAATCGACAAACTGAAAGTAAAGCAGCCCAATCAATCTCAACTCCTCCCCAAAGAAATTCTAACATACGAATAATGGCGTCCGCAACATTTATGCGCTTCCCTAGATGTGGGGGGAGCTACCAGTCTTAGAAGAAAGCTAATGATAACTCTCGTGTATGATGGGGGTTTTTCCTAGCAGAAGCTCTCCGGAGAGTGATTGTCATGTATTGGGGAAAAAAGGAAAGTGGAGTAGAAAATAATTGTGGCAAACATCCATTCGCCCCCCCCCCTCCCCTTACATCCAATCCACATATATAACTCCCAAATAGTCTGCGATTTGTTTGCGCCTTTCCTCAAGCGAGGCCAATCCCGGAAGACTAGGGAGTTCTAAATATCCCGCAGTAAATTGGCATTGAATGTCTAAGTATCGTAAGTATTTGTCCTGCTATGGCAAGTGATTGACCTACTGTTCATTTGCAGGAGCTTCTCTCGTGTTAAGGGCAACGGAGGATTATTTACTGATATTTCGGGCGGGAACTTGATATGCTCCCACTTTGAGAGCCTACTATTGTGTGCTCTGATCATGATCATTGCTTCCCTCTGGTTGAGACTATCGCTGTGATTTAGCTTAGCCTGTCCTAATTGAATGAGGGTATTTAGAAATAAAAGTGAAAATGAGAGGTTGGCATACTCTTTGCGAAGCTTCAGGGTGTCCCTCTGAAGTTTTTGGACCAGTTCTTGCTGATGCTTAAGCATTTTATGGTGTTCTTGAATTGTTTTCGTCCAGAAATAGGCCATGGAATCAAGCACTGGTATGTCTAAGACCGGATCTGTCTCGACCGCCATTCCGAATATTAAGCCTTTCAACAGAGCATGAAGTTTCTGATCTGTATTTTCGGGCTTTGGTGGTGGCGTGGAATCTTCTGGCATCTCGGGATTTGGGGTCTTTGGGGGCTCTCACTTGACTGCTCTCGTTAGTTCTGTGTCTGCAGTTTCTGTATTTGAAGTCCCTTCTTCCCACTTACCGATTGCAATTGTCCGAGTCTGTCTGTGCTGTCTCCCTTTGAGTCGCGGTGTTGGATCTTCTATGCGATGTCCTCAACTTCGTACTAGGGCGGGGATGTTTCCGTCTGGGTGGGAGAGTATTCGAATTTAATAGAGCTGTCTCGGAGTCCTAAAGGCCGGCATGTCCAAGAGCCCTGTTCCCCCCCAAGTGCTTATATCCCACCGCCTGTTCGTAGAGAGTATCCGAGTTACAGAACAAGAATGAATCCGGGGCGAAAGAAACTTCTTGTAAAAGTTAAAGGAACTGAAAAATTCAGTACCCCCGATCCCCCGCAGGCTGCCCGAGGTTTGGCTTGATGTGCCCCCCTGAACCGGTAGCGGGTAGACGTGCTGCCGGGAGTCAAGGAATTCTGGCACTTGGGAATTGCATCCCTTTGAGCCTTCCTGCTTTCAGGCGCCTGACACTCTGGCGGCACGTAGAAGCCCAAAGGAATGAGGATGCCTTATGTGTAGAATGGGTGCTAACCCGAATCATTCCTTGATTCGGAGTTAATGGTCACGACCCTGTGGTAACCCCAGTATCTCTATGAAGCCTGCGAAGCCCGCCCACTTTCAATAGCTGAATGCCGGCCTCAACCGCTCTCACTGGGGTGCGGGATCGAAACCGCTACATTGCCCGACTGGTAGTTGCGGTGGTGATCTATCGATTGTCCGACTCATAGGGAACTACCAGAACGTAGGACCCGAGAGGAAGGATAGGGGTGACCGGATAACGTTTGATAGGTAGCATAGTGGAAGGGCGAAGAGGTGCCCAAGCTGGCTCCGGAAGGGAGAGCTTGCCGGGGCTATTGAAACTGGTGGTTGTGTTTTATTTTCGTGGGAGGAGTTTGGGGAATGCCCTTGAGGGGGGTATGCCGAGTGACGGGCTATGATGTAGGATTCTGAGTGAGGGGGGAGGGGTTTCAGTTGGAATGTCCAGTATTTGCCTGAAGTTCTCTGCCTAATTTTTTCAGATGATAGATGCTTTGCTCTCACTTCTTTTACCTTTAATTTGGGGGTGGAGGGGTGTATGGGGAGAAAGGTTTCTGAACTTTTTTGTACCCTGAAGAGCATCGTGAGGTGGGCTATGGGTAGATTTAGTTTGTTGGATGGGGGCCACGCGGACGCCGGATTGAAGGATGATATGGGAGGTTCTTGAATTCGTTTTTGACTAAATAAAAGCTATAATAAGTATTTGACAGTTGAACTTTCCATTAGCCTTGAAAGATAAAAAAAAGTTCGTGAATAGAAAAACTTACTCGGGAAACAACAGGAGTAAATCTAGGCTAGACAGGAAAAAAGACAAGACAAGCACGCCGAAGTATGCTCTCGGGGGTGCTCGAATCGAGCCCTCAGGCTATGATCTCCCGTGTTCTCTATCCTTGCCATTAACTCAATCCTATTGCCCAATACGCCTTCTAAAAAATCCCCTCAGGATGCAGAACCAACTCCCTGAAAGCACCTCATGACTCACAGCCAATAGACGAAACCACAACACGAAGGAGTAAATACCGGAGATCTCCATTTCAGCCATACCAATATCCCGCGGAGCTGCAGGGAAAAAGGCGGGGGGGGGAAAGAGTGCCCCCTCGAATAAAAAAAGGAATACGAGAAGATCGAGAATCAGGACATTATATCGGTGAGAGGCTGCACAATCTCCTTCTCCTCCTCCTCACCCAGAGAGGGCCGCGCACTTGGGACTATTTATTACGCCTTCCCCGTGACGCGAATGCCCATTCCAAGTCGGAGGAATTGATCCCCGAGGTGTGACCAGAAAGGGAAAAATGTCATTGCATTTTCTGAGTAAACGAAATAAGCGCAAATACGGCACCAAAAGAGCAATAATGGGAGAGAGGATAATGATAGCGAGTAACTAGAGGTAAATTCGTAGATGAGTTGCTTGCTAAACTGACGGTAATAACAAAGTATATATGAAAAGCGAAACACCATTCTCAGTCTTCCAACCATCACCACACATTTCCACTTTCTTCCGCAAATGCCTCCTTATCGCCTTGTCTATCCTTTAAAGAGACAAATGAAATAAACACTCTGTTATCCCTGAACAAAAGAAATGTATGACAAAAGAAAACTTCCTTCATTTCCGTAGCCTTTATGCTTTCCATTGTCCTATCCATCTGTCAATGAAAACATCTTTCTTAACCTCCGTGCTTTGATGAAACAAAAAGAAACCAACATGCCGAGCAACTTTTCCAACACTGAGAGTCCCGACAACTCGAGAGGAAGTGACAGAAGGATCTCAACATGCTCTGGACGAATGTAGTTATTTATTGACATCACAAGAGGGAAGAGTGCCACTCTTTAGGTAAAGCGCAGCCCACAGAGAAGCTTCTGAGCTCCGAAACTGATAACCCAGCAAGAGAACTGGTGGTGATTCTAGAGGTCTTTACTAGGTTTAGTTAGGGCATGACTGAGTGTGTGCCTAAGGCAGGAGGAATCCTTTTTTGTCGGCTTCGCAAGAGTCGTCAGAAATCGTATCCTCCAACTACATCTTATTATTGTGTAAGGGGCACATGGTAGATGGCTATCCGTCGTACCGTAGTGTGGGTTCAGTGTGCCGGTACACCATTTCAAAATACCCGATACCGTGGGCCTTAGTGGACGTGACGGGAGGTTCGGTCCCGGGAGTGGTTGGTGGAAGCGCGTTTACTCTTTACGCTCTCTTATTTACCTGGGGCCCGTATATGTCCTGCTTTGATCCGGAGGACGGCCAAAACCCGACTCATGACCCCTCTTATGCCCCCAAGCTCTCCCCAACGCCTTGGCTTGCTCGAGGGCTTGCTATCCTAGACTATTTTTCAAGTATCATACTACACTTGGGATGGGGGGAGTCAAGAGCTTGTTTTTGCTAGCTATGGTGTAATCCATCCCTCAAGTACCGGTATCTAATTTTGTGGAATCATCAATAACTCAACCTTACTGTCTGGCAACTCACGTACCGACTGTTTTAGGAATCGCCGGGTAGTTGTGTTGGAAGCGTGAAGACAACGAGATCAAGAAGTTGGGCGGATTTGTAGGAGAGATTGTTGTTAATTGTTATATCTCTAGGAAGTCAAGGAAAAAAGAGGAGAGGGGGTAAATGGGGAGCCAAGCTAATGGAACGGAGACACAAAGGGAGCCAGATAATGCAGGTGGCTATAAGGTGATGCTTAAACAGCAAGTTCCTTTGGGTTACTTTCCCGATCACGGGGGATCACTCGTAATGAAGTTTGACCACCTTCTACTCTACTCATGCTCCTGGGAATGAAGGGCGGTACGGTGTAATTTCCAGGAAATAAGCTGGCGAATTAGCATATCCTTTTCTCCGCCTCTGATACTTTGTCGGTGTCACACCGATCTTGCCTGCGCACGGTAATGATGGGTTTCACACGCTGCCTTTTTCTTTTCAGTTCTAACGGGCAAGATTGTCGAGGCGTGAGCTACAAGTGGGCGTTACTCTGTATTATGCCGCGAATAAGGACCTCGCAATACCCCCGGAGTGGGCCTGGCGAATTCATACCCTCTATCCTATCTAACCGGATACGCATGTTGGAGCACAAACGTGGATTTCCTCTAACCAACCTCCCCCCTCCACCCCTTCCCCTCTGGCAATACTCAACTTACGAGGGATTTGCTGTCTACTAACCCACTCTTTTGCCCCTGACCTATTTAATCTCCCTCGCGGGCAGCAAATTCCACTAGCCCCTGCCAAGCCTCTAATACCCAAAGTGCAAGGCATATCCTCCGCATTCTCACGGATCGTTATCATCATGGGGTGGTACTTAGACAAATCTCCCCCCTTTTTTAGGCTTGACGCCCCGAGAGCCCCCGCATTCACCGGTATTAGCTAAGGATGGTAGGGGAGGTGAAAGTAGGTGGGTGGGCTACCGGCTTGGGCCAGCTAGGTGATGAAATGCGGCGAGTGAGAGGTTGTGGCGCATGAGGTGGAGGGGCTGGTTAGGGTGATAGAGCACGATAGGGGGAGGTTATTCTGGAGGGTGGGAGGGTGGGTTTGGTTGCTGTTTGGGTTAGGCAGCTGTCGGGTTTGATAGGGCGCGAGTGGGTGAGGGTGCAAGTTGAAGCGGGCCACCTCACCCACCCCAATAAGCCCACAACCAATGTGCCTGCCACACCCCTATCCCTGGCTTAGTGGAAGAAGCACCGGTGGCACAGAAAGGCCTCGATTCTGCAAGACTTCACAGGACAGGAAACCATCAACCCATGACGATCCCACGATCCCTGATAACACTAGAGTTACTGCTCGAATCCCTGATGTATCAATTTGGACTACGTGTTGTTCAGCGCATGTTGCAGCTATATTTATATTCTAGCCTGGGCACCCAATCCTAGAGCAATAGATCTGCGGCAAACAAATCCTTCTAACCTCCCACACTTAACTCTAATTTTTATGAGCCCATCCCCCTTCGTACTTCCCGTACAAGCTGAGACTACGCATGCGTAGCTTAATCTTGCCTCGTCATGCTGACCGCCCCCATCAACTAGGCCAATGGCCAATACACAATCTCTCCAAAATATACCAGTCTTCGTCCGTGAACGGTCTTTTCCAACCAGTGGCTAACCCCAACTTATTACGGATCGTAAAGGGAGGGTGAAACCCGGTACGAACTCCGCGATTGGCCAAAAGAAATATTTGACCAATATGACACCGTTCTGGCCGTCAATTAGTCCCTCCATCCGAGCATAAACAAACCCTTGGAACGCTCTAAGGGATCACGTGCAGAACTCAACCGAGTGATATCCCATGCACCCCGCACCCCCGAAAACCAAAGAGAAAAGACTTCTTGCAGGGTATTAACGGTTATCATTATTGATTCAAGCCAAATAAGGCTCGATTAAAAATAGTCTAAAAGTCTGTCGCAATAAAACCAAGTCTAGTGAAAATATAAAAAGGGTATAAAAAAACAAATATATTATACAATTCCCCCAGAATCAGCCTTTCTTCCGATCGTCTACCTGGCATCCCTTCGTCCTTCGCTATATCGCTCCGCCGCCTGCAGCATCGTGTGAACCGAATCCTTCAAACAAGTAATTATGATGGCTGAAATCGCAGAGGTGTCGGGATTCCTAGAAACTCATCGTAAGGCGTTTTTAGCCTTGGCGGTATTCTGAATCGTCAACCTTGTTAGATTTATTCGTTGTGGATATGCCTCGCTATGTGAGGTGTGATTCGGGGTTGGTTTTCTATGGTGTCTGTGGTGGGAGTTTGGAGGATTGTTCTGCTGGTGACGGTACTGGTGTGGGGGGGAGGCGTCTATTATGCTCGTCGGGATGGAGGCAGCTAGGAGGGCGGGGGGGAGGAGGTGTTGTGTATGTACACGGCTCTATTGGGGGGGAGGGTTCCTGGGTATCCGGTGCGTTGGCTTCTAGCCAAGGATTGGAGAGGGTTTTCGTTGTTGTGAGGAGAAGAGATAACTAGGGATTTGTCGGTTAGTATATAGGCTGGTGAGGTGTCAGAGCCAGAGACATACTTGAGCAGGGAGTGTAATATATTGCTCTAATTATTATTATGATATTATCAGTCCGTCCTACGGAGGTATTTTTTTTTCCTGGTATGTATGTACTTGGTGTGTGGAGATGTCGAAAATCTAGCGGCCGTGATAGAGGAGAGTTGAGATTTAGGAGTTGAGATTAAATCTTGAGAGGGGATATCTGATTAGAATAGGAACAAAACGAAACAAAAAAATACCTTGAAACGGGTATAGCGAATATACCCATTTCTCGGCTTTGTGGTACGGGTGGTAACGGACATATTACACCTCGAGCATAACCCTACTCGAATCAAATTAGACTGGCTTTATGTTTTTTGTGTGGGGTAACACAGTCCAATAAGGGAGGGATCTCACATACCGTTCAAAACCATGCTGTAAATCAAATAAACAAAAAGCCGTCATTTCTTGTCCTTCTTGCTAGCCCCTTCCCCACCACCGCTACTACCACCTTCTTCATCATCATCATCGTCATCTACCGTTAAATGGCGCACACGGTGAATTAGTATTAGTTATGTACCAGATGCAGAGCTTCAGTCGGGATGGTCAAACCATTTATCCATTCAACCCAATTCTCCTTCATTTCGGCCGCTCTATCACCCGCATCCTGCACGGATGCAGACTCTGATATGCATGCAATGTTCTGCGACATCCAACTCTTCATCACTTCGACACTAGAATCGTCTGTGCTATTATTTTCCGTGGTCATAACGTTGATGATGCTGGTGATAGTAATCTTTGAATTCCCTTCTGTCGGAAAATGAATATATATAGTGCACTTCAAAACACCACACACATATATATATTATCAAAAGAAAAAATGAAATATGGAAGAATATAACGGACACGGACAAGAGAAAAAAGGGCCCCAAAAGCGAAGATAACATGAAACCATTTTAACCACTTTTCAAATCCCTTATAATGACTCTAACTCCGGCACAGAGGAGACAGACAGACGGACTGACCTCTAGACTCAGTACCGCGTACGGTACAGGACAGTTGTCATATCACAGCTTACGTATAGCAATCAAACCCAAAAGCTAACGGGAATAAGGCGGAGGGCCTCCGTCGGAGAAATACATGCCCCGGGGCTGGTAACTGACTTTTTCTTTTCCGGTTTCCATTTTTTGCTATCCTCGGCCGGTGCGACATTGTTTTGTTTTTTTTTTCTTTTCTTTTCAGCAAGGCACCTTGGTACGGTAATAGCGCACAACCATATTTGTTGGGTTGGGTAAGGCTTGGACAAGAGGGCTTGGCCCGCGTTCTGGGGCCCAAGTAGGAATAGTGTTCGACAGATCAGATTAGATTGAAGGATTTAAGCTCTTTGACGGGTAGAGGGTGACGTGTGACGAGCTGGCGTTTCGATGTTGACGGCGGGGGTTGATTGAACTATTTGGGACAGGACAGAATGAAAGCAGGGGGAGGATGAGGGTGACGGTGGAGGTGCAGGCGCGGGAGAGTAAGGGTGGATCCGGGATTGAATAGGATGTTCTGGAAGCCCACTAATTAGAGTATGGGATGAAAACTAAAAGTAACGCACATGTAACGAAGATTTAGAACGGCAAATTCATTTTTGCGTGACATACAGCATTCCAAGGATCCAGCCGAAACTCGCAACACCCTCGAACAGACCTTCCTTGGCGAGAAAATGGGAAAATAAGACCAGATGGGAATTTTCGACGAATGATGGCATCAGAAGGGAGGGAAAAGAGTGCACAAATACGAGGTGGACAAGAGATCCTCTTCGTCATCAGCTGCGCGTCTGGTTATCGGCGACGCCGATGTAAACTATAAGCCCTGGTATTCCCCTTGCTTCCTTTTTCCCTTTCGCTCCAACCAGTCATCTACATTGACTATGATACCAGTATCGCAGTCCTGCTCAAGGCTCAATCGCGATCGATGCAAGCAGAGATATCGTCGCCCCAGCAATGCCGCAAAAAATAAGCTTCTTCTTCCCTAGGGCTAACTTTCTTTTACGCGAATTTGGTACTGTTCTAGTTAATTATTACACGACCTGGACCGGCTGTGGCTAGTCAGTTAGTCAATCAGTTGGTGCGGGAATAATTTTAGTTGGTCTATGACCAACGGACACTACTAAGCAGCCCCTCGGAGGAATCGATTCTGTCAACGGAGGATACTTTGTCCGGATGAGGATTAAGTTGCCCTCATTGGCCATCTCTTTCATTTCATTTCCTCATTCTCTGCGCTGTGAAGTTTGAACTGTGTGGCTTTCAGGTGGGTGGAGGTGTGAGTGGTAAGTTGGATGGGAATAGCCACCGTAGACTCATCCACAATCCGGGCGCCGCAGTAGACTAGACGGGGAAGAGACTCGACGACAGCAAGGGGAAGCGCGACAGGAGCAGAGCTGAGCAGAGTGAAGAAAAGTGAATAAAAATAAAACACCGATATTCTTGTCAAGGGCTGTGGATATGATGAGGCGAAACGGACTGGCTGATGGTCCAGTACTCGAGAATGATTCTTTGGCTGGTTGGTGGTGGTGGTAGTGGTGGGAGGACTCGGAAAGTTAAAACGATGAAGGTGGGATCAAGAGGCTCAGGTCGGAGGAATAGTGTTCCCGAAGGCTTCGACTCATGGTAACCACTGCGACCAGCAACCCACCAATAGCAAAAGTGCATACAGGAACAGTACGAGTACGTATTAACACCGGTGCACACGATGCAACCACCCATCACCACCTATGATACCGATCAACCTGCCGCAATGCAAAGTTCCAAGAACCCCACTATTTCTGCTACCAGCTATTATGCAGAGCCTTCAACGCCGCTCTTTGTGGATACCATACAACAGGGCATGGCCGCGTAATGTAGCGGTGCCCCCATCTTGCTGCCGACCCAATCCAAAACCTCCTCCAACCTTTAAGCTCGCAGTTATAATAGCAACAGTTTTGGTAGGCCTTTAATGAGAACCTAAAAAGTCCCCGATAAGTAAGTCCTAATGTCTCCGTTGGTAGAATCCCCCCAGGTCTGACCGCCAAGAGTTGGTTACAGAATGCCCTACGGCATAATGGATGCTCCGCCACTATGATACTCGATCCCATTTCGAATTGAGTATTCTGCTAGGATGTTAAGTCGTAGGGGAGGGCGAGACGAGTAGCATGCCCTGCCGAGCCCAGTATTCAAGTGCAGTGAAGAAGAACCTTTCCATGCAGACCCTAACGATATAAGTACCCTTAGAACCCCCAAATGACCGGATCCACCACAAGCACAACACAGCTGGACACAAAGGCAGAAACAGCCCTACCACGAATTCACGGAATACCGTATATAGCCCGCCATCCCCAAGTCAGCGGAAAGGGTCAAAAGAGAAAAAAAGTCAATCATCCAAGCACAACTCCACCACTTTCCCAAAATCGAAAAAAAACCCCTTCGAGTCAAGTTTTTCCGGCAACACTCTCGACAATGCGTGGGGAATTGTTTGATGGTCATAATATGACCTACTGGAACAGTATAGACTGTGACCTCGATAAATGCCCCCTGGAGGCCTCGTTTTGGGATTACCGGCCCTCACTTGCCCTCAATTGTCTGCTGATTGCACTTTTTTCTCTGTCCTTGGTTGTGCATCTTGGCCAAGGGATCAGGTACAAGACATGGGGTTTCCTAATTTCAATGTTCTTTGGTTGCGTTGGTAAGTTTTTTCTTCTTTCCTCGCCTGGTGTCTCCCCTGTATCAAGCGTTGTGGCTAACAGCTTGATTAGCTGAGGTCGTCGGGTATGGTGGGCGAGTATGGGCCTACTATGAGCCCTTTGAAATGAATCCTGTAAGTTCGCGGGTGACACTCATAGATTGAGCATAGCTAATCGTCCTAGTTCCTTATGCAAATCTGCAGCTTGACCATTGCCCCGGCCTTCCTCTGTGCAGGAATCTATCTCTGTCTCTCTAGAATGTTGGTCTACGTAACCCCTTCGAGTTATAGTGGATACCCAAGCTAACCCATAACCCCAGCGTAATGGTCTTTGGCGCTGAAACATCCCGCATCCCTCCAAAAGCTTACACATACATCTTCGTAACCTGCGACTTCATCTCCCTCTCCCTGCAGGGCGCGGGCGGTGGTATCGCCTCGACCCTCTCGCAGGACAACAAAGACCCGGCAAGTGGGAACAACATCATGTTGGCAGGTCTAGGTTTCCAAGTCTTCACGCTGGTCCTCTTCATGTTGCTTTGCGCAGAATATGCCTACCGCGTCAAGACTACCACGCAAAACTTTGACACCACTCATGCCAAGCTCCGCTCCTCCAGGAAGTTCCGTGCCTTCTTGATCGCACTCTCGCTGTCGACTATTCTCATCCTCATCAGGAGTATTTATAGGGTTGTTGAGATGGCGCAGGGATGGGAAGGTGACCTCATCAAGGACCAGACCTTGTTCTTTGTGCTCGAGGGGGTTATGGTTATTGCCGCGGTGATTGTGTTGAATGTTTTCCACCCCGGGTGGTGCTTTAGGGAGGCGTATGCGGACAGGTTAGAGGCCGAGAAAAGCCAGGATTTTGCGAGTGAGAGGGAGATAGGATTGAAGTAGTGCTTTTCCTTTATCCTTCTTTCTTTCTTTCTCCTCGGCTGGTTCATGTCCCAGTAGGCTTTTTTGTTCATGTTTTGGCTTTCCCTTTAATCTTGTTTCAAGGATCGGCACTGATATACGGACCATTATTATAAAGTTTTTATATTTTGTCACATTTTCGTTTTGATTTGTTACTGCAAAAATGAAAAGAGATTACGAATTGTGAACTGTACATTTGTGCTTTGGAGACGATTTTTTTCATATCAACGATAGTATAGATGTATTCATCGAATGCTTTCAAACAAAATATTCGCCTTCCTGTGCATAGTGCTTGCGTTCTAGCGCGGTGGGATTGTAGCTCCCTACGTTCGTAGAGTAAATTGTTAGTCGAGCCTCAGGCTAATTAGCCTCCAAGCCTATAACCTGGGTGGGGGGAATCCCAACTTCCGGTAACGCGTTTTACCCAGGTCCCGATGGCATATTCTTGAGATTTTCGGGAGGTGATCCCCACCCCATTGCTAGCTATCATGATAACTTCAGTTGGAAAACTGTCACCGAAAATTTAAGCAAATAAGGCTCGGATACCACAATCCAATGCCTTGCCCAATTCCGGTTCTGTTTCTAGCGTTTACCCAAAAGTGTCCTAATACTAGTACTCAGGCTGTCACAAATACTCGAGTATAAGCACACAAGTAAACACAGCAGAGCAGAGACCCAAGAACAACGCACTTAGTTGGGCGAGGCTCCCTTCCAGGCATATACTAGAATTTGCACGCGCTTTCTCGATAGTTGCAGGTGCAAAATCTTTTCTCTAAATACAACACATACACCCAACAACAACAGAGGTTGAATTTTATTCACGGCATTAGCGCACAAACCAACCCTTCGGCCCCACCAATCCAAGCATCAGATCTCGAAAAAAAAAACCCTCACAATACCCCGAAAACGGCAAAATGCAGCGAAATACACCCAGAAGCAACAGATCACCCACCCGGATTCTATGGACCATAAAAGTGCGAAGAAAATACAAGACTGACAAAAACTGACTCCAAATCAAAGTAGCACAATGATAGTGCTACCCCGCCGTCGAACCATGGACGGGGGCTCTCCCTCCTCGTTGGAAACTTTCAATTCGCCAGGCTAAAGGGGGGGGGGGTGGGCTCAAGACAAGACAAGGTTTCTTCCCAGGAGCAAATGATTCAAAGAGCCAATAGCTGCTGTGTTACCCTGCCTATCCAAACTCCTCCTCGCTTCGGGCAAGAAACTCAACCAAACACCTCTAGTGCAATGCCCAAAGGGCTTCCATTATAGTACCGCACTTGGGGTGAGCACTTAGGTCTGTGGAGCTCTGGTCCGGTTCGTCGAATTACATGTGTGTAACGCGAATTATGCGACCAAATACCGGTAGGCCAATCAGGCTCATAGGCTCATTTTGAGGAAGGAAAAAAGCCTGTCGAATTCTTAGCGCAGTGGCTATGCTATATCAAACACTGTTAATCTGAGTGGCCGAGGAGGCCGAGCCAACCAGAGGAACTTCGACAGACTACCATTCATACCCGATACTACAGTACGGAGGTACAGCTCCTAAGTTTTGTATGTTCCACAGGGGGTAAAGGAAGAAAACCTAGCTTGTGGAAGCTACAAAACTTAGGCGCTGTATCATACCTCGGTACTCGTAGAGCACAGTGCGTGCTGCCAAGATATCTACTCGAGTACCAGTGAAACCAAATCGCTTCGACAAGCTCCTTGCCACACCCTATCTGAAGATTAATCATTACTATGACAGAGACAGAGTTCCAACCACCCAATCGGCACCCTCTCCGCACCGCCTTGCATATCTCTCGGTGCCCGGATGCCGTTCGCATCTTCCCGGGCCGGGAGCTAGCGAGCCCTACAATACTCGGGGGCCGGTACCTTCACTCACCATCGGACAACCAGGAGCAAAAATGTGCATAAAAATAAACTCTGGGTATGTGCCGTATACCTCTTCCAGCATGGCGTTGTTTCAGCTTCTGTGTGAGTACCGCACTGTACCGGTATTCTTATTCTGCGGCACTATTGCAGTACCGGTAGCAAGAGGGTATTGTATGAGGGCAGGTGTGTACGTATGTACCTGGATGTATTCTACCTTGTGCCACCCGGTGCTGTATACTTGGCGCGGTGCGCTGGGTGCAGTGGTTAATGAGACCCTCGCAATGTCTTGACGTTTTTGAAACGGGCCACCATCGCATACCACGAAAATTCTGAGGCTCAGGCCGATTTTGGCTGTGTGATGGTAGCCGTTTTACTAATGTCACGTTATAATATCAAGGTCATGCGTACGTAGGTGTTTGCTGCTGCGCCTCTGGTGGGATGGTTAAGAATGAGCTTGGCATGGCATGGCATGGCACGGTGAAGTCCTACCAGCGCTACACGGTCAGTAACCTCAGTTACAGGCAGGGTTTAGTATCCCAAAATAATACCATGGATAGACAGTTGCAACGGACGCGTGCTAGCTTTGGTAACTGTCTACTCAGCCAGTTTAAGCCTCACCCATCCTGTGCCAAGTCTTCCCCGAGCTACTCTTGGTGAGACGTCAAACATTGACCAGCTGTCCTCAAACCCCACCCTCTTCTCTAGATGACTAACCAACCTAAGCGAGTTTCGGAGAATAATTATCCGCGACAGGGGTGCAACGAGAAGGCTTTCTAAATTTGGGGCAAAATAACCGATTGCTTGCACGCCGCGATTGCTTATCAGATTTACATGACAATTATCCTAAAGGTATATCTGAAAACAGGAGGGGCACTGTGGAACCTCCTGAAATCTACTCTTTCCGGAGTGACTCACGAGCCCCAAGAATAAGCGAGGTCTCAAGCTTTCCTTTCCAAGTGGACTACCAGCAATCATAAAGCCTAAATACCGGTATTGCACAATTTGAATCATAGACTCCGATGTGAATTAGATATACCACTCGCCCCAGGCAAGAATTACCCGGGAGTAGGGATTAAAAAAATATATGTGAAAACCCCTGCGATTGTCTGAGCGCCCATACAAACTCAAAACTCGTATTTTCGAATACTTCTTCTCTGGGACGAATCGAGGATAGGAAATGTAAAAAAAAGAAGAGACAAAAAAGGAAAAGGAGAAGAAGAAAAGGTATTAACCAACACTCCTTCCTTGCTGTGTATGGATTCTTCGATGTGTTTGCTAGTGTCATGGAGCTCTGGGATGTCTACCATTTTGTCAAATTCCCAAAATTCCACCTTTTATTTGCCATATCAAGTCCGGAAAACCCCTATAATATCAGGTTCTAAATCATGCCTACTATCGAGGCTAATACTGTAGAAAACGTATGCCACAACATCTCCCCCCCCCAGGACAAAAGGTGTGTTGAGTGTTGGGTGTTGAGCGCTGAGCGCTGAGCGCTGAGTGTTGAGTGTTGAGTGTTGCTAACATATAAGTGATTAGAATAAGCTCACTTAGCGATATCTCTACAGGCACCTACGTTTGTGGAAATAGCTGTAGCCCACATCTCCGGTCAGATACCCCACCTTCTGGTTACCTCAAAAATCGCCTTATCGTGGGAAGGGGGGGTTCATTGGTCGCTATTGTCACCTGTCCTCTGCGCAAGGCACCACAGCCTGCTGCCTACTGTGTACCGCTGAAGAATGATGGTCTGTGATTGTGGGGCTCAACTGGGGAAAAGTGTAACTATTGCGTAGTGGATTGCGTCGGCTTTTCGGGGAGCGCCCGGGCTACCCGGAGTCCGGTACGAGAGAGCAGTGGATGGGATCACCAAGTGTGATTCGGTTGGCTGAGCATCCCTGCTGTTGAGTGGATGGAAAGGCTTAACCGTCAGATAATTAATAAACACAAGGCACGAGTAGAATGAAACAAATCCCAACCCGTCTGCTCGGTTCCCCCCCCTTCATCACTGTTAATCACGCCAAATACCCCCCCCCCCGCTTTGTCACGCAAAAATCTGCGGAACCCTTCGGAGTCCAAGTCCCCCAGTGCACGTGGGTAGTATCCAAAACAAGCCATAGCCTGGGTTGTACCTTACTTTACCTTCCCGCCCCACACCCAATGTATTCTAAGCGACAAATAAAATACTGTATAAGACCGGTAATAAGACAATAACACGAGCACGCACCGTATTCACCCCCAGACAATCCACTATCAGATGAGCAACAGAGCAAAGCCAGCAACAGGCTTAACCGACCAAGTTAACGAAATTGCAATCAGCCCACGAGGTCCAGCAAGTTGGGGACTCCCTCAAGCGATATCTCGTCAGGTAAGACACCACCGGTATTCCTTCTCGAGGCATTTTGTCTCTGACTGCGGAGTTTAGAAGCCTGCCGGAGATAGCGGATTGTCGGAGTTCGCAAACGCAACGTAAATAGACCCCAAAAAATAAACAAGAAAAATCAAGATTCAACTCGGGTGAGCCAGAGCCAGACGGTCGGGGGGCCGATGAGTCAAAGGCGGGTCTCGTGGACTGTCCTACCGTGCTCGCGTATAGTACCCTCTCGCGCACGGAGGGAAGGAAGGAAGGGGTGAGGCTTCGCTTGTCAGCGGGGGGAGGGTCGGGGAGGGCCGACCGGGTGGAGACGGGATCATCAGAAATCACTCGTGTTTCTCCCCAGTAGGGCAACTCCTCCGGTGAGGGTTTTGCGCGGGATTATGGAATAAGGCTAGGACCGCAGAGAGGATTGAGTCAGGGCGGCATCGCGGGATCCGCGCTCTTAAATTCAAGGGGGTTGCTGGTAAAGGTGGGCGGGCGGGCGGTCATGTGACGAGTGATGTAATTCTGGTCGGGCCCCGCCGATTTTAGAGATGGGGTGTGTGTACAAAGCAATTGGGGGATTTTGCTCCGTGAGAAATACCAATCCGCTCCCCCTCCCGCCATCTGAGGAGGGGAATTTTTCCTATGACTCAAGGGGAATTCTGCCATCTTACACCATCTGCTCGCGCGTTTTGGGTTCGTTTTCATATCGTCTTGTTACTCGGGGACATTTGTGTTGCGATGGGGGATTGTTGGCATGCTTGCCCTATCTCAGGGCAAGACCTTGGGGCGGCCTGTGGTAATTTCCCCAGGTTTTCGGCATTGGGTACGGCCGGATCTGGGCTTCGCGACCACCTTTCGGACAGGATGCAGGGGCGGCTGGGACTTACCTCTATTTACAAGGGCAAAGAGTCGCGAGTAAAGAAAGTGGGTTTGGAAGGTCCCAAGCTCAATTCCCCTCAGCGCTGAGTTTTAATTGTTTTTCCTTCTACTACACTGGATCACTTTAAGGTGTAGTATTTCTTGGACGGTATGATACCAAAAAAAGAATATAAATACCCTGACTAACTATAGCACCAGGTGTTCGCTTCTGCTGAATATGAGATTTGCGGACAAAAATGCAGAGTACGAATCCCACAGAGGGGTGGAGACAACCCTCCTCCTATAGGTCTCCATAGCTCTGTTATATGTTTCTGATTCTGACAGGGCTCCATTATGGAAGAGATATTACTGAATTTGCGCGCAGTTTTTGTGGGGGTACTGATAAGGGGGTTGGATATTATGCTAGAGAATCACTGGACGAGTATTTATGCTACTCGAGTATATTGAATCTGGAAATTAAGTGGAAAAATCAAACAGGCTAGAGAATCGAACATCTAGCCCTTGAAGCCAATTTTCCTTATAGCCACTTGCCCTTATGAGTAGAGGCAATGCGCGACAGCGGACTTGGTGCAGGACTCTAACAGGTTTGCACTATACAAACATCCGAAGACCGGGGGAAAGTCATAGAAGGAACCCCAGCCTTTTGCTAAGTACCCAATCTCTTCCAGGTTATCTAACCCAGGACACTGAAAAGTTCTTGTACTGCTCAAAATCATGACATCTCACTCGATGGTGAAACCCCGAATACTGTCGGAAGTATTGCCTCAATGTGATGGCAGGTGCGGATATATTTGACCGGTTGCCAGGCCGCTTGGGAAATTAGGATCTAGGAAATGGCAGGAGTCATATTAGTGTATTCATGCCATGGATTGTTATAAGTAGGGCAGTCTCGGGAGCGCTTATAGGGAGAAAACCAAGACAGCAACTCCCTCTCTTTCCTTCGTCTACCGGTCCCATTACTTTACCCTTCGACTCCGATCCCTTCTGTGTGTCTGACAAATACCTGTTAGGCCCCTTGGTCGCGTCCTCCCGAAGTCATTCCCTGGGTGTGCCCATTCCCAGAATTCCGGGGGGGTAAATTCCCTATATCTTCTCAATACCAATTTACCCAGTGTCACTCCCTCACCGGTCTCTTTTACCGGGCACTCACGCTCTGAATAGAGTCCAGGTGCCTTGAGGGGGGAGGGGAGGGGGTTCCGCGAAATAGCACCATCGCTCCCCCAGAACTCGTATTGCACCGGAAGGGGCTGATGACCCTTCCTCGCATTTCAGCATTTCTATATTCTCCAAACAGCCAGAGGAGCTAGAGCTACCAGCCAGCATCTCGGGAATCAATCGGTGCCAATGATTTTCTCCCAGCCAGGCCCGAAGCCAACCCCGCAATCTCTACCATGGAGCTGGATGCCATGGAGCTGTCGATAGGCTACCGGGCAGGACGGGGTAACGGAAAGTACAAATGAGTGAGGGGCTCTATTCAGGTGATGTTCTATATCTTATCCTAGGTAAGCGGTAGTGCTTACTACCCTAGCATTCTGGCCCCCTACTAGTTAGTCTATCCTAGCCTAGCACTAATCTCATGCTTATGCTGTTTTTTGTACCAGTAGTCGGCAGCGTGTAGGCCGGTCCGGCTCCAGTCTTGGCACGTGTAAATGCTAGTGTGGGAGGATTGTAGAGTGGTGATTTCTCGACCCCTCAAATGTCCGGTAACTTCCCGGAATCCTTCTCCAGAGGGTCGATAAAGCGCCGGAAGGCTTAAATTGCATACCCACCTTACCTCCACCACAGAATACGCAATCACAGAAAGTCACAAAGCACCCAGGAAAGAAAAGCCCAACATGTCATCCGTGGCTCACTGCTAGAGGGCCCGAAAACTTCCCACCCAATCTCCTTCTCTTCTAGAGCCCCGCACTGGGAGAGTATTAGGCAAGATATAAAAGTTCACGGTCCCACCTTGTTATTATCAATCAACCCCGAGAAGGGTGCTGTAATTTCCCAAAGATTTTTTCTCGCATCTGAACGCAATTTCGCTTTCCTATTTCTAGCAGTGAATCTTACCCTTCTGAGTTAGGGAGCCAATATGGAGCCCTTTATTATCAATTTCAGAAAGGTCGTCAGTTTTGTCGGTTCTCCAACATTAGCGCTGTAGGGTCAGCAACTGGAGGTTAGGGCACCGTCGTGGCGTAGTATAGATGGGGCACGAACAACGGAAGAACATCATAGAACTGACGCAACAAGGACAGTGCTTGAGTAAGGTGCGGTACAGTAGTGTACTGGTGGTTAGTGGAACTTCGGAAAATCAACGGATGAGATGAGCCCTCATTCCTATTTTTAGCTTGGCAGCGTGCTAAGCTTATCCATTTATCGGCTGGCTTATCCTTATCGACTCCAGCTTCGGGTATCTGACTGTGACGTCACTCACTTATGTCGAACCTCGACCCCTAAAATAACATCCTTAATTACTCCTATTTACCTCACTTTAGCTAATGGCTATACCACCTCCAAGTCCTATTCCGATACTTAGAAGGTTTCGCCAGGTTTAAAATTCGACAATGTATTGGCCCGGGAAGTGGGTCAGGTCATCAAAGTGAATCACTCCAAATGCAACTTTGCTCAGATCTCACTGCCGGAGAAACCGAGATCCAGATTTGACTCAAAGGACGAATCTAGTGCACTGCGCTGCCGGGCAGAATTACTCCTCTGACCCCACTTCCCAGCCCACCACCTTACGGTAGATTGCTCAAGGATAGGGTTTGTGTGGGGGTGGGGGTCGGGGAAATGGGGCCGATAGAGGAATTTGCATAATTTGCCGGAACTGAAGACAATAAGCAATTTACACTATCTTGAGGTAACCTATATCCCTACTCGGCTCCTGGCCACTGCCGGACGAAGGGGGGGGCGATGTGATGGCGTATCCCACAGCCAGAGAGCTGTTGGATGTTTACACCGGCTTTTGGCTAACTATGGAGAAACAAGTTTTGCGGGATTCCCACTAGAAGGTACACTACTGTCCAAATATTTCCCTCCGAGCCCGAAAGGGGTTCATTAAAACTAAGCGTCCTCAAACCTTGGATGGGATTGGCAATCCAGGCCAAATCTTGTCAAAGTGGGCATTTTCTAACTACAAACAGCATGTAACTTATGGCTTCGATCTTCGACATTTCCGAAGGCCTTTTTGGGCATGATATGATACAGTACAGCGCTCAGAGCTTGTTTACGCATGGTCCATGCCATTGGCCGTTCGATTAAAGGAAAGCGGACCAAATCTTATCCAAGGTTTGAGGACTCCTAATTATGAATGGAATACACATAAGTTAATAGCTTACTGAAAACTTTTAACGAGAACCAGGTACCTACCGATCAATTCCCTGGGTCGAAATGCTTCAATTCATCCCCAAGTTCCTTGAGACGGTCGTCTAGCTCAGAGAGCTTCCCCGGAAGCTCGGTCGGGGGGGGAATGACATGGGTGGTAGTGACTGTATGCGCGGGAAGCTCTGAACCCACGGTGATTGTTTTCGTCACATCAACAGTGAGGGTAGCGCAAACGGTTCTATTTGGCGGATTCCTCGGGCGTTTTGTGACGGTGACGGTGACTGTGCGCGTTACTGTTACCTCGGTCGCCTTTTGTACCGGAGGTTTAGCTTCCGCTAGTCTGTGAGTGCGAGGTTCCCGAGATTCTCGCCAACGATGCTTGATGACCGGCCGAGGGGCTTCCTCAATGTGGCCCTGGCGAAGGGGTTCACGATGCCGCCCGCGATAGGACTTCTTGTGTCTAGCGAATTCTCTAAGATCATCGTAGTCAAGGGTGGGCTCCCCCGTCGGGCCAAGAGAAAGGTTTACGGAATCCAGTTGCGCCACAGGCATCGACCCTCCCCGTCCCATCCGCTTCTTGAACGATTCGGCTCCACCATATCCAGCCTCTAGTGGGCTTCTCAAGGAACGTTTCTTTACTCTCACACTCTAGAAACATATCAACCGTATCCCTGTAGATAAAAGAAGAAACGAGACAATACCTCTGGATAAGCCAAGTCCCCAACCTCTTCCCCCGGAAGGTGGATATTCACACAACCGGTTCTGGCTCTTTGTCCGGAAGGATCTACAAAGACATTCCCCTTCCCTCCGCGATTCTGATAGGAGGATTGGTCATAAGCGGCGCCGCTACCGGACAATTCTGGGTTCAAGGGGTTTTTTGTCCAGTAATTATTGCAAACCGAGGCCTCAAGTTGCTGGTATGTAGGCGTGAACTCGTCAATGAGGTCCAGACGGATTTCCTGTGCCAGAGGACCCTGGCGAGACTCTGGCTCGAGGAAAGGCACTGGGAGCACTATGCGCTCCTGTCCCCCACATGGCGGGAACGATGAAGGGTATTCGAGGTTACATGGTTGGCCGTGGTTTGCCGGCAAAGCCAGTTCAAACTGGGGAGGGTGCTGGTACCCATAAGGCTCGTGGGTCTCTGGCTCTAAGGGAGCGGCGAGAGCTGAGGGTGAGAACATGATGGCTGGCAGCAGCACCAGCGAGGTTCGAATTCGAGCTCCGAGTTGATTGTGATAGAACATTTTGGAAAATGCAACTCTCTTAAGCTCCTGGTATGCTGACCGGCGGCAGTGGCGGACGGCGCCTTGTGCAAAGATATAGAACTTCTGGTCTATCAAAGTTTACAGATTTACTAATACGAATGATGATTAATGATGATTGAGCATCGGCAGTTCTAGGCTAAAACAATTTCGAAGTTATTCAGAGCGAATCGGGGTTCTTGGCCCCTTAAGAATTGTGGGTCTACATAATCTGGATACGGTTTGAGCTCTTTTGAGTGATATTTGAACTGAGATCCGTTTGGGTATGAATTATCGATTACCTAGACTTGGAAGATCTAGACTGGTTGATGGAATTCCGAGCACATAGAACCGCGAGACCTACGAATGAATCAGTGTTTTTCGTTCCGGTCAAGTACCATATCTCCGAGGGAGGCAGTGGCGCCGGCCACCCTATAGTGCTCAGCATCTTGTCAGTCTGCCTAAGCAGAGCCGATGGCCAATGGCTCTTGGGGCTGCCCTCAAACCCCATCTCGCTTTTGTATAGATGGTCCTGATTCCACGGTTAACCCCACCACTACGGCATAAACAGCCTAGATGCTCTACCACTATCCACCCCGCACTCTCGCCGCCCGTGACCACAAAACCAAGTATACAAATAACCCCCCTCTTCACTCACCCCCCTCACCACAACCAGTTATCCTCTTCTCACATAGAAAAATGATCCTCACACAGCCCGCACTTCTATGCACACTGCTAAGTTGGGCAGCAGCGTCAGTTGCCCTCCCACTAGGCCTAGGACTCGACCTAGAGGGAATGAGCAACAAACTCCGCTCCGGCTCCGTCGCGATCGCGAACCCGTACCACCCCTCGGACATGCGGAGGGAGCGCATCGTGAAGCATAACGGCAACATTGTGTATATCGAGTCCGAGCCGGGGCCAGGTCCTGACTCTGAGAATCCTGATGAAGGATTGGATTCGGAGCCTAGCCCTATAGAGAAACCCAGGTTTGTAGCTTGCTAGCGGGATTGTGCGTCGGAAGGCAGCGTGACTGACGCGTTGAGTGGCAGGGGGCGACTGAAGAAGCTGAAGGGTATGGCGAAATTGGCCAAGAACCCAGAGACGAAGTGCTAGGTTGGTATTGTTGGCTGGGTGGTATCGGGGTGAGGTATCGGAATGCTATTGCGTGATATGGAAATTGTTGAGACACCGGTTTATATGTTTCTCGGGAGTAGTGCTAAAGCTAGGAATGTGAGATGTTGGGAGGAGAAATGGGTCTTTAGTCGTAATATCCGAAGCACTATCAATTTCGGGGAGGTAGCCAGCCCGTCAGTTCTCCAACATTCTCAATTTTTACTTCTCTCGTTATCATTAAGGTCTTCATATTGACTTCCTAACTGAGAGAGGCAAGGTTCACAGCTAAAAGTAGGAAGGTGGGCTGTGGAAAACAGCATTCAGGATAAAAAGATCTTTGAGAAATCTCTGCACCAACAGCCATTTCGAAATTGATAATATCATAATAGCCATGTCTCGACAGCCTCAAAATGAGTTTGTATATCTCGACGAATCATAAAAATGTTATTATTCTTAGGGAGCCCCTCGTGTATGTTTAGGGTTCATTCTGGGATAGCTACATTTACTAGCTTCGAACTAGGGACATTTCTGCTATGTACCAGAGGGGGGCGAGACGAATAATTCCACTCTAAAACATTACCCCTCGACCACCAAACGTCTTAGGAGCACAGTACCCCTCCGTTCTTAGCCAAATTCCACTGACCTTTTGCCCGAAAGCTAACGGGATACTTGACTTAAATGGGTATAGCTGATGTCTTCTAATAGCGGCCCGGCCAATAAACCTTCCCGGCCCCGAAGATCTACGCAAGATTTACCCAAAGAGGCGGCATTATTCTTCTTTTTCGGTAGAAGCCGGTTTTCACCGTAATTTCGCGGGAAAACCTCTCATATACCATGAAAATGAGTGAAACCTTGCGGTATACCATGATCGAACGGCGCACGGTCTTCGGCGAAAAAAACACGTCAATTACAGTTAGCTCTTCGGCCAAGCATGCCCAGAT
>Ga0307509_10001565_pt1 | contig 38483 bp, 51 predicted proteins | sample 10_EM_MG_FD_202245 | JGI IMG/M metagenome (GOLD analysis project Ga0307509, IMG submission 202245) | Populus trichocarpa ectomycorrhiza microbial communities from riparian zone in the Pacific Northwest, United States - 10_EM | ecosystem: Host-associated > Plants > Roots > Unclassified | place...
TCACACGACAACGTCTTTCACACATTCATGCGCACAGCTTCAGACTCACACTCTCAACACACAACTTCACGCACACTTCCTTCCTCAACCGCACCCTGCAAGAATCCGACTCAATGAAGTGAGAGAGAGGACACAGAAGAAGACAAAAAAGTGGAGAAGTAAAGAGAAGGGAGGGAGGGAGGGAGGGAGGAGGGGGCGATGGCCACAAGAAGTAGAATAAGTGTCGAGGATAGCGGGGCGGTGGGACGGGCTACGCTCGGCTTGGACTGGCGCGGAATGGAATTGGATAGGCTGGCGTACCGAACAGTGAGTGGTGGGCGGGTTTTTTAAGATTTGACCAAATATTTTTATGGAGCCTCTTTTGAATATCTTTTTCTTTTTCTTCCTTTCTCGAAAGATGGACCTGGTTGGCAGCCAAACCCGGACGCAAAAAGTCAATTCCGCCCAGAGTCGTCCTGACAGTGCCGGCAGAAATCAAGAGGAGGAGGATGGGGAAAGAAAAGGGAAAGAAAGGGTGGGAGGGAAAAAATGTTTCACGCCTGGTTCGTGAGAAAGAGTCAAAGTATGATTGGTGGGCTGACTGGGCAGGGCGATGGCTGTCACGACGGCAGCAAAGGCCAAAAGGACAGACAATCAAAAGACTGGGGGCCTCAAATGGACTGCGAGCCATAGAGGAAACTTAGTGGAGAGTAAATCAATTGATCAATTAAGTTCGCCCAACCTTGCCTGGACCAGCTGGAGGAAGAACTCACTTCCTCCCAGTTTAGACAATCAGCCGGAAGAGATAATTACTGAATGGAATGTATCGCATCCAAGGTTATGCGGACTCCACGATACTCAGAATTTCATAGTTCCACCGAGAAGGTGAGCAACAAGCGAGAGCACGTCTGTCCGCCTGTCTTAGCTTGCGTCAAATCCAACTAGGACTCCAAGGTAGGCTGAAGGTAATTCTTCTTACGGCCGACATGGCAAAAAGAAGAAGGAAAAAAGAAAAAAGAAAAGGACCACCAATTCTGTTTTGTACGCCCTGGACGCAGGGCCCAACTGTGATCTCTTCCATTCTGGCTGCACGAGCCGAGGGGCAAGACCACAATGCACAAAACCCCCATCAAAAGAAGCCAGTCGGATCCTCAATTCCTTCTTTTTCTCCCCGCTCTACTTCACCGCCTGAGCAGACCCCCAAAAAACATTTATATAAAAAGTGCAGACGACGAGCACCAACCTTTCCGATCCAGCTTTTCCGCAAAACACAGACTGACCGCTCAGGAATGGTTTACATGAAGTTAAGGAAGCCTAGCCAATGCCGTTCAACCTAATGGCATAACCAGACAGATAGTCATGATGGGACCATCCACCGGTAACATCCAGCAAAGCAGAGCACCCGGACCGCACACATTTTCTCTGGTCACATATACCGTCACCCCGGTTGCTGTCTGCGAGTTGCAGTCTGATCAAGTGTTGATTCTAAGACCAGATCTTGCCGGGAGAATTGCAACAACGTGACCAAACCGAATCTTAACGGCATGCAAGCCTCCAACTGCAGTCATGAATTCTACAACACCCTATCATCGCCACCTCCATTCAACCACACCTTGATGTGGGAATACCAAACCCGCTCCTACCAAGAAAACTCACCGCCTATCATATCGGGGAGAAAAATATGCAAAAAATGTGGACCTGTGAAGATCAGAGAGAGAGCAAACCAGGTTTCTCGCCTTGAGCGACCTAGTCCACGCAAGCCAAGCCGCGAAGGCCCAATCCGGAAAATGCTCGTACAAGGCGCCGAAAAGGAACCTCCCGTATCACCAACTCGAGCACTCGGCCACTGTGAGAAAGAAGCCCATCAATCCTCCCCTGCCTGCTGCCTGCTGCTCTCCTCCTCCCGCACTGATAAGTCACCCTCGAGTACGAGTACCGTACAGAATCCAGGAAAGGATCGAAGAGGAAAAAAGAAAAAAACTCCCCTACGTCAGGTCATATATCATATAAGATCTCACCCACCGAACTCTCGATCTGGGGAAAACCCCCCAACCACACAGAACCCTAGAACCCCTACCATGACTGGCTCTATTCCACACATTGCAGACCACTTCCCCCCTCGGAGTCCCTTCTAGTTGCAAATCTCAAACATCTCAACCACTGGATCAGAGAGCTTTTTCTAGGCGCACAAAGGTAGGGAGTGCCTTTCGAATGAATAGGTGAATGATACTCGGCCCATTCCGTATGACCAGAGACACAAACGAGGTAGCGCGTGATCATCCCTTTCCCCCCTCCCCCCACACTTTCCTCCGTCACAGCAAAAGTTTCTCACAAGTCATAAGTTACCTGACAATACCAGACTGTGAGAACACAAATTACAGTATGTCACATCCTGAATCAATACCAGTAAGACCACGGCAACGCTACTGTACGGGGACTACACCAATCCGCATTTCCCCGAGCGCAACCATCAACTTACCACGAGGGATTCGTAGAAGCGCCGTAGAAGAGAGCACGCCAGTCGGTTGATTCGATTCCACCGAATCTTGATCCGCTGCAGGAATCCGCTCGGTGGTTTCCCCTATCTTCCTTTCCCTCCTCCTACAGTACCGCGCCCGACCCGAACGGCCACCAAGGCTGGACTTGCAGAATATCATCCTCTCTCACTCGTGCTTTCTCCCATCCACGATACAACACGGGCAATGGTATCAATTCCGGATTGACCTCCCTCGATAATTCGCAATCGATTACAGCACGATACTCAGATAGCCCCCCTTTCCCACCGCAGCACGGCAATTCAGCCATCCCCATCACCGCACTCGCCAACCCGCCCTCCCCCCCTCCCCCGCGACCTGTGTTTCTCTCCTCTCCCATCCCATCCAAACGCAACGCCAAGGCTCGGTACCGGCAATTGAATACCGGAGATAGCTCGCGATGTGCGTTGGCACCTTCATTCGAGCTTAAGTCAACTTACCGAATGCTTTGCTTTTTTCCCCCATCCCGACTCAGCCTTTCTGCCCTGCACTGCTCGTCCGATAGTTGGGAAATCCGGGAAATTCTGGCTTCCGGACTTGTTTTTATTATGTAATATGATAGGGATCGTGCGAGAAAAAGCAAGTACGAATTTTTAATTTTTTCTTCTTCTTTCCCCTTTTCTTTTTCCCTTTTATCTTGCTCCACCGACAAGCGCACCGCATGGTACGAATATGCCTTCTCTCTGATTCCGACCCAGTGGCTGTGCCGGTATGGTCGTGGTGTATCAGATTGAGCACCGTACCGTACGTGCCGGAGCCGTACTACGCTACCTACCGGCGCAGTGCAGTGCGAGACCGGAACCCCGAGGAACCCTCGGGTAAAACGCCCCCCCATCAGAGAAAGAAGAGAGGAAGAAGTCACAGATAGCTTCGAATCCTGCACCGATGGCCGATATACTCACGGTACCGACGGTATCACAAAAAACCTCCATAATTCTCACCCCCCCGGCTTTACCATCACAGATACCGGTACAAGCACCAAAATTTCCCGGTATATGTTTATATATATATACCGGTGTGCCCGGAATACGATGTGATAACTACACATCGGCACCATCTATCACTCGGATCACCATCGCATTTCACATTAAAATTATTATTATTTTTTAGAAAATTCCCGAGCCATGTCAGCACATCTCAACAATACCACATAGTGCCTGCCAATTCATAAAGTATCGGAACACCTTGGCATTAATTGACATCCATCATACCTTGGCGCCGGGGTGCACGGGTGGTCTGTGAACTGGCAGATATTGTATGGTACTGTGCTGTACCAGCCGGCTACTATCCCGCAGCTTACTTTACCCGTACCGCTACAACAACCCAGTCAGCCAAAACCAAGAGTCGGCCAACCAATTAGGCAACAGATGCAAACATTCCTTCCACAGAACAGAATCAATTATGTCGCTGGATTGATGTCGTCCTTTTTTCCTCTTTTTTTCTTTTTGGTTGCGGTCACTGAAGGTGGGGCAAATTCGGTCCGACAGCATGAGTATCGGTACTTAATTACGAACAGCCCCTTCCCTCCCCGCAACCAGCTTGCGGGCCATCCGCCCCTCCCCCCCAAAAACCTCCTCGCTCATGCGGGGATCGGCGGGTACTGGATCTAAAAAAAAGTTCATGATTTTTCCTTATTGATTCCGTGCAGTATGCACCATGGAAGCCATTTCCTCAAAAGCGGGAAGTTTAGCTGGTCATGCATTTTAACCTTTTGCACCCTCCAGGGTTCTCATCTCATCCAACACTTTCATTTCACTTTCGAAACTCGAGTCCACAACCCCCCCCTGGCTTGACACAAATCTAGAGCTTTTAGATATCCTGGTAATACGAGCTTGTGTCATAATCCCGTCCACCATCGCCCTACATCAATCACCAACCTTTGCTGATTGTTGATGCTAAATAATGATGACTTCGAAGAATCTGTATCAAATTCTACAGCACAAGTAAAAATTCTCATCGAACAACCAGACCATGCTAAAACACCACAGTAAAAGACCGTGCGCAAACCGCACCTAGCACTAACCGAGGAACAAGAAAATAACATAGGGTAAGGCCAAGAGAACACAGAACCGGACTTTAAAGTTTTAAAAGACAACTAGTTGAATTGAACGAAACTTCGAGGAAAAAAGAGAAACACAGACCGAACAGCTGGGCTAACAGATAGAAGAGAAAAGGGTCGTATCAACGCTAGCATAGTGAAACTAGAACGCAGTTATTCCCAACACATTTTATAGCCCATGCCTTTTGGCTGCAGTTCCCCCCCTCGTTTCCCCTCTACCGTGCCACATCCTCAAGGAAATTTATTCTTTGGTCTCAGGCTTGGCTTCAGCGGCAGGTGTGGCGGCCGGAGCATCAGACATTTCCTTGTTAGTGTCGGCGGCAGTATCGTTTTCTGCCTCGGATGAAGTCCAGAGGGTCTATAAAGCCTATTAACAGGATGATCGAGTAATGGAAACATATGAAGAACTAACCAAGTTGTCTCGCAAAAGCTGCATGATAAGGGTAGAGTCCTTGTAACTCTCCTCACTCAGGGTGTCGAGCTCTAGTTGGATAATTAGCAGTGGGATCGAACAAAACCAACCGCCGAACTTCTGGGCACGCACCAGCAATTGCATCGTCAAAAGCCTGTTTGGCAAGATGGCATGCCTGGTCGGGAGAATTAAGGATTTCATAATAGAAAACGGAAAAGTTAAGAGCCAATCCGAGACGAATGGGATGAGTAGGAGCAAGATCGGTCTGTGCAACCTCGGTGGCGTTCTTGTAGGCCTCCAAAGACTTGTCAGAGGACTCCTTGCGCTTGTCACCGAGAGCGAACTCGGCCAAGTAGCGATGGTAATCACCCTTCCTGTACACAGGTCAGCAAATAAGCTTGCCGGAAGGGGAGGAATCTCCGTGCACGGCGGGTGATGAAAGCGAGGTCTGAGCTTACATCTTATGGTAGAAGACCTTTGATTCTCCTGATTGAGCAGAGGGAATCAAATGCTTGTCAAGAACTTCTAGGATGTCCTCGCAAATCTTTGCAAGCTCGGCTTCGATCTTCTGACGATATTCCTTGATGAGGGCAACTTGAGACTCATTGCCTTTCGACTCTTCCTTCTGCTCGATAGAGGTAACAATTCTCCAAGAGGCTCTGCGGGCTCCGATGACATTCTTATACGCAACAGAAAGTAGATTTCTCTCTTCGACAGTGAGCTCTTGATCGGCAGATGCGACGTTCTTCATGTTCTCAACCATTTCTGTGACAAGCTTAGTCAATATAATCACCAAAACCATAGACATGCGAAGGGGGGTCCACCTTCATAACGCTCAGCCTGCTCGGCAAGCTTGGCAAGGTAGACGGAATCTTCGTATCCCATTTTGACTGATTTGTTTTAGTAAAACTGTACAAGTGTTTTGTTAGCGGGGTGTTATTGAGGTGGTTTTTCAAGATTGAGAGGGAGAGAGAAAAGAAAGGGATGACGAAATGTTGGGTTGCCCCGCTCCGACGAAAGAAAAAAAGGGAGGCAATGAGGAGGGGTAAATATTAGGGGTAGCGGTAGTTACCTTTGTAGTTGAAAAGGGTGTGTTGATAAGGCTGTCAGATGGATGGTAGCAGAGAATTTCGGAATCAGAAGGATAAGTATGTGATGTAGTTGATGGGGAAGAAGTTTGGGAGAAAAGGAGGAGTGTGAGGTGGTTAAGACGAAGGACTTTCGAAAGATGGCGAAGAGAGGGCAAGGTCAAGTCGAGAAAGCGGGTTGCGTGGGCAGAGGGCGCGGCAGAGAGAAAGGGGACACAACAGCCAAGGTCCGACGATCACTGCCTAATTCGGAAGAAGCAGATTTGCTGTGAAATTATGTGCGCTTTACGTCTGCTTCTTTAACTGTCCGTGAGTCTCTCACTGCTACTGGTGAAATGAAAAAGGGCCTGACCAGACAAGTAAAACTACCGCTACCATGTCTCCAGCCTCGTCCTTCTGCCTGCTATGTTAGAAATGGGAAGGCCGTAAGCCACCTCAGTAATAGGCTTGCTGTCGATAAAGTGCCTGCAGCCAGCTACCGGTACTCTAGTCAAAGAACACCAACAAATCAACCATATTGCGAATCCCACCGGTGATAGGTACTAGTGCAGAGTTCGGGTATCAAGAACCAAATAAACATCCAAGCCAACCCTTTGCCGGTGCTGCATTCCATCGTCAAAACAAGGATGGTCCTCACACCGTCTTATCTGAACTTCTATCAACGCGAAAAGAATGCAAAGATAGTATTCCTTGCTTTGGTAATCAAGGATCTTGTATGAATTTGGGGTATCCAATATTTTCAGATGCCCTCCTCGCTGCATGAATTCCGCCAGTACGGTGCGCACAGCACAAACCACCACAACCATCAGTCACAACCATCATCATTTCTACAATACCGGCGAAATCTCGATTGTATCACGCACGGTAGAAGCTGTACAATAGTAAGCCACAGGTCCTAAATTTCTGAGAGGCCTCTCCTGAGCCTCCGAGAATGACGTTCTCCCGGAAAATCAAGGAAGAGGAACACCTCAAACATCCTCTTCAAGCCCTGAGCCCTGACCTCAACGCCTCATGGGTTGTAAACAAGCACCAACCCCACCGGATGGAAAATAATAAAAACCGCTACTCATCAATCCGTATTCCTGGAGGGCATTTTTCAAATGCCCTTAAATAGCATACCCGCTCTTAACCCATGGTTCCATACAAATTTCACTTACTATCATAGTACAAAACTCAAACCGATTTTGGCGGCAATGGTGGGGCAGGGCTGTGGTTTGTAGTTTGAGGCCGAGAGCCGCCGACTTTGTCGTCACCAGTCACCTCACCTCAAACTCATCCACAACCACCAAACTGTAGAATCATCAGCCAAAACATCTCATCTCATCCCAACAAAAAGACAAACAGAAAACGGGGAAGAAACACTGCACCAAACAGACATGCTCCGTGCAACCATTGCCCGTACCCTGCGTGTTAACCGCATCGTTATGCTTCGACCATACACTGAAGGAGCGACCGGTAGCGGGACTGCTCGTCCGGGCGGTCAAGCCGCTGGGTTTGTTGCCCGTTTTTTCTACCTTTGGCAGGCCTTAATGGAGATCAAGTAGCTAACGTCTACAATAGTGATGCCTTCACCAAGCGAGAGAAGGCGAACGAGGACCAATACGTCCGCGCACAAGAGAGGGCTAAGCTCGTAAGTTTCCCTCACCCTTTCTATACCTCCCCCCGTTCAAACGTAGACACCGCTAATGAAACATTAATAATAGTTGCAATTGAAGGAAAAGCTCGCGAATCAGCGTAAGCACTTGGACGAACTGGATGCTCACATGTGCGTCTCCCCCGATATCGAGTCTCGAGGAAACGACGGACTAACAGTAACCCCTCTACAGCGATGAGCTCACCCGAGAGCAAGGTGGCGAGAACAACTAATTTCCGTTTCACTTGGCAAGTGGGGGAAGGTTTTCTAGATGGTATATCGGAATATCAAAGGGCCTTCTTTTTCCTTGTTTTCTTCGTAAAGGTGGAAAGGGGTATGGAATAAAATGGGTTAGTAGCATAGGTCGTGGGCTGGGTGAGTTGAGGTTCCCCATAAAGGGATGGTTCAATTCAATGTTTGAAATACATCTTTTACTGCTTGGTGTCTTGAATCCTAGCAAAGCCTTTGCCTGCGCGGTGGCCTGGGATGAGTGGGTTACCAGAGGTCATGATGGTGGGGTGAGAGGGACGAGGAGGGGAAGGGATGCCCTGATACCTGATACTATGCCGATAATCGCATTCGGGCACTGGCTCAGATAGAAGGTACTTGAGACCGGAGGAGTCCCGGGCGTGTGAATATCTCCTCCATTGTCCATCTTATCCCTTGCGTCTCGCTGCCACCCTGGCCCGTGGTTTCAAAGGGGTGTCTGATAGCTTTGGAGCGTTATTTATTGGGGTAGACTATTTGAAAAGTTTGCAATTGGTTCGGCGGTTGCTCCTGGGCGGCTAACCTTGCTCCGCGCCTGAGCTCCTGCTTCTCTGAACATCCTATCTATAGGACAACTCATGATCCGACCCCTCGGGTCTTATCTATTGGTCAGGTTCAAGACAGGTGGGGGCACATAGCACAGATACTTTTATACCGGTATTCCAAAAGTGAGCAAATGAACCACGGTGCGAGCATAAAAGAGCAAACCTTTTCAATACCAATCAATCCCAGGCCCTCCCTGTACCCGAGCACTCTAGAATGCCAGCAATGTTTTTTATCCCAGCAAAAGCCCAATGTTTCACCCAATGATTTCCTGTTGTGCCAAACAAGGTAATGAGCGTGGTCTCACTGCTTGGCCTACCTCAGCATCTCACCAAAAAGGATATTTTTAAGAGGCATAGGCCATCCTGCCTGGTTGTCTATTGGCATGAGAGAAAATTCTAAAGTGGTGGTCTTTTTGTCAGTGGCGGTTTCTAAGTGACGGTGACCCAGTGCTCCCAGTCGTCCAGTCAGACACGGTCGTCGTCTGGACGGCGGGGACTAGCCTCGTCCGACCGCCCGTTGACGGCAGTCCGACCAGTTCCCCCCCGGTAGACCGCTCTAGCAACCACTCCTTTTATCTTTTATTTCTATTAATTTTTGTATTAATTTTTTTAAAAACCTTAACTTATTCGAGTTATGATACCGGCGCTAGTATTCGTCTCATTGACCAATCTTGCGTGTCTGTCGTCGACGGCGCCAAGATAGCTCGTCCCCACCCCGTCCTCACCCCGTCCGGACTGATTGGGCGACTACCTATATTATAGTTTTCTTCTTGCTTATTACAAAAGTTGAAGTATGTATAATATTACTTTCTCGTCGGCCGGACATTACCTTACGTTTTTTTTTTCTAGAATAAAAAAAAAAGCCATTACTAGCATTGGCACTGGGAGGACCCGATGCTGTCTAATGTGATAAGTTCTCCCTCTTGAGGTCCCCAATTGACCACCCATCCCACCCACCCGCCAACCTATCATACCACCGAAAATGTCCCGCGCAGCCAAAGCAACCCTCGCGACAACCACCCTCCTCTGCGGAGGAGTAATCTGGTTCGTGCACTACTTCCAGCGCGCCGAACAAGCTGTTTGTCCTCCAATTGTGTCCCCCCTTCCCTCCCCAACACAATTCACTGGGTGTGCCGGAACTGACCAAGGGGAATGAATGAATTGGGGGCAAGTTAGGCAATGCATGCTGGCGTCATCCGCGACGAGGAGCGTACGCGAATAAAGCGCGAGAGGCAATTGGATTTCGAGATGCAGCGGGAGTTGGAGAGGGAGTATAAGAAGTCGCAGAGCGTTTCATCCGTCGATGAGGTCTCGGGCACTGGCGGTGGGGGGAAGGGATGATAATGATGGGTCACGGCGATGACTGGATGGATGGATGGACGGGTGGACTAGACGATACTTGTACAGTATTATAGGCCTTTCGCTGCTACCTGCGCTACTGGCATGCGCCCCCGATTACTTTCCCCCTAACTTCCGATAAAAGTACAAGTACGAGGAGGTAGAATCGCAAAAGGTACAGTATGATATGACAATTTGCCCACAAACACCAGAATGAGACCTCCAACCGGGAAAACAGGTAGAAAGAAAATTGGAATGGGAAGTAAGAGCAAAAACGAAATAAAGAGAGAAAAACGCAAGTATTAGAAGTCTAATTTAGATTTAGCCCCTGACTGCCCGCCATTGCTTCCCCTTGACCCTACTTCTGCCGCCACCCTTCTTCCCTCTAGGGCCATCATCCATGACAACCGGGTCGCTCGTCCCGGTCAGGTCAATGATCTGAACCTCTGGGTTGGTGGTCTTAGCACCATTCGGGGCCCCGGTCCTCCTGGCCGCTTTGGGGGTCGCGCGTTTCTCATTTGTTGCTTCCTCCTGTATCTGTCTTTGGGACCGCTCGTCGTCCTCCTCCACGCTTGTACCTAAGGGTGAGAATACCGGCAGCGGTGGTAAGACGGGGGATCTCTGGCTGGAAGGTTCCGGCTTAATCCTCTGCGAAGAGGCAAACATGCTCTCAAGGGTTTCCAAGCCGTCTGAATCACTGACCGAATCTGGCTCATAGGATAAGTCGCTTTCCCCTTTATCGAAGACAGGCGAGATAGAAGCTTCAACTTGTGATGTCGGTGCACTGGACAAAGAAACCGCGGTGCCGAGAACACCGCCCATTGGACTGGGAGATTTTAAGCTCTCTTGCGGTTGGGCGGCTTGTGTCTCTGGTCCTAGTTCGAGTTCGAGGTCCTGCTCTTGGTCTTGAGATACCCCAGTCGAAGATGGCACAAGCCCATCAGACAGAGTAGCGTTCACCTGAATATCAGGAGAGTGGCTACCACCCCTCTCAGGAGTACCGTGGTTTGCATTTCCCTCGTTCCTCCGATCATCGGGATTGCCCTCTTGCATGTCCCCGCCCCCATTGGCCCCTGCACCCTGATTGACATTCACATTCTGATCAAGGCCTGCGCTCTCAGGGAGCTTGACAACCTTGGCCTCCAGGAGCTGCCCAAACATCAGATCGAGTAACCCCTCATCCTCATTCTCATCACCGGGCATCTCAAACTTGCGTAGAATTTTCTCGCCAGTTTCAGGATCAATGCGGCGCTTTGGCCTATCCCTTAATGCTAACCGTAGCTCTAAAGATGGTCCATCTTTTTCCTGCGCATGCACAGCTTGCACAATAGCAGTCCGATAATCCGCCATGATTGGAGTGTAGTCTTCAGTCAACATCAATTGCTTGAATGCAACAATAGTGCCGGGAAGAACTGGTGTTGTGAGAGGATATAATGAGGCAATATTCTCTGGTAGAAGTGGTAGATCATCAACCGGACCAGCCTCGGCCATGTCTATAGCTTTGTCCTTTGTAGAAGTAGGAGCCACTGTGCTGTCATCATAGTAGTCGTGGCCTTCCCAGTCTCCATACCCAGGATCTTGATAGTTTTGATAGCCGTAATCATAGCCATAGTTCTCCTTATCTTGTTGCCTCTGCTTTTTCTTCTTCTTCGTGCCACCGTGTCTCTTCCTCTTGTTATTTCCTGTGGCCTCCAACCCAAAGCCCGGTTGGTATGTCGGTTGCTTGAATGGGAACTCGGGAGTTGGTATCTCTACTCCCTCTTGCTCACATTCTACAGCGCTCAAAACGATCTTATCCCGCCACGCCTCTGGGTCATCTACTTCGTGATGCTGCTCATCAAATCCCGCATAGACCGGATTGGGGACCCCGTCTTCATCATAGACAATTTTGCGTGGGCCACGTGGGCGGCTCCCCTCTCGAGTAGGGACGAGGGGATCCCGATGTGGAGGAGGAGGAGGAGGAAGCTGATCATGTGAGAGACTAATCCCGGTTTGTTCAGCACTTGGCTCTACAGGCCTATCAATGGATTCCATAGACACATCGCCATCTGCGCCCCCCTCAAAATCAATTTTATCAGGTTGGCCTTCCGCCCCTACCTTTTTCTCGCGTTCAGTCAACCATCGGTTGAAATCCCAATTTGCAGGAATGCTCTTCCTCTTCTTAGCCTTAGTGAAAGCCTTCCTAAGTTTCTTGCGCTGGCTCTTCTGGTTGGCTCCTCTACCTGGTAGGTCATTTGATTGTTGCTCCTGTTGGGCCTTTTGTAGAACATGATCCGCGACATCTCGAGGACGCTCCTCGGCAACCCGTTCCCCCGATGGCTCAAGACTTGTTTGATTTTCACCACCTCCATCACGGGGATGCTGACGCTTGTGTCCCAATCGCTCACCCGCATTTTTGAGGTTATGTTTGTCCTGATGGTTCTTCAAATCATCGATGGTAGAACCTTTTGGTAAAACCCCAGTATTGACAAACTCGGTGAGCAAACGCTCATTCTTACGTCTCTGCTTCTTGCGCTCATTCCGCGCCTTGGTTCCGGGATTCCCCTGATGTGGCAGAGTCCCTGGGGCGACAGCGAGTTTTTTCGGTTGTTCTATTGGCACCAACGGCACCCCGGGGGACAGAGGCCCCTGTGAGGTGCCCGGAACCCTGTTTTGGCTTGAGGGCCGGATTTAGTGGGAATTCAAAGAACACTCTTAGGAAGTATTTACCTAGCCTTCTCAGAACTCTTATCGCTTTTCGGTACTACTGCTTTCTCAGATTCATCAGATTCTTCCGAATCGGAAGAATCGGAAGGGCCCTCAGAGCTGCTACGGGGGTCTTCATCTTGTTCCGGCCCAGTGGGCACTGAAGATTCGGTGAGATTTAAATGTTCTGGTTCGCCCTCCCTCTCACTCCCCGCCACCTCCCTCGACATACCCCCAGACCGATAGATCTGAGGCAACTTCGGCGAATCAACCGCACCACGAGCCGCGCTTGCATCTGAATAAAAGTAGTCCGGGAGGAAAGAGTCCCCCACTTGGCGCAAGGTATCTCCCTCTACGCTCTCTTCATCGCCACTCATAGCATCGCTAGAGTCATCACCCCCGTCGGACGAATCATTATCCTTAGAGCCTTCGCTATCGGCGTAGTCATCGTCATCCTCAGAGCTGTCCCCTTGTAGGCTTCCATTTTGTCCCTGTAAAGATTGGGTATCTCGAGCCCCGCAGATAGCTTTCAAATGAGATGGCCGCTCGGAGGAAGCAACCTGGGAGGTTGCAACTTCATCGCTATCGAAGTAATCCATAAGGGGATTTTCATAGTCTCTAGAGAGCTCTTTAAAGTCTGTTTCGTCAATGCCACCTTCTTCCTCTTCATCCGATTCTTCTACTTGATCCGATTCGGCATAAGCCTCGATCTCAGTCCCCATACCAGCTCCGACGACCTCCTCATCGTCATCGTCGCTTACTTCAGAGACCTCTTGTTCCTCATCGGACCCTTTGTAACTCTCATCGTCACTCTCGTCTGCATCGTCACTCCCAACTTGTACAAGCGTAGAATGGTCGACATCGTAGCCAGTCTTTACCCTCTTCCTTGGCGGGATCGAAAGCTTAGGCCTGTCAGGGGCGGGCCTAGTCATAATCATCGGTCTCCCAAACGGCGTCCCGTCCATCAATTTCCGCCCAGCGGTACTGATCTGCCGTCGCCCACTAGCTCTCCTCTGTCGAATCTCTGTCGTAGTCAATGGGCGAATACTACACACTAAATTAGTACCTAACTACGAAAACACTTAAACAATGTCAAACAGGGTGGGAGGACATACACAACCTCATCCCCCTCCCGAATAATTCTCTCTACCTCCTGAAAATGCAAAACCTCAAAGCCATCCACTTCAACCGCATAATCCTCCAATCCCCAGCCCCCCGACTCCATCGGGACGATCTGGCCCACTCGTGACAGGAGCGTGCTAACATTGTGGTCGTCGCCAGGTTCGAAGGAGGATGTGTCCCACCATATCTTTGTCGCTGGGAGGCGGTTCCGCTGGATGAAGAGGCGGAGTCTCATACTTGGGCTGTGCACCTTTATCGCCTCTGTCCGTTTGTGCAATGGGTTGGTAATGTTCGTGTATGCGGGGGGGAACGCGAAGTTTTTTTTTGCGTTTGATGGGTTAGCGTGGAATTATATGGAGGAATGGACGGCGCGTGCGAGGGACAAGGGCAGGCAAGCAATGTTGCAACGGCGGTGGATTAGCGAGGTGTCTTGGCGTCACTGCGGATGTAGGTCATAACTCGAGCCCTTGCTGGGGGGAACTGGAGGGGCACGAAAAGTGCAACACCATTGGCACACTGTTCCAGCACTGTGCCACAAGTTTCCCAGCGTTCAATTTCCATTCCATCCAATGCCCGTAGACCATCTTCCGAACGAACACTTGTATGGAACAAAATTTAATTGTGATTCATTACCGGTATCATTACTTACATTAGTTCACCATCCTAACCCTGACTTTCTACAAGTACAAGTAGCGCCCTTAGGCACTAGTCGCAAAGGAGCACAGAAACAGGAGCGCTCCGTTCAGCCAGGCATAAAAATAAAAAACACCAGGAAATGCCATGATCCACCAGAGTTCAGTACTGTACTCGTACAGTGCTCGAGCACACCCCACACCCCACAGCACGCACTTTTGATAAAAGGAGGAAGAAGAGAAGCACAATACGCAAAAAGCACAATTTCGAGAACTAGCTTTAGTTCGCAGATAGCTACTAAGTTAAGCAAGCAAGCAGAGACCCAGATGCCCCAAGGGAAATATAATACACTCGCGGGATCCAACGCCTCAAGTAAGAAATGGAAGGAAAGAGCCCAAGAAATATGCAATATACCAAAAAGATGTGGAAAACAGTTGGGAAACTCTGGGAGAAGAAAGAAACATCCTCCATAAGAAATACAGGCCTGAATGACGAGAAGAGGATATGTACCAGGAAATAAGGAAAATAAAGATAGATAAAGAAAGAAAGAAAGAGGCACCCCCGGCCCACAAAGGGTAAAATATACACAAGAAATAAAAAGAATATAATTATTATACACAGAAGGAAAATATAAAATACCACCGACAGCACTCGCTCTCACCACTGGGGATCCTGATCATTCGCCACAACCCTCACGCTCCCACCACGCATATCCGCCTCCCCATCACCAGTTTTCCGCACCAGGCCCCCACCCCGCTCGACGAACCAGACACTCACCACCCCATCGGAGGTTTGCGTAGTGGTGACATCGTCCGCCATATCCCGCACATTCCCAATAACGGCCTTTCTGCCAACAGGATCCTTCAGTGTGAATGTGAACAGCTCGTTGTAGGCGTCCGTGGAGTACATTCGAACAATTGGATTCGAGGGGTCCTTTGGCGGGAGGGCTGCTAGGGAGGATCTCGGATCGAGTTCTCGGCCTGTGCTTGCCCCTTCCGACCAACCACCCCGACCAGCCCACTTCTGCTCGACAAGGATGTTACTCTCGTTAACGAAGTACAGTCTCAGATTATCCTCCCAGAGAGCTGTAGCGATGCGAGAGCCCGGCGCCGCGGGAGGGAATTGACTGCCGTTCGTCCAACCGGTGGCCGGCGTGTAGAGGAGTTCTCGAAGGCGCAGGGATGTGGCGTCCTGGTAGCAGAGTTTTATCTCGCCGTTGGAGAAGGTTGCGGAAATGTGGGAGTTGGAGTGCACTTGTGTGTTGAAAGTTGAGAGTGGGCCGTCGGTTGGGCCGGTGGAATTGTTACTCAGGATCCGTTCTCGAAGGGCGTTGTCTGTGGATAGGTAGAAGATGTGGATCTGTGCGTATATGGTTAGTATAATGGCTGGTAATGATATCTCGGCCGGGTTCCCATACAGAATTGTTAGAGTCCACCCTTCCAACGCTCCCCAGGGGCGAAAAGTACTTGGCATCCGTAATGATTGGATTCTGTGCCGGCGAGCACGACATCTCTCCGCAATGGCTCTGAATAACCTTCCCATCCCCGTTCTGGTAATACACTCTCGTATGATTCCCCCAATTCACGGCAGCCAACGCAGTCCCCGGCAACAACGGCAAGCCCTTGAAGGCGGAAACATCCACTTTGATCTCCCCATCCCCATTGCTCGTGGTATTCACATCACCACCATTATCGCTTTCACCTTTGCTCCCAGTAGAAAACAACTCTCCATCCTTACTCCTGTTGACAACAACCACCAACCCCGCAATTGTTCCAATATTTAGGACAATAACAGACGCAATGATGGCCCAGAAAATCCTCCGTCGGATACCGCAGATGTTGCTTGGCGGGGCGTATTGCGGCTCCGGATACTCGATCCTAGAGGCGTAAGGGGCGAATTCAACATGTTTCCGCACACGCACGGATTCTTCGGCTACAGTTTTGAGATCACCCTGTTCCTCCAGATCGACCTTCTAAATGTTTTCCCAAAAGGTAAACGTTAGCACGGGGTGGGTGGAGGGAGTGAGAATTGGTGATGATGGGGCACACGCAGGGAGGTATATGGCAGGGTCAGGTTATTCGTACAACATGTTCCATCTCAAAACTTGGTATGGGCGCCGATATCACGGACATCCTGCCTACCGGTATCCTACCCCACCGCTATCTTCACGAGAAAAAAATAAGAAGAAGCTACCGAGAAGTGACACAAGAAAGGAAAAAGCGCACCCTTTGAAACGTGTACCGTACAAGAAACACAAAAAGTTCCACAGGAATCCTTTTCAAAGCATTGAACGAAGGAATGATACTGTACCGGTAGCGCTCTTCTTGCCCACAAAACCGCGAAGCGGGCGGGTACATTATATTCTATTCATCCCAGTACACACCATCCTCGCTTCCAGAAAGTACCCAAAGTCCCGAAAAAGTATATTTACCATCGTTTCATATACGAAAGTAGATCCGGGAACTGGAACTACCAAGTGCTTGGTCCCTGGCGTGTTTCGTGTCGTGTGGGTTGTTGCCTTTTTTATTACTATGTTTAGCCACACAACACACGCACACACGCCCGCTTCCGAATTTGGTGATTCACTTGATCCGTGCGTTTGCCGCAACTGAAACTTGCCGGCGTCTATCTATGGGGATGGTCGTGAACTGTTGTTGGTTTTTGATATGGTAGGTTTTTCATCCCGGGAGTTGGCGTGTTTGAGGATCCTCCGGGAGGCTCTTGCTTGCCCTCTCCTCCCCTTCCTCTAGATGGATGGGTTTTTTTCGGTGGATGGTCGGCAGTGCTCGAATACGATGGCTTCGGAGGGTTTACGGGTACTGTACCCGTACATCCTGGAGACCCGTCAATTGGGATATGGTAATTTGAGGAATTAGGAAGTGGTTAGACGGGTCTTCCGCTAACCTAACCGGGGATCCGGATGGTTGTTTTGGTCCCATGCCGGGCTATCGAGAAAGATCTCACGGGGAGTCAAACTACGATACTCCATTCGCAAGCCCAGTAGTGGCATCGCGTCGCCCACCGCGCTGTAGTAGCTCAAGTATCACAGGCTTGAGTGCGGGAAGGATCTTGTCCTACACTTGCACGTAAGCAGTGTTTCTACGGTACCGAGAGGGCCCATCGAAATCTCACTTTCTGCAGAAACCGATCCTCGCGAGAATAAGAAAATATGATGAGATGATGCAAATAGTGGCAGCACAATTTTCCCCTCTATAGCCATACCCAATCCACGACCACTTTCACCTCCCACATCGCAACCCTCTGAAAAACACAAAACACTATTAAGCCCAAACCTCCACCACGGGAATTAGGCACTCCATGGGAGAACCCCCCCCCCCCCACCACCACCACCACCACCACCAAAACGAAACAAACACCCAAATAAGAATGGACTCCAGTACAGTACCTGCCTAGACATGACACTCGTGGAATAGCCACAGCACGCGGCGCCTCTAATTCACCTTCCCAAATCCTATTTCCCTCCCTCTTGGGAAAATCGCAAAGTCATACATCGAGCCCACCCGCGATGCCGCACCCCCTCGCCCACCACCACCACCACGCCAAAGAAGCCTCACGCCGATCAATCAACCTTAAACATCGCCAAGCCCAAACCCTAAATTTGGACCCGCGTCCCCGGCCAAGCGGGTGTTATTCTTAGCCACAACTCCGTACCAGTACCCGAAAAGGGCGGGGCGCCTAGGCTTCCTGATGTGGCAAGAACAGCGCCCGTCCGGATGATAGCGGATACACAGACACAACACGCAAGAGGGTTCCTTTGCCGTTGGCGATTGGTAATGTGAGGACAAGCGCGGATTCTCTACAGTGGACAAAGGCACAGCAGTTCTGTAGCGCTGGCGGACGTCCGGCTCTATCCCTCAGCACTTCTATTAGTCCACCGGAGTATGGTGGGTAGATACGGTGCCAATACCGCTATGGCGTCTTCCTGAAGAGTCGGGAATTATTCCCTCATGGGCGAGGAATACACTTTCTCCATACTGGTACCATGTCACGCCGCTCGAGTACATGTACACGTGGTGGAGGGCATATAAACCCCTAGCCCCCTTCCCCTAGTGTCTGGAAAAGAAAAAGGAGGGGCAGTGCTTCATCCATTCGATACCGGCTCCAGCGGGAATGGCCACGGTGTGCAGCGGCGATGGCTTGGTACGCGGCTCATCAATTACTGGGGCGGAGAGGTACAGGGCCTAGGGCCCGATGGGGATAGGGTTATGATACGATCCTGCAGTATGGAAGGAGCGTCGCTGGAGGGGATTGGCAGTACAGACTATCTGAGAGAGCTCCCTGGAGTGAGGGGACCTATTCGAGGAGTGGGAACAGTAGTGTGGTATGACTGAGATATCTATTTTATGAGGGGGTCTCGGTGTGCTCAGTTACCGCGCAGTGCTTCGCTTCGAATCCGAAGGGGAGATAGGGTAGTCTTATCGGAACCCCAGTGCGCTAGCTGCTAAGAAAAGGGCCACACGAGAAGGGGTGTTCATTGGCTTCGTTCGTCTGGGGCGCCTATCCACTTCTATTGGGGTATTTGGTCCGACGATAGAAGGAGGAAATACAGTAGTCCAGGTTTCAACTATGCAAGCAACTGGAATTCAATGGTTAGTGTTAACTTGCATCCTGGACCCCAAGCGTCGTAAAGCTATGTTCCGAGTGACAAACAATGCAAATAACGGTAATCAAACAATCAGCCAAGCCACCAGCAGACGCTAGGACGCCTTGGTAAGGTTACCGGCGGACCGAACGACCCGCGCGACCCAAAACATTCCCGCGGCCCACCTCACATCTTTTCCCAAATTCATCTTTAAGCACCACTTTGAACACAACCACGATAAAGTACGCTTATCTCCCCCCCCTCCTCCTTTTACAAAAAATGGACCCCCAAATTGCCATTCTGAGGCAGCAGTATCTACAACTCGTGGAACCGTCCTCCCTCTCCTTCCCCCCGATAAATCTCCTGCAACAGTCGGCTTTCCAAGCTGCATTATGTACCAGTTTGTTCACCCCCGGGGCTTGGGATGCAGCGCCTCCCCCGCCGCCGGAGAGGTATACTGCGCGGGTTCTTAAGAGGTTAATTTCTCTGCTATCGGAGGGAGGAGGTCACGACCAGGGTCTGGCCGAGACTGCAGTAGCTGAAAACTCACTTCAAGGAGAAGAGAAAGAAGAAGAGGAGGAGGAGGAGTCAGAAGATAAAGTATGCTCACAGCCCCCCCACAAGAGGCCTAAGCCCGACCAACTCCTAGCCTCACCTGAGCATCAGGAAATCGACGAACGTATACTAAGTCTTTACACTTGCCTCCTGTCGAATCCGCCCACCTCCGCCGAGCTCTTCCCAACCTCAAAGGAAAACGTGACATATACACTCCCACCCTCACCCTTCTCCGGTCGTCCCATCGGTCCCCCTGTCACATTACTCGAATCACGTGCCGTGATATCTGGGAACGGGACAACGGGGTTGAGGACCTGGGAGGCAGCGTTAGCTCTAGCGGAGTATCTGATCGTGAGTCACTTAGGGAGGTTTTATAAGTTTCCCGGAGCTGCAGTGATAGCGGGTGAGAGGTTGGTAGAGGAGGTGGGAAGTGTGCTGGAGCTGGGGGCGGGGACGGGTCTGGTGGGGATTGTGGCAGCTAGGTTGGGTGCTGGGAGGGTGGTTGTTACGGATGGCGATGAGGGAGTCTGTGATGCACTGAAAGCTGGGCTGGAGAGGAATGGCGTCGCGGATGTGATGAGTGTTAGGAGGTTGATATGGGGTGAGGAGGAGGAGGGTGAGGGGGCTGATGAAGGAGAAAGGTTTGATCTGGTGGTTGGGGCTGATGTGGTAGGGTGATCCTTTGAACCCGATGGGGGGGAATAGATAGATGCTAATGGTGGATAGACATACGATAGCTCTGCTATCCCACACCTTGTAGCCGAATTGGTAAGGCAGTTTAACAAAAACCCTTCCGCTAAGGTCATCATATCCGCGACAATACGCAATGAAGACACCTTTTCCTCCTTCAGAGATTCCTGCGGTATGCTTCCCCGTTCACATTCGCACATGTATATTATAGACTAACCAAGTCTTTTGCAAACAGCGAGAAACAATCTATTGCTCTTAGAGAAAACATGGACGCCACCAACTCCTCCAATTTTTTACTATCCTCTAAATACCCCCATTCGCATCGTACACGTAACAAGGGAATCCCCAGAATAAGGGGGATGAGATAACAAACTCTTGCTTGACTTGAAAAGGAAGAAAACCCATGTACATACCCGGCTTCCGCGTTGATTATGGGCATAGATACTTGCTTGTTGATGGGAATTTGTGTTTTGTTAAACGGTTTCCGGGGGGTGATGAGATGGAAAACCGCCAGCCTTGACTTGCGTATAACTCGTTTGAGATCAAGAGAAGGGGTTTCCAAAATAGGTCACCGCCCCCAAGTGCCTTGCTATTAGATATCAATTCCAGTTTATTTTGTTCTTTATTTTGTTCCTTTCGCACCGGTCGGAGCATCGGCACGCCGTCGCTGTATAACCTTGCCAACGGCATCTCTAACCTCTGGCGCACTCCTAATCCTCGATTCAATTATCCATTCCTCCAACTTCTTCTTAAGCATCTTCTGCATCCCAGGATCCGCATCGAACGGAAGCAATTCTTGAGTAAGCACTGTGGAAGCCTCAGCATCAGTCCTGTGAAGGAGCGTTGCCATGCGGTCCAGCTGTGGGTCTAGCGCTTCCGCAGTTAGAGGGCCAGTGATGGCACGACCTTGTTGGAAAAGCGGCGCGAGCTGGGAGATTGCGATGAAGGTTGTAAAGAAGATCTTGCGGGCGAGGGCAAGTTGCTCAAAGGGTAGGAGCGTATTCAAGATGGGGATTCGTGTGAAGTGGTGGAACGGCCGAGTAACGACGAGGCTTTCGAGGACCAGCATGGAGAAGAATGCGTAGAAGCGCCACTGCATATCAAAATACCCGTATATATTATATTAGCAAGAGCCCCAGCTTCAAAACGGGGTTATATAAAAGGCGAACTCACGTATCTCCCGAATTCCATCTTCCCGAGAACACTCAAGATAACCAAAAAGAGTGCACATCCCAAATAGTACGGCACCATCATCGTGACCCCGCGGATCACGTAATCATAAGTACTCGAGCAATTCCTCCATTCAAGCATGTCCGGTCCAAACCGATCATACGCCACCCTCTTGACGGGGTCGAGAAGCGTATCGTAGGCAGTCTTCAGCATGACGAAGTATGCCTCCCCCTGCGTGCCGACCTTGTCGGGGTGATACATCACCGTGAGTCGCCGGAATTTCCCCTTCAGCTCCCGGTCGCTGGCACGCATTCCTGCGCTCAGAAGCTTGTAGAAGTTTGGCTGGACGAGTATGGCGTTGTAGGATTCGTAGATGGTGTACAGGAGGTAGAGGGCTACTACTAGGATGTTGACGCGCCTGTAGGCTTTTGCATAGGTTGGCGTGCCCGGTTGGGGGCGGGAATCGCCCGCCCGGGTTATTAGACGGTACCAGAAGCTTAGGAGAGAGGAGGTTACTAGCTGTGGGGTTGTTTATTAGCTAGTTTAGAGAGGGGAACAGGGGGAGCGGGGGGGGGCTTACGGAAGGGAGAAAGCTCCAGCCGATAAATGACAATAGGGCGGACATGGCGGACGATTGTGTTTGTAAAGGAGCGACGATGAAAACGAGTGGTTGGGGTTGTGATAGGTTGGATTAAACCAGCCGCGGGTGGACTTGGACACCTTGTGTGTTTGGTCTTATGGACAGCTATGGATTTCTTGCCTTACATTTTTTAGCTAGTGGGGTCAGGGTTACCCGGCATTTGAACTAGATGTTTGAACCGCAGACCGTTTATTTCTCTTCTGGCTAACAATCCTATCACATCTATAATACTTCGCCCGGTTCAATTCAACGCAATCTAATTCTCGATCGACCCCAATTCAACCATCACAATGTCAACCCCAACAAAACACCGCGACCGCAATCACAAAAAGAGTGACAAAGATCGCAAGCGCAAATATCCTGCTGATCCCTCCCAGAGGGCCTCTAAAAAAGCTCGTACGACCACCACCACCACCACCTCTCCCCCCCCCTCCTCCTCAAAACACCACAACAATGCCCCCCCATCATCCTCCTCCCCCACCACCCCCGCCGCCGCCGCCGACTCACCAGCAGCAAACAAAACCCCCTACCACGCAATAAGGACAAGCCTCTACCTAACACTCGCCCCCAAGTACTCCTACAAAACCCCCCAATCACCACACACAACCCCACTCTGCGGCATACAAAAGGACCACCTGGACCCGCTGCTAATGTCCTACTTCGAGCCCGTCAGCGGGGTCGTGCTCGCCTACCGGAATGTATCGTTCGAGAGCGATTGCGCTAGGATTGTGGGCGAGTCGCCCTTCGCATATGTTTGGGTTTTCGTCGAGTTTTTGGTTTGGCGGCCGGTGAAGGGGATGCTGCTGAAGGGGTGGGTCAATATGGCGGGGGCCAGTCATGTGGGGCTGCTTGTCGAGAATACGTGGAATGTGGCCATTCCTAGGGAAAGGATCCCAGAGGGGTGGACGTGGGTTGAGGAGGCGGGAATGGGGACTGATGGGGAGGCAACAGCAGCAGATGTGGGAGAGGAGGGGGGAAAGGGTGCAGGGGCTAATGAAGGATATTGGGTGGATGGGAGGGGCAAGAAAGTGGAAGGCTTTAGAAAGTTTATGGTTGAAGCGGTCAAGGCAATGGGCCATAAGGTGTCTATGGAGGGGAGTCTGTTAGGGGTCGAGAAACGAGGGAAGAAACATCGCAGAGGACGAGCCGAGTAGACGACTCTGGGAATTCTGTATATCCACCTTACGAGATGTGAACAGCACCATGGCTAAATTTCTCTTATTTAATTACTTTTTGTGTATATCTATAATATGTACAGTAGATAAAAGTTTGTGCCATGCCATCATATACAGTATCCAATTCAAAATACCACACTCATAGTAACGAACTTCAAATGTTTTCCCCCTTGACAGCAAAACGAAACCTCCATCAGATCGGGAGTTGTACCATATGCACCTTGATACCAACCGCAATCTTCACTAGCGCCAGTACTAGTACACTACGGCAAACTCTTCAAAAGACTTATCATACCGCAGCAAACTTGATCACACAACCATACCCCAAACAAAAAGGAAAAAGAAAAGAGAAAAAGAAAAAGAAAAAAAACCGCAAATCAATGAGAAAACAACAGCGACAACCGGAGACAGTAAACCAATCCCTCATCTTCTCCAAAAAAAAAAGTGACAGAGAAAAAGCAACCGCCTATACCTCTCGCACACCCCTTGAAAAAGAAAAAGAAAAAACGCCCCCCCCGCCCCACCAAACAATGCATCCACCCGCCAAATCACGTTCCCTCACTCGGGGCTCCACCGCGTTCTGGGGCAATATATGCACAATCCATCACTCGCCCAGCTCCAAATCTGGTAAACAAACCCCGGGGCATGATCCAGACCGTTCGTAACGACGCGCACGCGACCCGTGAAGTGGAAGGCTGCTTCTATATCTCGTCTCGGAGTCTAGTCGGGGATGAGGGGGAGAAAGAAATAAAAGAAAAAAAGAAAAAAGGGTTGAAAAAGAAAAGAAAGGAAAGGAGAAGAGGAAAGAGTTTACATGTCATTTAGTATGGTGCACTGGAATGGGAGTTTGTTTTGGCGGGAGATGCATGCATGGATGTGTGAAGGGGGATACTTTTTCCCAGGCACGAAGTATCCGGAAATACGAGCTGTGAGTTTGTCATACGCACAGATTTTTTGCCATATATTTTTGCCAGTACCTGCTTTTGGGTACCTTTTGCTTGGGGAAAGTGCGGTATGTATGGTATTTGCTTTTGGGATTTTACGGGTGTTGAGGGGTAGGGGGAAGAGGAGGAGGAGGAGGAGGAGGAGGAAATATGTCATTGCATTACCGTGGGTTGTGCTCGAGTAGGATGAGTGCCGTTTGCGTCGGATTCTATTTTCTCGTGGTGGGGGGTCAAGGAAGGAGGACGGGGGCTAGAGCGATCCATCATCCATATCCTGACAAGGTGGAGGAATTGGGTTGGATGGCTTGCCGCTCCTCGCTAGTAAGCGGGCGGATGGGGTGGGAAACAAAGCTGTTGGGGCACGAAAAGGGGATTGTGGCGGAGGCGGAAAGGAGGGGGAGGCCTATGGCGAGCGTCACTTGACATCACTCACGGTGAGATGGGATGCGTTCAATGCGCTGTTGCTTTCTGTTGTCACAAATCACAAAGTTTGAGTGGAGCTTGCCACAAGCTTGCAGGGGTTTTAGAAACATCTGACGAAAGCGAACTGAGAAATATCTCTTTTCCACTCATTGACTCTGATATGCGCTTCATATAATGGTGAAGAGCTGTAGATATCCGGTTTCCTTAGCTGTGTCGGTAGATGTCAGGGACGCGAGTCAAACTGTCCTTTGGCCTATGACTTATCGTTCAGGCCACCGGGGCGCCTAATATCTATCGCGGTCATAGCGCCTCCTTGGGCTCCGGCTTCGCTGCCTTCTCCAGGAATCTCTCCCCCGATCGTGGTGGGCATGGCTGCTGAGGCTTCGCTCTCGCCTGGATCTTCCACCATCTCTTTCACGCCCATGTTCCCTGCCTCTGTCCCTTTCTCTGTGCTTTTCCCTGCCCCTATCTCTGTGTCTGCCGTCATTGGGGCCTCGATCGTCTCTCTCTGATCTCGATATCTCGGCGCGTCTCCGAACGTCGGCCTCATCAAACACATATCCTGTGTTACCACTGCTACCCTGACTCCTGTTGTTGCCTTCCCTGTATTGGCGTCTCTTCTCCAATTGGTTGGATCCACCAAAACCACGTGCATTGGCCGCATTTTGACGTTTTGCATTAGTGGCTAATCGCCATGTGTCGGATAATTTAGACACCTGGCGGAACACACCATCTTAGCATACTGAGTAAGGAACGAGGTGGGAATAATGGGGCAACCCTACGCTCTGCGAGAAGTCGACATGAATCCTATGATCATCTATCAATACTCCTTGCATTTTAAAGTAGGCCTGCTCACAAGCCTTTTGGTCCTCAAACTCAATAAAAGCGTACTGAAGGCTATCGCCGGTTCTCTTGTCTCTGATAACTTCGCATGACAGGATGGTCCCAAAACGACTGAAAATCAAATGAAGATCTTCATCTGTAGAGAGTTAATATTTTGAAATCTAGCAAGTGGATTATCGAACAAACCTTGAGTAACGGGATTCAGTTTGCAAACGAAGAGGATGTTTTCTGGTGGTTTGACATCTGCAAATGGAAGATCGCCAACCATCTCTAATGTTAAGGCCTGCGCCCTTGCTTCTCGTTCCCGCCTTAATTTCTCGGCTGCTTCGGGGTCATCATCTTCCTTGATTTCTTCTTCCTCCCCAATTCTCACAGTAGCTAATTGGGCACTTGACGGAACAGGGCTCTGAGGTGGTTCTCTCAAACCGTCAGGGTCATCAAATGGGTCCTCTAAAACAATCGTGTGACGTATTCGGATATCTTTTAGTGGCTTCCCTTCGCCGTCGCAGAAGGCATTGTTGATCTTTTCTAGAGTATCAAAGCCTTCAACTACCTTGCCAAATATCGCAGCCTTTCCGTCCAGGTAATCCAGCTCGTCACCTGTAGTGATGATAAACTGACTTCCACTCACGCGCTCATCTGGATTTCTACCAGGAGCGGTAGCCATGCTCACGGTACCACGTTCCGTGTGCTTCAATTTTGGATGAAACTCTGCCGGAAACAGGCGCTTGGAAGGACCCTCTAGAAGGCCCCAGATCGATGAGCCCCCATCCGACTGAGCAGAGCCTGGCCCAATGGGGTCGCCGGTCTGGAAAGAGAAATCCTTCTGAACGCTATAAATGGGGGAAAAGTTGTAATATTTCATCTTGCATCTGGAGATAGCCGCCGGTGGCAATTAGGGCATTAGTCGGTTCATATTTTTGATTGCAGGTTCCCGAGGCGGGAATACCCGCTCCAGGGCGAGAAATATGGGGGAGAGGTGTGTGTGGGGAGGGAGGTGTGAGTTTATGTGGAAGCTCGGGGAGGTACATACAGCTTGAGGAAGCTCTCGCAGGCTTTGGGGGCGTAGTCTACGAAGAGATCGATGACAATGTCACCTGTCTCCCCGAGCTCTAGCAGTACAGACATAATAGTAGAAGCTCAATGACTATATAGAAGACGGAAGAGGATGGATGGAGTGATTATGTCGGAGTACGCCGTAACTGTTTGGCTGTGAGATATGAGGGGAGGATGATAGGACGAGGGTGATGGATAATTGGATGGCTCGACAGGTAGCGGTGAAATAATGTATTGGTGGGCACAGAGTGTACAAGTGTGTGGACAAATGTTGGGGGGGTTTGAAGAGAAATGGAGGTTGGTGGGATCGAATGTTGTGAGCCGGGAGCATAAATCTTCTCTGGGTGAGGCTAAGGGTATAACTTCAGTAACCCATGCCAGACCCGTATTGGTGGCCTCCCAGGCACACGTGACCGCAGACGTCTAATATCCGCGAGAGCTCGAAGACAGACTGGACCATATTATACTGCTCTATGTAGCAGTTTATAGACTTCCGCAGCCGTTCGCTTTCTATCCTTCCTCCACTTCAATGGTATAGGTTATGCGACTTATGTTCACAATCTGCGATGTTTCCCTCGCCCATGCCCACAACCCTCACGGAATAAGTCACTAGTAACCGTCTCCGAGAGCACTACATTGTACGCCCTGCGACCTGTACCTTGTTACATACATACATACCTACCTACGTGCGGTAGAATCGCGAAAGGCATCTTTACTGAGCTGTCACTTCGACATCGCCATTTCACTGGGGAGATCCACACTATGGGTTTGACGAGCCTACAAGTATCATGTTATCTAATTCATTCTCCGCGTTACAATTGAGACCATGGGGGGAAGCGGCCGTTCTCCCGCTCCGGCAATCTCGTTGCTCAACCAACCTTTCCTTTATGCCACGGGTGCCTTGATAGGCGGCATAATCGTCCCCGCATGGAGAATCACTTACCAGCCCGCCCCCCCACAAATCTTCCCTACTATGTAGTAGGGCATTGGCTTTTTAGAATTGGGAGCATCCAACTACTGTACCCCCCCTCCAATATACACTCACCGCTGATTGGTTGGATCGCGGTAATCTTGTCCTGCAAGCCAATCAATGGCAACTGTGTATTTGGGTGTTCCCACGATTTTATCTTCCAGCAAATTTGGTGCCTACGACTAAGGGCAGGTCAAAAAATACCGCCCGGATTTCGATGCTCTGTGCACCCGCATCTGATTCCCACGCCTTGCCAATAATAACGGGCTTGCCTAGATTAACTTATGTCGATCTCCGGAAGCTGTTATTCTCACCCTGGAGAAGTACGGGAAGTTGCCCTTAGAGAATCTCGATTATGTTACTCTCATACCCGCTACTAATTTTTTTTGGTTTTTAAGTTGGTGCAAAGGGTGTGTGCTCGGGGTGTGCTAGTAAAAGTCAGAAAACCATTTTCAGGCACTGGTTTTGTTCCACCTCCTAACTCGGGATGTGTGGGCAGTGGTTTGTCTTCAAGGGGAAGATCAAGTTCGTCGATTGGCTGGGCTAACTCTCTATGGATGAGCCCATTCCTTCAACAGGTGATATTTGAACTAATTGGGGTGTGGTCTTGCCTATCACCACGCTAAATGTGAAATTCGGCACAGACGAGGGAATACAATCCTTTATTGGAGACAAGGGCTGTATTTTCCTGTTTTAATGGGCACACCCGAGTATGGGCGGACGTGGCCTGCTATATTATGCGTGCCTTAAAAGGTTGGTGATAGTTCTGGGAAGCCTCTGGAGACTTTTGCATGGGTTTGCTCCTGATTACGATAACGAGGATACGTCTCCTGAGTCGTCACCTGCGGACATCTTTGAAATTGCGCTATCGCCTCATGTTTTGTTGTATCTCAGTTTAGTGATACTTTGTGATGTGGCAGTGGTAGATGGGTTACAAGAGGTGGTCTGTGTGAGAAAACGACAAGGTAAAAAAACCCTCTCCATCTCCCCGTCAACCGGCGACGGAAAGATCGTGAACGTTGAGGGGGAGCAAGCATATAGGTTCCTTGCATCTTCAGTTATTATTGTTATTATTTTCATTTTAATTCCTGTCCGAAGATTGCTGTTTATCCGCGAATAGAGGAGATCCTATCGCTAGCACGCGGGACTGTAATCAACCTTTTTTAACGTTGATGTTACCGGATTGGTCATTTTTGATACTTCCCCTTTGACCCGAGCGGTCTTGTAGTTGGGCGATGAACCCAAAGCACGTTGAGCTCGCACGATAATGTATTATCGTGCTGATGAGTTGACTGAAGATCATGTCAAGTTGTTGGTAGGACGGAAGGTATTATGCCTAGTCTATAGCTGCGATGGGGTGAGGTTTTTTATTTTTATTTTTTATTTCTATTTTACTAATAAGGCGAGAACATCTAAGGCCCGACCTTATATCTAGGGAGACGTCATGCGGCCGAGAAAAATAAGCCAATTTTACTGGCCCGAGATTCTTGGTCATTCTTATTAGGGCTTCGTATCAGGACCCCCGAGCTCTAGTGTGGCAAAAGAGTATCAGTATGGGTCAAAATGACTGGGTGAAGGTGGAGCAGTCCGCCCTTTTTCGTCCGGTGACTTTTTCCACTTGAAAATGGGGAAAGCGCCATTTTGCCAAATTACTGAGGGTCTAAATCTTGCTTCGGAAGCTACCTCCTAGTTGACTGTCACACAACTTATCCCTTAAGTTGATTGCTGGGGCCCTTCAAGTGGGGGTATAGGCCTCGAAAGCGGTTCAAAATCATTTCCTTCCCACCACTCACCATTTTGGCATCGCCATAACTGCCTCCGATCCTCTGTCAACTTCTATTCTGGAAGAGTGATTGCCAACCTGAGAAGAAAGAGAATCAAAATAAAAACTAGTTCGTGGCTTTTGTTCGAGAAGCTGCGGAGGCACGAACCCGACCTCCTCAACCACCCTGTTTTCCTTTGTTCTATGTTCAAACGGGGCGAAGAGTAGTGGCCGGCCTTTTCGTGCCCAATCGATTGGTCACACTGCTGCGCTGAATTTTCTGCGCTCCTGATTAGACTTCGCACTTTAGGGCTGTCTTTCAAGTTGTGCTACGCATCGTATAATTATCTCCACAGGCAGCAGCTACCCGACGCGAATCCTTTGACAAAAGGTTTGCTTTTTTTTTATTGTGTCTTCGGTGGATGAGCTGGACGGGGGCCATCTGAGGGAGAAGACATTTCGTTTGTCGTACTGACCCTGCAGCCAGTCCTTATGCTCCTTCTTGCGGGCATCGTATCGCCTGACATTATTTGTGCAAACGGCGCTCGGACTCTTGCGCAACTGATTCAATTTCCTAGCCCAGTTCCGACCCAAAGCTGTGACTGAACCTTCTAATCTGACGGAAAGAGAGAAATCTTCAGGTTCCTCATTTTCTATTGTTAGAACGAGAGAAGGGGTGGGGGGGGGGGTGGGGACTGAGTTTTGCTTTCTGGGAACTGTGGGGAAGGCGCTGAGGCCTCCATAGACGGGCCTGAGAAAAAACATCTGGCTGGGCGAGGGAGAGGTGAGGCTGCTTTGGGTTTTCGAGATGCACAGCATACATATGGTGTCCGGAATCTGCTTCTAACGTATTCCTTGGGGAAAGTAGAGCCAATCATAATTGCAGCGATGACAGAAATTCCCCGAGCACTCATCAGCATGGGAAATTATGTGATGTGGGGGAGCACTGGAAGAGAAGAGATGTTAGAAAGCTAATTTACTTGCAACTAACGTTTGTCTGCAAAAGAGTGAATTATGTGTTTTGATTACTGTTGGTTGGGTTATGCTGGTGGAATAGCATAGCTTTTGTTTCTCACTCCTTCTACCAGCTATACAGTGCTGCTCTTAACTTTTAGGCGGCCCCACCGTGCACTTGTGCTATGGGTTCTGCTGCCTGTAATTGATTACGGAGGACAACCGACAGCGCTTCCCCCTAGTCTATGGCCCTGATCCAAACATACACGACTTGGACTTGTTTTCCCCATCCGTCCCGACAAGACTCCACTCGCCCCTCTGATCCCTTCCAGCTATAGTTAAATCGATGATTGGGGAGTTTATCACAACCATTTTCCCAGTGCACTGGGCCCAGTGCGATACTGACCCTAGCCGCACGGTACTCGCTTCGTTCTACAAGTAGAGGTGTGTTTCGGTTGCCAATGGTAAGTGATGGATGGCTGCAGCGACTGAGGGGAGATAGCAGACGCAGATAAAGGGAATTTATATATACATATATTTTTTGTTTTTTCCACGCCCTGGAGCTAGACTCTGGCGACTTCAGGCAGCTGCAAACTTCCCTAAGGTATTTATTTTTTCACGGACAAAGGAGAGTGGGCGAAGGGCAAACAAGCACGGGACCTGTCAGGACTCAGGCGCCCGGGCCACTCTCTCAGCATCTCCCTGGCTCGAATATGCTTTCGCATCTCTCACGGCAGCTTGACCTCAACTGCCAGTGATCAAACTCTATGATACTGTCGTGCAAGTAGGTAAGTCAAGCCAATATCTGGAAATTACATTGATACATATTTTAGAAATTCTCATAATCAAACCATACTTCAGGTATTTCCAAACTGCAGGGAGGTTTCCCAAACAGTACCCCCCCCCGCTTCTCACTCTTCCCCTCCCCCCCTCCCCTCCTAGACACCTTCCTGCCTCGTTTTCTTCCCTAGAAGCATTCTGTGGGTGTTTATTCGGCTATAACTACGACCCCATCCCATACTTAATCCTTCTCTCTTGTGCCTTTACCTCTCTATCTCGTCTTCCCTTCCCTTCGCGCCCCCCCTTCTACCTCAAATCTCACACTACTATCCCGATATTCCTTACTATCAGCTCTGCCGGACGGAGACGGTGCGTCGTGTACCCCCTTCGAGTGTCCGTCCATCCATTTTCAGTTCCCGATATTCCCGTTTCTCCTTCCAATATCTGCTTCTCTCTCACATTCCTGCGCTCAAACTCATTTCTACTCTCTGGTAGCCTCTATCCAGGCCTGCGGTTGGGCCATTTTATATTGCGGTAGAGAATTTTAAACCAGATACTTTCGTGCTTACCAACCCCATTCAAACCTACGAGAGCGCCAGTACCATTCTCTATCTTCCTATCGGAGCTAAGGCCTTTCGAAAAACATCCCTCACTATTACTCCAAGTTTTTTTGTTCTGGCGGTGATCTCGGGAATCTTCAGGTTCGCCTTTTGGCGAACAAATCATGACTCGCCATGCACTAAACCAATTGACCTATGCAAACGATCCTTCCTTGGAATACCGCCCGCCTAGGGCAATTCCTCCCGTGGCCCGCGACGGGTCGATGGCGCTATCCTTGTGCCGGCAGAACCCCCGAACAGATCCAATGACTAGGCAGACTTCGCGGTCCGGGTCTGGCTCTCACGGAACTAGCACGAACGCTAATAGCAGTGGCACCCCTAGGCGTCGGATCCAGGTAGCTGTAGGTTCAATCCTTCTCCTTCTCCTTATTTATCTGGGTTATACCTGCCCCTCCCTGAGAAAGAGAGGGAAGGGAACTGTTGCCCGAGTTCGCAGCATCGCTCGGAAAAAGCTAGTGTTTACACGCAAACTCATTGGTTTCCCTCTACTGTTGGGGTTTTCTATATTGATTTTATATTACCCTTCGACCCCACACAATTCTTGCTCCATAAGGAAACACTTGGCTAATAAATGCTTTGTTTCAATTTCAGTGTGGGCGATGCCGCAAGCGCAAGATCAGATGTAGTGGGGACCCTGGGGATAATACCGGCTGCGGTAATTGCAAGGCAGCTAGCGTAACGCAAGGAACTTGCGTCTTCTTGAGGGTGCAGTGCGAAATGGCAGAGCTCGTACCGGACCATATGCTCATGGTGACTGGTTATGAGCAGGTCTCTTCGGCGGCAATCGACCTCCCCCCTCACCCATACTCCTCCTCATCCTCGGCGTCCTCGTCGTCCACATCACTCGCTCTAGTGCACCCACACTCCAATATACCATCTTCCGCGTTGCATCACCATCACGGCCTCAACTCGCAGCATTTGATGGGCCAGCTCTCCATGAGGCATCACACAATCAACCCGAGTGGTTTGTCGAGCGAGGTGATGTCTCTAAAACCAGTGCATCATCAAGATACAATCGGTGGCACTGGTGGTGCGGATGGGAGTGGTCTGATTTTGGGTGGGGGTATGGGTCTTTCCTCCCACAGAGGCTCGTACGAAGGGGACATGTCTAGTGGGGCGGGCGGTGGAAGTGGAATGTCAGGTGGGGACCTGTACAGTGGGAATTACCCTCAGTTCCTCCAGCCCGAGATAGCCACGGCTAGCTCTCTCATGAGCGGGCAGCAGGGACAATGGTCGCCATTGACCTCCAGTGGTAGACCAACAGGCTCCCTCTACCTTGACCAGGAACAGGGACCAAATTTGCAGAGCTACATCTCTGCTCCGAGCGCTCGCATGTCATCGCACACATCGCTGGATGGGTATAATACTATATTTCCGGCTTTGAATTCACTCTCGTCTTCATTGCCGGAAGGCGTTTCCCCGAGAACCACACTAGCAGATAGGGTTACGCTCCCCTTACCTTACCGGACACAGGCCTCGGACAACATTAGTCTAAGAAGCAGCGGTGCGAATGACCTCACATCGGGCAACTACGTAACTCAGGGTATCCAACCTCCAATAGTGGGGCGGGGTTATTCCCCATGGGCTGGGGATCCGGGATTCACCACAACCTCTGCGCCTAGCGGTAACCTCACTATCCCAACCACTAAGGCTTCTCCCACGAGCATTTCTCCCCCGCTCTCCTACTTGAGCCCTACAGTCTCACAACCAACCCAATCTATCATGCCCCCAGCCCTCCCACTCCCCCCAGCCCTCAACTCTTATAGCACAAACACGAGTCCCATATTCCCTCTCTCATCATCAAACAGTTCACTCCTCCCGTCAGGTCCACACAGCAGCAGCATCTTAAACTCAAGCTTTGATTCATTCCCCTCACAACCTCTACAACCACTCTCCCAGCAGCCAAAGTCGGTACGCAGTGACTCGGAGTCTAGCAGTAGCGGAGCAAACACGGGTGGGGCGGGCGGAAGTAGTGGGACTAGCACTAGCGCAGGTGGCAGTGGGAGTGCATGTACCGCTGGAGGCGCTGGTACTGGCCCAAGTGGTTCAAAGGTGAATACTCCTGCGCCGACCATGCGCACAAGCTCGACTTCTAGCTCTGCGTACTCACCGACCTACTCAAGGTCGAGTATTGGAGGACATCATGATTTTGTAACAAAATTGCTTGCGGCTCACGTGGCGGACTAGAGGGAGATTTGATCTAGGGATCCTAGAAATAGAATAGGGGCTCTGGAGGTTGGTTGAAACGACTCTTGGTTCTCGCCCCCATTCCCTTTTATATCTTTGTTTTCTTTGGACATCTCGCCTTGGCCATTACTCTTCTAGTCTATAAGTTTTACCTCTTTTCTTCACCCCCGCACAGCACAGTCTTGTACCAAGGTGGGTTTTTGTGTTTATCTATTCTATTCACTTAGCTATTTAGTTGGTCAAATTGGTTTCACTATTTTATCTCTTCGTTTCTCCGTTGAGGTTGCCCTTGGCTTCTCTTATTAGAACAACCCAGCGTCATACCACCCGTGTTGTGTGCCTTGCTGATCGATCACTCGGTGCTTGGGAAATGGTAAGGTACCGCGTTCTCTGTCCGCTTTTTGTTACTTCCATCGCAATGGCTATTCACCCGCTTGCTGGATTTTGTTGTGTCGCTTAGTTCTTTGGGTTTGGGCCGTGTTTACCCGACCTCTATATCGTTTTCCTCCCCCTGCCTTCGATATTTGCCTGATATTTCTCTCATCGCTTTCTCTCTCTATATGTTCACCTCACCGCGTTCGTCGCATTGCCTGATAAAAGGGGTGTTTTACTGCGGTTCCTTTTATTCAAGATAGGGTTTAACAGTGGGTTATCTATTTTCTAGCTGCGTTCTCCTGGACGGGGCGGGGATCTCTGGGACTTTTTTGAAAGAGAGAAAGAAACCAAAAGTAGTTCGAATGAGTTTGGCTTGGTTAGTACAGTTTTTCCCTTAACTTTTTCGTGCTTTCTACTTTCATTCTGGGCGAGCAGTCAGGTAGATCAGGTGCTACTGTTTTCTTTTTTGGGGCTTTTCCTGTTTCCTGGGGCGATTGAGTTCTGATCGGTTTGTTCGCTTCTTTAATATGATAATCTATCTATCTATTTTTCCTTTTTTTTCGGGTTTGGTTTTTTTTCAGTTTCGGGCTTCGGGTATGGAAAAATGTATTGTGAGCGTGTGCCGTACGTTAGGAAAAGTTATGTACGAGGGCGGTGGTGGTGGTAGTTCAGGATGGTGCCTATGAGGGGTGGGAGTTGCATTGGATGAGGCGGTTTAGAATATTATTGGACAATAGTCTCATAGCAAGCAAGCAAGAATTTGAATCCCCGAGATGGCTACAAGGTAGAATTGACCTTAAATTTAGTACGCAGCCGAGTGGCGCATTAAATGGCTAGCTTGTGTTTGCTTGATTTTTTCCCCCTTTCCCCCCTTTCCCCCCTCCCTCCCACATGAGTTTGGACGAGTGTCTTACTTGGGAAGTACAAGAAAGGAAGGAAGTTCGGAACCAAAAGCCCCGTGGCGCTGAATCCAGGGATTGTTTGCTATCCGCGTGCGGTGCATAGGTAGGTAGATATCGGGGGGTTTGTGCTTTCTCCAACCATCCCACAATATCATCATATAACCAGAGTTTTGCTGATGGGTGCATTCAGGGCATAGTACGATAAAGAGGGACTGTCCAGATCCACACCAACCAACCAACACCCAACGCATAGCATCTAGAAGCGCACATGTCTAGAGAACCACCCATAGAAACCCAAGCCACAGTACAGTACACACCCCCGAGTGATAACCCATGCACTAGACCGAACCCAAAACCAAGCGAACAGGGTTAGGTTTTCCACCTCAGCAAGAAGGAATGTGCCGCCGGATGGGAGGGGGGGAGGGGGGGGCGTGACACGAGTATCGTATCGTAATGCCGGTAATGCATACGATACCGTACAGTACATACATTTACTTTCAAGCCTTACCCGACGACGACGGATGATCGCTGCCTTCTCGCCCTAGCAAAAAAAACAAATAACAAAAAACAAAAACCATATAAGTTCACCGAATACAAAGCATGTACTAGATATGTATGTATAATATGTATGTACTGTATGCATATATGTATGTATGTATATAAGTAAAGTATCATACCCTTATCACGGCACTTTCCGCCAGATGGTAAAAAAAAAAAACCAGACGAGACAAAACTTCCGGGTCCACAGTTACAGTTACAGTATAGATACTATATATACGTCACACAATAACGCGCTGTCCATACGGTATGTATGTATGTATGTATGTATGTACTGTACCGGTATTTGGTCGTGGACAAAATGGATGGATGGATGGACAAACGGATGGATGGATGGAGGGTGTGTGGGTGGGGGGGAAGCATTCTTTTCTGTTCTGTTTTCTGTCATGCCCGGTTATTACTTAATTTAGATTTCGCTCAGGTGATGAGTGATGAGTGGGGGGGGGGAGGGAGAAGAAGTGAGTGAGTGAGTGAGTGAGTGAGTGAGTGAGTGAGTGCAGTGACTCGGGTGTTTGAGATGCATATTAGGAAGGAAGGAATGGAGGGGGGGGGGTGTGGGTCATGCAGGTGGGATGGATGTAGCGAGTGAGAACTCGTGATGGCCTGTGGGAGGTTTGTATTGTATTGTATTGTATTGTATTGTATTGTACGGATGCGGCCGTGGTGGATGATATCTGATAGTTTGAATAGCGCAGTGTGATGAAAAAGTTAAAAGAAAAAAGAAAAAAGAAAAAAGAGCAAACGGCATAATGCAGATGGGAGCGAGCGAGTGAATAGCGGGGGGACTTCGCAGAGGGGGAGGGCTTTGGCCAATCTAGACTGCTGTGAGGTGTGTGCGGGAGAAAGAGAGAGAAGGCGGAGAAGAAGAAGAAGTGGTGGGGTCGAGTGATAGAATTGGTAGAGTTGTGGGGTTGGTTTTGGTTTATGTGTTGAAGCGGGACGGGAAAAAAAGAGCGGGGGTTTTTTTCTTTTCTTTATTATTATTATTATTATTATTATTATTTTTACGAGGCGAGAGGGAGAGGTAGCGGTGGTATGATATGATAGTAGTGAATAACTCAGGACGAGGCGAGCGGATGGACCAGTTGGAAATTTCAGGCCGAGTTGATGAGGGCAGTTCGTTGTCTGGTTTTGAGGGAATAACTTGAGGGTCTGAAAAAAGGAGAACTGGGAGAGGGGCGGGAATGGATGGTAGTGGCGGTAATTGGTTGCTGGGTTTAATTATTATTGTTCTGTTTGAGATGGGCTGCTCAGGGGAGGGGGGGTGTGGCTGGAGGGTTGGGGTTTGTTTGTTTGTTTGCTACGCTCTGTCTAGTGGGTTCACCTCGCAGTTTGGGCGGCGGTGGAGCGTGTACCGAGAGGATGTTATACACTGGCTTACTGTCCCTGAGAAATGGCATCGGGCGTCGGATATTGCTCAATATATTGTTGTGGCATATAGGATATGGGACTGGCGTGAGATCCACCTGGCGGGGTGTTACTGATGATGCCCACTGCGATTACATTGCTAGAATGCCTATCTAGACTGCCATGATTTGGGCAGGGAAATATCTAGTGTGTGTGTGTTGGGCGACCAAGAACTACCTTTGGTCGGGGTGGGGCCGACATATACCGGTCCTCCAATTATGCCTGGAAGATTCGCAGGGCAATGTTTGTTCTCGAAGGAGCCAATGAATGCCCAAGGAGATATTCTCCTGCCAGCCATTGGGAGCGGGGGGGGGGGGGGGGGCTTGGGAATTGATGTCATAGGAGTGTAGCGAGGGAAACAGGAGAGGGGGAATACTTGGCGTGTGGGAAATTACCATGGACCTGGGCAAAGTATCACTTGAACTTGGTGTCTCCGTAGAAACTAAGGATCATTGAGGACAGGGAGTGGAGGCATTGGTACAAGGTGAAGTTTCCTAGGGAAGTCATGGCCGGTCAATAGGTGCAGAAAAACCGGTTTGATCTCACAAGGTGCTGTGATAGATGTTTTAAGGATACGCGCAATTACTATGTAGGTCGCTAGGAAAACATAGTCTTTTCAATGTGTGGTGAGATGACTACGCAAAAGATCTCATTGAGAGGTTTAGTCAGCGGAACCGTTGAAGGACAACTGATGAGTTATCATAGTAGGAAAGTCGTTTTTGGGCGTGATTTAGGCTAATAACAAGGCTATCTAAAAAAAAATATACCCCTTTTGTACTGCTGTCATCCGTAGTAATCCTACTTCACTAAAGGAACTTGTAGAAGTATTAATACCGCGCTAGTTTAAAAGAACAAATAAGCATAGCAAATATGCTAGGTACAAATACTATCTGGTATGCCTTATCAGATTCTCGAGTCTTATATTGCTCCATTTGCTTATTTACAATATCCCAAGGGTCCTTAGTCACAACAAGACTAGTTAATATATTCTACAAGTTCACATTTCTGTGCAAGTTAACAGGCGCATCAGGAGGCATAGGCTAGTTAGATACGGTCAGCCTTCCAACCTTCCAGACCCCAATGACTTTGGCAATTTCCAGCACATACCCAAAGCCGGGCCCGGGCAGTGACTTCAAGTTTCTTCTCCCGAAAAGTGATAGAGAGAAATGTGAAAGAACTTGCAGAGAGCTACACAGAAGGAGAGGAAAGGTTGGGTTAGGATGTCGTAGATAATATGACCGAAAACACGAGAGAGGGTATAAAATTTTACCGAGAAGGAAGGGGGTTCATACAAAATATTACGCTTATCCACGTAATATATCTATCCATCTATCTCTGAGCTCTTTTCATTTCCTCCCCCTTTTTCTACGTCCGAGGGAAATATACAGATATTAGTGAAACCTATGTTCGGAGAACTCTCCTTCCTAGTGGTTTATTGGGTGGTGAGTGTTGAAACTGACTACGGCTGGTCCTAGTGTTTCTCGCTCTCACTGGAACCTTCTAGTGTTTTGAAAAATTCCTTTGCGTGTTTGACTAGTTTAGCAGAAACATAGGATGTCGGATATAAAACAGAC
>Ga0307509_10001566_pt1 | contig 38450 bp, 55 predicted proteins | sample 10_EM_MG_FD_202245 | JGI IMG/M metagenome (GOLD analysis project Ga0307509, IMG submission 202245) | Populus trichocarpa ectomycorrhiza microbial communities from riparian zone in the Pacific Northwest, United States - 10_EM | ecosystem: Host-associated > Plants > Roots > Unclassified | place...
TGTGTAGAGGTTGTGATCTTCTGATGGCAAGAGTATTGTTGTCGGGAACGTCGGTGACCATGTTAACGAATTGCTACGCATCTAGCTCAGAAGAGGGAAGGTAAGAATCAGGAGTCTGGAGAAAGTAGCAATCGGATATTTTTTCGCTGACTGACCTGCATAATCACTCTGCGCTCGGCTTTTCCTGTGCGAATATCGTACAGGGTGAAAGTACGATCCGATCCTACGCTAGCAAGGACAGATGCTTCCGATAAATTGAATTTTACGGAGGTGATCGTTTCGGTGGATGTGGGGAATGTAAGGTTTGAGATTGGCGCGGTTCTGCCGTAACCCACGGTAAGAAAATAGGCTGTGCGGATGTGCGGGGGCGACTTACTTCGATTCATCCCATATCTGGACAATATTAGAGGCGGTAGCAAACAAGGGGTCCGACCGATGATGATCGATTGAACTGAATGGCCGAAGTACACGCAGCCACCCGGGTGCCTCATCAGTGTCGACTCTCAACTAGCAACCAAAAATGACCTCATACTTGAATGCATTTTTAGATGGGAAGACGTTCAATGGCGTGATTTCCTGTCCAACGAGCGTAATTGAACGGGGGAAGTAGCACCACGAGGAGAGGGAATCGACTCACTCTCGTATCTTCCTCTAGTCCCGTTGGAGTGTTCCACAGTTTGACCGTCTTATCGACGCCACAGCTGAGGAACCTATCCCCGTTCTCACCACCAAAACATAATCCCGACGCTTTGCCTTTGTGGGCGCCTCGTAGTGTGAGAATCTCTGTGCGCTGTTGGAGATCATGGATGATGATATCTAATCAATTCAAAGTGTCAACGGCGATTCAAGGATGGACAAGTCTCAGGGGCGAGCAGGGAGGGAGGGGGTAAAGGCGGGCGACGTACACACCTCCGTTCCAGCTTGCACTGGCGACAGTCGTCAACGATTTCGGTTTTCTGACGAGGACTTCAACAGAGTCAGAATGCCCTTCGAGACTGGCCACAAAGGGCTTGGCAAATATTCGTTCGATTTTCGCCGCGTTTAAGGCGCGGGTCCTCTCTCGCGCTCGAGCGAACGGGTGCATTAATGGGTTCAGGTTCCTCGAGGTGGGTGTAGGGTCCCCCGGTCGCATCGGGAGGTGGGTTGAGGGATCATGCTGCAGCACTGAGATTTTCTGCTCGCACAGGGGTCGCCAGAGTATGAGAGAGAGGCCGGTGGTCCAAAGCTGAACCCGAGGCTTACCACCATGATCGCCGTGAAGGAAAAAAGCTGGATTACCAAAACCGGATATTTCTCCCACGGATGGTGACACCGTCGAAGCCCCTCCGGCCCGGAAGCCGCGCGTTTCCCATCAAGTAGCATCATTTTAAGATCTCCCTCAGGGTGCGCTTCGGTGTACATGAAACAACACAGAGCTGCTCGATGTTTATCAACAAAAGTATATCGCGAAGGTGATGCGGTGAAGAGGGATAGATACCGCAGTCACGGACACAACCGCCGAGGGGGATCACGATGGAGAGAGGACAGTGATCTTCGTCCTCTTTTCTCCTCGACGACGCCCGTGTGATGGAGTTTCAACTACCGAAACTAACGTACCCAGCGCCCGGGCTTCGAAAGAGACCGCCCGGTGTTCTTAGTACTCTTTCACTCCATCGATCTAGATCAAAGGGGGGGATCCTACGTTTCAGGGATGAACAGTTGGTCATTCGACGCTTTGCCGATGTGTGGGCATGGTTAACCTGACGGATGACGGTGATTGCGGTACTTTGGAACCGAGGGGATGTTTGGAGGTTGGCGGTCGAGGCCCTTGGACCAACTTTCCTTCTCATGATTTGATGTATCAACGCATGATGGGTGACACCGGGCATAAGGTCTGTTGGTCGGACAAGGATCACGGCAAGGTCTAGACTCTCCAACTCCGAGGGCTTGCGTGTTTCGTAGGATGACGCACCATGGAATCTGGGATCCAGACCACCAGCTCGCGCGTTTATGGCGATCATGACACGACGATTGTATTGATGTTCTTTCAAATGCATACACGCGCGCCCAAGCCCGTACACGATCCTACGCTCACTCATCCGGTGCCCAGGTTAGAGGCTAAACTCTGATCCATTGGTGGGCGGGCGTAGAAGCTACTCATGCGTATTTACAAGAGGTTCAGTGGTGTTACAAAGGGCCAGGGTGACATCCCAAGGAAAGTGCTACAGTAGAAGATGGAATCGTCGAAACTTGGACTCTAACCCATATCCCCCCCGGGACGTTCTGTATGGACAGCTGACAAAGGACTGCCAATCATGTAATCGCTGGGGGTCGCGCTCTGTGGTCTTGCAAGCACGCGATCGCCCGGTATCACACCAGGAGTACGTCGAGCCGCCACAAACGTCATGTTGACGCCTGTGTTTACCCTTGTGAGCCTCGTAACGGTCGATATCACGGCTGACGATGCGTCTGAGCGTTCTGATGTCCACGAGGACTGCCTTAACCTGGGGGGGTCCAATGGTGGGAGGATGGAACTACTTTCATTCACGGGTGGGATTCGTCGCGGTAGGGTTGCCTGGGAGAGTCGATGAGGTTCACGATTGACCCGTGAATCCTCGGTAGAGTCCAGCTCCTGCAAAGGCATGCCAAATCAGCACTACTCGTATTAGTGGCGCAAGAATGCACACCACACACCACAGCATTTGTGAAATCAATTGGGGGCATGCCGTAGTTATGTCTGCTCCGAGAGCGAGATGGAATGGGTAACACGAAGCCGGGGTCTGGAGGCGATTCCGAAAGCGTCATCACTTCCGCTTGAAGGTTTGACATTGTACTAGACATCGTGTCCCCCCTCGCGTGAGTCTGGTGATGAAGGATTCCGTCCTGAGTCTGAGTGGATGGTTGTGGGCTCCCAACGTGGTTGCTGGAGGAGTTCGCTCTGGGAGTCGGTCCAGTGAGCGTCCAAAAGGAATCCGGGGTGGTTGGCGAGGTGGGAACATCAGAAGGAGGGTTCGCGTGAAACAAGTGCTGGACATCCAGATAGCCTTCACTTGGTGTTTCCATTGCCGAGCCGGTTGGGGTCGTTTCAGGAATTAGATGGGTGCGGAGCGAGTTGTGGCTACCCGTCGGAGAACGTAGGGTTTTCATGATTGGAGAGACATCGAATTCGGACAGTCGTAGGTGTAAGGTCGGGGCACGACCTCGGGGCCGCCTAACGGAGACTCGTTCGTCGCTGCGTTCCGATATATGGGTCTCAACACCAGGGGAACGAATGCTGGAGAAGAGCTGTCGGGCCGAGAATCTTGAAATCCGTTTCGACTTGGGAGGCTGCTGCAGCACGAATCGGACGTCTTCCAGGTGGTCCCACCTGGTGTGTGTGGAATGTTAGTTCTCGTGGCACCTCCCAGGAGCAAGGGTTCTTACCCTCTCAAGAGGCCTAGTATAATCAAAATCCTTCCAGCAGCCTTCATCCCACGCCGGGTGAATGCAAGTGGAAAACTCTGGTCGGCAAAACCAATGAGGGTCTCCACCAAACTCAGTAACATCCCTATATTCATGAAGACAATCCCACGAAAGTGGTGGACCTCTCCCGTACCGCCCGTCAACTCCCTCCGCCTTTTGTGAAGGACGACCTTCATAAGTCGCGCAAACAGGAGGAAGAAAGCCAACGCTTCGAATATAGCCAAAAGGGCTAGGGAGAACGCGTTAAAAAACCGCCATAGAAATCGTGCATTCTCATCGATGAACCCAACGGTGTTCACACCGCCGAGAGTCCCTGGGGTAAGATCGGGTCAAGCCTTGGAAACAGAGAAGCGGTCTATGCTCACTGTATGATATCCCGATAAACGCTCCAGTCGCGCTAGAGACGACGGTAAGCGGGACGCAAGCTACCGAGACATATTTCGTTGTGGTTCGCAGGCGAGCCGGTATTAAGTGGATCAGGTCTTGTTGAGCGGTGAAGAGGAACCAAACGGTGAAAAGGAGCAGCGGAACAAGGGCCAATCCTCCTGTGTAGTCCATCAGTGTCGGCCGATGAATCGCAGAAGATGAGCGGGTTAGCTACCGAGGATGATGTCGATGATCTTGAACACGAAAAGATCTTTGTGCAGGGCGGGTACGATATGCGCCAAGAAATCCGTAAGGGCGAGTAGAAAGTAGGCAACTCCTTCTGCGCCGAGCAGGTAGCTGTATCTGCGAGAGATCCAAATCCCGTCAGCGTCATCCTCGGATTATGGCTAGGGCGGGTACAATGACCAAACTACATCTTCGGCTACCCCGGGCGAATTCTGTCCAAAATCTCAATCTCACTGACCTGCCTCGGCCACCACGCCGTTTACACAACAACGTAATACTGAACAAGAGTTCCACACCGGGTGGTATCAGCAGAGTTGAGAACTCGACCCTCTTGAGAGCGACGCAGCGCAGGATTGGCACAGGTGAAAGACATAGGGCGCTCAGCATTTGGAGGAATCGAACGAAACAAGGAGCGGGCGAGAAATGGGAAGACTGTTAGAAGAATTGATTCAGTGTCCAGTCGAACCAACCAGCATTTCAAGAAATAGAGAACGAGGAGCAAGAACGAGTGGACGCAGGCCCTGCTGCAAGTGAGGGGAGAAGATGGGTTACGGGTCAAACTGAAGGGCGGGTGACACTCTTGCGTGGTTACACTCATGTTTGACAGGCAATGCGCGACATGATGGCTATTGGCCCAGTTGTCGCCAGGCAACGCCACTCGTGGGAAGGAAATCGGCACGAATAAGCGCGAACAGGGCCGATCAGCGCTTGTCGTTTGGGGGAAGCGGGGTTCTCATGACTTCTAGGCGGGAGTTCTGTGTGGAGAAACACGCAAGATACATAATCCATGGTAAGGTAGAGTAAGACACACGAAAAAATTACGTCCATTAGTTCTGTCGTTGACACGGTCAGAATCGGCCAGCGGAACCCAATATTTATACGCACCTCAGGTATCCTGAAAACCGTGATCTCCTAGGGCGAGGGGATAGGCGATCAGCAGGGATGCCGGCGGGTTTTAATTAAGAGGATCTCACCTGTTGCTTGAAATACCTCCGGTTTTCCTCGTCGATAAGCACAAGGTTCAGGTAATAACGTGTGCTGAACTTCTTATTCACGTCTCGGAAAGTGGGGGTGAGATCAAAACCACCAAGGAACAATCGTATCGGAATCGTTTCCCCTGGCAACGACGTATGACCCTTCCGCACAAGGATTTGCCAGCTAGGATGTCGTACCTTTCACGGGTGCCCCGTCCATAATCTCGAACTTTGTAATCGTCTCTGATTCGTTGTACTGGTTCGGCGGAGCTCCTGTTGTCTCGCGACGAATGATGGACAACTCCATGTGTTTGATCTTTATCCGGACCAGCAGGAAATAAATCTTCCCAACGATGACATCCTTTAGGTGGTACCTGACCGATTATGAGTATGTTGAGCTGGGGTGCTGCGGAAGGAAGGGGCATACTTTGATTTGTTGTACTCGAACTCGATGTGCAGACAGTCTTCAATACCGACTTCCATCTTGATGGAGTTGTTGCTATCCGGTGGCATCCTGAAGGAGTGTACCCAAAGGTCTTTTTCTTTGTTAACCTCCCCCATCCGCTTCGACATCGAAACGCGGATGAAATATCTATAGCCCGGGTATCAGGCATCGTCCCTCGGGAGGTCGGATCGTGCTCACCGGAGTTTCACATTAATCCCCTGGTAACTTTCGTACTGCTTCTCGACGTTCTTAAACAAGAAATCAAATGTCTGGGCTTGCCGCATCTCCCCTGGCGCGGCGAGCTCCTGCGAGAGTGACAGAAATTCGTGATGGTGACCCCGGTCGTAGAAGAGCTCTGCGGGGGCGGGTTAGATGGACCCTTGAGAACTGGTGACAATGCCAACGCGCCTATACTGCCGACAAACTCGACCTTGATACCCTCATGAGCGATCTTCTTCCCGTCTCGCACCCGCACCACGACCTATGCCAGGTCGCAACGGTTACCGACTCCGTAACCGTGGTAAAGATGGGGGCGTACCTGGCCGGCCACGGACTCTCCATCGTAGTAGACCGGACACGATACCGTCTTCTCCTTCTCCAACTTCATATCCACCTTCTTCCGCAACTCTTCGCCTTCTAGTTTAACTTCGACGTCAATTGGCGACGCGAAGAAGTACGAGGCGGCCATTATCGTCGATGATGTTCAGCTGGCCCGGATAATGCGACCGCTGGAGAGTTATCGCGTGGGAGGTCCCGATCTTCCCAGTTGGGGTGCCGTCAAGTCACCGATCGGTCCCAGGGCGCTTACTTTTCACACGCGAAAGGCATATACATATCCAGCGATCATGTATTAACGAGCGAACGACACGCGTGTACATGGGAATAAGTGTGCATAAGAATAGGTGTGCATGAGAATAGGTGTGCATAAAAATACGGGAGCATAGGAATAAGTACGGAAATCCGGGTCGAAAGAAAGAGCCCAAATCCACATCGACAAGGGGCTTGGTTGATCACAAATCCAAGATCTTCCGAAGGAATAGGATGGAGAAAAACACCAAGAAAGTAGTTGAATCGAAAAGAGTGGATGCAGAGTTCATAAGCGGAATAGATTCTCCGATGGTGTAGTTCAAACATGTCCACGTGCTCATGTTCACGCTCGACGGGAACGGAGGATTTGGAACCAAGTCCGGGCGACCAGGCATTTCCCTAGTGTTGTCGTACCCTTGAAGGAGGATTGCAGCGCTATCCCCACGATAAAATTGGACGACGGTATCCGGTCGTACGCCGTTTGTTGAATTGAACGCGGTAGGTTCCCCGACCGTCACGCTGCTGCAGTTTCCCTGAATGGCGTTCTTGACTTCGGTAGCGCTATGGCGGTCGGATATGAGGTGGAACTGAACACTCTTGTTCGCGTTTGGAGTTATAGTCACCCCAACCACTTCGCCTCCTGGTCGGGAGGTATTCTGGGGTAAGCCATAGTAGTCCTGTGTAAAGAACGTGGTTAGTATTCTGGCTAGGAGGTCGCGAGTAACGAAGTGCTTGCCAGGTCGGTGCAGCTCCCCACTGAGTAGCACCCCGAAAGGTACACCGCGACGGACAAGAAACCAAAAGAGATCGTATTTGATACTCGAACACTTGGATGGTGGCTGCATGGGAAGGTCAGAATTGGGCCAGAGATGCCGTGTTAAGTGGTTACCTAGTCCCATACACTTGACCCCTAGTGCCACCGCCAACATAGGATCCCCCTAAATACCCGCTCTTGACATAGGTTGGGGTTCCCCCACCCCCGCCGTAGGTTGTTGCCTTTGTATGGCCTTTGGGAAGACCGTTAACCTTGGAAGTCTTCGACTTGGTCTTACTGCTTGAGCTGCTGCCCTTGCCAGAACCTGATCTCCCTCTTCCTCCGCCACTACCTCCCTTAGCACCACCGCCTCCGCTACGGCGATCGAGCCTCCTTGTTGAGATTCCTGGGATATACATGACGCGCTCTTTGACTTGGAACGTGGAGTGGGTGGGGGAGGGGGATACTCGTAATTCTAACATCCTTATAAAAGATGGGAGCACGGCGTGCGTCGCACTCTGAAATGCGAAAACATGGTCCCACGCTGGGTCGTTTTGTGGACCGTTAGAACCACGGACCCAGAAGCGCCAGAGAAAATAGCACGGATCCATCTTAGTGTTACACACGGCCTGGCACGAGCACTGCCAAGGGCTCTAAGCAAACGGGGAGCGACCGCGGTGGAAATGGCAGGGGTAGAGATGTCCAATGTGGGGAAGCCACCCAGAACGGTGCAAACCAGAGCAGGAGCAGGGATCGCTGGAACCGGCTACGTTGGACCTGTGGACTCACCCGACATCTGAGTTCCACCGATGAGCTCGCAATTTGATAATTTGTGGCCCCCGATTAGCAACAGGAAGGGGCGTGATGGTCGTGACGAGGCGGGTGGGTGCGATCGAGTTCGAAGTGCTTTGTTGACCGCCCCTACCACTTCCCGTATCGGACCGACTGAGTTGGGCCCTTCTCTAACCGACCTCTGTACTGCCTTATACCGCCAGGACCCTCAACACCCTGCTTAAACGTCCAACCAGGGTGCACGGTAACCGACTTTGAAACCGTGGCTTCCGACCAAGAACGAATATCCACGCTTTCGTTCATTCGCACGACAGTTGTACGATATCCGTGTCTGTTCGGACTACTACGCGGGGGTCGTTTTGTGTTTCGTGGTCCAAGCTTTAGTACCCACGGGGTACCCACATTCTCGATCGCACCATCTGGTCAATGCTGTGGGCGTATGACACATTCTCCGTGTAACACTTCGGAGGGGCAGATGTAAGCCGCCACGGTGCATCACCTCGAACGACGTTATTTCACCACGTCATAGACTACCACATAATTGTGCCATGTAACGAGAGCCCGAACCTCGCGTTTCACGGTTTCGATATCCCGGTGACCGTGGGCGTGATTTCCTGTGCAACAGGTTTTCACTCCACCCACCCCCGTTGATACCTGGCCCGCGACGTATCGGCGTACATACACGACCGAGACGGCGCACCGTCACGAGCGCTGGAGACCCCCACTACTGAACTTGAGCTCGGGACCCATCGGCTCGCCTCCGTGGGCTTGCGACCACCGCCAAATTTTCCTGTGACAACCAAATACAAGTGCTCCATATCGGCTGGCGGGAGTGCCAAAAGCCCCTAAGGTCACCCGGTCCTCCTGCAGACGCCCATATGCCTCAAAACCCAGCAGAAATCTTTTTCCGGATGTCGGATGCCGGATGCCGTCAACGCTCCTTTCCGCTTCTCCTGTCACGCGGAGCCTCCTTGCTTATGGTTGGTTTCTGGTGAAATACTTTCATTGGAAAATGTGTTTCCTGGTTGTTCGATTTGTCGGAAAAGGACTGCGGAAGGGTTAATATCGGGGCCGCCTCAGTTATTCGGTTTCTGGAAAACGGAACCTCCAAACCCACTCGCTGCTGGTCGCTCATTGGTGGAATACAGGAACCCGATATCAGGGCCGTCAAGCAACATGGATGCCTCGCACTTAAATGCTGGAATCTGAATTCTTGTCCCCCCTCTCGCCAACTACTCTTGCTGCTCACGCACTACGCATGCCCGCCCTCTCCCTCACCGATTCTTTCACCGACAGCAACCGTACTCTTGAACCCCGCAGGGGTATCCTTCCTGCGTTTCCAGCCTACCCGCCTATCCGCGGCCCACGGCGCGTGTGGATTCCCCACCTCCCCGAGGAACTGAAATTCGCCTCCTCCAACCCCGTTGAATTCCAAGACCAGCTCATAATTCGGCAGGATGACCCCAACGCCGGCCGGTTTGCTGGAAGATTGGCTGGAGGGGGTAGGAGAGCTGATATATATGGGAACAAGTGAGCGTTTGGGTTTTGTAGCGTATGTCCGTGACTGATACCTACACGACTTCCTTTCAGGCGTTATGGCAGCGGTTACCCAAATGCCACCACGGAGGGCGTCGAAGGCCGCAATCTCCCTTTCTTCTTCTACCCCGTCAGTTACGGACGGGACCCGGGTCATGGCTCGACCTACATCTTCAACCAGGAGTACGGCCCACCAGACGACGGGCGCCGCCCAGGTGGTCCATTACACTATTTCACCATCCGGCCTGCGGAGTCACTCACGGCGGGTCCGTATCCGGAGATCCCACCAATAACGCTATTCCTGGTCGCGGACAAGCCTACACTGAAATATATCAAACCGGCACTAATTTGGTGTTGCTCGAAGCACAACTACAATGGGTGGTCCGGCGCCGAGAAAGTGACGGTTTCGAGGCTGAGGAGATTCAAAGGGCCCGCTCAGGATCCCAACGGTCCAGCCCCAGAGCAGGCAGTAGGCTATTACCGCGGCAGTAGCGTCGTTTTATCCCTGCTTGGGTACAACAACACGGCTCAAAGCATCGACTACACCCCCCAGAATCCCATCGGCCTGATGGACACCCCCCTCCCACCAGCCGCCAGTTCACTATTCTTCCATTGCATCAACGAAACACTCGGTAAATCCATCCCCCTGGTCGTGGACACGGATGCCGTTCCGTACAAGGCCAACGCAGCTCCGTCGATGGCCACCCCTCAGCCGGTATTTGCAACCTCGTTGACATTGGTTCTCGTCATCTGGCATATGTTTTTCTGGTGAAGAGCAACGACCTGTCATGGGTTTTGATTGTTGGACTCTCAGTATTTATGATTTTCGGACCGTTCTGGAGCCCTCCATAATTTTACGTGATCCCGCACTCACCCCTCCCTCGTCCCGTGTACATATTATATCCGTGTCTCGAATTATACCCCCGCTACCGGTTCAGCGATCCTTTCGGCGCGATGAGTGTGGACGGCGTACGCCAAGGAGAAATCCAAATTCAATCCAGGAATACATCGTTATACGTTACTGACACATGGCCGAAGTGGGTATAATATAGGCGTGGAATGGGTGTGGGGCCGACGGCCCGATTGCCTCTGGGGGGGGGTAAATGAATAGGTTGTGAAGATAGTTTAGTCTTAGGCCACAAGCCAGGCGGCGAGCATGAAAAGCGCCGCCAAGGAGACGGTACCGGCGGCGACCTTGGCACTTCCGCTGTCCCCCTTGGGTCCACTGTTGCTGCTCCCGTTTCCACTGGTACCGTTTGCGTTGGGGCCATTGGATGTGGTCGATCCACCGTAGTTGGGGTTACGGGAGACCCAGCCGTTATCGCTCAAAGGCTGATTCCACAGGAAGTAGGGTTCAGCCGGGTAGGCCTCTTCGGCGTCGGCGAGGAATCCAGCGTACGTTCCGTTGGGGTCTCCGTAGATGGCGCCGACAGCTGCAACGTTCGGATAGAGCTCGTCGGCGGTCTCTTTACCAGGGTCCGTCTTGATCGCAAAGTCGAGGGCCTTCTGGATCGTCCCTCCGGAGTTGGAGGTATGTTGGAAGACGTCCAAACCGGCGTATTTAGAAAGACGGGCATTCGTCTATCGGGATGGAGGGATGAGAAGTCATGCAACCGTTGAGGCATTTGACAAATTTGTAGGGTAGGACTTACGAGCATGGCAGCCAAGTTGTACGCGCGGTAGTGATATGGTCTTGTCCGCTCGGTTTCCAGGGGTTGCTCGCCATCAGCAGTGATCTGGTTCTTGTAAATGCCGTCGAAGTATTCGCCAAGAACATCCACAGCTCCACTGTTGTTGCCAACCACGACCTTGAGAGCCCCAATTTGGTTGAAGTAGAAAGAACCGTGGTTGCTGACGAGGAAATGGGTTAACGAAAACCAGAGGTACAATAGCTGTGGATACGAACTTTTCAGACGCCTTCTCCTCGAGGGCGAGCGGATTGGTTTCGAGCCATCCAATATATTGGAACAACCACTGATTCATCTTATCGTCCAGATCCTTGGTCCAGGCGCTAGCCTTGGCCTTGCGTAGTATCATGATGGAAGAGGAGATCTTGGTCATCCCCTTTAGATCACTTCAGGTCCGAGTTAGCCCACCCCGCAGAGATCGTATCGTCTTGGCACTCACAGGACGCCAGTGTGTGACCCATTGGTACCACCGACCCCGCGCTTGCCCTGAGCGAAGTCGAGGTTAGGGAGCATGAGGGTATCGGGGTCAATGAACCAGGTATCGACGTAGTGAACCGCGTTGTTCATGTAGACATCGGAGCCGTTGATAACCCAGGCAAGAGTGTTGTATAGTATGGCATCGGACATGGTCTGGAAATCTCCCGTATCGTTAACCAACCTGACGTCTGGGTTGAATTCGCCGTCACGTTGAACGTATTTACATCGGACGTAGACTGTGCGCGGCGTCAAAAATGGTGGAATGGGTCGAGTCGGCGGCAAGTGCAAACCTTGTTCCTCGGGGAGCACAGTAGTGTTTCCTGCGTCTGAACAATCCGGCCACCAGTACGGCGACCAACTCATGTATGTATGCTTGTCTCCAGTGGGTGGAACGACGCTCTTGTTCATGACACCTGGATGGTCCGAATGTCAGCACCGAACAAAAATCCTCGGGTGGGTCGAGGGTTAAACACATACTCCAAGGTCCCAAAGTCGCATGCTCGTTGGCCCACCGGACGATGGTCTTCTGAGCAACGACGGTGTTCGCAGGGAACCGTTTTTGGACAATGTAATCCGGATCGACGAAATCATTCGCGTAGCTTGTCAAAGAGTGGACGGCCGTGGGGAGGACTCCAAGAATGAGTAACAGTGCACCACGAGCCAGGGTTGGTTTAGCGAGTGTTGGTATCAACATGCCGATCGAAGCGCTCCTGGGAAGAAAGGTTGGCCTGCACGCCGCGAAGAAGGGACGGAATGTGGTCCTGCACGACGAGCACTTTTGTAAGGGCAAGCTGGGGGTCGAAGTTTGAAGTTGAAAGAGTGAAAGGGGTCAAAATTCGTCACAGTAATCGGCACGCCTTGTCGGCGACCCCCGCACAATGTCATTGTGAACTTGACGCGCCCGGAGCACTCGGCTCCGGCTCGGCGGTCGGGCTTGGGTCACCGCCAAGGGACAGTGAGAGAAAAGGTTGCCGCAAGGATACCCCTCTGACCCTGACGAACGCATATCGACGAGCGGTCTTGTGATGCTCAGGCACAAGCGAAGACTTCCGATCTGCAAATGGAAAGGGTGGCAAAGCTTAACGCGTAACGGGCTGACATACTATGATGGAAGATGACCGGAATGCACATGTCGGTTATCAACATGGAAAACGCCCTAGAATTACAAATTTCCAAGCTTATGAATACACCCGACCAAGCAAAGTACGGTATCGGTGCGACTCTGAATGAAGTCCATTATTGTGAAGACGTGGGCGCATCACGTAGAGTACAAGCATGCAAAGCAAAAAAAAAAAACATGACAATCAAATCCCCAGATCAAACGTTAAAAGTCGCCGAGGTCTATCTCCACATCTGCGATGGAAGCTTCGAAACTGTCGATCGTGTCAGGAACAACCGAAGAGGCCACCATGGTTTTCTCTGGCTTTGTACCATTGAGGCTCGGTGTAGTGGGTCTGGGTAAGAGTACGTTGAGTGTGTAGTCTCAGGGGAGAGCCGGGTCCGTCGCGTACCTCGAGATACCAATTTTTAGGGAGGCAAGAGCCGATGGTGCTGGTGAGTTGCTCGCTCTCATGGCGGCAGCCAATTTCCTCTCCCTCTTCCTCCTCTCCGCTTCCATTTGCTCTGCTTTGCGCGTCGCCTCTAGGTTTGCCCTCCGGTTCCGTTCGTTCACTTTGGCCATGATGTCCGTGGCCGTATCTTCACGTTCCACTTCCGGGTTAGCCGCGTTGAGCTCTGCAAGTTGAGAGTCTATTGAATGAACCTCGGCGAAGTCTTTTCGACGGAGCGCCAAGGTCCTAGCTTGCGTGAGGCGTGATTTCTCCATGCGCACAGTAACGGCAGACTGCTTGCTGGACATCATTTGTTTGCGGGCAAGCATCGCGCTAACGTCGCTCTGCAATTACGTGAGCCTGCAGTTCCAGGGGCCAAAACTTGTGGGTGTTGTACCTCGGTGATAATCGCTGTGCTCAGCTTCGTCATCTCTTCCATCTTCTTATTCAACTCCTTCTTCGTCGGTAGTTTCACCTTGTCGCGTTCTGCTGACTTGGTTAACCATTCGAATTCGCTCTGAGCCCATAAGTGAATAACTATCCGGAGGGCAGAGAGGTGGGAACGTACCGCTTCAAATGGGCTGTTGGATGCCCGATCCATGGGCCATTCCTTCGAGGAGCTCCCATGTTTCAAAACGAAATTCTGGTTAAAGCTCTGCTCGTCCACCTTGTAGACCTTGCTTGTGTCTACGAGGTTGACGATCTCGCAGATGCGGTAGATTGATTGACCGTTGTAGATTCCTATACAGTATCTCACCCAAGCCCCTGTTCACGTTCGCGTCTCAGGAGAGTGTGAGAGTGGGAGAACCAGAGTGCGTACCTTTGCAGAAATCGGCAAACCAAGGCGCAGCATAGTGCTTGACCAGGGTTGTACGGGTGATTTGGCACTTGCAAAGGTCCTCGCAAGTAACAGTTTCGTCGGCCTGCACGGACTGGCCGTAGAGCTGCCTTTCGCGTTCTTCTTGCTCTTCAAATTTGCTAATCTGACCGTCTTCCTCCTCTTCGGATTCTGTTTCCATCTCCATTGGGGATGAAGACCTTTCGCGTTTTGGAGAGTTGGTTTTGCTCTGGGGCAGGTGTCAACGACAGATAACTCGCAAATGGCGCGAACGCCCTCACCTTCTTCTTGTCACCCTTTGCCAAACGTTTTGCCTTGTACTCATCGAGCCTCTGAGACTTCTCCTTGTTCCAACCACGCGCAGCCTGGGATCCTGTGTTACTCACCGGTAAGTCGGGAAGTTATGGTGTCTGTGGGCGAGCGCGCACGCTTTGGAATCTTGGAGGCAGCTTCCGCTTCACCGCCTTTTTGGGCTTTAACCATCTGATCCAGGTTCCGTGCGTCTTGGAAACGCTGCATTTCCTCCAGTCGCTGCTCGAGGATTCCTTCGCGCTCAGTCTCGGGCATCGCGAGCAACCTTGAAGATGGTTCAGTCGTTGATCATGGTGGCGTGTATTTGAAGGGGGGGAATTACACACTTCTGTCTGTCAGTTTCGTCGACGTATTTCCCCTCTAGCGGGTACGGGTTTGAATCCTGACCATCCTCGCTCTCTGGTCCTTCCCCACCCATGTCTGCGCTGTCATGTGTCCAACAAAGGATGCCAAATGGAGAGTTGGAGCGAGAGGAGATTGATGGTGGGTTGAAGGTGGATGATGGAAACTCTGTCACCATTCCACGCGTTGTGGCACAGAACATACTCACTCTGGCTTTCTTCGTTTCGACGATTTACCCGAGGGGCCCTGACGCTTTTTGCGTTTCTTCTCGGGGGCATCACCGGCACCTGCGAGTTCGAGAAGTTCGTCGGAGAAGTCGCCATCGGAGTCGGGCATTGTGGCGGATGTGGGGTAAGAACAGAACGAAGGGAACACGGTCTTGGAGTGAGGATGCTTGTTACCGTGGGAGCGTTTCCACATACCGGGTGGGGGGCTACAAAGGTTTTGTTATCACTTGTGTAGTGTACATACAAAGAACTACAAAATCGTGTTGTTATCTTTGTTTATCCGGTTGTCGGGTGCCTTCCTCCGGCTGCGTTGCACATGAAATTCACCCTGCTTCATTTGCGTCCCCGAACCCCGCATCCCCTGCCTTGGTGTTTGTACTTGTGCTTGTCGTTTGCGTTCGGTTGCTGAGTTCTAGGCTTCAGGCGTGGATCTGCCACCAAATCATGTCCGTTCCCCATGCGCGCCTGAAGAAGTTGCTCTCCGAGCTCTCCCCTTCCACTTCCGGATCACCGCAGACCATTGGCACGCTGGAGCTCGGGGGCATATCCTATGACGTTCCGGCCCCCCTCGACCCTACGCGTCTCCCACACTACAACACCTCGACTTATCTGGACGTGAGAGACGGGTTCAACTACGATGGGTTGCATTTCATGCTGCAGAAATTCCTCCTTGGGCAAGACGTCTTCTTGTTGTCTCAACCAGGGCCGTACGCAAGGCGGCTTGCAATGACGTTTTGCCGGTGTGTAGAGATTTCGGCGAAATGCTTCCTATGGGCTAACCTCGTTCAGCATGATTAACTCCGAGTATGAATACATCGCGCTGCATCGGGACGTCGGCGAAACGGAACTCAAGCAGGGCAGAGAGATCAGGAAGGGTGGCACCCTCGGCTATGTCGATAGTGCTGCCGTTCGTGCAGCCAAGTACGGCAGAATCCTGATTCTTGAGGGAATCGAGAAGGCGGAGCGAGGGATTATGCCTGTGGGTGCCCAAACTCCCTATCGTAAACCGGGGCCTGGCACTAATAACATTGGTCTAGGTACTGAACAACCTATTAGAGAACCGGGAAATGTGAGAATCCAGTTGTTGCCCGTCACCGTTTATCCGCTCTGACTGGTTACAGGAACCTCGATGACGGAACACACATAATTCATCCTCACCGCTACGAATTATTAGACAAGAGTGCGGACAAGGACAAACTATTTATTCCCGCTCACAAGAACTTCCGAGTCTTGGCTATCGCAGCTCCGGTCCCTCCATATCCAGGTTACCCTCTAGATCCTCCATTCCGAAGCAGGTTCCAGGCTCGATTCATAGACCCAGTTGGTTCGTTGACCGCTTTGGAAGCTCCAGATACCCCGGAGAGAGAGTGGCCGTCACTCTACACCAAACTCAGGGAGATAGTACTCTCGACCCAGTTCGCCAGCGAAACTGCAGGGCCTCTCGAAGTGGTCTCGAAGTCCACACTGCCACAATTCCCGCAAACTGCGTTGACTAAACTCTCAGCACTGTGTACCATGTTCCCTCCACCGATGAGAATCTCCCCACATCAGTTGGCGCTCTTGGTGTTGAGCATACACCCGGGATTAGTGTATGCCCCATTCGTAGCCTGGGCATTACTCTCGCGACAGACTGAAGAGGCGAGTATCGGTGCGCTTGGGAACCCACACCTAGACACTCCGGAAGACGCCACAGGGTTTTTGGGGTATTCAGCTGTTGCTATAGAACGGATCGATGCCAAGACTGTCAAGATTTCCTTCGTTGGCCCTCATGACACCCAAGCCGTAGTTCAAGCTCCCGCTGGACCGAGGCCACTTCAGCCCTCTAGCCTGGATTCGAAATTTACCTCTCCCCGATTCAAAGGCCTCTTGTCCTCGTTCTTACAAGCACACGCTTTGGGGTGGGACATATCTTACATCCCTCCAGCCCTCCCATCCACCGCCTCATGCTCCACCTCTACACTTATCGCGGCATTCGCCTCGTTGCTTGGGTACGAATTGGAGACCATCCACATGTATAAGGAACTCGGAGGGCGCGAGATAGTGATGCGGCGGAAAATCGAAAACGACGGTTCCACGACTTGGGAACCAAGGTGAACCTCCTTATAAAATCTACCCGAGTTCGTCGGTATTGACGCAGAGTGAAATAGCCCTCTGATAGAAGGTGCTTGGACCGGTAGACTGGTCCATTTAAGTGGATTTGACGTTGTGGGACCCACCGCGGGTTCACTTGCGAGGCTGGTTCAGGATAGGGAGACTGAGCTGTGGGAGACAAATAGAATCGTTTCAGAGATTGATTCCGGAGAGGTATTCCGAATGAGTGGACACATTTGCCCCGGCTAACGTTGGGACCTAGGGATCATCTGGCGACCTCACAGTCTGTCACCCTTCTTTCCGCATCATTGCTACCGCTTCAAAAGCCATCCCACTCAAAGACTGGCTCACGCACGAACACGCGAACATGTTCTTCACTCTCCCTTCTCAGCCGATGGATCGAGAGGAAGAACGGAAGACGGTGCTTTCCACCAGGTGCCCTGTGGAGACCGTCGAAAAGCTGTTGGCCTTCGCAGGGAGATATAGGAACACTCTTGCCTCAGATTCTGTTCAGAAGAGTAGGAAGTTCGGGACACGAGCGATCCTGCGGATTGCTAAGAGGGTGGCGATGGCACCAGAGAATGGTGATGGAAGCGGCGATGAGTTGCACATGCTCATCAACAGGTCGATTTTGGCGGAGTTTCTACCCACGACGGAAAGAGCTGTTTTGGAGGTCCTGCTGAAAGAGTCCAATATCAGCCCGGGACGTCCTGTGGTACAGCGCTATCCCCCAGATTCTGATGCACCAATTACTAACCTAGCTTGCAGCTGAACCCCTCCCCCATTGTCTCGAGCAATGGCGTGACCTTCCTCGATGGTCGTAACCGCCAACCCACGTTCATTCCCAGGTTCGACCCTGACGGGGATAAGGATGGAGTAGCGATGCATGTCCCACACATGGACCACTTTTATGAGAACAGTTTACAAACGGGATTGATGAGAGACCTTGCGGTGGATTTGGAGCTCTTGGGCGACCATTTGGTGTTACTCGGAAATCAGGTACCTTGCAACCTACTCAACCTGCGTATCCTACTGAGTCGTGTTCAACAGGGTGTTGGGAAGAACAAGTTGATCGATAGGCTGTGTCAGGTCATAGAGATTCGTCACCTCGTGATATCTTGAATGCTGACCGCTACCAGATCCTCGGCCGGCCACGGGAATACATCCAACTCCACAGGGACTCAACCGTTAACCAACTCATGTTCCAAACTTCGCTCCAGAACGGGGTGATCAAGTACGAGGACTCACCACTGCTTCGTGCAGTTTCATTGGGACGGGTAATAGTCGTGGATGAGGCGGACAAGGCTCCGGAACACGTCGTCGCCGTATTCAAGAGTCTCGCCGGACACGGTGAGATGAGCCTTGCTGACGGACGTAGAATCAGGTTCAGCAGGGAAAGGGAGAATGATGTGGTGGTTCACCCGAACTTTAGGTTGATCTTGCTGGCCAACAGGCCCGGATACCGTTGGTCACGTTTGACCCGTCTTCGTACCACGAGGATCTGACGAATGAACCGCAGCTTTCCTTGGGAATCACTTCTTGCAGGTGCTTGGTGATAACTTCAGCTGGTACGTCACTTGGACAACCCAGTCGCCCCTGGTCTGATCGCGTTCATCGAAGCCATTCAATTACGAACCCGGATGCCGAGTCCGAGAAGGAACTCCTTGCACAACTTGCACCAGACCTCGACAAAGATACCCTTTCTCGCCTCGTTGCGGCATTCCAGGATCTTCGAGAGGGTTATAATACCGGAAGTTTGGTCTACCCTTATTCGCTGCGAGGTGCGCACGGTCCATTTAGTCCTATCTCACTAACGAACGGGGCCTCGCTTAGAGCTGATCAATGTCGTACGGCATATAAACACCTATCCTGATGATTCTCTCGAAACCGCCTTGCGGAATACGTTCGATTTCGACGTGTATCGAAAGGAAACGATACAGAAGTTGAGTGTGATTTTGGCTCGCCACGGGTTCGTGCTTTTCCACCGGCAACTATAGGAAAGGGCCCCAGCTAACCTCTTCGTAGGTTGGCAGTAAAGAACGTTGGGCTGGAAGCTGCTCGAGCTGCAACGACCAAGAAGTCTCGAGACGTCAAATTCGAGCCGAAAGGAGATACCTCGCTTGGCGGACCGAAACACGGGAAGGATGATCCAAAGAACGAACCGCATCGAGGAGGAAACCAATGGGCCGGCGGAGTGCGTTGTTTCGTATCTTGTATTTGGTTGGGTTTGATTTACACTCCAAGACCGGTGGAAGGGACACCGCGGGACTTGGGGGCGTAGGTGGCTATAAAAGGCTGTTCAAGAACCACGAGATCAAGCAAGTTCCAGACTCAGTGAAGAGGGCCGTCCCCGAACATATTCAAGAAAAGGCCAGACGGATGGCCCAAGAAGAGCTTGCCCGTAGGCTTGAGGAGTTGAATCTGAGTGTCGGTGACGCTGCGATGTACGATCGACACCTGTCCTCCGTCCATTCTCATGTCGCCCAGCTTCACGATCTTCTCGAAAGTAGGTGTTATATTTCCTGCGCTTTATTCGTTCTCACTACAATAATGCGTTTAGACCTCGCGGCTAAGGAAGAAGAACGGGTTTGGATCAAACGCCAAACCGACGGAGAGCTTGACTTCGGTCGGCTCACTGAGGGACTGACGGGAGAGACCTCGATCTATAAGAGGCGAGGGATGGCCCAGCCTGACCCGGGACGCCCACAGATAAAGTATGAATTCGTCCTCGTCAGTGGTCATAACCTCTACTGATGGTGCCGCAGGCCGAAGAGGATCAGGATCTTGTTCGACTTGAGCGCGTCGATGTATCGGTTCCAGCACGATGGTCGCCTCCTTCGGTCCCAGGAGACAGCGGTGATGCTTATGGAGTCGTTTGCGAAGTTGGATAGGAAGGACAAGTACGTTTGGGATGTGAGTGGAAGAAAGGTTCAGACGATGGACCTGGCTCACCACACCAATAGATCTATGGCCACGTGAGGGCCCTACAAAATCATCACTTAGGTACCCAGCTGACAGTATGGTGTTCGTAGTCGGGTGACTCGCCAGACATTCCCCTTGTCGAGGCCCACCAAGCCTCGCTAGAACTCAAGGATCGTGTAAAGATGGTGGAGAAAATGGACACGATCCCGCAGTATACTTTTGCTGGAGATTACACCGTTGAGGCGATCGAGAAAGCATCGCAGGAAGTCGCCAAATTCGATGCAGGTATGCGTTCTGCCACCGACGGTGTTGGCGGTCTGACCGATTCTCGCTCCTTAGACGATTGGTTCGTGATTACAGTTACTGACGCTAACTTTGGACGATATAATATTACCCCGGAATATATTACACGAACCATGGCGAAGTTTCCTAGGGTTAACAACGCTGTCGTTTGCCTGGGCGATGGTCTGGAGGTCGCTCTGTGTGTCCCATTTTCTGTATCGGATCGTCGTCTGTTGCTGAAAGCGTTGCAGGCTCACACAGAAGTTCCCCAAAACGTTCTTCCGGGTGCAGAATACTGCGGATATTCCGAACGTATTGAGGAGCATCCTCTCAAGTATGGTAGAGAAATGAAGGATGCACCAGCGTGCCAAATACATCTATTTATTGTACCTTCTTTGCTTTGGGTTTTGTGCCTTGGGTTTTCGGCGCTCCGGGTCCAGAAGGTTTTGCCAGCTTTTGCAGCTCCGCGGTGGCTTGCACATTGGCTTGAGCCAGAAGGTAAACAGAGGAAACGAAGAACGCCGCGAGTGAGCCCAGTACGTGACCAAATATCGCACCGTATGCAGGGGTCAACGGCCATGCCTGTGGAAGAAACAATTGGAGGCGGAAGAGACGGGAGGAGAGATACGTACCTGCCAGGGTCTGTCCCAGTCCAATCCGATTGGAATCACTCCGCACCATGCACCGATCATCGTGCCAACCACAGGATACAGGAGAGCTCGCTCAGCGTCTGTTCGTGGTCTGGTCCAACGTTGGTCGACGTAAAGGGGGGATGAGGTAGCGTCAACTCACTTGAACTCGGCGAATATTCGGACCCACGTGAACCTCAGCACGACGTCAGCATGTCCATCCTTGAACATGGCGATGGAGGGCGATCCAAGAACGCGGGCGGTCGGGAAAAATATGAGAAGGGATAAAAGGAGTGCGAGGAGGAAGGTATGGAGGAGGTAACTGAGAGTTTTAGTGAGTGCTTCGTGCGTACCACGGACAATGTGGAGTGTACCTGGTAATTGGGGCGCCGAAGACCACGAGTAACGCGTGGAAGATGGCAGTAACTGGGAGGGTTGAAATGAGCGACTTGCGCAGGTTCTGAGAAGATTTGAGACGCCGAGGGGAATTCCAAAAACAACTACAAACGTACTGTAGTGCCCTGTTTCTGCCATTCTATCTCTTCTTGCTTTGCCTCAAAGTCAGTCTTATCTGTCGGTCTGTGTTGTTCATAGGCTTGGCGTCGGATTCTACCACTCCACGAAAACGATATCAAAAGAACTCCTGCGCATAGCCACGCGAGAGTCAAAGGTGGACTCGCGGTCAGGGCTTCAAGGAACTTGGGCTGTGGTCGGTCGAGGGACGACGCGGGTTGCAGGAACGGAAAGTTGGAAGTGTCATTGAAGATTGCGGACGAAGTTCGAGGTAGGAAGAGGGCGGTGAAGAGCAGCAGCGAGCTGTGGATCCCCACCGTGGTCGCGTAACTGAAGAGGGGCAGAGGTCGGGTCACCATGGACGTAGCGATCGTGAGAAAGTTCAATGTCCCATCCTCCGCTCCGAACTTCGACATCGCGTTACATCCGGCGGGCGATCCAGTCGAGACCCGCCCCGCTAAATCTTTCTAGACTTCCCAGGTTGCCGGAAGGTACGCCACCTCTACTCGTGCGTCTTCCGTTATCCCACGCGTCCGTGGCTAACTAAGCCTCACAGACGAGGAGAAGCACACCGGGCGACCTTGAATTCACCCCCACGTGGGGCGCCGACCGGAAAACGGTCGACGATGACTTTTTCCAAGCTGTGAGGCTTGAAGCCCTGGCAGAAAGGAAGTTGGGGCCGAAGTCGGGGAAGAGGTCATCCCAAAAAGTGACGCAGTTTCCGTCTGTCCAACTCTCATGCCTTGATATCCGGATGATCCCCAAGAAGATGCTCGCTGTCCGGGCGCAAGAGCGCCCACCGATCCTCTCCAAAAACCCCAGGAAGGAGGTAACTGCCTAATTGGTCTCCACAAACAGCGCGCCACTCATCCTCTCCCCACAGCGATCCGACTTGTCGGTTCTGGTGATCACACCTAAGGCCTCTGTGCACCGTTTTTCCGTGGTTCGAGTCAGAGTTAGGAGAAGGATCATTGGTGCCTTCGACCTCATCGTTCGTAGAGGCGCGTGTCCGTTTCCGGAGAGCAAGACTGGGCAGCTAAGTCAACCTTGGAAACTCAATGCCAAAGGCCGCGAACCGGATCCGGAGGGACCAAGGGTCCTCCTCCACGATCCAACCCTTGCGGACCCTCGAGTTTGGATTCTCCCCGGTATGCCCTCGTGACCAACAACACTAGATATGACACCCCTAACCCTATCCAAGATTGGGCCTATACCGTGTTCGCCAAGGCTGAGGTATACAAAATGCCTCTCCCTAACTTGGTGGATCAAATACGACTTGGACTGCGGCAGGTGAACCAGAAGGCGAGAATGTGGCAGGATCAATACATGTCTCCTGAGACAGGAGAGTTTATTGTGCGTATTATCCGTTCGTGAGCGTGAACCTGCCACTGAAGCACCTCTGATGGTTTGGTAGCCGCTTTTTTCCAAAGGTTCCCGATCACCCGGCCCGCCCCCCAAACCCAAGCCCAGGGAACCCAAGGAATTTGGTGAGGGAGCCTGGAGGGAGAGTTAGGAGAAGTTCAGGGTCAGAAGCTCCCTAGAACCATCTCGACCGCTCTCGCACGCACGTCAGCGTCCGGAAAAACTGTTCAACCCTCGCACCCGACCAGTATGCCTGGGGTATGCCGTTCCACAGCGAGGACCATTGGGGTTAGGTCTGTGAAACTGCACAAGGACCTAGTACTTTGCAATTCCGTTCGATTCATTTCGTGGGTGGCAGAAACAGTTCAAGCGTGTGAGGGCAGTTCATAGTTGCATGTTCTATTTCATAAGTCCCATAATTCATAATCCCGTACGACGCTGCGACTAACAGATACAGTCTACGACGATGCCCGAAAACAACAGAAAGCGAAGAGACACAAATACAACATAGCGATAAGTTAAAACAACGCAAGAGATAGCGAGTGATGGGTCCTGCCAATACCAGAATGGAGAGAGAAAAAACACGGGGTGAGTCTATGTGCAATACAAGAGCTCCCTTCGCTGATGTGAGAGCAGACATAATGTGACAAAGGAACCAAATACAAATCCAGTGAACCAAGTCGAAGCGGTCACCCTGCCGATGAGCGCTTGCTGGTCCACCATCCGATATCTGTGGGATGAGGAGGTGTGGGGAACGGGGGTCTCAGCTTTTTCCACTTCTTCGTCCTCGTCAACGCGGACTGAAGTAATGGGTGAGGGGGTGACGGCTTCAAGGAGTCTCCTGCGTGAGATCTCCTTTTCGCATTCTAGGGAGAGACGACGGATCTGGTCGACGATGCCCTGCATCTTCTCAGCGTCCGCAGCCTTTTGAGTTTTCTGACTCTCGCGCATCTCTTCGAGGACGATCTCGACCATGGCCTTGGAGAGCTCGGCGACTTCCGAGTGGTCCCGGACCCAGAGTTGTCCGGGCCAACGACCGACGACGATGGCGAGGCTCGTAAGAGCGGTTTGGGCAGATTCCACGTCGTCCAAAGACACTCGGTGCAACCAAGGTCGAAGGAAGGAGAGTGAGAGTCGGACTGCGCTGGTGGTGGTGTCGCGTAACCTCTTCTCGGCCGGCATCTTCAGGAATCTCTCGGCAGCGTCCTGACAGAACTGTTTGAACATCTGCTTTCTTTGGGTGTAGTCCCAAGATAATTGGTCGAAAGGAGAGGTTTTGTCGGTTTCGGAGGTGGTGGTGAGGTAGGATGGAAGCTTTTCCAGAAGCTTGAGGAGGGGGATAGAGGAGAACACGGCTTTGCGTGGGATAGAATGATGGACGAGAACGCTTTGCGACTCGAGAGCAAATCGATACCATTTCCAGTGGTCTGTGTGTCGCCTACAAACGTTTTCTCGATCAGTTCCGATGATTTGTCAAATCAAAAGAATGGAAACTCACTCTTTGGCCTTGCTGTTTCTCAAAAGCTCAACGGCAGTTACCGCTCTGTCAGCAACGAGTCGGGCGTCGATGACCGCGATCTCGACATCGTGCTTCATGTTTCCGTGGTATCTCCGCACAGCTTCCCACAGGGCCCATGCAAAACTGAACGATGTCGAAACAAAAGGGGAAGTCGACTTTGTTGTCCAGTCCATATGATGGGCGACATCGGTGTAGGTGGCTGGTGATGGTTTGGATGACGGAGCCAGGGGATCGTTCTCAAACTGCTGAGCAAGGAAGTGGGGGGTATGTGAATCGTCGGATGAAGAATCGGATGTCAATGTAGGGTGTTTTGGGGTGTATACGCGGAAGAGGAAGGGGTTGGTATCGATAAGGGCATCAAAGGCGATCTCAGCGCCGAAGCCGTATTGAGGGAGGGAGGAATCGCTGGTAGAGGTCGGGGAGGTAGCCTGTGTCATGTCGGGATGGGATGGGAGGGGGTGGGGAGAAGCGGGACGGTAGGGGAAAAAAAACAAAGACGGATCCGGGATCGGAATCCCAGAAGTTTATATGGTACCCTACAGTCCTCGTGTCGTTGCATGGACGCGCGTCATCAAGACTTGCGTCGGCCTCGTTCCTGAGACCCGGAGCAGGTGAGAGGGTGAGATTGATAACTGATAGACGGAAAAAGCCCTATTCACGTGTGGGGGGTGAGGCTCAAGGACCATACCAGGAAATAGTTCCGAGATTTGAGATCATTACCCGCCAGTTCTGACAGCTATCGTTCATTGGGAACCGAACAGTGCTGTGGCTGTGGGGTCTAGCGTTCATTTGTATGTTTCCCGGTCTGGTCCGGGTACTACACGAGGATGAGGGTAGCCCTCTGGCATCAGTGTGTCCAGCGAGTTACGCAGGGCGGTGAACCGGCGTGATGACGACAAGGCAACCGAAAGATTGACACTGTTTCAGTAACTCGCATGAGAACAATGAAACTCGTCCGACCCGGGGCCCTCGGATTAAAGGGCATTTTTTGAGGACGACGGACGGTCATTGCCATATTGGGCTGAAGGTGGAAGGTTGTAAATGTCGTGGGAAGTATGGTGAGAGATGACCCGAGGTGTGGTCACGCGACCCGGGGATATACAGGATGGTATTAGTAACCCTTAGAAAGACTCGGAGAGTATATTCTTCGAATGGAAGGGGGTACTGAATGGACGGGGAAGATATTTTGGTTGGAGGCCATGATTGAATGGGAGCCAAGCCGATCGAAGAGAATGAAGCTCCAACGGAGCCCTGGCCAGACCCTCTAACGGGGGATGTAATTTTCGAAATCGAACCTCCTGTGGATCCGGGTAGTTATGTCCAGAAAGTCTCCTTCGTTGTCTGGAGTGATAAACCCATGGCGGATCATGAAGTCGACGATCACTGCATGAGGTTTTAGAAAGAAGGTGAAAGTAGTACACGACATGGAGAAAACTCACCAACGGCGCAGTTCGGTTTGAACAGACCTGCCTTCATTCGTTTCATCACTTCGTCAAGGGGGAGAAGCTGCGGTGCGATGAATGGAGATTAAATATCAAAGGCAGGTGGAAGGTGCGATGGCGTCACGAACCTCGAATTTTTCCACCTCTCCATCCAAAGGTTTTGGCTGAAAGGGCACCGAATTTCCTCCCTTTGGCACAAGGAGGTCGTACACGAACCTGCCCGTTGTTCAGCGAGATGACAATGGACATCGGTCAGGGACTTACTCGACCTCGGGTTGCAACCATCCATTATTCGTCCTGAAGAAGTAACTCACAACACCCACGGCGCGAGCGTGTTTCCGAACAAAGTCCTCTTCCAGACTGGCCTCCTCCATCGACTCTTTGACCAATGATTCAAATATTCCCACCCCGCTTGCCGTCCCTCCTGCAACGCTATTATCGAGGTATCCCGACCATCTGGAATCACCGACCGTCAGCTTGGGCCCAGCGGTTGCAAGCGGCGTTCCTCGTACGTTTGCTTCGTTTTGGCCCGAGTGGGGGTCCATATCCAGACAGCCCCGTTGTCGTCCTTTTCGAACACGGTCATATGGACGCCATAAGTTACCAGCCCGAAGAGCGCAGCAGCGGAGCGTTCAATGTCGAACACGTGGTTGGCCTCCCCGGCCGCGTGCGCATTGGCGTCGAGACCCTCGGAGTGTGGATAGGAGAGCTTGGGATTCTTGACCACGTGGGGGCCCAAATAGTTCTCGTAAATGGGGTATAGTTCGTTCCGCCACTTCCGTGGCCCCATAACGTCTTGAAACAGGGCCCCGCCGTCTCTCCAGCGCTCGCACAGCTCTTTAATCGCCTCGCTCCGCGCTTCTTTGGTAGATAAATGGGGGGCAAAGCAGATCCGTTCAACAGTGTTTGCCCCAAGGCGAATACACGGAGTCCAATTCTCTTGGATCCCTTTGGATTGGTTTTTAGTGTTCTCGGACAAGAGTTCTTTAACTATCTCCCGTCGAAGAAGGCCAATGATGGGTCCTCCCAGATTGATCGAGAAGGGGACGAGGGTTTCGTTGTCCCTGACGTAGTTGTCGCATGTCCGGACGACATCGAGGAGAGTGGCCATGGTGAGTGGGATCGACGAAATTCGCACCGAGTCAGATCCCGATCCGTCGAGCGATCGATCCGATGAAAGCGTCCGGATTTGGAATTTGTTTGGTCTCAAGGCTTTTGCCAAACAACCGCCTCCGCAACTGTCCCAGGATGGCCTTCCGTTATATCATCGGTAAGACCAGCCTGAGAAGATTGTGTAGTGTGTCCTCTAAACCCCCCCCCCCCAGAACACATGGAGGAGGACGATGCTACACCCAAAGCGTTGCCTGATTGGGTTGAGCTTGAGTACAAAGTTAGAGATTTCTGCATTTATGCGAACGGTGATCCCAATCGGTTCTTATCCAGCATATGAGAACACTAGCTGGTCTTGGTTCAGAAGTTCACTTTACGCACTTGTCGCAAGCGTGTGGGGATTCCCTCCTCAAGTCCTTCGGCCAAGCAGTAACGGATAGTCAGACCGCCGGGGCTTTTTGCCACGCCAAGGGCGTCCTGGACCTGATGAAGGACTTCGGGGTATCTTTGGACCAAGTTTGTCTCCTGGATCCCAAGGCGGAACACGAACTTTCCCCAGACGATGCGTATACTAACTTTCTCTTCGGCGTAGGTGGTCGATCATTTATTTCATCCCCATCGGACTAACTTTGACCAAGGGGATATTGGGTAAAAGACCATCTGCACCGTTGACACCGTAACCGAACCTTCTACGCTACAGGGGACGACCCGCCTCGTGATCGCACGTCTGAGCTCCGAGCACTAGGGTTTCCAACGAGGCGACTCGGCCCGATCCAAATGACAACCGACACAGCATTGGGTGTCACCAAAATCGTGGTACAAGATAAAGGTATGCCGCTATATCTTGGGGTGCCGTCTTGTCTTATTCGCCATCTCCAGTCCCATTATCCGAAATACCGTACAAGGTGAGGATAACTTAATCAATGCCTTGTTCTCCGGTGACGGTTCGTAGGATTACCCGACGATTGTCTTCAACCCTAAAGAAAGCGTCGAGATGCCGTTCAGTAGGTTCCTCGCCCGTAACTGGGGCTACGATCTAACGGTGCGTAGGGTATATCGCCGACGGGGACGAGCCACGATTACCACCAGGCATGCGAGAACTCCTTCACGAGGATCTGGACAAGAGTTTTGATTTCTAGCGGGTAACCGAAGGCGATTTCTTGACTAGATGTAGGCGAACAGCAATAAAAGGAGGTTCCCTCCATTGTACATGGTGAAATCTATCGACAACACCTCACAGCAATACGAACAACAACAAGCGAAAACGACACTCATCATTCATCCTCATCATCCGATATGACCAGGCGATTCCTCTTCCCCGGTTTGGCGGCCGAGGCGGTGGGTTCTGGGCTCCCGTTGTTCTCGTCCTCAAGCTCCAACAAGCGGGTAGGCTCGGTAGGGGGTGATGAACTCTGAGGAGGGCTGGATGCTCTCAACCGTTTACGAGGTCGAGGACGTGGTCGAGGTGGTTCTTCAGTAGTAGGGCCCTTCGGAGGCGAAGATCCGCCGACTTGCTGGGCAGCCCCCATGGGGAGGGATTCTTCGTCTGGCTCTGGCTCTGACTCGGAAATGTCATCAGCTCCGCGTTTCTTCTGTCTCTTCTTCCCATCTGCTCTTCTCCTTTTCTTGGTCCCTGTGGCTTTCATCGTCCCGCTCGTTCCGGAAGCTAAAGAAGCAAGTGCGGTCTTCTCTGCAAGTTTTTTCTCCCTCTCGAAGAAGGTCGCCCATTCATCTTCATCAGCATCACTGTCCTCAATCATCGCCGCGGACTTGTACTTCTCCTCTTCTTTCTTCTTTCTCTCTTTCTTTGCTAGCGGCTCGCCATTTTCGTCGAGTTCAACGAGCCGAGTTCGGCGTTTCTTTGGCTTCTTTTTCTTCAGGAGTTCGGATGCCTTCTTTCCTTGGAGGTCGATAGGGGATTCGAGGAACTGGTTGATGACGTTGAGTTGGCTCTGCATATCGAAGGGCATAACTTTGGCAGGGACTATCCACTGGGTTTCGTCAAGATCTAGAACGGAGGGTTCGTCAGTGCCCTGGTCGGTGGCTGTCATCCCACGCACTATCTTGTTCCTCTTGAACCTCAAACCTGAGCAACCTGAACATGAGCTTAAGATGCGGATCGTTCGTTGCGGCGTCCGCCTGAGCCTCGTCCTTGTATGGGATCTCTGCGTGTACATTAGCTCCTAACACATCCAGCTTATGCTTCAGCCGGCGTACGGAAGTCTGTGAATTTCGCGATTGCATCCCCGGATGGGTTCCGCCACGATCCCGGCCTGGCTTCGGACTTGGTTCCCGGATCATCCTCATCTTCGTCGTCTGAATCAACCTTGTCGGTTTCTTCGACGATGCGTCGCCTCTGGGATATCACCCCCGAGAGTACCTATGGGACCACATGAGATAAGGGTCGAAGATGTGAAACCCGACGAACCGACCTCTTTGACCCAGTTGATCAAGTGGGTCTTCTCGTCCTCAATGAGACAGGCTATGACGATACCCATCTCCTCAGTCCAAGTGTAACCTTGAGCAACCTGAACTTCCGCAGTAACTTTCCTTTCTCTCTCGATGAATTTCTCTTCGGGTTTCCAACTCGAGAACTGTTTCCAGTGACCACGGTTCTTCGGGTATAGTGCCTAAGTTGTTCGGGATGGTTAGTTAGTAACGTAACACCAACATAAGCCACAGGTTATGGCCACTCACGTGAACGATGATGAACGGGTCATCTTCGGCGGCCTTGAAAAACTGCCGCAGTAAGAATTGGATCAAGTTGACAAGGTCCTTGTAAGGCTGGTCCCTCGGTAGATACTGCTTTTGGTCCACGATGCTCTTGAAAAGAGCGAGGGTGGAGACCTTGTGCGAGTTCGGTCACAAAGGCTAGATGCGACCTCAAATTTGCACGTACGTTGAAGAACAGACCTTCAGCCTTTGCACGGACCCCCTGTCGGTGCAGCAGACTGACTACGCGTTTCATGTGTTCAGGAGACGGAAACTCCTTGTACCTCGCAAGGTACGCTAACAAAGTTTTCGTTATCTCCGAGTTGGCGAATTTCTAGTTCGAAGGTCAATGCGGGCCATGGGTGGACCAACTTCACAAACCAGCTCGAAGCCGTCAAACGTCAGTCGCATTTCCTTGACTTCCTCCTCTTCGTTCTTTTCTACCTCCTCTTCCTCAACGTCTGGGATGCCTTCCTCTTCAGTAGGACCTGAAACCATTCATAAAAAACAATGCGGGGGATTGTGGGAGACAAAGGCGGACCTTTGGCCTTCCTCTTCCTCCTCGCTTTCTTGCGAACGTACATCTCTCTGCCGCCCCCCACTTTCGTCCACTTCTCTAGCATCCGCAGGAGTGCGTAAGCTAGGTGAACGCTGGAGTCTAAGTATACCAGCGATTGGGTTCCGTCTTTGTATGCCTTCAAACTATCCAAAGCAATCTCCAAGACTTCACCGTTGTAGATGAGTTGATTCTGAAGGACCTCGGCAACATCGGCCAAATTAGCGTCGGCGAGATCCTCAGTAGACATCCCCTCAATGAGAAGGAGTAATTGGGTAAGGCACTCGATCCCAGCCTGGAACTCCGTCCACATTTTCGGCTAACAAGTAGGTCAATTTCGCTGTCCGTCACGAGGGGGTAACAAAACAACCTTTGCATCGAGGGCCTCACGCATACGCTTGAGGACCCACGCTATCCACGCCCGGTCGGTAACCTCCGCAACGAACCCAAAATCCCAACTGCTCCCTTTCTTCAGAATTTTCTCCTTTGCCCGGGCTTGGAGGAAGAACTCCAGGAACCATTTTGTAATGAAGAGGAGACGCAGATTGTCTTTTTCCGTAATCTTCGGACGCTCGGATTTGATATCCTTTAGTAATGATGAGAGGAACTCTAAAAGAGCGAGTTGAGCCAACCGAGTAGGTTTTCGGTGGATTAGAGATTGGAACCTACGAGAAAAACACGATTTCACGAAGTTCCTGGCCAAGCCTTGAAGAACCTTCCGCGACTCAAGTGATAGTGTGTCCTCCCGAGCCAGTGCATCGACAGTCTTCCCTTTCTTTGTCCTGCGCTTTTTCTCCACGTCGAACATCTCTCCTGTCTCGGTTGTGATGGCCTTCTGACGGTGCAGAACGTATGGTTTTGAGGGAGGAGCCTCATCCTTAGCTTTCGAAGGCTCACCGGGGGGGTTGTGAGATGTAACGTTCTTCGTCACTGTTATTGTGGTCCCAAAGCGCGAGTGCCTTGATGTTGCGTTCCGGGCCCACTCGAGTTTCTTTTGGCCCTCGACGGAGAGCAGGCGGTTCAGGTCTGAGCTCCCTTGCTACGAATGGGAATCAGGACTGGCCTCTCATTGAATGTGGAGGGTTCGTGGGTCTACCTTCTCGGCTTCGATCACCAAGCTCGCCGGCCGTACCCCACGGAAAATGAGGTAGAATATCTCGAGGGCAATGACGTTCCATCGGTTAAAAAGAGGGTCGGTAGAGGCGTTGGATGCGATTGTCAACAAGAACTCTAGAATGAAGTCCTCGGAAAGGACCTTTATGAGTCGGCTCTGTAACGACGAGAACTCGGCTTGGTCGGAACTGAGGTTGGTATTGGAGGGAAGGTCCTTGATAAAAGCTAGGTTCCGAACTAGGAATAGTACAACGGTGATGATTTGGATGTCGCGTTCCTTCCGCTCCTTTGGGGGTTTCGCGAGGCAAGGGAGGATTATCGAGAAGAGTGCCTTCAGGACCCCAGACTGTAACATCGCCGCTTTATATCGGAGGTGGCTCGAGAGTAGTTGGGTGTAATCGGATCCCTTGTCGAGTTCCTCATCCATCTCCTTCAGTTCCTCTGCAAGGTCGATGGGCCAAGTCATTGCAGTAATTAAGTCGGCAGACGCAATTGCCCGTTTGTCTTCGACGTGTCCTTTACCAGCGGTCTCCATAAGTATGGGAATCAGGTCGTTCGAGAGTACCCGACAATCAGAGAATATCCTCGCGACCGTTCGCTCATCGTCGGTGTCGTCCTTCCGCCAGAACTTCTTGAGATCCTTGAGACAGCTGTAACATTCGTCTCCCATACGGTAGACGCCACCTTCAAAACCTCCCAGGGCATCGACGACATTTTGAATGGCTGGTTCTAGGATAGCACGCCTATCGAGCTGCTCTTCATCATCAGATCCGGAGGAGATTGAAATCGCGTCGCGGTCTGCCATTGGGCGCGTCTTGCGCACGTGACACCGCGTTCCGCAACGATCATCATTCTCGACCCACACCGCTCCGGGTCGTATAACTGACATCGCCATATTGCCGTGTTACTGAAGCCACCCCACAAAAATCGTTACTATCCGAAACATGCACATACGATGGTCGTCCCCATGAGTGGTTTACGCGACTGAGCAAAAAACAGAGATACTCTCAATGTGCTTGTGACCACTGATTAAGATCCGTCTCCTCCGAAAAAATGTCTCGCATCGTCCTTTCGACCTCCTCTAGTTCTGGGGTGCGGAGTCCACATTTCCACTCCCGCCAAGTAACGTCCCCCACTGTGCAGACCTCCGGTAGCTCCATGCCCCCAAAGTCGGTGCCGAGGTCAAGCCCATGCACCTCGAACGCCAGGGTATTATTATCCTTCGTTATGTTCCCAAGCGCCCTGACCACCGCCTCCAGATCGACCCACACCACGGCCCCCACTCGTACTTTCCGCAGCTTGGGGTGATAGTGTCGAAGGACCTCCACGAACTTGTAAAAATCCGCGAAGGTCCAGCAGGGGATGTACACCACAAGCGTAGAGAGCTGGGGGTATTTGCCTTCTGGCCCAATAACAAAGCACAACTGGTCGACGATGGCACTTCGCGAAGCTTTGATTACGAGGACCTCCACGTTAGGGAACCCCCGCAAGTGTGGGATAAAGCGTAGCGACGTGCGGCGACCGGGATAACGGGCGTGGATCCACAGCTCCTTCACGACATGTGTAGACGGGTGGTGGTCTTCGAGTACACGGGCAGCGTGGGACCTCCGCGGATAGTATGAGATCCGGGTTTCGATTCGAACGGATGAGGCGGGGCCGGTTGTTTGTACCACTGAGTATTGCCCCCCTGTGGAATCAAGTTCGACTTTTGGGGCGTCAAATATTGAGAGTCCGTAGGGAAACGTGGGGGGAAATATGGTAGCGAAGGTGCCGTCGAAGTAGGAAACGTCCTTGAAATGTAGTGCGAGACCCTTCTCTTCAAGCTCCAGGGCGGAGAGGAGGTAGGCAGTTGCGGAGGGTGACATGTCTGTTACGCGGAACTTCTGGAGGGAGTGTAAGGGGATGTGAGGCTTGGAGAGCGGTTGCAAGTCGTGGTCGTCTGTTGCTTCGCCCTGGGAAAGCAGGAGCTCCCGGAGATTAGGATTGCAAGCCAGCACCTCCAGCACTACGGGTAACCGGATCTCGAGGAAAGGGACATGGTCAAAACAGAGGTGAGAAAGGTTGTCAAACTTGAAAGGGGACACGAAAGAGATGTAACTCAGGCAGAGGTGTTGGAGTCGAGGAGCCTGGGTGTTTCTCGTAAAAAGCGACGGGATCCAGTTAACAGGGTAGTCATCCTGTGAGCTGACGTGTGCAGCGCTGATACACAGTCGCTCAAGAGATGGGACGGTAACTTCTGTCAGTAAACAACCCATGTCGGCCGTCCTCTGGGATATTTGGAAAGATAGAGTCTTGAGCCGATTGAGGTGAGGAAGGAGGGGCCCAAATAAAGGAGGATCCTCGTGCGACCCCGGGAGCAAAATGGCGTCCACCTCCAAAGGGCAAGCTCCCGACCGGTTCAAAAACAATTCCATGAGATCGGGCCGTGGGGCGTGGATTTTTGACCACAGGCTAGGGGAAGCGATAGCCGCCTCCCGCCAGTGACGGCAAACGTGGGTCACCGCTGCCCATTCGCGGAACGGGCGGGGGATGTCAAAACCGCTGGCGACGGCGACGGAATTCGGGGTAGATAGGTATGAAAAGACTTGGGAGAGCGTTTCTGGGGGTAACTTGTTTGCCGGGGACAAAACGTTCACGGTTGAACGAAGTTTGAGGACCAACGTGGAGAACTTGGCCTCAAGGGACAACAGCTAAATCGCCCAGATTGGCCAACTCCCTCGAGTAACTCGACCATGAGGAACACGTACTTCGTTGCGGCTCTGTTGTCCATCGTAGATGTGAATATTCTGGATCTGCAAGAAATAGTGAGCGATCCCGACGGGGTGCCACAAGATTGAACTCACGAGAGTGGAACAAAACACGTCAACTGAACTACTGAGTGCCTCAGTGGACTCCAACAAGGATTCCATACGGTTATGGCAAAGCTGCAGAGCGCCGAACGGGCCAATGTGACTGGGTCTCCATCAGGCGCTGGAGTGACAGACGGACAGATCACGTGGCGCAACCCATAGGATGCGAACGCCCAAAATGAGTTCAACCCTCCCTCCCTCGCCCTGTGACCGCCACCGCAAATCGCGGTTCGCCCTTCTCGCTCTCCAAACCTTGGTCGTCTCGGTTACGCGAAGGGTCTCTGGGGTACCGACAGGCATTTGGATTAATATTCGTTGGCTAACCGCTCGTGCTTGATCAGGCGAATATCCCACCATGCGTCCACCACCCTCTGCAATCCAGGACATATCCCGTTCTTTGACACCATTATCTTCAATTGCGGACTCGACCGATGAGGTCGACAGGTTGTTAACAGGTCCTGTTACCCCGGAGCGTAGCCCAGCGAACGGCCGTGGAGACGAGGAGTCAGACCTCTCTCCACTCACCTCTGACGACGAAGCGGTGGATATCAACGCAACTCCACGCCCTCTTCAAAGCAGAAGGACGCTACGACCCCGTGGCACGAAAGCGTCGACTTCGACCATGGAACACGCGACCCCTAGCACCCAAACATTGAGTTGGCCGGGTCCATCTTCCTCCGTGGACCAGTCGTCGAGGACGTCGAAGAAACGAAAACGTGTCGAAAGTCTCACGACCAAACCTTCTCCAGTGGTACAGAAACAGAAGCCCAAACTGGATTTCTACGTTAGCGAAGATCGATGTCACCAGTGTCGTAACCGGCCCCGTTACGCGTTTATGCGCTGCACATCGAAAGACAAGTCCGGCCAGTACTGTAAAAGGCTGTTCTGTGTTTCGTGTATCGTCAAAAGGTCTGCGTGGTTTATCGCCTTCTCTACCTGGCTTCCTAATCATCACCGATTGCGTTAGGTATCCCACAGACATCGATTTCGACCCTCAGTTGAAGAGATGGAAGTGCCCGTTTTGTGGAGACACGTGCAATTGCACAAAGTGCTGCTTCAAACGGCATGTCAGGTACACTTCGACTGCCAATGTCAAAATCGACCAAGATACGCTGCTTCACTATGCTACTCTAATGTCGAACAATTCTATTCCCGCGACGCGCCCCCCACCCCCGCAAAAGTGGTCCAAATCGGCCAGGGGGTCGAAATCAACAAAGAAACCCAACCCGCGACCCACGCGGGAGTTTGTGAAGGCGAAATCGGCTGCTGAGAACGTCCCCCCTCCCTCGAAACCGCCCACTCGGAGACGCCCGAAGGAGGAGATAATCCAGACCGCGGCGCTGAACTCGGCGACGTCTCCCGATATAGAGTCCATCATCCGTGGACTTGCGGATACCGCAGCGATGTTCGAAAAGTTTGGTTGTGGTGCTGGAGAATATTGGGGAGTTATCTTTTCTAACATCGACGGCGGGAGGATCGGTGTCGCCTATGTTGGCGACAAACCGCCAGATATCTTCCTCCTCAAAGATGATGGCGACGGTGACCGAACTGACGAACCTCCCCCTGCAAAACGCCTCCGTATATCCTCAGGGGCTGCCGCCTGAAAGGTAGCCCTAGTTGTCTGTCCCATCTTCGACCATCTATATCTTCGATCTCGCACATCTGTGTATTCCATCTGCATGCTCTTCGTCGTCCTCGCTCTCTTGTCACATAATGATTTTGCTACAACGTTTTCTAGTTGCATTTCCCGTACAAATGCGATCAAATTCGCTTTGCCACACTCTTACAATTTATGAGTGTAACGATCCCCGGACCTGATGTGGGTTTGCTGGTCGTGGGAAATCTATAATTTACCTTGGCTTCAGCCACCACCAACCCACCCAAGGGCTAACGCCATGTCCGACTCTCCTCCTTGTCGTATACCCAACCAGCCGAGTCCGACATACTTACGTTCAGCGTTGAAGCATGGGGATTCCGCTCGCTCCCGACCTTCACCTCCAACATCGCCTCCCCTTCCAACCTCTCCCGTCCCGATCCCGGGTCGCCTGAGCCTCCCAACTCCCTTGGCATCGCCAAGCCCACACACTCCCGGGGGCTACACACCTAAAGTCTCGTTCGACACTTTCGAGAATCCGGCCGCGTCGATGTTTTCGTTCACTCTCTCTGCGGAGAGTGTCGGTTACGCGAGGACTCCGCAGACGAGGGTGTTCTTGTGCGCGGCCAGCCCAGATGAGAGCGGCCGCCAGGCGTTGGATTGGGCTTTGGAATCATTGGTCCAGGATGGAGATGAACTTGTTGTGTTTAGGGGATTCGATGAGGATGATCTGGGTGCGTGTCTCTTTCGTTCTTTCGGGCGATCGCGGTACAACAGATATCGGTCGCTGTTGCCGATCGGATGTGTGCTGATATTGGATCGCCCTTCAATAAGCCAAAGACCACGATGCGATTCGGGAAGAAGCTCGTGAACTTCTACAACAAGTACAAGCCAAGTCTGTAGAATACGATCCGGAACGAAAGGCACGTATTACGAGCTCACGCCACAGACCCTGACTAACCTCCGATATCCCCTCCGGTCGCCACTTTTCCAGATGTCCGTGATCATCGAGTTCATCGCGGGGAGGGTGACTGATAACATTGACCGGCTGATCGCGCTGTACCGGCCTGAGTCTGTCGTCGTTGGGACGAGAGGTCAGAGGGGTATGATTCAAAGTTGGGGAGCCGCACTGGGTGCGCCAGGGATGGGCAGCATCTCGAAGTATTGCCTGAGTCGGTCCCCCGTTCCCATCATCGTCGTCAGACCGGAGAGGAAAGTCCGGAAGGCACAGGCCAAGCGTAAGGCCAATCCCAAACGAGGGAAGCACTTCGACAGGGGAGACCTCCAGACCTCCCCTGTTAGTACGACCCCGACCTAGATGTCGACCTACACGGGTCGACAAAGACGAAGAGCATCCCGGTTGGGCAGGATCCCCCATTGATTTCGCGGCGATGTTCCGTTTCGGATTGCTTGGATGTATGCTCTTTGCTTGCTTTGCTTCATTTGGTCCTTAATATGTGGTCGAACTGTACACATAATTCTGGTTGCTGGTCATCGTAGAAAGTGGAAATGTAAGTACAAGGGTGAAGTGGAACAATGGTAGTGCTATGTGCGAAGCCAAGCGGTCTTTGCTATCTTCTTCTGCCGTTTCTGCTCCTTGAAGCGATCCTACGGTTCCACGTTAATCGGGAGCGGTGAGCCACACAGACGGACGGGGGACTTACGAGATCCTTCTTGGTGGGCTTCCTTTTCTTCTTCCCCTCCTCCCCTACAGCGTCCTGTTGCTCGAGTTGCTCTTCCCATGCGCCGACGTCGAAATAGAATTGACTCATCCGCTTCGCACGTTCGTACTCGGACAGATGAGAAGGATCCCTCCCGTCGATCGCGGTGAAAGCTCCAGTCCTCGCGTTAAACTTTGCAGTGAATGCTCCTGATGGGAGGGAAGGACCGGCTGCGAGAGAGGGATCGAGGTAAGCGAGAGATGGGTCGATACCCTGAGCTATGGCGTTGGCCTGCATCTGCTCCCACTGGGTCAAAGACGGTGTAGCTGTCGAGGTCGAAGGGCCAGCATCATTGCCTTCTTTCTCATCGCCCTCATCCTGACCTTCCGCCTCATCACCATCGCCCTCGGTTTCGCCGGTGGCGTTCTCCTTTCCTTTACCCTTCGAATCCCCCACCTGTTGCTGGCCCTGTTGAATGGGGTTAACCCAGGTCGTCTCCCGAGTCGTCGAGTTGTAGAAATAGTACGCGTTGTGAGCGGGTGACCATATCGCCTGCCAGTCCCCGGCGGAGTAGGCTCCAGAGTTCGAAGGGGTTTGGGCCGTATCGCTACCAATCGAGCCGGTAGCCGTCGCTGTTGTCGGTGCGGACGTTTCCCGTGTGTCGCCTGTGGTCGTTTCGATCGGTGTAGGCTCGACGGACTTATCGTTTGCGCTGCCTGGGGTCATGGGTGTCGTGGACCCCGAGCTCGATGGAGCCACTTCCGCCATATTTTCACCGTTCGGGAAGTTGATCGCCTTGGGAGAGTGAAGAGGCCGGTGTGCCCATTGTTCCCACGCCTGCTCCGCCTTCGTCACACATCAAATCGTTCGGTGCCAGCCCGAGTTCCCAGACGAAAGGGACCTATTCTGCTGGAATACGATCCTGCATCTGACCTCCCTGTGTGTCTGTGACCTGGGGGCCCACCTAACGCGCTGGCCAGACCCCCACGGCTTTGATGCGAATACGAGGTTACGAGCAATCCAATCTCCTCTTCCCCCTCAACCACACTTTGCCGGCAACAACTCGCTCATTGGATGGCATTCCTATCGGTTGCTACCGCGTACGTGACCAATAGCATTGGAACGACATATTTCTTCCTGCCTCCAACAGTGTTATGTATGGGAAGCACCGGAAGTAGAAAACTATTTGTACGTCTCTCCCAACTAGCGCGTTCACAGACGTACTTCAGAAAGCAAACTGACGAAACGGAAATTATTACAGCCTGGGACAACATCATTGCTCCCCAGCGTAGTCATAACG
>Ga0307509_10001567_pt1 | contig 38437 bp, 37 predicted proteins | sample 10_EM_MG_FD_202245 | JGI IMG/M metagenome (GOLD analysis project Ga0307509, IMG submission 202245) | Populus trichocarpa ectomycorrhiza microbial communities from riparian zone in the Pacific Northwest, United States - 10_EM | ecosystem: Host-associated > Plants > Roots > Unclassified | place...
TGGAGTGAACTGGCATTTTCGCTCATTCAAAGATGATGTTCTGAAAATAGAACTCTGAGTGCGAGTGTGACATGGCCCGGGGGTCTTTAGTGCAAATTTAAGATTAAGGGTATGATGGCTTTCTCACGAGGCGCCAGCACTAACAATATTTTCTTTGCCAAGAAATACTCCTTGCTCACATCCGGGCTAGAAAACAAAGAAGGCTGAAGGAGAATCAGGGGTAGTGGTGAATCCTGATGGGCGATGGTGTTGAGGTTTAAGTCAGGATGCATGGGAGGCAGGGTTGCTTAGTGCCATGTGTCCGGACAGAACCAAGTGTAGGCAAGGGTCTCCGGACGCACCAGACGCAACCAGCTAGGGCGCATGGGTACAGGACCCACAGGACGCACAGGACGCAGCGTTCAGGCTAGGAGAGTCAGGACGCAACACTCCTGTATCCGACGCAGGCCACCTTTTTGCTGATGTAAATCAACTAAATATAGGAGATCCTACACTGCCAGTTTCTGTGTACCGTTACCGGAACATGTAAACATGTTACAAGTCCTATGTTCGGGCAACCGGTCGCTGAGACTATGCCAATAGTCTCTGCATTCTTTAGAGTGTCGGCTCTCGTAGAGGTGGAATGTATGTAAAGAGATAAAGAGTAATCGTATTGCAATATCTTAAGTATACAAAAGGACTTAGCTGGTTGCATGAAGATCCTATCTCCTGGTTACTTTTTTTCTGTTTCTTTCATTTTTGCTTTTATCTCTCTTTTTATATTTGTTTAAGGTACAACGGTCACGTCAGCGCTAGCTATGTAGACAAAAAACCTCCAACTACAATTCTTCCCTGTCTCCTGGCTAAAACCCTCTGACACTCCCCAACCCGTTAACCACTTTGAGTAGAGATGGAAACAACGTTCGGTACTCTGGGTAGAAACTACACGGAAACCATAGGCCTGAATACAACGAACCAATAAGCTCAACAGAGGTGCAACCCAAAGAAAGAAACCCCTGACAGTGAACTAACAAACTTGCGAAAGAAGGAAAACCTCAAGCCCATCTAGGAAGGAAATACACCGAAGTCCAAAGCTGTAGTCAACCCACCTGTAGCCCAGCCACGAACTCCATTCCTTCGAGAAGGGGGAGTGATCCAGGAGGGAGCGGGACAAAGACATAGGATGGCACCACAGACGAGAGGTAAATGTACGTAGGTCTTATACGACTTGGACACCGAGGCGAGCGGAAACCCTAGTGGGAGATCGGTAACAGAGCCACCACTTAACAGTGTGGGTGGCAGGACGAAATAGGTCCCGGAGTATACCTGAAAGACAGCAGGGGGGTGTTCCATGTTCCCCAGACGACAGAGGTGGAAGGCATGAAACCCCTACGGACAAGCGAAGACTACAGCGCACGCAGCCACAATCATCAAGCCAGGCGATCAGCGAGGCTGTAACAGGGATATTCCTGTCTAACGAAAATACAATAGGACCGGTGATAGACCTGGTAGCGCTGGTGCAAAGTGAGGTTTCTGGGGACCAGAAGTAAGAGATAATAGTTGAAGGACAAATAGGACTTAGGGATTGCCGTTCAACCACATCAGTAAAAAAAGAGTTTGCTCCAAACGGATAAGCATGGCGTCCGGACGCAGGAAATCCGTCCGGACCATCCTGTGCGCCCAGCCTGCCCTCAGAGGGCCCTAGCAGAATTGTTGCATCCTAGTCCGTTGGGTCCAATACAACCCGCATCCTGTCCGCCCAGTGCACCCGGATGGTCCATTTCACACACTAATCTTCTGAAGAACACCCAGGTAAGCGACTCATGGGTGTCTACATTGGGGTACTATCCCTGCCCCTGATGACCTCTACTTACAACGGGCTACTTCACCACCAGGGAAAGGCTGTTCAGACGAAACAGGATCTTCACATAGGATGACTAACCATCTATTGTCCCGGTAACGACCCAAAACATATCCTTATTTGATCACTGCTAACAAAACTCGCAAAAGGTTTCTAAGTTCTTTCACACCTAGCATCAGGCTTCATGATTGAATCAGTGGAACTATTGAATATTATCAACCTTCGGAGAGGAGCATGCTCTTCCATCCAGGTTGGCACTATTCAATAGCTCTAGGCAAGCGGATTCCAATGAGGCCCTTCCTGACTCTAGCGGACATCTGCCAGCTGCGGTCTCTGCCCTTTTCTGCCTGCTGATCTCTATAGCCATGCAGACACTTCAAAACCTACACCATTCGGTCCCCCTAAGCCGGCGGATTCCAACGGACCCTGTCCCAACTCTGTCTGACCCCTGGTTGAAGGGTTATCCATTCTTTTCTAGTTTAGTTCTCCGGGCAAGTACTTTCAAAATGTTGGCTACTGGGTGCTACAGGCATGCGGACACTGCGAAACCTATACCATTCGATTCCCCTCGGCGAGCTGACTCAAATGAGGGCCTTCCCAACTCTGGTGGACATCTACCCGCTGGTGTATCTGCCTTTTTCTCCCTGCTGACCTCTATAGCTATGCGGACGCTTCGAAACCTACACCATTCGATTCCCCTCAGCCGGCGGATTCCAACAGACCCTGTCCCGACTCTGTCTGACGGCTGATTGCAGGGTTATCCAGTCTTTTGTACTTTAGTTCTCCGGGCAAGTACTTTCAAATTGTTGGCTACTGGGTGCTACAGGCATGCGGACACTTCGAAACCTATACCATTCGATTCCCCTCGGAGAGCGGACTCCAATGAGGGCCTTCCCGACTCTGGCGGACATCTGCCCACTGAGGTAACTCCCTTTTCCTTCCTGCTGACCTCTATAGCCACCCGGACGCTTCGAAACCTACACCATTCGATTCCCCTCAACCGGCGGATTCCAACGCACCCAGTCCCGAAGCTGTCTGACCACTGGTTGAAGGGTGATCCATACCATTGTAATTGAGTTCCCCGGGCAAGTACTTTCCAATTGTTGGCTACTGAGGGCTACAGGCATGCGGACACTTCAAAACCCATACCATTCAATTCCCCTCACCGCGCGGATTCCAACGCACTCTCTCCCGATGCTATCCGACAACTGGTTGAAGCATAGCCATTCTTTTGTACTTTAGTTCTCCGGGTAAGTATTTTCACAATGTTGGCTACCGGGTGCTACAGGCATGCGGACGCTTCGAAACCTATACCATTCGATTCCCCTCGGCGAGCGGATTTCAATGAGGGCCTTCCCAACTATGGCGGACATCTGCCCGATGAGGTACCTGCCTCTTTCTCCCTACTGACCTCTACCCCCATGAGGACACTTCGAAACATACACCATTCGATTCCCCTCAACCGGCGGATTCCAAAGCACCCTGTCCTGACGGTGTCCGACAACTGGTTGCAGGGTTATCCATTCTTTTGTACTTGAGTTCCCCGGGTAAGTATCTTCAAAGTGTTGGCTACTGAATGCTACAGGCATGCGGACGCTTCAGGGCCTATACCATTCGATTCCCCTTGCCGAGCGGACTCCAATGAGACCTTCCCCGACTCTGGCGGACATCTGCCCGCTGAGATATCAGCCTTTTACATCCTGCTGACCCCTATAGCAATGCGGACGCTTCGAGACCTATACCATTCGATTCCCCTCGACCGGCGGATTCCAACCAACCATGTCCCGATGATGTCCGACCGCTGGTTGTAGAGTTATCCAAACATTTGTACTTGAGTTCCCCGGGCAAGTACTTTCAAATTGTTGGCTACTGAGTGCTACCGGCATGCGGACAGTTCGAGACCTATACCATTTAATTCCCCTCGCCGAGCGGAATTCAACGCAGTCTGTCCGGAGACTGTCCGAGCGCTGGTTTAATAGTTATCTATACCTTTGTACTTTTGTTCTCCGAGCAAGTATTTCTAATTGTTAGCTACGGAGTACTACTGTTTTCTAGACTAGCTTTCATAAATACATTCCTGTTTTAGTACCTATATGACTCAAACAAGTAAACATGAGTAATACTACTATACTAGGAGATGGATCTTTCCGGACAATTTGGATATTCTCCACAGTTTTCACTAAGTGATTCAAAGTCGTCAAAGGCATAGTTGTTGACTTAGGAGGTATCCGATGATAGCCAGTACCACCTGAGTACTTCCACTATTCTACTATGCTATCGGGTTGCGTCCGGAGAACCATTCTGCGTCTGGAGAACCTTTCTGCGTCCAGTACCTTCGGAGTCCTTGGTTGCGTCTGGTGCGTCCGGCGGCATGGCCCCCTGTCCCACAGCACCCAATAAAAGACCGCACACCCAGGAAGCGAGTTTACGTCCTATGCGCCTGGACCGCTGGACGCACAGGGAGTACGGGGCGTGTCCGGGTGTAACCTGCAATCACGATCATTACCAGTAGCTGTGCACGTACCGGAATCCTTTAATCCTGTAAGACCAAAGATACAAACATAGCTCAGCCTCCACCCGTGCTACATCACTATTCCATACCCGGAATCCTAAATATAAACTTCCAGCAAAGCAAACTAAACATAGCCATAGGATAGCATAGCGTATCTGACTCAGGAACAGTGGCGAAGATGAAATCAAATCAAGTAAACCAAATATAAATCAAATAACAAAACAAAGGAGATCAATCACTGCCCGGTCCTGTGTACCGTTACCGGAACATGTACACATGTTACATTCCCTTTTTCTGTAAAACCAACAATCATTCCAAAGTCCTCGCTGGCTTCTGCGCTCTCGTCGTTGTGCAATAGGAGGCTGTCATCATCTGTAGGGAACTAGTCCTGCCCAGAGCGGCCAGAATCATATCGCTCATCGTTATCGGGTTCCCAGAAGTTGTTTTGCCAATCGTTTGCGGTGTAGGGTATGGAGGAAACTTCCATAGGTTCTCAGGAAGCTTTAACATAGTGGGAGGTGATTAGAGTTCATTACGGGGCCTCCGCAGCCCCGAAAACTGCAGGCCCCTGGCCCTTTCCCCAGCCCCGCCCCACCCAATGGCCCGGGGCCCTGCATAATCTTTGTCATTCCCTGCCCTTCTCTCCTCCCAGGCCCCCACACTACCTACCGCTCACATGTGTCCCAGTTAAAGTTTGGTGCTCACAAACGGGGCCCCGTCCTGGGAATGAGTAGGGGTGGGCCCTGGACGGGTGTAGGGCGGGGATAACCAAAAAGATATCCCCCCGGGCCACTGAAAGGGCGGGGCCTGCTGAGTAAAAGCCCACCCCCGCCCCACCCCTTAACTAACACTAGATCTGATCTGGCGCATCGGTTCTGCTGGCTGGTTAGGGTCCCACTATTCCTGTATGAGTTCCAGGGAGAGGTGGAGGTACTCAATAAGTTCCCAGGAGTCGTCTGCTCACTCATAGCCTTTCCAGTCAATCAGGAATTCGTGCCTGTTGTTCTGCCGGCAGTAGTTGAGTATCTACTCTGCTTCCCATTCTTATGCATTGTCGATTAGACTGGGTGCTGGCTTATCCCTTCTGGGGCACATGAATCTATCGGGATCGTTTTCTCTGTATTCCATTAGGGAGGAGAGGTGGAAGTAAGGTCTTTGGCGGGCCATTCTAGGTGGGAGGTGTAGTTTGTAGTTGCCTGTATCAGGTAGATGTTCCAGGACCTTAAACGGTCCGAACCAGCGTGGTCCCAGCTTCTTGGATCATCCAGGGGAGGAGGTATAAGGGCGACCTCTGACAAGAACTCTACTGCCATTCTTGAAGGGTTTCGCTAGGGGTTTGCGGTGTTTTTCTGTTTGGACACTCTGGCGGAAGGTAGCATGTTTTCAGGCCATGTCTACTTCTATTCTTGTTGCTTCATGGGCGTTTAGGATATCATCCACAGCTGGTATGTGGCTGGCGGATCTGTAGACAGGGCTGAATATCTTCCCGAGACACTCAGAAAGGGCATAGTATAGCGAGATGTCCAGGGATTTTGTGAGGGGCGCCGTTCATGGCTGCTGCAATGGGTGGGAAGGCTCCGGACCAGTTATTCTGTCTGGGGTTAACGACGTTCCTCATTAGCTGTTTGCGGGTGCGAATCTTTCGCTCAACCTGGCCATTCGTTTGGTGGTGGTACCGGGTCACCATCTCGACCTGGATACCAAGGGACTTCATCATTCGTGACCAAAACTTAGAGGTAAATCGAGAGTGCTGGTTGTGGACAATGCTGAGAGGGAGGCCATGGACATCGAAGAGAGTGCTGTTAAGTTTCTTGAAGATCTTCTCAGAGGTCGTGGCGTCCTTGAGGGGGATGAGATGTGTGTAGTAGGTAAAGCAGTACATAAAACCATGATAGATGTATAGCCATCGGTTTGGTTGCAAGGGCCGGTGAAGTCTATAGCTAGGGATTGGTAGGCTTTGTCGGGCTTAGGGAGGGTAAAGGATCGTCCATAGGGTAGGGTAGTAGCCTCATTGTTAATCTGGCACTTATAGCATGCCCGGCAGTTTAGGACAAACCGCTGATGCATCTGTGGCCACCAGAAGAAGCAAGCCGCATAGGAGTAGGATTTGGAGGCTGAGAAGTCCCCGTGGCCTTCATGGACTGCCTTGAGGTTGAAATCCCATAGGGATACTCCCTTCTCAAGAGGCCCTACCGGTATATCAAGGTTTTCATACCCATTCATTTTCTGGGCAAGTAGAAGGCCATCACGGAGGGAGTAGTACAATTTATTGTCAGTTTGCTTGACTCTCGTGTAGAGGGCATAAGTTTCAAGGGCTTCTCTGACTCGCTGGGCGAGGATACCCCTGAGGCGGGAGCGTAGGCTGCTTAGAAATTGGTTGGCAGTGGTAGCCTCATCGGAGTCATAGCCTGCTTTGCTGTATAGGGAACTCAAGGCCGGCCAGGCCATATGAGCGGTAGCTAGGATAGTATCGTTCATCCGGAAGGGCGGGAGGTTCTCTGAGACGTATGGGATATTGGAGAGCGAGGCCTGGCCCTCCTCAAGGGCTGCATTCGATGTTGAAGTCCAATCCTGCTCCTTTCTTTCTGTATTCTTGCTCCACTTACGGACCTTAGGGTCCTTCGGCCAGTAGCTTGCACATTCCTTTTCCTTCTTATGTATTTCACACTCATCGTTAGTACACGACATCTAGCTCATTTCTCACTGTCGTTGTTCCATTTCACTAGAGGTTGGAAGAGTTCTATTATCATCCCAAGAGTTTCCCATCAATATTCTGCAATCGGTGCTGGGTGCGCTTGATGTATCTGGCAAGGAGGCAGATGCCTTGTCCTTCGCGGAACGGGTAACCGCATTGCTGGCAATCTTGTCCATAAGGTATTCAGGGCGGCACCGATTGATAGAGTCGCTGCTGGTAAGGGTGAGAGATTTCTGGGCTTGCCATCAGTGATACATGCTGTAGTCCGATTCTATGCTAAAATCGGTAGAGGAGGTGTCGCTTGTATTGATCTGTAGGGGTTGGGTAGTGTCTGGTAGCTCAAGGCTATCATAATTGATAGTGCGGTCTTTGAGGCTTATATCTAATGGCTCTGGGGTTCCCTCATGGATTGTTGATAAGTAGTCTGCTAGGAAGTTCTTCACTCCTGGCTTGTAGTCTATTGTAAAATCAAAGCGACAGATGTGTGTTAGCCATCTCTGCTGTCGTCCATTGCGATTTGTCTGTGTCATGAGTTTAGTGAGACTTGCGTGGTCTGTAACCACTGTAAATTTCCTGTGTTGAAAATGGTGAGCGAATGCTTTCATAGCCTCAATAATAATGAGCGTTTCGGGTTGGTGTGTGGGGTAGTTGCTTTGAGATAGCGTCATCTTCCCACTGTGGAACGCTGCAGGTCTGACTACATCTCTGGTTGGTCCTTAGCCTATCCCAGCGCCCGTACCTGTAGGGGATGCATCAGTAAAAACCCATATCATATCTGGCTTATTGTAGTTGATGGGTCTAAGGACTTGGTCCTTATCTGCGGCTCGCTCGACCGCTTCGAAGGCCAGTTCCTGCAGATCCGTCCACCGTTATTCAGCATTCCCACGCAGATCTGTGAGCGGAGCTATCATGGTCGCGATGTGACGAATGAACTGCGAGATATAATTAACTATTCCATTGAATCGCTGCAGTTCTTTCTGGCTTTCTGGTCTTGTCCAATACATATGGTCTAGACTTTCTCTGGTGCAGGGTGGATGCCATCATCTTCTATCATATGGCCTAGGATATCGGGTTTAGTGGCAAAGACAACACTTTCCTTAGGGTTGGCATAATATCTGGCGTTCTGCAGCTTACTGCAGGCATGCATAACATCCTTAATGTGCTCTTCAGAGGTATCACTGATGACAAAAATATCGTCAATGTATACCCATATTTTCTTGCCTAATTCGTCATAGAATAGGTCCTCCATAGTCCTCACAAAAGTGCCAGGGGCATTCATGTCTCCTTGCATCATGAACTAGCTTGTGAAGCCGCCGAAGGGTGTCATGATAGTGTTGTACTTCCCATCATCTGGATCTACTCTGGTCTGGACATAGGCGTCACTGAGATCTATATTGGTGCGGAATCGTCTTCTGGCTCCCGCATTTAGTATAGTATTCTGTTCTGGGATCTGTATGTGATCGGCCTGTGTGTTATGATTCATGAAGCAGAGGTCCACCAAGGGGCGGATTCTGCTATCGCATTCAGCTTCCACAAACATGCTGGCTCCTCCAGGCACACGGGTCCCATGAAGGATACCGGCGTTTATCTGCTTGTTGATCCATGCCTTGTATTTGGTCATGAGAGCTTGTGGCGCTTTGAAAGTAGGTGTCATCAAAAGCTTTGTCGTGTCTATGAGGGTTATCCAGTGCATACTCTTGCATGCTGGGGGTAGTTCCTCAGGTACTTCGATGACAACTACCTTAGAGAACATCGCGAGAAAGTCTGGTACTTCCTGTGGCTTGGTCATGGCTGATCTAGACTCTCTAGATTTTCCGTCACAGGTAACTCTGACTTTGTACTTGGAAAAGGAGATGCTGTTCTTTTGACAATCGATAGCCTAATGAGGTTGTCCATACAGATGAGGGTCTCATAGTCTGATACTGGCATGACTAGCATAGGCACCATGTCGACTTTCATCTTGCCTAGCTGAATCCTAACCTCAACAAAGAAGTTGCTAGTTGATCGCGATGCTTTAACTGCCATCTTCAGGGTGACGGGGTTCTTCGTAGCTGTGAAAGGGATGTTGTGTGTTGTAACGAATGTGTTGGATATCAGGGTACCGCCAATGATTCCTGTATCTGCGAGGGGTCTAGCGGGCCTGCCATTTAGGTTGATAGTGAATTCGAGTCCCTGGAATGGCCTATCCTAGGGTGTGCCTACAGTTGTCTTGTAGGTCCTGACCAAGGCGCTACCACCTAGTTCCTCAGGGCTGGTTGTATCGAGCTCCTATTCGCCTTCACTCCTATCTGGGCTTTCGTCAGAGAGGCCAACATGTTTGGTCTTAACTCGTTGCTTTGGGCATTTATTTGCCATGTGACGGCTTTCGCCACAGTCGACACAGGCTCCTTTTGCTTTGCGGTCATGCATTTCGGCCTTACTGGACATGTTGGACTTGGTCTAGATACCCTTCTTGGCCGGGGCCTTTCCCTTGCCTGTATTCCTGGGCGTTGATGTGGTAGAGGGCTTGCGGTAGGTATTCTCTTTCTTTAGAATATGAGGTTTGCTACTTTAAGCCTGGCTTCTATCGCTGGCTTTGTAGCCGCAAGTTCTATACATAGGAGCATTATAGCGTTCTGCCATAGCTACTATTTGGTCCCAGGTGTCTTCTGGGCTCAGCTGGGCCTCAACATTGCGGCGTACTCTAGAGTTAATAGCATCGAGAAATCGTGGCTTCTGTGTATAGTCTGAGATGGATCCAGCTGGGAGGGATCCACAGAGGTCTGCTAGCTCGCCAGCTATCTTCGTTATGCGTGCTGGATGTCCTCCAGCTGTCTGGCTGACATTCTGCCCCTTGACGTGGGTGTCATCGGCGTTTGTAGAAGCTTCGAATAGCGGCTGAAGGCATTGTGTTAACTGGGCAAGGTTGAGGTCCTGTACTTCTCTGTCTAGCGTCTGATATGCGTTATTGGCCATGCCTTCTGTGTAAGCGCTATAGTAGTCCGGCACTCCAGGGGAGTCGTCGTTTAATTGTGATCTTGCCAGGTACCTCGTGACTATTCTAAGCCATCACTTGAGCTTGTCTGGTCAGGTCTTCTCCTTCACCACTAAACATAGGCGGTTTGGGGAACTTGGCAGGGGGTAACCTGGCCAGGCCTGGGTCTGGCATCGTGCCTGTAGGTGGGTCTGGGTCAGGAGGCGGTGGATCTGGTCGTTCAGGGGGCTCTCTGCCGCTCATAGATCTTGACGGTCTTTGAGATGTATCTGGAATGAATGTGCCGGGTAGTGATTACTCTCTATGCTCTTTGAATAGCACTCTAGGCGGTGTCTGACTTCCAAAAACCCCTAGAATGCAGGGTGCCTGGCACCTGCTTGTAGTGGGACATTCTGGTGGGCGTTCAGTTTCCGAAGTGTGCTGGGCTGCTGCTCTTAGGGCTACTCTTTCATCAAGCTGCCGGGTTTCTCCTTGAATGAGTTCCTCAGCTGTGAGGTTGTGGTCTTTGTCTGAATCTGTATCTTGATCTCCTAGGAGGAGGTGACAGGTTCTTGCTGGTGTATCTGCTGAGCCTGGCGTGGGCCCAGGGGTTCGCTTTTGGGTTGTTGGTTCTGGGGTATCGTCAGTGGGTTCTGCAGAGGGACAATTGTAGGCCCTACCGGACCTGGTAACGCTGCTGCTCCTGCGTTCTGCTATTGTGAATGTAGTACCTGTGCCGGGATTTCTTTTCCCTTCCACTCCTGCATCTAACTAGTTATCAAGATAGTGGGATGGTGATCAATCCTACCAGGCTGTTCCCAATCCGGAGAATAAAGGGTTTTCACCTGCTGTAGGCAAAAGAATGTAACAGGTTTATTCCTGTATAACGAAAATACAATAGAAGTAGCGATAGACCTGCTAGAGCCAGTGGAAAGGGAGGCTTCAGGGAACCGGAAGTAACAGATAATAGTTGAAGGACAAATAGGACTCATGGATTGCGGTTCAACTAGGTGCATTCTTAGACGGAAGCTCTGTCGAAGTCTGCTGTCTCCTGCTAGCCAGCAGACTGGTTTAAATACACAACCCAAGAGCGATACCCTTCCTGTAATCACGCTCATTACCTGTAGCTGTGCACATACCGGAATCCTGTTATCCTGCAAGACTAAAGAATGAAATATAGCTCAGCCTCCACCAGTGCTACATGACCATTCCATACCGGTAATCCTAAATATAAACTCCCAGCAAGGCAAACTAAACATAGCAATCCGATAGCATATCTGATCTGACTCAGAAATAGTGGCGAAGATGAAATCAAATCAAGTAAACCAAATATAAATGAAATAACTAAACATAGGAGATCTAGCACTGCCCACTACTGTTTACCGTGACCGGAACATGTACACCTGTTACCACGGCAAAGAGGCCGGGATGGTGGGTGGCAGGCGGTGTAGCCACAGTATTGAAGCAGTAGGGTGCTAGCCGACGTAGCCGAGAGGTGGAAGGGCGGAAGAGACAGTAACAACGAAATGGGTGGACGCGACCGACCAAGATAGGATCAGGATTTTTCGAATGCCGACTGCACGAAAGTATTTCCCAGGAGGAGGTACAATACCAGGCGGTACAGCCACCGGGGCAACTACTTCACCGATAACCTGAAACTAGCAGCCACACGCTAACGAGTTGCGATCATACACAACCTTTGCAAGTGATAAGCGACGGGCCATGAAGCAAGTGCTAGGAAGAGGATGAGGAGAGTAACCGTAACCCCCTAGCCAAAGGCTGCCGATAGACCGTCCCCTCAGAAGGGGCCAGAGGGGAGAGGCAGATGGGAGGAGCCTCACCCTTCTGGCCAGTGAGGCCATCAGACAAGGGGAGAGGTATACCAACCGATAATGATTTCTCATGTTGTTGAGATTTCAATCGCCGGAGGTGTAGGAGAGATAGTTGGTGCATATCTCTTGTTCAGTTTTTTTCTTTTTTCTCTTTTTCTTTTTCTATCACCCATTTTATATTTGTTTGAGGTACAACAGTCACGTCAGCGCTAGCTATGTAGACAAAACAGGTCCAACTACAGTCCTTCCCGCTTCTCCTGGCTAAATCCTTCTGACCCTGCCGAACCCCTTAAGCCCTTTGAGTAGAGGTGGAGACAACGGTCGGTACTATGAGTAGAAACTACAAGGAAACCACAGGCCTGAGTACAACGAACCAATAAGCTCCACACACATGCCACCTAAAAAAGAAACCCCTGACAGTGAACTAACAAACTCGCAAAAACAAGGAAAACCTCAAGCCCATCTAGAAAGGAAATACACCTAGGCCCAAACCTGTGGTTACCCCATCCATAGCCCAGATACGAACTTGATTCCTTGGAGAAGGGGGAGGGATCCAGGAGACAGCAGGACAAAGACATATGACGGCACCATGCACGAGAGCTAGATGTGCCGGGGCCATATACCACCGGGAAGCCGAGGCTAGCGCAATCCACAGAGGGAGATTCATAACCTAGCCAGCACTTATGAGAGTTGGTCGCAGGACAAAGTCGATCCCCAGTCTACCGGAAAGACAACCAAGGGGTGTTGCATGTTCCCGAGATGACAGAGGTGGTAAGCATGAACGCCCTACACACACGCAGAAACAACCATGTACGCAGCCATCATCATCAAGCCAGGTGATCAGCAGGAGACAGAGGCCAGGATGAGTGGCGGCAGGAGGCGTAGCCGCAGTATTCAAGCAGTAGGGGGCTCGCAGATGTAACCGAGCGGTCGAAGGGTGGAAGAGAGAGTACCAGCCAGAAGTGTGGACTCCACAGACCGAAACGAGATCACCACCTTTTCAAATGCTAACCGTACCGAAAGGCTTTCCAGGACGAGGTGCGATACCAGGGAGCAGTACCACCAGGGCAACTACTTCACCGATAACCCTAAACGAGCAGCCACACGCTGATGTGTTGCAACCGTACCCGACCGTTCCAAGTCCTACACCACAGGCTACGACGCAACAGCGGGGAATTTCTGGAAGAAGAGAGTAACCATAACCCCCTAGACAAAGGCTGTCCATTGAAAGTGCCATCAGAAGGGGCCAGAAGGGAGGGGCAGCTGGGAGGAGCTTCACCCTTCAAGGCAATGAGGCCGTCAGAAAAGGGGAGAGGGATAACACACGATGATGATTTCTGATGCGGTTGACATTTCATTCACCTGAGGTGTAGGAGAGATTGTTCGTGCCTATCTCTTGGTCTTTTTTTTCTCTTTTTTTTTCTCTTTTTTTTTTTTTTGTAATCATGCATTATTTGTTTTAGGTACAAAAAGCCTTATGCAGCGTGAGCTATGAAGAGAAAAAAACCTATAAGCCCAATAACAACTGCCAGCTTCACCTCTTGATGGGAAAAATCAAAGACCCCAAATCCATAAGAAATGTCCCCCCCGCCTAGCACCTAAGACAAAACCTGAGACACGTAGGGAAATATTTCATAGAGTCGTACAGGAGAGAGACCCAAACCCTTCGGCAGGCCCCCAGGTAACACTAGGAAAAGAACCAAGGAAAGAATTGTTCTAACAACTATTGCAAAATGCCTAAACCAAGTAACCCGTAAGGGAGAAAGCCGGCGGGGTAGGCGGCGGCACCGTCGGGCCGGACCGGAAGGTAGTGGCTCATTGGCGTTTAGGAGAGACCAAGGAGGTAGTGCAATACCATGATCAACCGGAATCTAAGCGAGGTTTGCGACCGTAGAGTACATTGTAGGAGGGAGAGAGGTGGTAGGTAAGTGGAGCCACCGGGCAGAGGGGGTGCCAGCCAACGATGATGAGCCCTAGGGTGCCAGCCGGAGTGTAACAGTAGGGTGCCAGCCGATGGGGAGCAGTAAGGTACCTGCCAAGGAGCAGAAAGCGTGCAGTAATGGTGCCAGCGGAGAGAACTGGGAGGAGGACAGACGAACAACCGCGAGCAAGCTAGCCACCACTGACACACGCGCCATAGCAAGGGCTTTTAGGACCACAATGAAACCGAGAGGGACTGAGATGTTACTAACCGAGGCTTTCCCCATCAGAGGAACAAGCGCACCCAGCCGAGGTCTGCCACGACCAAGACTCCGACACCGTAACGCCGACGGTGAACAAAGCGAGAAGCTTTCTGACGGTGCAAAACTGTAAGCAAGGTGCAAAGAGAGCGTGGGGTAAGGGGGAGAACCGAACATCATGAGGGGGTGTCAACGATGAACAAGAACGAGAACCCCAGAGAGGGGAGGCCAACGGGCCCCAGAGGAGGAGTGGCGGTGGCTTAACGTCAACCCCTAGGCCGGAGCCATCCTGGGAGTAGAAAGGTGAGTGGAGGAAAGTGCAGATGATTTCTCGTGGTGTTGAGATTTCAATCGCCGGAGGTGGAGTAGAGATGGTTCGTGGCCTATCTCTTGATCACTTTTTTTTTTTTGTAATCATTGGTTGATTGTTTTAAGTACAAAAAGCCTCATGCAGCGCTAGCTATAGAGAGAACAAAACCTATAAAGCAAAGAATATAAACAAAGGAAAGTCACAGCACCAGTAAATATTTACTATCGGGAAGGTTTCTCCTCCGCCGGGCCAAAGGCCTCTTACAAAGGAAAGCCAAACGAACAGCTAACTTGTTTAAACAAGGAAAGCCTACATCGGTAATGCAAGGAAAGAACCCAATACACTTATACCTCGGCTAGGGAAAAAACACGAAAGACTGGGGGGGCACCCTGGGGGGGGAGAGAAGCAACGGGGGGGAAGAGGAGGGCGTGGAGGGCCGGAACATAGTCAGCGGAGAACCCGTTGTGGTTACGCTGATGAAGGTAGCGAGCCTCTTGAGGAGGCGGAGGGAGGTCCAAAGCGGGTCCTCGTGACCGACTTCCATTAGGCCGTGGAGGAGGCGAGACCTGGGGCCCGGTCTGGAGGGGCCGGAGATCATGGCGTTTTCCAAGGTTTCCGGCTGCAAATGACTGCGCTAGGAGGAGGAATCTGCGTCGGGGGTCTTCTAGGTAGTGTGGGCTACCAGATAACTCTTTCTGGCTCGCATTTGGTGGATCCGTCCTGCGATAAACTTGCCCATGCCCATAAAGGGCCTCGGGTTCAGGACGGGGGGTGAAGGTAGTACCCAGGCGTCGGGAAGAGGTCTGCCCAATCCTCGAGCAGAGCCTTCCTTACTCTTGACTTCAGGGCGGCGTATGTCTTGTCAATGAGGGACTGAGGAGGGAGGGGCCTCACCGAGGAGACAAGGTGTGTGTTTATCGTAGGTATCCTAGACAGCCCGTGGGCAAAGGGTATCATTCTGACGGCCACGACATCAATCGGGAGGTGATTCCTGATGGGGGGGACAGGTTGGGGGGTGTTCCAGCTCACAGGGAGGTAGACGGACTTGAGTCCTCGTGTCAAGGCTCTAGATGAGTCGTGTGCTCAGTGGGCAGAGAGCGAGGGGAAAGTTTCGTGAAGTCGAGCCGTTGCCGGGTTGACCTCGAGCGGGGAGCAGATGACCCTGAGCGCCGCTGGCCTCTGGCGTTCAGAGACAAGGAGGGGGATTGGGGGGAAACAGGATTCCACCGAGAGTATCCCCGTAGGTGTTGCAGAGAAGCAGTTTATGGTCCATCTCTGGACCGTTCGCCAGAAGGTTTCCAGGCGTGCGGTTATTGCCACAAGCGGCGTGAAGACGTCGGCCAGTAGTGGAGGATTGGGGCTACTAGTGACGTAGCTAGCCTGTGCCAGAGGTATGGGGCTAGGCCCGCCCATGTGGGTTGAGGCGTCTGATTAGTGCGAAGGCTCCCTGGGCTAGGGCCAGGTGCTCAGTCAAGTGGGGGGACGAGTCGAGGGCTGGTGTGAACCAGTAGCCGAGCCAGGAGACAGAGTCACAGCGATGAAAGAGTTCCTCCTTAATCTCGATAGGGGAGCGGTATATTGGTGAGTGTCTTGGCTGGGGGTCCTCCGGTGTATGATCTCCGTCTTAGGAACCGAGAAGGAGATGCCCAGGCACGGCCTTTGCTTCAAGGGCCTCGATGAGGTTCTGGAGGCGACGGATGTTCCCGCAGTACGAGGGTGAGGCGACTGTTAGGGCCAAATTATCCACGTAGGAGATCATCAGCCCTCGAGGCATCATGAGGTGGAGGGGAGCCATGTATAGGAGGAAGAGGAGAGGAGAGATCGGAGAGCTCTTGGGTGGACAGACGTTGATGGATGCTGGGCTCCAGGGGGCCCCCTGGAAGACCAAGCTGCACCTCCTTTCTCCAAGGCATGACGAGAACCATGCGACCTAGCAGAGGCGGATCCCGCCTTCCCTAAGTGTGAGGGCTAGTATCTCGTTGTCGACATTATCAAACCCCGCCTTGATGTCCAAGAATAAGGACGACACCTTGAGGCGTGGCCTCTGGAGGGTTTTTATGTGGTCGGAGAGGGTGAGACACGCATCATAAGTGCTGAACCCAGGCAGTGATCCACATTCGTTGGGGTCGAGGAGACCTCTTCACCTGACTTCCTTGAGTAGTCGGGTGGCAATTATCCTTTCAAGGATTTTGGAGACTGCTCGGATGAGGCCGATTATCATGAAGGAGGAGGGTGATTCATAGGAGTGTTTTCCTAGCTTGGCAAGCACCGTGTCGTTGGACCCTTTCAGGGAGGCCGGGTGGTAGCCAAGGAGTACCAGAGGGACAATGGTTGGAGGAGGCTAGAGGGGTTGACTTTGGTCACCTTTTGCCAGGTGGAGTACAGCACGCCTTCCGGTCAGGGGGCTGAAGTGGGGGAGCAATTGGAGAGGGCCCCAGCTACTTCGTTGTTTGTTAGGGGGGGGGCCTTCGCAAACGGCATGAGCCTGGATGGGGCAGTGAATGGTTCAATGGGAGGGAAAAAATGATACAACAGGACCTTGTTCATCTGCTGGGGGGTGTCAGCCCCTGGGAGGGAGGGGAAGCCTGGCGGCGTGCTTCCAAAAGTGAACTTCTTGGCAGTCCATAGGGTCTAGGGGGTGGCACTCAACAAAAGGAGGACCAGTGTTTGGTTGTGGCAGCCTTTATCGCCCTGAAATACCCTGACTTGGAAGTGTTAGCTACCTGCTGCAGGGCAGGGGTTCCGTTCTTTTTGGCTGATCTTGCTGCGTTGTGAAAGTTGTGGCGGAGGGAGGTCTGGTGGGGTGACCAGCAGGTTTTGGAGTAGTGTGAGGCCCTCAACACGGGCGTTTGCCTTTTCAGGGTTGCTACCAGAGGATTCTGTCACTCTGAGAGCCATTCGTGTAGTTTTTGGGGGGAGGGATATTCAGGGACGAGGGAATCATGAAATTCCCGATGATTGGAGCAAGGGCTTCCCCGTTTGTATCCTCCCATCTGGGGCGAGGGGGGTTCCGGGTCAGGCTTGGGGAGGCTAGGATAATCGCTATTGGTATGTGGTCTGAGCTAGTCGAGGGGAGAGAGGACTCCCAGCTCTTAACCCTGAGTAGCAGGAGGGGGTTTATGCATGGCAAGTGTATGACCGAGGGGTGGGTCTTGCCCGCTAGAGGGAACCTGGTGTACTCCCGGCGGGGGTTGAGAAGGGCGAACCCTGCCTCTGCTGCCTGTGCGAAATAGGGACGTGAGGCTGTGATTTCCCGCGACGAGAACGAACGGAGAGGGTCTGACCATGGGTTGTGTATGTTGTGGTCTCCCACCACCAAGTGGGGGATCCCAAGATCCGCAAACACGGTCTCTGAGGGGACGGAGTGGACGCGAGTGTCCAGGGAGTGGGTTCAGTAGGCGTTGATGATTCTAAAGGAGTGGAAATCGGGGTCAAAAAGCCATTGGTGAGAGGAAACGTCAGGGGCGACGCCGTCGTCTTCCCCTTTGAACATGGGGAGCACTGAGTATTGGAAAAGAAAAGATCTATCTATGTAGGGGGCCACCCGGTGCTTCCTAACAGGGGGAAAAAATGACACGAAGCTATTGAAAAAGGGGTCGTGAGCCTTATTGACCTGTCGGTCTTGTAACAGGACTATCGAGGGATATGTTCTCACTTTCCAGAACGACGCAAATAATGAGAGAAAAACATTCCAGCTCGCAAGGCAGTTATGTTGAATGAAGGAAAGAAACTTGGGAAGAGGGGCCTGCCCACTACCCAGAGGTGGGCGGGGCTTATTAATCATTACTGGGACGAACCCAGCGGTCGGAAGGAGCAGGGAGAGGGCTCAGCGCCTCCAAGTAAAGGGCTTGGCGCCTCCAGGGCAACAGGGCCGCCAAAGGCTTGGACAGTTTCGGTGCGCGGAGGTGCGGCCGGTGGGGATTACCTAGGGGTTACTAGGACCACCTCAAGGGGACCCGCCCTGGTGGGAGGAGTAGAGGGTGGCCGGTCTCCATCGACAACAATGTCCATGGAGTCTGGAAGAGCGCGGACTAAGAAGGCAGGTCGGGAGTGGATAGTCGGGAGAGGTCGTGCCGGACAGTCTTTCAAAGTGGCAGTGTGGTCATCACAGCAGTTGCCGCAATGGGGGGGTGAGGTCAGGCAACTGGATGGGACTGGCATATCGTTTCCGCCCCATGGTCAGGTGGGATTCTGATATCTGTGAGCCGAGCGAGTATGATGAAGCGCACAAATGGGGCACCTCGGGTGGATGGTGGGGCATGTCTAATGAGCGTGTCCATATCTTCAACAGTTTCTATACTGGGAGGTTCGGCAGGCGGAGAAGGAAAGTTTGACCTTGCGTTTCTGAGAGAGGATGACGACTCCGGATGTGAGGGTCAAAACGTATTGGGACTCGACAGTGACAACCACCGAAGTGGCCTGCTTGGTATTCCGAGAATGTCTGCTCGGGTTAAGGTACCTGGCTGAGAGAATCGGAGTCGCTTTGTCGTTGAGGATTGCTTGCCTGATGTATTGGAATAATTCTTCTTCATGTTGGGGGAGGACATGTAGCGAGAGCCCGTGCATTTCTAGCTCCACGGCTGTCGGAGCGACGACTAGTGTCCACTAGGGGTTGTCACACACTAGGACAGATTGATTGAGGGCCTTAGTGAGGGATGCAAAGTATGGAGGGTAAGACGTGGCGGAGTCGCTCTGTCAGTTAGGGTTAGGGAGATGGCGCCCCGTGGGTTGACGGTGGCGGAGAAACCTTGGGGGAGGAGGCAGTTGGAGTAGCGCAGAACGCCGGCCGCGATCTCTGGGAAGGTGGCTGCAATATTTGAGGCATCTGGGTGAGGGTCGGCGACTGGCATGGGGCAAAGAATCTGCTTCGGGTACCTGGGAGGGGGGGCGGCCCCTTAATAACCTTGGGGGGCACGTTGCTCGCAACTTGCTAGGGGGAGGGGGGTTTCCCAACTTTGTTTTTACTCTTGCCGCTAGAGCCAGAGCCAGAGGCAACTTGGCAGTAGGAGGTGCGGGGCGAATAGTCCAGGTGGAGGTGGCCTGTGGTGAAGGAGGCCACGTCATACCCGCCTCTTCGGAGCGCACCGGCTTCGTAGGAGTGGAGGAACAGTTGGGCATACTTCTCGAGGTCCCCGCAAGCCTTGCCTAGCCTTCTATCGTAGTAGGGTATGCTGTAGTAATGATTCTCAGCCGCAGCTGGGGGTTGTGTGGGACCTGCTCGGGCCCTTTCCTTTCCCTTCCTGGAGGGGAATGGACTGGGGGTGGGGTGGACGGGGAGGGTTCAGCGGGTAGGGGCTGGTGCCAAGGGGAGGGCAGGGACAGGGGCAGACACACGATGTGACAGGTCACGGATCGACGCCTGAAGGTCGGTGAGTATCTGGGGGGGGAGGGGGGGGTTGTTCGTCATTTGCGGCGGGGAGGTTAGTGAGCTGAGAGGAGACATCATGGAGCTCCTCCCTGATTGCCTAGTACTCCTCAGACATGGTTGCGAGTTTCTGTGTAACCCCAGAAAGCTAAAGTTAGACGGTTACTAGGCCCTTAACGAGCTACGTGAGGAGGGTGATCGTGATGGATTCGGAGCAGATTGTGCCGGACAGCGTATCCGAGCTGAAATCGGGGAGTTCTTGTGAGCAGAGGCAGAGGGTGCTCCTTGCCAGAGCGAGTTGTTCTGCCATGAAGGCGACCGGGTAGTCATTCGAAGGAGGTCTTGACCGAGATAGGAGAGTGGAGTTGAGGGCCGTGAGGCTACCGCAGGCCACGTTCCCTGGGGGGAGTTGGAGAGGGTCCGCCATGAGTGCGGGCGAGCAAGGAAAAGTGGCTGAGCGGTTTGTCCTCGAAGCAAAGCGGGGTAAGGCTTGGAAGTATGTGAAATGTACGGGGGGGGACGGAGAGTGCGAGAAGCTTGGCCTATCTCTTGACCATTTATTTATTTATTTTCTTATTTATTTTTTTATCATGCGTTCATTCTTTTTAGGTACAAAAGGCCTCATGCAGCACGAGGTATGGAGAAAACACAACCTATAAAAGACAAAACATAAACAAAACAAAGATCCGGCACCAATAATATTCCACTATACGAAGCCTTCTCCTCCGCCGGGCCCGCTGCCACTCTGAAAGGAAAGCATACATTAAAAACTAATTTTCAATGACAGGAAAGCTCTTATAACGCGAAGGAAAGATAATAAACCCAAAGTTCTTTTGTAAACCTCGGCCAACGAAAAAACCCGAAAAGCCGGAGGGTGAACTCTGAGGGGAGAGAGAGGTGGCCGGGGGGAAGGGGGAAGGGGGACAGGGGAGTGGAGGGTGGGAATATCATAGGAGGAAATCCTGTGGAGGTGACGCGGATAAAGATCACGAGCCTTTTGAGGACAGGAGGGGAGGTCCAAATTGGGTCCTCATGACCGACGCCACTCACGCTGTGGAGGTGGTGTGATCTGGGGCCCTGATTAGAGGGGCAGGAAAGGATGGCATGCTCAAAGGTCTCAGGCTCTAAGCCGGAGCGGGGGCAGGAAGTATCTGATTCAGGAGTCCTCCAAGTCGGATGGACAGCCAGGTAACCCTTGCCGGCTCTCATCTGGTGTATACGCCCGGCGATAAACTTGGTCATTACCATGAAGGTTCGGGGGTCAGCACGGTCAGTGATGGTAGTACCCTGGGGCTGGGAAGAGTCTAGACAACTCGTCGAGGAGGGCCTCCCTTACTATCTTCTTCAGGGCTGAGTAGGTGTTGTCCATCAAGGACTGGGGAGGGAGCGTCGGTGCCGCCGATATTAGGTGAGCATTAATCATGGGCATCTTGGACAGCCCATGCGTGAAGGGTATCGTTCTGTGAGCTACCTCATCCATCGGGAGGTGCTACCTGGTTGGAGGGGTCGGGCGGGGTGTCTTTCAGTTTAGATGCAGATAGACGGACATGATGGCTCTAGTGAGCACCGACGAGGAGTTGGGCACCCTGTAGCTAGAGAGGGAGGGGAAGGAGGAGTGCAGGCGTTCCGTTGCCGGGTTCACGCTGGGTGGTGAGTATACAGTCCTAAGGGCCGCCAGTCCCTGTCACTGGGTGACCAGAAGGGGAACTCGGAGGAGGCCGGATTCCAGCGAGAGAATACCCACTGGTGTCCCAGAGAAGCAGTTTGTGGTCCATCTTTGGACCTTGTGCCAGAGAGTATTGAGCCTGGACATCATGCCCGCGTTGGGGGTGACTAGGTCCGCCCCATATAGTAGTATCGGGGTGATCAAGGAGCTTGCGAGCCTTTGGCAGAGGTAGGGGGCTAGGCCGGCCCCTGGGGGGCTGAGGCGTCTGATTAGAGCGAAGGCAGCTTGGGTGAGGGATAGGCGGCGTGAAAAGTGGGCAGAGGTGTCAAGGGCCTGCCTGAACCAGTAGCTGAGCCAACGTACTGAGTCACGGCGGTGGAAAAGTTCCCCTTTGATTTGTATGAGGGAGTGGCACTTCCGGCAGTGCCTTTCGCTAGGGGTCCTCCAGTGTATGAGCTCTGTTTTGGGGACGGAGAAGGAATTACCCAGGCGGGCTGCGTTGTCTTGCACCTTCTCGAAAAGCTTCTGGAGGCGGCAGATGTTGCCTCGGTAAGAAAGGAAGGCTACAGTGACAGCGTAGTCATGCACATAAGGGACCATTAACCCTCGCGGGATGCTGAGGTGTAGGGGGGCCACGTAGAGGAGGAAGAGGAGTGGGGAGATTGGCGAGCCCTGAGGCGCGCAGACATTGACAGGAGCTAGCGTGCCTGGGGCTCCTTGGTAGATCAAGGTGTAGCTCCATTGACTGAGGAACGATGATACTCAGGAAATCAGGTAAGGGGGGCTCCCACCTTCCCTCAGGATGCGGGCGAGGGTGGCGTTGTCGATGTTATCGAACCCTGTCTTGATGTGCAAAAATAGGGACGAGACCTTTAAGCCAGGCCTCTGCAGGGTTCTTATGTCGTTGGAGAGGGTGAGACATGCATCGTGGGTGCTGAGCCTGGGGAGGGACCCGCACTGGTTGGGATGAACCAGCCTCTTCATCCGTAGTGCTAAGAGGAGGTGGGTCGCTATGAGTCCTTCCAGAATTTTAGAGAGAGTACTAATGATGACAATTATCCTAAAGGAGGAGGGAGAATCATAGGAGGATTTTCCTGGCTTGTCAAGGACTAGACCATTCAAGCCTTTTAACGAGGCCGGGTGGTATCCTAGGCTGAGCAGCGGGGAGAGGAGTTGGAGGAGGATTTCCTTGTTGATCCCGTTGACTTGGTTCCAGACTAAGTATGGCATGCTGTCGGGACCTGGTGACGAGTTGGCGGAGCATTTGGAAAGGGCGGCGGATATTTCCTCCGTTGTCAGGGCGGGGGCAGACTTGAAGGGGCTAAGCCTGAGTGGGGGGGAACACTGGTCCCTTGCGGGCAAGAAATCGTCCAACAGGATCTTGTTCATTTGCTGAAAGCTTTCTGCTCCGGGTAGGTTTGGGAAACTTGGTGGGGCACGGCCGTAGGCGAACTTCTTGGCAGTCCAAAGGACCCCCCCGGCGGGGTGGCCTTCAGCAGGAAGGAGGACCAGTGTTCCTTCTTCGCAGCTTTAATTGCCTTGAAGTACCCCGCTTTGGAGGTCCCAGCCAAGTCCCACAGTTCCAGGGTATTGTGCTTCCGAGCCTTCCTGGCCGCTTTGTGGAATTCCCGATGGAGAGTAGTCAGGTGTGGGGACTACCAAGGCTTGGATTGATTAGTGGGCCGAGAGTTCGGGGTGTGTTCCTGGAACAGGGCTGTAAGTTGGACGAGCGATCCAGACAGCCACTCATCCAACCTCAACAGGCAGGGGCAGGGGGGGGTGGAGGGACTTTGAAGTCCTTGATAATCGTTAAGACAGTGTCGCAGTTCGTGTCGCTCCAACGGGGGCGCGGGTGGCTCCGAATCTCAGAGCGGGGAGCGAGGAGTATTGTTTTGGGTACGTGGTCGGAGCCGCTCGAGGGGAGCGAGCTCTCCCAATTGCGTACCCGTGGTAGGCGGTGGGGGTGGGCAAATGCCAAATGCATTACTCAAGGGCGGGCCTTGCCTGCCAAAGGGAACCTCGTGTATTCTCAAGTGGGGTTGAGGAGTGCAAAGCCGCCCTCTGCGGCCTTCTCGAAATAGGGGACCGAGAAGTTAAGCTCCTGGGAAGAGAGTGAACGTCTCGGGTCAGAGAGGGGGTTATGGATACTGAGGTCCCCTACTACAGGGAGGGGGACGCCAAGGTCCGGGAAGAGAGTCTCCGGGGGGACAGAGTAGACGCGTGGGTCCTGGGCATTAGTAGAGTATGCGTTCATAAGCCAGAATGAATGAAAGCTAGTGTTAAAGAGGGGTTCCTGGGAGGAGACGTCCAGGGCCAGAACGTCGTCAGTATCCTTGAACACCAGAAGCACTAAAAACTGGGAAAGAAAGGACCTATGAATGTAGGCAGCCACAGGTGGGTTCCTGACAGGGGGGAAAAACAAAACAAATCCAGAGAACAAGGAGAGACGCGCTTTGCTGACAGGTGGATCCTGCAGCAGTACGACTGAGGGGTATGTCATCGCTTCCTGGAACGACTCAAACAATGATAGACAAACATTCCAGCTCTCAAGTCAGTTATGTTGAACAATTGAAAGACGGAAATGAACGGGGGCTGGCCTGTTTCTCGAGGGTCGGGGGTGACTATGCATTTTCGGGACGAGACCAATGGTGAGTGGTGGCAGGGGAAGGGCTTGGCTCCTCCAGGGGGAGAGGGCCACCAAAGCCTTGGGTAGAGCCAGAGCAGAAAGGCCCCGCCGGGGGAGGTTGTCTTCTGGTAACTAGGTCCACCTGATTGGGATCCGTCCTGGTCGGGGGAGTAGACGGTGCAGGGCCGCCATCGACCCCCATATCCATGGCGTCTTGACCTAGCTGGTCAGCGGAGGAAGGTCTGGTGGCAACAGTTGAGAGAGGTCTAGCTGGACATTGCTTGAATGTTGCAGTGTGGGGGTTAGCGCAGTTACCGCAATGGGGGGGTGAGGTCGGGCAACAGGATGGGATTGGCTTATCGTTTCCGCCACAGGGGCAGGTGGGATTCTGGCATCGGTGAGCCGCACGAGTATGGTGAAGGGCACAAATGGGGCAAGTCAGGTGGTTGGCGGTGCATCGTTGATAGGCGTGTCCGTATCTCCAACACTTCTAGCACTGGGAGGTTCAATTGACCGAGAAGACAAGTTCGACCTAGCCCTTCTGTGAGAGGATGATGACCCTTGAGGTGAGGGCGGAAACGTGGACGGGGTTGACGGTGACAACCTCCGAAGTGGACTGCTTGGCCTCCTGAGAATCCCGGCTAGGGTTAAGGTACCTGGCTGCGAGAATCGGGGTCACTTTGTGGTTGTGAATTGCTTGCCTAATATATGGGAAGAATTCCTCTTCATCTTGTGAGAGGAACCCAAGCGGGAGACCGTGAATCGTGAGTTGCACGGCTGTGGGAGAGCGGACGAGGGTGCAAGAGGGGTTGTTTCCAACCGGGAACGATTGGTTGATGTAACAGGTTTTATTCCTGTCTAACGAAAATACAATAGGACCGGGGATAGACCTGCTAGTGCTGGTGCTGAGGGAGACTTCAACGGACCGGTATCTAGAAGGATAATAGTTGAAGGACAAATTGGGCTAAGGGACTCAGGGATTGCCTTTCAACCAAGTGTATTCTTAGACTGAAGGTCTGTCGAAGTCTGCTGTCTCCCGCTAGCCAGGAGACTGGTTTAAATACAAAACCCAAGAGCGATAACCTTCATGCAATCACGATCATTACCAGTAGCTGCGCACATACCGGAATCCTTTAATCATGCAAGATCGAAGAATGAAACAAACAAACAGTGCTCAGCCTTCGCCAGTGTTACATGACCATTCCATACCCGCAATCCTAAATATAAACTTCCAGCAACGCAAACTAAACATAGCAATACGATAGCATAGCCTATCTGACTCAGAGACAGTGGCGGAGCTGAAATCAAATCAAATAAACCAAATATAAGTCAACAAAACATAGGAGATCCTGCACTGCCTGCTCATGTGTACCGTTACCGGAACACCTACACATGTTCCATTCCCTTATTCTGAAAAATCAACAATCATTCCAAAGTCCTCGCTGTCCTTAGCGCTCTCGTCGGTGTGGCATAGGAGGCTGTCGTCATCTGTGGGGAAATAGTCCTCCTCAGAGCTGCTAGAATCATATTCCTTATGGTCATAGAGTTCCCAGAAGTCGTCTGGGCAATCGTTTGCGGTACAGGGTGTGGAGGAAACTTCCATAGGTTCCCAGGAAGCTTTATTGTAGTGGGAGGTGATCTGGGGCGTCGGTTCTGCTGGGTTGTTGGCGTCCCAGTATTCCTGTATGAGTTCCAGGGAGTGGTCGAGGTTCTCGATAGGTTCCCAGGAGTCGTCTGCGCGCTCATAGCCTTTCCAGCAAACAAGAAATTTATGCCTGTTGTTCTGGCGGCGGTAGACGAGTATCTGCTCCACTTCCCATTCTTCTGCATTGTTGATTAGGATGGGTGCTGGCTTGTCCATTCTGCGGGACTTGAATCTATCGGGATCGTTCTCTCTGTATTCCTTAAGGGAGGAAACGTGGAAGTAGGGTTTCTGGCGGGCCATTCTGGGCGGGAGGTGTAACTTGTAGTTGTCTGTGTCAGGTAGATGTTCTAGGACCATGAATGGTCCGAACCAGCGTGGTTCTAGCTTCTTGGATCGTCCAGGCGAGGAGGTATAAGGGCGGCCTCTAACAAGAACTCTACTGCCATTCTTGAAAGGTTCCGTTAGGGGTTTACGGCATTTGTCAGCCTGCACAGTCTGGCTATAGCTAGCATCCTTTCTGGCCATGTCTACTTCCATTCTTGTTGCTTCATGGGCGTTTAGGATATTGTCCACAGCTGGTACCTTGCTGGCGGATCGCTGGACTGTGTTGAATATCTTCCACGGGCGTCCCTAGAGGGCATAGTATGGCGAGATTCCTCGAGATTCATGGGGGGCGCCGTTCATGGCTGCTGCAATAGCGAGGTGTGCCCCGGACCAGTTGTTTTATCCGGGATTAACGAAGTTCCTCATTAGCTGTTTCAGGGTACGGATCCTTTGCTCAACCTGGCCATTTGTTTGGTGGTGGTATTGGGTCGCCATCCAGACCTGGATACCAAGGGACTTCATCCTTTGTGACCAAAGCTTAGAGGTAAAGCGAGAGTTCTGGTCAAGGCCAATGCTGAGAGGGAGGCCATGGATGTCGAAGATAGTGCTGTTGAGTTTCTTGAAGAGCTTTTCAGAGGTAGCAGCGTCCTTGAGTGGGAGGAGGTGTGTGTAGGGGGTAAAGCGGTCCATGATGACAGTGATAGATGTATAGCCATCAGATTTGTTAAAAGGCCCAGTGAAGTCTATGGCTAGGGATCGGTAGGCTTTGTCGGGGTTAGTGAAGGTAAAGGATCGTCCATAGGGTAGGGTAGTAGGCTCATTGTTAATCTGCCACTTATAGCATGCCCGACAGTAGAGGACACCGTCCTGGTGCATCTGTGGCCACCAGAAGAAGCAAGCCGCATAGGAGTAGCATTTGTAAGCTGAGAAATGTCCGTGGCCTTCATGGACAGTCTTGACGATGAAATCCCTTGGGGATACCCCCTTCTCAAGAGGTCCTACTGGTATATAAAGGTTTTCGTACCCATTGGTGTTCTGGGCAAGTAGGAGGCCATCGCGGATCGAATAGGGCAAATTGTTATCGGTTTCCTTGAGCCTGGTGCAGAGGGCATCGGTCTTAAGGGCTTCTGTAACTCGCTGGCTGAGGATACCCAGAAGGTGGAAGAGTAGGGTGCTTAGGAATTGGTTGGCATCGGTGGCCTCATCGCAGTCATAGCCTGCTTGCCTGTAAAGGGGACTAAAGGCCGCCGAGGCCATGGACGGTGTGGCTAGAACGATATCATTCATACGAAAAGGCGGGAGGCTTGCTGAGAGGTATGGGATATCGCGGAGCGAGGCCTGGCCTGCCTCAAGGGCTGTATTCCATGTTGAAGTCCTCTTCTGGTCTTTTCTCTTTGTCTTCTTACTCTGCTTCCGTACCTTAGGGTCCTTTGGCCAGTAGCCTGCACCTTCTTTTTCATTCTTATGTATTTCACACCCATCGTCAGTGCATGACATCCAGCTCATTTCTGAGTGTCGTATTCCATTTCACTAGAGATTGGGAGAGTTGTATTATCACCCCAAGAGTTTCAAATCGATGTTCTGCTATCGTTGCTGCCTGCGCCTGATGTAGCTGGCGAGGAAGCAGAGGCCTTAAGTTTCTGGGAGCAAGTTACTGCATTGCGGGTAATCTCATCCATAAGGTATTCAGGGCGGCAGCGACTGATAGAGTCACTGCTAGTAAGAGTCGGACAGGTTTGGGCTTTGCCTCAGTGGTACATGGCGTCGTGTGATTCAATGCTAAAATCGGTAGAAGAGGCGTAGCTTGTATTGATCTGTAGGGGTTGGGTGGGATAAGGTAGCTCAAGGCTGTCATAATCGATAGTGGGGTCCTTGAGGCTTATATCTAAAGGACCTGGGGTTCCCTCATGGATTCTCGATAGGTAGTCTGCTAGGAAATTCTTCGCTCCTGGCTGGTATTCTATTTTATAATCAAAGTGACTGATGTGCGTTAGCCATCTCTGCTGTCGTCCATTAAGATTCTTTTGTGTCATGAGTTTGGTGAGACTCGCGTGGTCTGTAACCACTGTAAACTGCCTGTGTAGCAAATGGGGAGCGACTGCTTCCATAGCCTCAATGATTGCCCGCATTTCCCGTTGGTGTGTAGAGTAGTTGCTTTGTGATGGCATCAGCTTCCTGCTGTGGAACGCTGCAGGCCTGGCTGCATCTCTGGTTGGTCCTTGGCCTATCCAAGCGCCCGTACCTGTACGGGATGCATCGGTAAAAAGCCATATCATATCACGCTTATTATAGTTGATCGGTCTTAGGACTTTGTGCTTATCTGCAGCTCGCTTGACCGCTTCGAAGGCTGCTTCCTGCAGGTCCGTCCACAGCCATTCTGCGTTCCCACTCACTTCTGTGAGCAGGGCTGTGATGGTGGTGATGTGGGGAATAAACTGCGAGATATAATTAACGATTCCATTGAATCGCTGCAGTTCTTTCTGGCTCTCTGGTCTCGTCCAGCCCATTATGGTCCGTATTTTCTCTGGTGCAGGGTGGATGCCATCATCGTCTATCATAGGGCCTAGAATATCGGGCTTTGTGGCAAAGAAAGAACTTGTCTTTGGGTTGGCATAATAGCCGGCGTTCTGAACCTCACTGCAGGCGTTTGTAAAGTCCTTAACATGCTCTTCAAAGGTGTCACTGAAGGCAAAATTATCGTCAATGTAGACCCATATGTTCTTGCCTAATTCGTCATGGAATAGGTCCTTCTTAGTCCTCACAAAGGTTCCGGGAGCATTCATGTCTCCTGGGATCATGACCTGGCTGGTAAAGCCGCCGAAGAGTGTCTTGATCGTGTTGTATTTCACATTATCTGGATGCACTCTGGTCTGGAAGTAGGTGTCACTGAGATCTATCTTGCTCCAGAATCGTCCTCTGGCTACCGCATTTAGTATAGTGTTTTGTTCTGGGATCTGTGTGTGATCGGCCTGGGTGTTATCATTCCTGAAGTGGAGGTCTACCAGGGGTCGGATTCTGCCATCGCTTTTGGCTTCCACAAACATGCTGGCTCCTCCGGGCAAACTGGTCCTATGGAGGATACCGGTGTTCATCTGCTTGTTGATCCATGCCTTGTATTTGGGCATCAAGGCTTGTGGCGCTTTAAAGGTGGGTGTCTTTAAAAGCTTGGTCGGGTCTATGAGGCTTATCCTGTGCATTATCTTGCTTACTGGGGGCAGTTCCTCAGGTACGTCTTAGACAAATACCTTGGGAAACATCGTCAGGAAGTCCGGTACTTCCTGTGGCTTCGTCATGGTTGATCTAGACTCTCTAGATTTTCCGTCACAGGTAACTCTGACCTTGTACTTGGAGAAGTAAATGCTGTTCTTTTGGCAATCGATGACCGCTCCTAGCCTTATAAGATCGTCGATACTGATGAGGATATCATAGTCTCATACTGGCGTGACTAGCATCGCCATCTTGTCGATTCTCATCTTGCCTAGCTGTATCATAACCTCAACAGAGAAGTTGCTAGTTGATCGCCATCCTTTAACTGCCATCTTCAGCTTGACGGGATTCTTCCTAGCTGTGTAGAGGATGTTGTGTGTTGTAACAAATTTGTTGGATATCAGGGTACCGCTAATGGTACCTGTATCTGCTAGGGCTCTGGCCGGCTTGACATTGATGTTCATAGTAAATTCGAGTGCTTGGAATGGCCTATGCTTAGGCGTGCCTACTGTAGTCTTGTAGGTCCTGACAGAGCCGCTGCCCTCTACCTCTTCTGTGCTGTCTGTATCCGGCTCATATTCGCCTTCGCTGCAGTAGGGGCTTTCCTCAGAGAGGTGAACACGGTTGGTCTTAACTTCTTTCTTTGGGCATTCATTTGCAATGTGACCGCTTTGGCCACACTAGAAACAGGCTCCTTCTGCCTTGCGGCGGTCCATTTCATCCTTACTTGGCTTGTTGGACTTGGTATAGGTCCTCTTCTTAGCCGGGCCTTTCCTTTGCCTGTGCTCCTGGGCGTTGATGTGGTAGAGGCTTTGCGGTAGGTATTCTCTTTCTTTGGTGTATGGGTTTTGCTGCTAGCAGCCTGGCTTCTATCGCTGCCTTTGTAGCCGCCAGTTCTATACATGGTAGGGTTATAGCGTTCTGCTACAGCCACCATCTGGTCCCAGGTATCTTCTGCTCTGAGCTGGGGCTCAACATTGCGGCGTAGTCTAGAGTCCATAGCATGGAGGAATCATGGCTCTTGTGCATAGTCTGAGATAGATCCTGCTGGAAGGGATCCTTTGAGGTCCGCTGGCTCTCCAGCTATCTTCGCTATGCGTGCTAGCTGTCCACCTGCTCTCTGGCGGATATTCTGCCACTTGTGATAGGTGTCATCGGTGTTTGTAGAGGCTTCGAATAGCTGCTGAAAGCGTTTTGTTAACTGTGCGAGGGTTAGGTCCTCCACTTCTCTGTCTAGCGTCTGATATGCATTGTTGGCCTTGCCATCTGTGTAGGCCCCAGAGTAGGCCGCTACTCCCTGGGAGTCGTCGTTTAGTCCTGATCTCGCCTGATGCTTCTTGACTGTTCTAAGGCATCGCCTGAGTTTGTCTGGTTTCAGATCTTCTCCTTAACCGCTAAACATGGGTGGTTTGGGGCGCTTGAGAGGGGGCAACCTGGCCGGACCTGGGTCTGCCATGGTGCCTGTAGGTGAGTCTGGCGCTGGAGGTGGTGGGTCTGGTCGTTCAGGGTGCTCTCTGGCGCTCCTGGATCTTGAGGGTCTTTCTGGTGTGTCTGGCATGAATGTACCAGGTAGTGGTTGCTCTCTATCCTCACGGGAGGGCGCTCTAGTTGGTGTCTGACTTCCAAAGACTCCTAGAATTGTGGGTGCTCGCCACCTGCTTGTAGTGTGGCGTTCTGGTGGGCGTTCTGTTTCCGAAGTTTGCTGGGCTGCTGCTCTTGCTGCTGCTCTTTCCTCAAGCCGCCGGGCTTCTCTTTGAATGAGTTCCTCAGCTGTGAGGTTGTGGTCTTCCTCGGAATCTGTATCTAGATCTCCTGGAAGGAGGTGACTCGTTCTTGCTGGTGTATCTACTGAGCCTGGCGTGAGCCCAGGGGTTAGTTCCTGTGTGGTTGGTTCTGGAGTATGGTCTGTGGGTTCTTCTGAAGGACGATTGTAGGCCCTACCGGACCTGGTAACGCTTCTACTCCTGCATTCTGCTATTGTGAATGTAGCACCTGAGCCGAGAGTTCCTTTTCCTGCAGGTCCTGCTTCTAACTAGTTATCAAGATACTGGAAGGGTGATCAATCCTATCAGGCTGTTGCCAATCCTGATAACAAAGGGTTTTCACCTGCTGTAGGCAAAAAGGTGTAACAGGTTTTATTCCTGTCTAAGGAAAATACAATAGGACCGGCGATAGACCTGATAGCCCTGGTGCTAAGGGAGGCTTCATGGGACCGTTAGCTAGAAGGATCATAGTTGAAGGACAAATTGGGCTAAGGGACTCAGGGATTGCCTTTCAACCAAGTGTATTCCTGGACTGAAGGTCTGTCGAAGTCTCCTGTCTCCTGCTAGCCAGGAGACTGGTTTAAATACAAAACCCAAGAGCGATAACCTTCCTGCAATCACCATCATTACCAGTAGCTGCGCACATACCGGAATCCTGTAATCCTGCAAGACCAAAGAACGAAACAAACAAACAGTGCTCAGCCTTCGCTAGTGTTACATCACCATTCCATACCCCGAATCCTAAATATAAACTTCCAGCAAAGCAATCTAAACATAGCAATACGATCGCATAGCCTATCTGACTCAGAGACAGTGGCGGAGCTGAAATAAAATCACATAAACGAAATATAAGTCAACTAAACATAGGAGATCGTGCACTGCCCGCTCCTGTGTACCGTTACCGGAACATGTACACATGTTCCAGTTGAGAGCTCTGGCGAGGGAATCCAAGAATAGGGCGTATGATGTGGCTGGGGTAGCTTTATCAGTTACTGTCAGGGAGATTGCTCGGCGGGGGTTAACTGTTGCTGAGAAACCAAGCGGGAGAAGGCAGTTCTAGTGGCGAAGCACGCTGGCAGCAAGGTCGGGAAAGGTGGCGGCAATAGTACGAGTGTCTGGATTCTGGGCTGGTGGCTGGCGTGGGGCAAAGAATCTTCGTTGAGTACTTGGCAGGGAGGGAGGCCCCTTTCTAATTGAAGGGGCCACCATACGGGCAACTTGTTCGGGGGAGGGCGGTTAGGGTTTCTTGGCCTTGCCACCTGAGCCAGAGACAGAGGCCGCTTTTGTCTAGGATGCGGAGGCGGATGGGATATTGTTAGGATGGATTAGTGTTCGTTACGGGGCGGGACGGGGTGGGTTTTCACTCGGCAGACCCCGCCCTTATACGGGGCCGGAGGCAGTATTTTTAGAGTAATCCACGCCCCGTCCCCATCCGGGGCCCACCCGCATCCTTTGCCTGGATAGGGCCCTGTTTGTTACCACCTATTGTAAACAGGATCCCGTCTGGGGTATGGGTGGGGTGGGGGCCTGAGCGGGGACAGGGGCAGGAAATACCGAAAAAGAGACCCCGCCCCAGGCCGTTGAGTGGGGCGGGGCGGGGAAAAGGGCTGGGGGCCGCGTTCTTCGGGGCCCCGTCCGCCCTGTAACGAACTCTAGGATGGAGGTAGCCCGTGGTAAAGGAGGCGAAATGGTATGCGCCTCTGCGGCACTCGCCGGCCTCGAAAGAGTTGGGGAACAGCTTGGCGTACATCTAGGGGTCACCGAAGGCCTTCCCAAGTCTCGTATCGTCGAAGGATATGAGGTATTTAGCATCCTCGTGTGCGTTCGGAGGGGAGGGGGGTGCTCGGGCCCTTTCCTTTCCCTGCCTGGTAGGTGGTGGGCCGGCGTTTGGAGGGGGGTGGTTCTGGGGGGAGGCGGGGCTGGGGCTGAAACCCAATGTAATAGGTCACGAATTGACGCCTGCGGCGCAGCCAATTCTTGGGGGTGATGCAGGGCTGAAGTGGGGGAGGGAAGGTTGACTATTTGTGAGAAGAAGTCATGGAGCCCCTCCCTGAGGGCCTCCTTCTCTGTAGAGATGGTTTCAAGCGTCTGAGTTACCCCGTGTAGCTCATGGGAGACGGAGACTAGTCCTTTGACGAGTTGGGAGAGTAGGGCAACGGTGCTTGATTATGACGGGATCAGGCCCGAGAGGATTTCTGCGCTAAAGTCAGAGAGATCCTCTGGGCTGATGCAGAGGGCATTCTTTGCCTGAGACAGCTGTTCTGGCAGGTAGGCTGAGGGGAGGTCGAACACGGGCGGAGACGACCGTGAGAGGTTTAGAGAGTTAAGGGCAGACAGCCTACCGAAGGCTATGTTCCCAGGGGGAAGTTGGTGATGGTCCGCCATGAACGCGGGCGAGCCAGAAGATGTCGGCTAGGGGTTTGTCCCGGAAGCAAAGCGGGGTAAGTCGTGGAAGGATGTAAAATGTAGGAGGGGGGAAGGTGAGTGCGAGAAGCTTGACCTATCTCTTGATCATTTCTTTTCTTTCTCCTTTTTTTTTTGTAATCATGCGTTATTTGTTTTAGGTACAAAAAGCCTTCTGCAGCGCTAGCTATGAAGAGAAAAAAACCTATAAGCCCAATAACAACCGCCCGCTTCACCTCATCATAGGAAAAATCAAACCCCCCGAGACCATAGAAGAAACTCCCCCCGCCTAGAATCTAAGACTCGCACCTCAGACACGTAGGGAAACAACTCATAGAAACGTACAGGAGAGAGACCCAAACCCTTCAGCAGGCCCCCTGGTAACACTAGGAAAAGAATCAAAGGAATGACGAGATGTAAATACTATTGCCAATATGCCTAACCAAAAGGCCCCGTGGCTAGTCACCAGAAGGGGCAGGCCGGTTCACGGTCGGGACTGACCGGAAGATAGTGACGCGTCAGCGTTTAGCAGAGACCAAGGAGGTAGTGCAATACCATGATCAACCGTAACCTAAGCGAGGTTTGCGACCGTAGAGTAAATCGCAGGAGGGAGAGAGGTAGGTGGGCGAGCGGAGCCACCAGGCAGAGGGGATGCCAGCCAACGACGATGAGCAGTAGGGTGCCAGCCGGTGAGTAGCAGTAGCATGCCAGCCATAGGGGAGCAGTAGGGTGCCAGCAGGGGGAGGAGTTTTTAGCAGTAAGGTGCCAGCTTATGGGGCAGTACGGTGCCAGCAGACAGAACCGGGAGGGGGGTAGATGAAGGATCGTGAGCGGGCTAGCGACAACCGACTAACGGGCCATAGCAAGGGCGTTTGGGGCGACAGCGAAACCAAGCGGGACCGTAATTTTACTAACCGAAGCTTTCCCCATCAGAGGTACAAGCCCAGCAGAACTGAAGCCTTACTTCGACCGAGTGTCCGGACGCCATATCGCTGACCGTGAACCAAGCGAGAAGCTTTCCGACTGTGCAAAATGCCAAGCGAGGTGCAAAGCAAGTGCGGGGTAAGGGGGAGAACCGAACTGCATGAGCGGGTGTCAACGATAAACGGGAACAAGAACCCCAAGGAGGGGAGGCATGCGTGCCACACGAGAGGAGGGAAGATGGCTTAACGTCAACCCCTAGGCAGTAGCCATGATAGGGGAAGAGAGGTGAGTGGGGGGAAAGTGACGATGATTTCCGGTGGTGTTGAGATTTCAATCGCCGGAGGTGGAGGAGAGATGGTTCGTGGACCTATCTCTTGATCATTTTTGTTTTTCTTTTTTTTTTTTGTAATCAAATCGTTATTATGTTTAAAGGTACAAAAGACTCATGCAGCGCTAGCTATGGAGACAAAAAACCTATAAGCAAACGTCATCCCGCCCGCTGCACCTCGTCATAGGAAAAATCAAACCGCGCGAGACAATAGAAGAAACTTCCCCCACCTAGCACCTAAGACTCGCACCTCAGACACGTAGGGAAACATCTCATAGAAACGTACAGGAGAGAGACCCAAACCCTTCAGCAGGCCCCCAGGTAACACAAAGAAAAGAATCAACGAAACGCCTAGGTATAACTACTATTGCCAATATGTCTAACCAAAAGGCCCCGCGGCTAGTCGCCGTAAGGGGCAGGCCGGTTCCCGGTCGGGACTGACTGGAGGGTGGCGATGCGTCGGCGTTTAGGAGAGACCAAGGAGGCAGTGCAATACCATGATCAACCATAACCTAAGCGAGGTTTGCGACCGTAGAGTAAATCGCAGGAGGGAGAGAGGTAGGTGGGCGAGCGGAGCCACCGGGCAGAGCGGATGCCAGCCAACGATGATGAGCTGTAGGGTGCCCGCCAGTGAGTAGCAGTAGGGTGCCAGCCGGTGGGGAGCAGTAGGGTGCCAGCCTGAGAGGAGGATTAGCAGTAAGGTGCCAGCTTATGGGGCAGTACGGTGCCAGCGGACGGAACCGGGAGGGGGGTGGAGGAAGGATCGCGAGTGGGCTAGCCACAACCGACTAACGGGCCATAGCAAGGGCTTTTGGGACGACAGCGAAACCAAGCGGGACCGTGATGTTACTAACCGAAGCTTTCCCCATCAGAGGTACAAGCCCAGCAGAACCGCAGCCTTACTTCGACCGAGAGTCAGGACGCCATATCGCCGACCGTGAACGAAGCGAGAAGCTTTCCGACCGTGCAAAATGCCAAGCGAGGTGCAAAGCATGTGCGGGGTAAGGGGGAGAACCGAACTTCATGAGCGGGTGTCAACGATGAACAGGAACGAGAACCCCAAGGAGGGGAGGCATGCGTACCTCAGGAGAGGAGGGAAGATGGCTTAACGTCAACCCCTAGGCAGAAGCCATGATGGGGGAAGAAAGGTGGGTGGGGGATAGTGACGATGATTTCCCGTGGTGTTGAGATTTCAATCGCCGGAGGTGGAGGAGAGATGGTTCGTGACCTATCTCTTGATCATTTTTTTTTTCTTTTTTTTTTTTTGTAATCATGCGTTCATTGTTTTTAGGTACAAAAAGCCTGATGCAGCGCTAGCTATGGAGAGAACAAAACCTATAAATCCAAACAAAATAACAAAGGAAAGTCACGGCACCAATAAATATCCACTATCGCGAAGGTTTCTCTTCCGCCGGGCCAACGGCCACATGTAACAAGGAAAGCACAAACTGGCAACCTAGTCGTCTAGAAAGGAAAGCCTACATAAGACAAAGGAAGGAAACCCAAAGACCCTCTACCTCAGCTAACCAAAAAACACGAAAAACTGGGGGGGGCACCCTGGGGGGTGAGAGAGAGAACGGGGGGGAAGAAGGAGGAGTGGTGGGTGGGAACATCGTGGGGGGAAATCCCGTGGAGGTGACGCCTATGAAGCTGGCGAGTCTTTTTAGCAAAGGGAGGGACGTCCAGAGTGGGGCCTCCGGACCGACGCTGGTAACACCGTGGAGGAGGCGCGACCTGCTGTGCTGTCTCGAGGGGCAGGAAAGGATGGCGTGTTCGAAGGTTTCGGGCTCCAAGCCACATCGGGGGCAGGAGGTGTCCGAGTCGGGGGACCTCCAGGTCGGGTGGGCGGCCAGGTAACTCTTCCCGGCTCTCATCTGGTGGATTCTCCCGGCAACGAATTTGCCCAAGCCCATGAAGGGCCTCGGGGCTAGTGCTGGTGGGTGCAGGTAGTACCCTGGGGTTGGGAATTGGGAGGCCCACTCCGCGAGGAGTGCCTCTCCTACTCTCTTCTTCAGGGCAGAATAGGTGTTGTCCATCAGGGACTGGGGTGGGAGGGGAGAGGTCGTGCAGGCCAAGCGGGAGTTGATGATGGGCATCCTAGACAGGCCGAGGGTGAATGGTATCGTTCTGTGAGCCACCGCGTCCACCGGTAGGTGGTTTCTTATCGGGGGCACGGGTCGAGCCGTTTTCCAGTGTAGGGGGAGGTAAACGGATGAAAGGCCTCTGGTGACGGCCCGCGAAGAGTCGGGGGCACGGTACCCCGAGAGCTAGGGGAAGGATGGGTGAAGGCGGGCTGTAGCCGGGTTCACACTGGGGGGGGAGCAGACCACCCTCAGCGCTGCCAGCCTTTGCCGGTGAGCGACGAGGAGTGAAACGGGTGGGAGGCATGACTCCACCGAAAGTATTCCGGTGGGAGTAGCCGAGAAGCAGTTTGTGGTCCATCTCTGGACCTTGCGCCAGAATGTATCGAGGCGGGTCGTCGTGCCCACGCTGGGTGTGAACAGATCCGCGCCGTAGAGTAGGATGGGAGCGATCAGAGATGTCGCCAGTCTGTGGCATAGATAGGGGGGGAGTCCGGCGCCAGGCGCACTCAGTCTGCAGACGGGGGCAAACCCCCCTTGGGCAAGGGCCAAGCGGCGTGAGAAATGTGCAGCGGGGTCAAGGGCCGGCGTGAACCAGTACCCGAGCCACCGGAGGGAGTCGCTGGGGCGAAACAATTCCCCTTTGATTTGGATAGGCGAGACACACTTTGGTGAGTTTCTTTGGCTGGGGGTCCTCCAGTGTATCAGCTCTGTCTTTGCGACCGAGAAGGAGACGCTCAGGCGGGACGCCTTTCTCTCAAGCCTCTCGAAGAGTTGCTGGAGCCTGTGGATATTGCCACGATAGGAGAGGGATGCCACTGTGAGGGCGAAGTCGTCCACGTACGAGATCATCAGACCCCGGGGGATGCTGAAGTGCAGCGGCGCAACGTAGAGGAGAAAGAGGAGCGGGGAGATCGGCGACCCTTGGGGGGCGCCAACGTTGACGGGGGCCGGGGTTCCTGGGGCCCCTTGGAAGATTAGGGTGCAGCTTCGCTCCCCTAGGAATGACGAAACCCATGAGACCAGATAGGGGGGTATCCCGCCTTCCCTTAGGATTCGGGCCAGAGTGTTGTTGTCCACGTTATCGAACCCTGCTGTTATGTCCAGAAACAGGGAGGAGACCTTGAGACCGGGCCTCTGCAGTGTCCTGACGTCGTTGGTGAGGGTGAGGCAAGCATCGTAGGTGCTAAGTCCAGGGAGCGAGCCGCATTGGTTGGGGTGCAACTGCCCTTTGAGCCGGGCTGCCGCGAGTAATCGGGCTGCTATAATCCTTTCAAGGATTTTCGAGATCGTGCGGATCAGGACGATTATCCTGAAGGAGGAGGGTGACTCGTAGGAAGGCTTTTCTGGCTTATCAAGTACCACGCCGTTCGAACTCTTCAGCGATGCAGGGTGGTACCCCAGGAGGACTAGCGGGGAAAGAATTTGGAGGAGGATTGTCGGGTTGATCTTGTTGACCTGTTTCCAGGTGGAGTATGGAATCCCGTCCGGGCTGGGAGCCGATGTTGGAGAGCACTTGGAGAGAGCCGCAGCTATCTCTTCAGACGTCAAGGGGGGTGTTGATTTATGTGGCCTAAGCCTAGGCGGCGGAGAGAAGGGTTCCTTAGGGGGGAAGAAGTGGCCCAGCAGGACATCGTTCATGTGTTGAGGGGTCTCTGCCTCTGGGAGGGAGGGGAAGCGCGGCTGGGCACGCCCGTAGGCGAACCTCTTAGCCGTCCAAAGGCTCTGGGGGGTAGCGGCCAACAGAAAGGAGGACCAGTGTTTGTTTTTGGCGGCCTTAATC
>Ga0307509_10001568_pt1 | contig 38436 bp, 39 predicted proteins | sample 10_EM_MG_FD_202245 | JGI IMG/M metagenome (GOLD analysis project Ga0307509, IMG submission 202245) | Populus trichocarpa ectomycorrhiza microbial communities from riparian zone in the Pacific Northwest, United States - 10_EM | ecosystem: Host-associated > Plants > Roots > Unclassified | place...
TAAAGAAGCTACCCATTATCCATTGTCTCGTCCACTTTGTCCCCCAGCATCACCACTAATATCAGACTATGATGTTCTTTCGCAGGCTGCGGTCGAAGTTGAAGCTCTTGAGCCAACTAATCCGGCATTGAAGGCCACCCTCGCTGCTATGAGTGATCGAGGAATTCAATGGCAGTACGGTAGATGGCTGATTGACGGTGCCCCAAGGGTGCTCCTTTTTGACACAGGTACTGGGTATAAGCACTTGGACGAATGGAAGGGAGATCTGTGGAGTACAGCCGGGATCCCATGCCCACCGGGTGATGCCGAAACCAACGAAGCTGTCGTGTTTGGCTACCTGGTTGCCTGGTTCCTTGGAGAGGTATGTGCCTGGTCTCATGCAGGGACCCGACTTGGCTAATCTTTCCGTAGTTCGTCAGCCACGAGCAATCCCGTGCAGTTATTGCGCATTTTCATGAGTGGCTTGCCGGCGTGGCTCTCCCTCTCTGCCGCAAGCGAAGGATTGATGTTACAACTATCTTTACAACTCATGCCACTCTACTTGGAAGATACCTGTGCGCTGGATCCGTTGATTTCTACAACAACCTTCAGTATTTCGATGTGGATGCTGAAGCGGGTAAGAGAGGAATTTACCACCGTTACTGTATCGAGCGTGCAGCAACCCACTCTTGTGATGTCTTCACCACTGTTTCTCACATCACGGCTTACGAGAGCGAGCACTTGCTCAAACGCAAACCAGATGGTGTTTTGCCCAATGGATTGAACGTTGTCAAGTTTTCCGCGATGCACGAGTTTCAAAACCTTCACGCCCAGTCCAAAGAAAAGATTCATGATTTTATAAGGGGCCATTTCTATGGTCATAACGATTTTGATCTGGAAAACACACTCTACTTCTTCACGGCAGGGCGTTACGAGTACCGCAATAAGGGGGTTGACATGTTCATTGAATCGCTAGCTCGGCTGAACCACCGCCTGAAGATCTCTGGGTCGAAGACCACCGTTGTTGCATTCATCATTATGCCGGCTCAAACACACTCTCTAACTGTCGAAGCTTTGAAGGGCCAGGCTGTTATCAAAGCATTACGGGATACCGTGGACAACATTGAGAAAGGAATTGGGAAGAGGCTGTTTGAGCGTGCATTGAGGTGGCATGATGGAGAACAGGTTCCAGCTGAGAAGGACCTTATGAGCAATCAAGAAAAAGTCATGCTAAAGCGGCGTGTGTATGCTCTGAAGCGAAATTCTCTTCCACCGATTGTTACTCATAACATGGTGAGAGATGGGGTACCCTCAATCATTTCGTTGCGAGTTGCCTCAAGAAGGTATTGCATACTGATAGGTTTGTGTTGTTTTAGATTGATGATCAAGCCGATCCTATTCTTAACCAAATCCGGAGAGTGCAGCTATTCAATCATCCCTCCGACCGAGTTAAGATCATTTTCCATCCTGAATTTCTGAATTCGTCGAACCCCGTTTTGTCACTTGACTACGATGACTTTGTTCGCGGGACCCACCTTGGAGTTTTTGCATCCTACTACGAGCCTTGGGTGAGCCGAATATCTCTGATCGGGCTTGAGGCAAGCGCTAATTATCGTGATGTAGGGTTATACTCCCGCTGAATGCACCGTCATGGGTGTCCCATCGATTACGACCAATCTTTCCGGTTTTGGGTGCTACATGGAAGAATTGATCGAAAATGCATCTGACTATGGCATCTACATTGTGGACCGCCGAATGAAGGGAGTCGATGACAGCGTCAACCAACTTTGCCAGTTCATGTACGATTTTACCGTTAAAAGCAGGAGGCAAAGGATCAACCAAAGGAACAGAACTGAGCGATTAAGTGATCTCTTGGACTGGAAGAGAATGGGCATGGAATATGTCAAGGCAAGGCAATTAGCCTTGAGAAGAGGTAGCTTGCTCCGGCTAATGGTAACTGCAGCGGGACTAATACGTAATTTTAGCCTACCCCGGTTCATTCGATTCCAAGGAACCATTCCCATTCTTCGATGGTACAGAGCAAAAGGTTTCACGCCCCTTGTCTGCTCCTGGCTCTCCAAGAGATCGCTCCGGTATGATGACTCCTGGAGATTTCCCGTCCTTGCAGGAGGGAATGGAAGGATTGAATACAGAAGATTACGTTGGCTGGAGATTGCCGTAAGTGCCGAAGCTCCTCTAATCTGATAGGAATAAGCGCATGTTAACACCTTTGGGGATATTTAGTGAGGAAGAGGATCCTGATGATTATCACTTTCCCTTGACTCTCAGGGCGCCTCTTACAAAGAGGCAACAGCCATCTGTTAATGGCGAACAGAACAGCTAGGATGGAAAACATTGGCAGCGCATTGTTAGCGGGTGGCGAAGTAGAGTGGGAAATGAAGCCAAGAAAGGAAGGCAAGTTAGCATTCAAGCATGCCGTCTTTTTACCGTACTATCTCTATGGGTGTTGGTCGGGGCGGGTTGGGGGAAACGATACCATTCCCTTCAATTGTATTTTTAGTGATCAAATGTTTCGTCTGTCAGATACTTTACTGTTTGATATCGGGCTTTTTCTTCTCTCTTCTTTCCTTGATTTCTTCCTAAAAAAGACTACTAGATGAGCTGCTGTTGGTAGCTAAAAAAGGTGTGTGGATCTGTGGATTGTGGTGGGTGAGGAAAGAAGGATAGTCTAGCCATGGTATCTGAATACCCCATGAGATATTCCTTTCGGGGGCGACGGATGTGGTACGTACTTAAGCCGAGAGATAATCTAGGTATATAAGTGGGGCTACGTGTCTATACCTGAGGAAGCATTATCAGTATTGTTGTGTATCTCGTTTGTTTGTTGATGTTTGTGCTTGGGTGTCGGGGTGTCTGTTTCTGGCCTATCCGAGTGATATTCTGTGAATATCTACACTTCAGCGCTGAATGAATTTTTTTGATGGGGATAGTCATTTTCATTAGGGTGTTTGATTTGGTTCGTAAAGGCTTTAGACTTCAGGTAGCTTAAAGATAGGTATTCTGTTACATTATTATGGTACTTATAAAACAGACTGGTTACCCCCAAGTTACTCGCTCTTGGGGAGTATTGAACATGCATATTAGCCCCAGGCCCAATACCCAATGTCGATGCGCAGAAAAACGCTGCTCCAGATTTGTGCAAGGAGCGAGCTATTGACGAGCTGCTATCCCAGGGCTAAAATACAGCGGGGCTGCCGTCGCTTATAAGGTTGATCGAGAGGAATTCTTTCGAGAAATCACCAATGAGTTTAGTGCCCGTCTGTGCTCCACAGGTTAAGCCGATGCTCGGTTGTCATTACCCTGCCGCCGGCTTCCCGGCCCTCCCTCCCTCACAGGCTCCCACAGGGCGGACGCATCACTCAGGTTGGTCAGGACCGGTATAATAACTCCCCAAACACTACTCTACCTTTTCGAAACGGCGGTAGCGGCCACCAACGAGAAGGCTTATGTATGATATGACATATATCCCCAGCCCGCGCCCTCCTTCAAGGCTGCTATCATAGATGTCAGCAGAGAAGGCAGGGTAGGAGGGATAAAAGTGCAGGAGAGGAGGTCAGACACTTGACTTTTTGTGCCAGGCTCGTGCCCTGCCCACCTCAACCCCTACCCCCCTTCCGCAAGCACGTGATTCCCCGTTCTGTCTTGGGGAGTTAACTATCGTCCTCGTAGAGAGTTGGGCTTGGAGGGCGATGTTCGCTGGGACCGCAATTTTATACTGTTGTGCCATGGTCCAAACATTAGGTGTTGCCGTGTTTGAGGTCTTATGTTCGCAGTGTTGGAGGGGGGGGGGGGGAAGGAATGGAAAACAGACGGAATGGACCGGAGTATCGTAAGGAACAACGAGAATTCCGAGCTCGGGAGCATTGCCCAGGGGGACAAAATATGTCAAAGAGAGGCAGCCCCTGACAAGGCACCCCTCTCCGCCCAGGGGCAGGTGGTGGAGAGCTAACAAACAGGATAAGGCAAATCACAGGCATCGACCGCGAATGATCGGACCTCTAATACGCATCCGGAGAAACAACCACAACAGATACCATCGCCCGAAGAAAGAAATCGCTAGAGAAGAGACTTTGGGAGGGAGTTACGATTTACTCATGTACCCTCATAGGCCCTCCTGTAGCCTGTAGTTGTAGATGTATAACATACAGCTATGGTATTCCGACTTGTGTTAATCTAGTTTCGGGGATTTGCGACTGACCTTTGGGTTGGGCGTCAGGCTTTGGTGGGGGTGATATTAAGATAGGAGAAATAATTGTGGTGTTTTGGGTTAGGCTGCTAAGCTGCGGAGTATGATAGGAACAGCCAAGAATTTTGGGGGGAATTTCCATAATAATTGAACCCTATTTAGCAAATTTGGAATCTTCGGGATGTGTTAGTCCATGGTGCCGCTAGAAAAGCACATCTAAATCATCTGATCAAATTAGGAACCGAGCTACTGTGATGCCGAACAAAGCCTTATATCTGACTCCGCCTCCTCGCTCCCCCAATCCCTACCTCTGGTGTCTCAGTCGGCTTCATTGTGACTAACAATCGGAAAATGAGACCCCCGAGTGATTATGTATGAATGTGTTACCAAGCAGACACTATTTTGAGAAGTGTGCTCTCATCATCTAATAACACAACCAGACTCTAGGGTTCAAATTTAGCACAGTATCACGGGAATCTTGTGTCTTTCACTAGGCACTATCTATGCCTTGATTTGCTGGAAAAAGGACGCTTTCGCGCTATAAATAGGGAGAACATAGCCTGCCAGAGTGAGAATGGCTAAACATCGATAGCTTTCGGGGCCCACAGGCAGAGGGAGCAAAAGGGAATTTCTCCCTTCTTTTCTGCTACCCCGCCGATCGCTAACCCGGAGGTCTAGAGTCGGATTCTACCACCTCGTAGCAGGATTGATAAGCCCCACAGCCCTACTGATGAAGGCTAGGCTCTCCAATCTCCCAGTTCCCATAGGGCAGGATTTGAGGAATTCTCAGTTTTCCTGCCCTATATGACGGATCATTCAATAATAACTGAATGTCAGCGTGAACCGAACTCCTGGGCTCCTGCTAAGTGCGACAGGAGTATTAACCACTGCACCAGCTAGGTATTTCATGAAATGTCAACTTAGGAACAAATACTTATCCCGCCGAGAGCTGAACTCTGGTGCTTTAATGGGGAGGGGGGTGGTGGGGTGGGGGGTGTACCCCCCCCCCCCCCCCCAAGTTTGTAGATTTCAATAGATGTCTATAGTGAGAAGATCTCCGTAATCTTAAACAGAAGCTGCGCTTTGTGCTCTCATCTATGCCGTGCTGCAGCCATGCAGCCAGAATGACACTGGTAATGTAGCACCCCTCTACTAGGTGGCACCATTTTTTACTATTGATATCCCTGCCGTGATGATCTCTTGAGCACTTGGAGATCTTATCACTAGCAATTGATGGCCAACGCATGCGATTTGTCTCCACTCGCTTTGCATGGCTGTTTGCTAGCTATAGGTGAACGTCGACTGCGCCTGGTAGCTATGAATACCCGGCCTGCTCCTAAGGGGTTTCCAACAGAATAGAACTAACTGAAGCTGCTAGCAGCACCGCGGCTTCTGCTGCTTATTACTTGCCCCCCTCCGGCGTGTCTGACGTCCCTCCATACCTGGCAATGCGATACCACCACCATCTCCCCTCTTGCTGAGAAACTTCATCAGAAACTGCCTGACTTTAACCCATTTACCCCTACCAGACAGTGTTCCCAAGGTGTGAATTCCCATTACTTACGATCTGGTCTAGTCCATTTTGTCCATTCTCCATTTCTTGTTCCCTTCTTCCAACCCAGGGGATATATTCAAAAGAAGGAAAGAAAAAAACAGCATGGCACATAAGGTAGGGGCTATGGAGAGGAAGGTATGGCACCAAGGCAGTCTACCGGAAGGCTTGATTCCCCCAGGCTCCCGGGTCCAATCCCCCCCGAGAGCGGCAATCAACCCTCTTTGGAGAGGATGAAAGGGACAAAACAATCACACCTCAGAGGGGATAGGGATGGGAGAGCCAGTGCGAAATGACAGGTGCCGGATCCTCTCTGAACATGTAACAGTCTTGAAGGAGGATGCAGCAGTGTTTGGAAGACTTTACGTCTTGATTAACTTGATCGATATGTTAGATTTCTGGCGCTGTGGGGGGGTAAACCATGTTGGAGGTGGCTTGAGGGAGTTGTAAGGCATGAACATAAACGTCACTACAACCCAAACCAACTTTACTACTTATTGGTATAGAAGTTTCTGATAAATGTTTGGGTGTCTCAGTGATACACCCTTTCCTCCTTCCTGTATGTATCGATGTTCTTACAGCACCGGAGTTTCTCGAAGCCTAAGAACTGCTTGCAGGCAGCTGCTGGTATTTCAACGTTCACTTATTTTTCCTTCTTTCTTCCTTTCTGTTCGGAGGTTGCGCTCTTTCCTCGGGCGTGTTGTCGATCCCTCTCTGTTTTCGGTGGGATAATATATCCTCTCAAGACACTGTTAAGACTAAAGTATAGCTAGCAGCAAGCCTAAAAAAGCTCCTAGGTTGATGTATTCTGATATTCCACAGAACGGATAGTATGAATAATTTAACGGATATGCCGTATGATATGTGTGCTATTTTGATCATGGATGCCATTGTTTCCCACCCCCAGATTCAACAATTGGTGGGATTTCTGGTGTTTTGTTCTTTGCATTCTTCACATTATTATCGCACGATACCCGGAATGATATCTCTCAGACCAGTTATCTATTTTGCCTTTTTCCACTTAAGTTAGAAAATAGGGGAGGGCTTTGGTGCTGCGCGGGTGTCCGAATGCAAATCACGGCACAGAAGTGTGGCCAGGTGACCGCGAGTGATAGTATGAGTAACCGTATAACGCGACTACACAACGAAGACCACAAAACCCAAAAAAAACCCCTAAAGACCCACCCCTCTCTGGGTGTTTTTGTTTTTTTAATCTTATCATACATGAAATTAGGTTCATGCCCCGGGACGCGACAACCTCGACAACTCTTTCCCCCGAGGAACACGTGCCCTCCACTTTAGGCCAAGGCTAATATACTAGTAGTGACGCCCATCGGTCCCGTTGGTGGTCGGTCATCAATGCTTGACAGAACCTAACATTACTACACTACGAAATTAACCTGACTCGAATAGTAGAAGCCATACAACCCTAGGAGAACCCTATACTGGCTTAAGAAAGCAGGACGCCGGTACTAACATCCCAGAATATCATTATCGCAGGACTACCAATCACTCGTTTACCCATACACCGCCAAATACCAAGACCCATGAAGTAAAAGAATCTGAAAAATAAAGCGCGTCACTCTTCGTCCTCATCCCCACCCTCGCCTTCCTGCTCTTCCGCTTCGGTCGAAGGGGCGGCACTTGTCTCTCTACCAGTCTCGCTTGCGAGATCATCTACCCTCGGAGGCTTCGTCATAACAATAGTATCATCCCCATCATCACCATCTGAAGCCTCTCCTGCAGTCGCCTCGCCAGGTGCAGCCTCGGCTTCATCTCCTGTAGCTGCCAGCTCGTCTCCTGTAGCTTCTGTTGCACCATCTCGCTCTAACTCGTTGACAATCTTCCCTAACGAAAGCTCCAGCTTATTGAGTGCGTTCCTAGATGGCGCGTCTATGGCAACTTTATCCCCGATCGCCTGAGCCACAAGTTCATACAACTCCCTAAGTTTTTCAGGAGTGGCCTCAGCTGGAATATAAAGCTTTCCAAGCATAGCGCATAGCACTTTTTTCTCCTCCTTGTTGCAGCTGCTGCTGCTAACGCGCTCCAAGATGTCTATGGCGAGGTCAACGTGCACATTTGGGTCGACAATCTTTTCTTCGATGCCGCTGCGACCCGCTTGGACTCCTCCGCCAACATTCTTGCGGGGGTCGGTCCAGTCGGCCATTTGTGAAGCTGTGGTGGTAATTGAGACCATTTCTTCCTCTTCGCCCAGGTTCTCGCGGATCAAGAGCAGTTGGTGAATTGTGTTTATAGTTATCTATTGATGTTAGTTTATTCTCGTGGTGGGGGGAAGAGCAGTGGCGAACCTTCTGCATTCTTGTTTGATTCTCAGGGCGGGAGTGACAGTAAACTGGTAGGAAGTATGTTAGGATTTGACGAAGGCTTTGGTTATCCGCTGTTGTTGAATCGAAATACGCGATCACGAGTACTTTGAGCAGCTGGCAAAAACCGGTCAGTGCCTCCCTTGAAATACCGATTGGAGTTTTACCTCTTCGTCTTTGATAACCTGTGCAAGCATCAATTTGCAGACCACTTCTGTCGCAGTAGCCTGTACTTCTGTCATCTCATCCAGCTTCAATGCTTTTGCAAACATTCTGTAGAGAGTCCTTTGCTCCACTGCGCAGCTGTCTCCCTCAAAGATGGCAGAGCCATGGGTAACTAAGATGTCCGACATGATATGAAGCGCTTCTATCTGCAGTGCCTCGTGGCCCTTGTTGAAGCAGTGGGCGAAAAGAGTAAGATTCTCTTCAGCAAGCGTCTTCGACTAGGTTAGCAATCAAGTCGACAAGGCTTTAGAGGAGATAACTACCTTGTCTAAAAGACAACTCAATCCCAAACATCTAAGCCCACGCTCCCTTACTGGTGCTTCATGGCTCCGCACAGCAGGAACAACGAGACCATTCAACATGGTTACAAGATGGGTATTCTTCTTCAAACTCCCCGACACATTCTCAAGCATACATTGAGCAATGTGAAGACACTTAAGGTTAATCATGAGCTCCTTCACAGCTCTTGCTTCTTCGTCTTCTTCTTCTCCCTCCCCTTCTTGTTCTTCTTCCCCGTTCCCTTCGGTGCCATCGATATCCATCATGTCTGTGTCCTCGTCTTCATCGGCAGGCCTACTCTTAGATCTCTTTCCGGCTGATGGAGCGGCTTTCGCCGCTGGGGTACCAGCTTTTACAGAAGCCGCCCTCACGGTGATGCTATCCTCAAGGTCATCATCACTAACGTCGCTCTTCGCTGAATGGAAACTTTCATCGGCAGCCCCAGCTTCGTCATCATCGTCGGCGATTCGATCATGTACCTCTGCAATAACCTCCAGAATTAACATGCAAAAATCGCCCTCACCCATACTAAGTTTAGCAAGGCATTCAACTATCAATTTAGTAACGCCTTCAGGTAACTCAGGTATGGCGAGACTCTCGCGGAGTAAAGCGAACATCTTTCTCCGCCCAATTTCATCTCCATAGTCCATCCTCGAAGCAATCATCAAAAGTTGCTCAGCCACAAACTCCCAAGTGGCTGCTTCCGCATCCTCGCTCTCTAGGGCTACAACAAGCTTATTCAGATATTTTTGAAGGTGAAGTGCTAGCTTTGTAACTTCGGGCATTTTTTCGTCAATTTCTCCTGCCTCTCTCTGAGCGCTTGGAAGATCACGGCAGTAATCATTGTAACTCCGAGCCAGAAATGCAGATTCTGCTGTAAGATCTTCCCAAAATTCATCGCCGAAGGTAATTTTCTCAACAAAATCCTTCCTCTCCTCCCAGAAGCCCCTCAGCGCGAGTTCCTTAACCCCACCTTGAGTGCCGTCACTGGTGACATCCAAGCGCTCAAGAATTTCGATCACATCGCCGTCGACATCTTCAAGCCAGCGAAAATTGAACATCCGTCTTGCGGCTTCACGAACAGACTCATCACGGTCATTAAGGCCCCATCGAAGAAGCTTTTCACGCATCCCAATAGAAAGGTGGCGGAAATCGCCAAGGCTGGGAAGGAGGCGCGTAAAAACCGAACGGCGGGTTGCGGGATCGGTATCACGGGTTCGTTCAAGGAGGTAAGGAAGTGTCTCAGAAGTAGGATTGATATTATACAAGATTGTACGTCGAACATCTCTAGCAGCAATATCAGTACAAATACCATTCAAAGACGCAAATGGCATAACACAGATAGCAGGTACTCACGCGCTAGGATCATTCTGCATGGCTTCAATCAAAACAGCCAACACATTGCCATCTCCCTCCTCGTCATCATCTCCGCTATCACCCTCATCCGTTCCAACACCCATCTCAAGTAATTTTATAACACCGACTACTGCCTGGACTCGAACAGGGGTTTCTTTATCCTTAACGCGCTTCAAGAGCTCGGATCTCAACTGTTTAAATATAGCGTTCGACTTCGTAGAGTAATCATAAGGAAATTCCGGTAATGCGTTAGCTAATAAAAGCGAGAGAAGCTGTGTAGTACGATATCGGACCGTTTTCTCTCTCGAAGATATCAATGGTAAGAGGTAAAAGATGAATCGAAGAACGAAGCGAATTGGAGAAGTTTCCTCTACAACCTCTTCTTCTATCATTTGTTCATCTTCACTGCCTTTTTTCTTTGTTTTATCTGCCCAAGCAGGTCGCTTAATTAGTACTAAAGACCGGCAAATCTTACGTGACTTTGGGATAATACTGACCTTTATCAAGGAGCCCCCTCACGAATAAGTCTGTGAATCTCAAACACCTATCTCCTACAACCTCACTTTTCTTGGTCACAAGAACCCTATTAAGGAAGCCAGTGAATTCTTTAACAAAGGCTTTTTCCCCAACCCTCCCACCACCGATGGATGCGCCCAGGGGCCCAGTGCCTGCTGCACACTGCTCCCAAATAGATCGCATTGTAATCGCCAATTTTCTGTGACCAGCAGTAGTTTTCTGGGCCGATTGAAATATAGTCGCAACAGCGTCTTGAAGAGGAGTATAAGTTACTGGTGGTGGCGGGCTAGGTTCGGGTACCGGAGATGTAGCAGCTGGGATTTCATCGGCGGCGGGAGGGGCTCGTCTCCGTGGGGCTCGCGTACGAGCAGATCGTGAGCTAGCTACTCGAGCAGGCATTGAAATAACCAAAGGCGACTTATTCTAGGTGGATTTCAAGGTTGGGGGGGTATAAGGCGCAAGATAGTTGTTGTTTGTTTTCCGGCTCTTATTATCTGAATGGGAGAAGGCAGGTAACTTAGGTAAACACAAGAAAGATCAGTGGTTTGTTGTGGTGACAACCCCGCTATCTAATCAGATTAACCCCCACTCCCAAGATTATCAGATATATGCAAATCTGATAATCCTTACTTGTCACTTTCGAAAAACAATCAAGCCGAAATCAGTTAAAACTCCTAAGAGCCGCGTGATTTCCACTCTCGTGCGTGCTTCGTTCGCCCCTCCTCCTTCTTCTACTTCCCTCATTTGCTTGTTTGTTTTTCCTCACCACCTCTCATTCCCTCCCTTCCACACCACCACCCTTCTCTCCTTCCGCTCTCTCTTTTTCTCCCGACCATGTTCCGTCTTGGCCTCCGCCGTTTTGCAACGGCAGCTGAAGCTGCAAGCCCCTACGGAATCAAAGTCTCAAAGGCTCAAGGCACTGTGAAAGGTTTTATCGGAGGTTTGTCAATCTCTAGTCATTGGCAAAGACACAATTTTGGATTTGAAACTAACTCGACAGCTATCGGAAACACACCTTTGATACGGCTCAACAGGCTCAGTGAGGAGACTGGCTGTGATATATATGGAAAGGCAGAGTTCATGAACCCAGGTGGCTCAATCAAAGGTGCACCCCCCATGGCAAACATCTTCTCTAACCCACTAATAACATCCAAAATATAAAAATCGTAGATAGGGCAGCACTGTACGTCGTTAAGGACGCTGAGGAGAAGGGCCTTATCAAACCAGGCGGAACAATTGTAGAAGGCACCGCAGGGAACACGGGGATTGGCCTCGCGCATGTGTGCCGATCGAAAGGTTAGCCCAATTTTTTGCAATTGGTGATATTGAGGGCATAAGTTGATCTTCAGACAATCAAAGGGTATAAATGCGTAATATATATGCCCGACACCCAGTCACCAGGGAAGATAGACCTTCTGCGATTATTGGGTGCTGAGGTATTCCCTGTACCAGCTGGTAAGATGCATATTCAGCAGAAACTATTCCGAGGCACATTCCTAACGCTTTCCTAGTGGCTTTTGAGAACCCTGAAAACTATAATCACCAGGCAAAGCGCCACGCTGGTGAGTACCCACCCCCTCCCTCTCATCCCCAGTCCTAAACCTAATTGTCTTTAGAAAAAACCGAGAACTCAGTTTGGACAAACCAGTTCGATAATGTTGCGAACCGTCGTGCCCATATTGAGACAACAGGCCCAGAGATTTGGGCCCAGCTCGGCGGAAAACTCGACGGCTTCACCTGTTCAACCGGTACTGGCGGAACACTCGCAGGCGTTACGCGCTACCTCAAAGAAGTCTCTGACGGTCGCACTGAATGTTGGCTCGCCGACCCTCCCGGCTCAGTCCTCTTCTCCTATATTACTTCCGGTGGAAAACTTAACGAACGCACTGGGGGGTCGATCACCGAAGGGATCGGTCAAGGGCGCGTAACAGACAACCTCAAGCCTGAGATCAAACTTATCAATAATGCACTGCATATCTCAGATGAAAAGTCCATCGCAATGGTCTACAGGCTTCTCGATGAAGAAGGATTATACATGGGCGCCAGCAGTGCCTTAAATGTTGTCGCAGCTTATGAGCTTGCCCAGAAGCTAGGCCCTGGAAAAAGTGTAGTCACTGTACTGTGCGACGGTGCTTATCGATACGCAGACAGGCTTTTTAGCAAAAAATGGTTAGATTCCAAGGGCCTGTACGAAGCGATCCCGGAGCACCTGAGGAAGTACATTGCGTTGGAATAGGGACAGATCGTAGATAGAATAACAGCATCTACTAATAGCGGATACGCTAGATAGACCGGAAGTTTGTAAATACTCTGGGACGGTAGCGTTTGTCTCAATGGTGCCCAATGAATACATTTATATTCTCGTTCAAACTGAGTAGTATGTCTAATTCAAAAAGTATCACTCGACCCCTTAGAGGATGATGTGTTGGAATTAGGCTTTCGGATATGCACCGTTTACATATTAGAGTACGACATAGTCGGTCATTAGACCTTAGTTCCAGCCTTTTACTTTCCAAGCTGGACTTACTGCATTTGGTTTTTCCCCTCATGTTACCGCCCAATCTGTCGACTGGTTATGTAATTTTGTTCTCACTTGTTTTTCTCCTGTCTTCCAAATTGGTTCCTTATTATCTTTCCTACTGCGGATATATGTTGCTGTTTCGCTGTATAAATAGTAGGCCTTCCTGGCCCTCTGAGATTGAATGAAGTTCAAAAGTATCTCTCGCATACACATGTTTCCGGTATACGGCTTGACAATTGAACCATTTTTCAATATGATGCTTCTGAGACCAAGTACGGACAACGACGCCCCACATTCAGTAGTATGATACCAAGTATGACACGACACTGCACATGAATAACGAACAATACAGTCAGCCCAGCCGACAAAAACGAATTAAGGTACCAGCATAAACAACAAGGCTCCTAATGCAATCTAAACTACAACCCCACCAACAATTCAAGCCATCCAAAAATCTATCTATTTTGCACGAGTACGATACTGTGCAACTTACCAAAATAAGACATAACGACCCATCTAATCAGAGCTCCTCCTCCCTCCTGCCCTTACCCAACAGAATGAGATGGATTCAGACAGCGGCTTTCTGGAGCAGTGGTGGGACCACAGGTGATGGCGGGGTACAGAGGCAGTGTTCCCAGTCGTCAAGTCGGACGGCGCTAGTCCTAGGTTTACTTTTATGAATACCATTATTATTATTATTATTATTACTTCATTAAAAAAATATATATATATTAATTTTATTTATTTAGCTTACCCTATTTTTACTTTAACCTATTAGTCTAACTAGGTGCATTGGCCAATTTTTGGTGCCCGCACGTCGCCCCGTCCAGTCCGTCCAAAGACGAGACATTGCCGTCGTCCTAACCACGACTGGGCTCTGGCCTATTGGAAACCGTGGCTCCTCGGGATTCGATTACCGGTGGTTGACCTCATCATATGCTTTCTGGGTATTGATACCGAGATCTGGACCTCACTAGTACACCCTGCTAAGGGAGTCTGCTTGATAGATTGTCCGCTGTGATTGTTAAAACCACCTTAAATCGAGATATTTTACAACAGGGCATATGGGAGCCGCACGAGTGATGTTTCATGATTACAGCCGAGATCTCTAACCAAAGTTGAATGAAAGAAGCGGGTAGGAATCTTGATGTTTGGATTTGTGGATATGCTCTCTTCCCCTTCTCAAAAATGACCTCTCAGACCTCGCCCCTGGGCCCAAATAACAACAACTTTGGGCGCATCCCACAATCCAAGGAAGCGTCACCACCGGAGGGGGTGGTGGTAGTAACCATATCCCGAGCTCTATAGGACTGCAATGTTTCTATTGAGAGGGCGGAAATATGGCGAGCCCAAGCTAGGTGAGTGTGCGACCTGAATGCGCATTCCAAGTGTGGACAAACAAAGTAGTGTGCCCCCGCAAGAGGTATCATATATCTGAGTAAAGATAAAGGGCCGTAGTGGAAGGAGGTTAATCCCCAGGTTTACCGGATTATACCAAGCACCCGGCCTGTCTAGTACAGAGCGTAGGGCGTCAGGCACCAAAAATGACTACGAGTACTATAGCATTAGTCCGTTCCGTCCTGCATCTAAGACGAACGGATTGCACTGCGGGAACACTAGCTTCCTGCGGGATCCCCACATCCACAGGGGGCTGGGTGTCACAAGGCTAAAGGCCTCGGGCCAGCTACAGGGGGTGTCGGATCATTTCCCACTCACTCGAGGTATCGAGGAGCGCACGCTAATCAAGTAGTACTGTAAAAACCCCCGAAATCTCTATGCCTGCGCTCCCGTACAAAGTCTCCCCAAGAAAATAGTCACTTTCCAGCACCAAGATCTTGATCGGTCCCCTGACATAGGGTTGCTTTAGGCACCATACTAAGCATAGAGAACTGAACTTCCGCGTGCCCTTTGGCGAGCCGCATACAAGTAATAACCAATGCCAATATGATCTATCTCATACATGAGTATAATAAGGAGCTCACCGCTGATGCCCCCCCGAAATAGCAAGTGGACTTGCAACTTTGTAAGCTTGAAGTCGCATTAAACACCCCAATCTTGGCCTTCAATTCTCTAAGCTTCGAGCTAATCTCCCCGAAACTTCTTTCCACCGTTCTAGTGAGCTCACTTCTAGATCTATGCACATCGCTCTTGAAAATCTCTCTAAGACCTATCACAGCCCCCAGCCAGCCATTACCAAGTATTTACAAATATGGGCCATACCTCGCTCAAGCCATCGACACGGCCATCCAACTTATTCACATAGCCCCGCTATCCAACCCTTGGTCGGTTGTGGCAGGGGTAATACGTTAGATGTAGAATGACTTACCAAACGATCATTGCCACCCAGAACCCAATTTTGCCCAGCTCGGCCCGGAATTACCCGGGGCCTCAGATTCCACCTTGTCACCTGATTCCAAAGTGCTCATCTATGGACCTGCCGAGAAATCCTCTGAGTAGAATACGGTACGCTTCGGGATGACAGAATGAGTGGTCACACGGACCCGAAGTTGCCTAATAGTAAAGGTACGGTATATTACTCAAAAGTCTCGGTTTGCTTCCTGTGTCGGCTGCGGCTCCTCGAATGGTGGAGTTAAAAAAGCTCAACTGGCATAATCGAAGAATCAGCCGGGATACTCCCCATTTATACCTTAACTTACCTCGCAACGCTCCAGTCTAGGGGACATAACAGTGGCCGTAATCACTCACACGCAATTGGGCCACATGTCGTAGATAACCGAGACTCTACAAAACGATTGCACTTTTTGAGCCTTTGGGGGGTGAGGAGCGATAGATAGGGCTTTCTCCTTAGAACTCCAGGGGATCACGAGAGAAAGAGGGTTTAGTTCGGTTCAAGGAACACAGAGGCCCTCATTAGGGGCATTAGAATTCACTGTCCTCCATAGCGTCTGTTAGTTGCTCCTGTTCAAGCTTTGAGACCTGCTTTCTTTCTCCCTAGCATCTCCATGGGAAACCCTGGCACCTACGAGACGACAGAGGGACGCTAAAGCCTGGCGAAGACAAGTCGCACCAGCCGAATAAAAGAGAGTGTGGGTGAAACCAGACCTCCCTACTTAGTATAGTATTCCTGGAACTTTTTCAAGAATTCCACAAAGTTTCCCAGACTTACCCCCAATTCCAGACAGCTTGTCATTATAAGGTGTCCATAACTCTCCGACGTCTGTAAATCAGCGAAAAATCCTTAGAATTCCGGGGTTACGCAATACTCCCGTTTTGCAAGCGCTCGGGAGTCACAAATAACTGCTGGGAACGCTTCCGTTTGATATAGTGGCATACCACTACCATTCCTTCATCGCCCTGTCCCACCACCTCTCATGCTCAGCTCCGTGAGGCCACGCTCCCTCACTTTGTTCACTTGTAGCATCGGCTCTCGACTTCACATGTTACCGAAGGGCAAATGCCCTGAACGAAAGGAAAAAAGTAAGCTTCTACTGGGCCACAACCATAGATGCATCCACAAGATAACCAGCAAGCAAGCGCAGTGGACGCCAAGGATATACCGGTATTTGCCGACCCCCGAGACCAAACTCCCCTCCCCACCCCCCTGTGTTATTACAGAAGGATATGTAAGTATTGGATGTAGAGCTCCCTTAACACCGGGCGATAAGCGACCTAGTGGCCATCACCGGCTATGCGCCAGGTATAATAATAATGTGCTTGCGGCCTCTGGAGGAAGTAGCTATTTACCTATGAGGATCAAGGGGGGGAATATCCTAAAAAGCCCCAAAGAGACATCCGAGGCCACTTTAGGACTCCCATCGTAAATATCCCCCGCTGAGATCGTCCGCAGGACCTGCTGTATTTAGGCAATACCCCAAACCCGGCAGAACCAGAAGTCATTGGCAGCACCCCCCCCCGGCAGCACAGTCTAGAGAGGGAATTGCTAATCCAACTGCTGGTACTTGTAGTGAATTGGCGCAGGGCGTCCCCTATAGCAAACTGGCCACTATTGTGAGCACGGCCGCACCACAATTATCCTAACACGGGAAGGGAAAGGTTAAGAATCTAAGCCCCAGTGGAGTTTAAGCCTCTTGCACTATGACTATGACACTAGGTCCGCATACCAGTATCGTATATATATTAAGAGGAAGACATGGGTTTTAGTAACTTAAACGACGGAGAAATGATATGTGCCGCAAGAACTGGAATGACCGAAGCACGCTAGAATGTTGGAGTTACCTCTCCTGGTAAAGTCTGTAGTTGCACCCGCTCCCGCAAAGTGCCCATCCCTTTCCAAGTGCCCCTACCACTTGGAAACGACTTTCCCATTACTCAATAAAGCAAACTGTAATCAAGGTTTATAATCTTCCTAGAGGCACACCCGAAAACAGTTACCTAAGAACTCCTAGCACAAGTATAAGAAAGGACGCCAGCATGAGAACTTTACAGATGTGGCAGTTTTTTTCTTTTCTTTTTATTTGTCTCATCTGAGGGCTGAAAGCCGGCTCTTTTCCGGAACGACTCCCATTTTATCACAAGAGTGGAATTCTGGACGCCTCAGGATGAGGTTCAATTATCCCAGTTCTTATGGCGAGTGACCTATAATCGGGGCAGGGGGACACTTCACTCCGACCTAGCCATAGTACGTTAATTTGCCAAGTATAACCTCATTACAGGTTAAACCATTAGCAGAAATCTATTAACAATATTTGCCAAAGAAATCGACCGTGGCTAACATATCCCCAACTATGATACCTATTTACAAGTGGCAAGGATAAAGTTTCGTACACGGCAGGGTTTATTTTACGGGTTAACCTAAATTAACTGTTCGGTAACTTTCTAGGGGGCATTGTACTAGAAGTTTAGCCTACTTATAAACCCCAATATATTCTTATTAAAACTCGAGACGTTCCTATTTCCTCCCTAAGAGGGTGTACTCGTAATGTCATGACGTTTGTGAACACAACTGCTATTGCATACCGCCAAAATTCACCTTTTTTGCCCTGATCTTGGAATCATGCAATAGTGGTCGTGTTCACAAACGTCAGGACATTGCGAGTAGAGAATCATCCGCTCTATGTCTAATAGAGCCGAAATTCTCATTAGAGTCCCAGTTGAGTTGAGCAATATTTTCCCTGGATTGTTCAGCCCTTATCATGCAGATATCCGGACCGTAATCGAGTACTGTACCGTACTAGTACAACGCATTGTGAGACAATGTGCCTGGTAAATGCTGCTCGTATATCATACTGCACTCTATCAATAGGCCAATGACCTACCAGTACTCGAGTATGATACAACCTTCCTCTTCAACTGTTAGTGGTCTAGGATGTGACACACACCTGCCAAGCTATGCCAAGCAAGGGCTTCAAAGCTTCGGCTATAAATTGGTCGTCCCTTCCCCGCTTCGACTCTTCTTCTCCCATCCCCATACTTACCCCACCTCAAGTGTCGCTTTGTCTTCTTTATTGTTTCTGTTTCTGTTTTTTCCTTGATGCGCAGCTCGTAATTCAGTACTCCAGAAACTCAACTGACAAGCTTGTGTTCAGACCCCTTCCCTGAATTAACCACGGATATTCACGTCATCTTCCCACAGAGATGTACGCGATTTGAATGATTCGGCTGTCGGGATGAACCTAGGTCATCCCAAAGCACCCCCTGCCCCGTCACGACCCTCGGCTCGCGGCGAACTCGATCTAATCGGAAATAATTACTGCAACCCTGGGTAGCACACTGGTCCCCCCGCCGGTCGTGTTGATCCATTTTAAGCCCAGCTATTAGCTGGCGATAGTTGATGGCATTGCTGATGCTTTGTCGTCCTTTCGTGCCGAAGCTCTCAGTGAGTTAGGTTGGTTAAGGAGTTTTTTTTTTTTTGAGGCCATCACTATTCAGGATCGGCAAGAAGAATATTATTCCTATACCCGCTCGGAGCATTCCGAGCCTGAAATAAAAATATAAAAGCCCTAAATATACTTCCTCCGGGAAAAGAAAAAAAAAAGTATGTTCCCCAGCCCACATCCCAAATGCTCCTTCCATGTACTAATAGATGGCAAACCAGGGCAACTGACGTTTGATTGTGTCCTGAACCGCGCGCAATCAATGCCAAACGTCCTAGTACATTGAAATACATGAAAATGCTTGAAGAACGGGGGGTCATTTAGGTTTGTCTCCATTTCCCTTTCAGCTTTATACTTTTTGCCTGCTTTTATTTCTTTTTGCACACTTGGACACTTGGGGTTGGGCAGGAAAACATTTGTAATTTAGAGGAAATGGTAGAGAAGGCTACGAACACAACGTGTCTTGAGGGGGCGAAGTGGAGGAGGAGCGGGCGCCCCACGCAGAATTTAGGAAATTAGCGAATTTGTATGGTGCACTCTCCCGCTCCATCCACGTCCCCCCAAGGGCTGCGACTCGAACCCTATATTCATGCTAGCAATACAATGAGAACAGCGTTTCCAAGCATCTGGCAATCATACCAAACTAAGCTCTTCCATCTCCACTGCTATGAGGCACTCGAGCACTTTTAAGGCCACCACACTTGATAATGACACCAGCATACGGTTGTACAGAACACAGTAGCGCCCAGCCCACCTGGCTACTCATATTGACGGCTCTGTGCTGTACCTACAATCAGATCGATCCCACCACCCATTCAAATGGTAACTTCCCAACAGTCCAGGTAGAACCAGCACATATTAAAAGAGCATAGTGAGTTTCCGGCGGAAAGACGGCCTGGTGATGCATCACCGCCCCCAGCAGATAATAGCATTGAACAAACCATGTTATCGCGACGAGTATTCTTCGTAAGTTACCGGTATACGTAGCTCGAGCCATTATCCATGAGAATTCCAGTAGGCTTTCTCCTCCGCCAGCCCTCTCTACACTAGCCAGACAGGTTGATACTGCAATAGAATTCTGCCAAAGAAATGAACACCGGCGGTACTAGACCTTACCACTCAACCCGACCACTCAGTAACACGCGTTCAAAGTCCTTAGGATTCTTGTAAGAGGGGGGAGAAAAGAGAAAAGGGAAAAGAAAGATTCCGACCCTTGCTCAAGGAGAAACAACCCTCTCACCCTCTTAGAATTCACGATACGTCACTCGCTTGAGGCCACACTAAGTTAACACCACGGTATTATAGACCTTCGTAGGGCGGACAGCGAACAGAGGAGAACAGCAAATGATAGGCCAATGATAAGTAGTTGAGGCTTGAGACGAGGGTGTGAGACTGTGGGGATCCGATACTGTTCCTGAACCTACGGTATTAATATGACAACAGTGTGTGGTCTATATGTTTATATATTATGATCTAGAAGCTTTCTCTATGGCGGGGACCTGGTGTGCGGATTTATTTGCGATACTGCAGCATACCGGTAGTTATGATACCGTATTGCTTCGCTGCGTATCATACGGATACGTGCTGTAACCGCCGCAGGGTGTGCCACAGAGGGATATATCCGTGTCCAAGGAGCAGCAGAGCTCATAATATTGTATCTTCCCAACCCCTCTTTTGCAAACGTCAATCCCTTTTCTTTACTGGCAATTGTGCTTACTGTGTGCTAAGCCGGGGGAGGAGGGTGGCGATGCTTGAAGAGACGAATACCTGCAGAAATACAGAAATACAGCTTACGAAGCATTGGAGAAAAAAAGCAAAGGGGCATTTAGCAGACACTCCGATACCGGTATCGCATCTCCTGGTATAGATACCCGTAGGCTAGGTGTGCTCGACCACTTCTATTTCAGGAGCCCCTTTTTTCCACTTTTCACTCTTTTGAACTCGAAGGGGAAGTACGCTTGGTTTTCCGTCCAATTGTGTCGCTAGAACTTTTCATCAAGATTACCACTGAAGTTTTTTTTGGGTTTTTTTTATTTCCCCTATCGCCTACCGGCACTCTCCCAACACAACTCAACAACCCCTTCCCACGGAGGGCCCTCGCAAAGTAGCCCTCGCAACCACGCTTGCTCTCCTCCGAACAAACACCTCCCACCCCACTCCGCACCCCCTATTCACAAAATGGTAACAAAGGGTATCCTAAGAGCTCTCATCTCACTGGCATCTCTCACAACATTGCTGCTTGTATTCTACAGCTATTCATCTTCGCCAATACGTCGGCCGCATGCTGGAGGGTCAGGAACGGGAACAGGAACGGGAACGGGAACAGGATTCGTTCGGCCAAAGACCGGTGGCTCATTAAAGGGTATCGACCCCTTACTCAACCCCGAGAAGGGACCTCCAGGAAGGCTATGGGGACCTGGTGAAGCAGAGAAAACATCAGCGACTTTGCTGTCACTGGTGAGGAACAATGAGCTTGAAGGGATGGTTTCTGCAATGAGAGATTTGGAGAGAACTTTCAATCACAAATTTAATTATCCATGGACCTTCTTCAACGACGAGGAGTTTTCTCAGGAGTTTAAGGAGAAGACACAGGCTGAGACCAAGGCTGAGTGCAGATACGGTGAGCTTTCATCTTATCTTCACAGCCTTTACTTTTACTTTTATTTTTTTTCCTCCAGCGACTGACAGTGGGCTCAATCGTGTGGTGTAGAGATTATCCCAAAAGACCACTGGGAAATTCCTTCCTGGATCAACAACGATCTTATGGCAGAGTCGGTTAAGCTGCTAGAAGAGAAGAAGGTTCAATATTCCGGACTGAAGAGCTATCATCAAATGTGCCGATGGAACTCTGGCAAATTTTACGATCACCCCGCATTGAGGGATATCCGGTGGTACTGGCGGGTTGAACCCAAAGTGCAGTATGTTGTTTCCACGCCAGATCCCCCCAATCCTACTTGCTGAGGCATGATATAGTTTCTTTTGCGATGTGGACTACGATGTGTTCAAGTACATGGAGGATAACAACAAAACCTATGGTTTCGTCATCAATATCTACGACTCTCCCGAATCTATTGAGACTTTATGGCCGCATACCCTTGAGTTCCTGGCTGAGAACCCGGAATACGTGCACCCGAACAGTGCCATTAAGTGGTTGACGGATTCTAGGGATAGGCCGGACCATCATGAAAAGTCCGGGTACTCAACCTGCCATTTCTGGAGCAACTTCGAGATTGCGGACATGAACTTTTGGAGAAGCAAGAAGTACAGGGAATACTTTGATCATCTGGATCGTGCCGGTGGGTTCTTTTACGAGCGGTGGGGCGACGCGCCGGTCCACAGTATCGCGCTGGGATTATTCGAGGACATGAACAAGATTCATTGGTAAGCCCACCTACTGTACAGGATCGGATAATTCTCTGAACAAAGCCTAATGATAATAGGTTCCGAGATATTGGTTACCAACACATCCCATATTTTAACTGCCCCTCATCACCAAAGTGCAGCGATTGCCAGGCAGGCCAATTCACGGACGGAGTAGGTCTTGACCAGGAGGACTGCAGAGCAAACTGGTTCCACTTTGCGCACATGGACTAGGCTATTGACTTTCTTGAAAGAGAGAGTGAGTGAGAGAAGAAAGGGGGGAGGGGGCGAAAGAAGCGAGGGAGGAAGCAAGCAAGATTGACTAAAAAAACTAATATTGAAACTCCCTTATCGTCCCTCGTACTGTAACTGTTGGCTTCTGATACCAGCATTTTTTTCTTCATTTTTCGTTTGTGCTTTTTTTTCGGCATAAGGCTTACCATGGCGGTGAATTGGGATTTTCAGAATTTCCTCTTTTTTGTTCTCGTTTTGAAACATGGCAGTGCGATTTTGCATCCGTCACGGAGAGGAAAAAGTACTTATTGTTGGGGTATTGGAATGCTACATCATGTCACGGGTGGGATAAGCACTTTTAGACTCTTAGATATTGTTTCTCTGAATATAAGTTGAGGGATACCGGTATAAAGTTATACGGTATCGCGACCGCTGCCCCTCCGTCTGTCCAGAGGGTGCGGGACTACATGTAGTATATCATACCGTGCCCAGCACTTGAACGGGCAATCGGCGGCGGCGGGAGGGGCATACTCGAGTATCCGGCGTCAACAGAATCAGAGGCGAAAGCAAAAACAAAAAACAGGAAAAAAAAAAGGTCACCTCTTAGCTCCTGCCCCGGCAAAGTGTTGAAAATTCCTGCTCGACCGCCATTCTCCAAGACATGGAGAATCAAGCACTCGTGGCTTTCAAACCCTCCACCCCAACACCAATATTCTTCAGCACCATAATCACCAGCGCACCAGATATAGACCACCGGTAGCGGCAGCATAAAAATATCAAGCCACAATACAAGTCCGCAATTATGATACGGCTTCGAAATTCCCACACAACCATCCCTCCTTCACCGGTCCAGCAAGCAAACAGGAAGGAAGGAAGGAAGGAAGGAAGGAAGGAAGGAAATTTCAACATGAAACTGGAGGTGCAGTTATTTATTCTCTTTTCTCCTCGGCAAAGACGGGAAGAAGAGGACGAGTGCAAGTAAATTTAACTAGTGCTGTATCAGACTAGGGTGGATGGATGTTTTCGCAATTGCGCGGGACAGGGGCACGTTGTTGATCAGCGAAATGATCCCTGTCGTCCACTCGACCCCTCTGCGGTACTCGTAGCACCGTAATCTGGGGCTCACTGATAGGGGAGAAAAGAAAAAAAGATGGAACGATCGTTGTTGGTATATACCGGTACCGTATCCGGGGATGGATTGTTTTTTTCTTCTTTCTCGTTTTCGTTTTCCTTCTCATTTACAATATTATTTTCTTGATTTTGGTTTTTGGTCTCGAAATTGGGATTAAAGGCTATTATTACCATCACCGCTGTTGTTATGATCCTAGCTTTGTGTGACTAGAGCTCGACCCTCAGGGCTCAAATTCCGACGCAATTGTGTGTTCCACCTCTGTCGCTTCTCATTTGAACGTGATATGGGTAGACTACCGTACTCGAGTACTCGGATATGGAAGTAAAAATCGAGCATCACAAGATAGGACCTGAATCTCGGGAATCTCACAGATTAGGTATTAGAAGAATCAGGGGGGGGGCTAGGAGGTTAGAACCCAGAGCAGTTGCATTCAAGTGATCCCTTAATACAAGGTACTTGTGCAGAAAAATTGCGCAGGCCTTAGAATCTCAAAATAGCGTACGCCAACTACTTAATACCCATATCACCAATGGTGGTGGTAGGTTACGTCTGCCAAGTCTTGGTCCGGGTTCTTCTTTACCTGGGTTTGCCGATCTCTTCTATTATTCTGGCCAGCTCAATACCTTTCCTCAAAACAGGGTTCTTTGCATACTCGATTTTTACTTCCATATCCGAGTACAAGGACAAGCGCCTAATGGTTCTCGCCAGATACGCAAGGCAGCACCCGCCAGTTCGTAGCGTGCCTGGAAGGAGAGAAGGCTCTCTTGGCGCCAAGTCGTTTTCTCTATCTGTGGATACCCCGCCAATTAGCGAGCAGGATACGGTACTTACCCATTCCAAAAGGATCACGGAATCTTGGCGGTTCCCTGGCCTAAGACCTGCCGAGGGAAAGGGCTCAATGCACACACAGACAGCGCCTAGGCTTGCCCGCCAAGGTGTCCTGTTACTTTTTGAAGTGGGCCAGTCAACTGTCTCGCTCCCATCCTGCCATCCTTTTCTCCGTCTGAACCATAACCGTGAAAATGGTAATTCTATCTCACATATCGTGTCCACGATTTCGACCACTGTACCCCCCCCTTCCCACTCCAATATACATCCCGCCAAACCAGCCATCTGGACCATTCCCCTCCATCCATTCCCTCCCCGGCACGTGAATGCCTCCATGCAATGACCCAATGCCGTATCGACAATCGAAAAAGAGGAAAAAATGCAAAGCTCATAACAAGGACCTCTGTGATGTTTTTCTGTTTTTTTAGTATATCTGTTTATTCGAAGAAGCAGAAGAAAAAGTAAAAAAGTTATCTCTCTCTCTGGGGAACCTCCAATTGAGGACCCCTTATGTTTATTTATTCTCCGGGTACATATCCTCAACGAGCGCAACACCGAGTTCCTCTCGAAGATCCTTGAGCTCGTCAAGGTATTGTTGGTATTGTTGCTTGTTTTCAACTTTGGCTTTGATGCCTGTTCAATTGTTAACGCCGAACTCCAGCTAGAGTTCAATGGATGGGGGAGGCCTACCCTCGAAGATTCTCACGGCGGTAGGGAAATCATTGACCCTTCTAGCGGCCTTGAGCGCAGCGACGATGACGGAGGGGGATGGGACAAGGTCATAGGCGAAGGCGTTGTTTAGGTTGCGCTGGGGGTTCGTTGGTTATTCAATTGTGATGGCAGAGATATCGGGTACTGCCCTGTGTAAGAAGGGCGGATGGATGATGGTTTTGTTATACCTGAAGCTCGAAGACATCATTGACGTTCTCGAATTCCTTTTCGTACCTGGGAGAACAATACGTTAGTATGTCTTTGCGAATGGGACTTGTGCGGTCCATCTCCTCGCCCCCTCCATCGCTTCACAGCACCCCCACATCACCGAACAATCATCCCTCTCATCCACCGGTTCGTTGTCTGATGTCAGACCACAAATCCACCACCAGAAAAAAACTTAGCATCAAAACCGAATAGCAAAACGAGCAAACGACAATCCAATACACCATATTCATCCATCCAGATAACAGAATCAATGAGAGTAGCACACATGGTCGGAATAGAGGAGAGAAGGAAGAGTATAAACCAACCTAGCAGTAAATTCCTCAAAACTCTCCTCATGCCCCTCGCTGTAAAACCTCAGAGAAGTCTTGGCCCGAAGGCTCGGCACGACCGCAACCAGCCTGGGTAGAGGAGCTGACGTCCTTAGGAGGGGCTGTCTCGCAGCTAAGCGAAGGAATGATGTAAATGACATTTGCAAACAGTGAGGAAAAAAGAATTGAGTGGAGATATTTTATTTTTATCTTATTTCACCTGGTGTGCGATGATGTGTTGAGGGAGGAAGGAAGAGAGGAAGAGATTGGATTGGATTGGCCGGTAATTGGCGTAAGTGGGTAGTTTGATGGGTAGGCAGGCAGGCGGTGAAAGGGGGGGGAACAGGGCAAGAGGAAGGTGGGATTAAATTCGACAGCCGACAGACGAAAAGACAAAAAATATTCGTTTTCTGTCTCTCTTCGCTACGGGGGAAGGTGTTTGTTATGCAGTAGGGTTGATTGAGGGCGTTCTTTATTTTTTTTGATTTTCGATTTTCGATTTTCGCCAGGACAGACGGGTGAAACAAATAAAGGTGACAGGACATGCACGTTTGTGACGTAGTTTCGGGAACGCCGGTTTTTTCGCTTGGGGGAGCCGCCATATGGGCTGAGTCGATGTGGGTTTTCTCTCGCATTCAGAGTCAAACCCCAGCCAGAGCCGCGTGTGCCTCCCATCCAGAATCTCCCCTCAAAGTCTCTTTGGTACGAGGGTCCCTGGAGGGTGAGCGGTGAACACCCCCAGCCAACTGGAAGATCAGCTGTTGGCCCCAGCTGGGAGGCTCTGAGGGTCCTAAAACTACAGGCAGTTTAAAAACAACTTTTGATTTCTCTACTCAAAGTCCATTCTACGGGCGCTTGTGCACACTCACCCTTCAAACTTTCCCTCGTGCGGTTGTCGTTGGTTTTATGTTGGGGGGGTTCGTATTCCGATCCGTGTCCAGGAGGCTCGAGCTTTTCTTTTTCACAGTCCAGTTACCGGTCGGTTGTCCGATAAAGCGCGGTTACTGTTGGTCACGGTACGGTAGGGCGGCGAATTGTACGGGCTCGTTCTTGTGCGATACTTGTAGAATAGAACCGGGCAGGATTGGGGATAGGGCCTTTAATCAAAACCACTCTGTCCAGACCACTCCTCGGTTAAGGATAGTGATGCTTTTGCTTCTTGGTGTTGAGGTCGAGTTCGGATGATGAGATGGCGGGATTAGGAAGGGTGTCCATTCTTCACGAGCAATAACTTATTCCCCCGTTCCCTCCTTCGGAGGGCCGACAACCGTCTCACAACTCCGACCACTTGTACGATACAGCACTTTACTTGGTTGATCCAGCTTGAGAGAAGCGGCAGCCTCTGGAATCTGGAGGACCAACACCTCTGCTTGCCAAATCCAATACCTGTAGTCTATCTTTCCTAGGCCTTGACCAATGCCCAAACAGTAGCCACATTGCATCTTGCCAGTTGGAACTGCATTTCACGCTTGTTATCTCCCAATACTATGAAACACCGGCCTCTTCGGGCTATTTGATTTGTGAGCCAGAACTATCGCAAGAGTTTTCCTGTGCCTTGCTTAAAAGAATCAAGGTTACTCCCGACCTGGCTGTACAAGAAATTACATGCCATAAACGAAATATATAAGGTACTTGGAGAATCGATGGCACAAGAAAAAACTTTAAAATTCCAATCTCTCCATACATGGTTACCTCTAGCAGTCATTACTACAAGCTCTAATGTCCCTCTATAAGTGGCTTGGGACTACTGCCAGTAAGCCCAAACCCAAAGCTTTCATGCTAACTAAGCCGACGGACGGCGTCTCTAGCCTAGGGAGGGTAGCCTTAGCATGAAATACCTTGGTAGCAAGCAACTTGAAGGAATTCTTTAGTGAATTCATCGGAAAATTCTTTGGGGTTGGAATCAATTACTCAAAACCACGATTTTGGGTGTATAGCTGGCGATTTCTTGAAACTTCCTCGACCCAACTGTACCGCATATTGGACCCTCGCCCCACTCTCCGAGATGATACCGGTAATATTCTGAGAGGTTTACATTAAAAAATAATAATTTCCCGTCATTTCATTTTTTTCCCTATGAGATAATGCCGCGGGCTTATGATAATGTAGCTTAATAGTCTCCGCACGAGAAAGGCCCCGGATTGATACTCGATTCGGGACCACCGCTGAGATCGCATTCTCTATATAGAGTGATTTGGTTTGCTCCGGCGGGGATTTACTGAAAGTTATTTATTTTCTATTTCATGTCATGATATTTCTCACATCAATATTGCTAACACAGCTGCTCTGGGGAGTGATTATCATGATTTTTCTATTAGGTATTAAGATTTTCTAAGGATGCTAAGCTATTCCCCAAGTTTCTCCTCAAGGAGTACATCTCCTTTGTATCTGTCCAGTGCCTGGGCTTGGTTGCTTTCCCTTGAGTCTGGTTGCTGCTGCCTGGGGAAATGGGGGTTGATTATTTACATTCTTCACGTGTTCGCGTTACCCTCCCCAAATTTCTTTTGGATCGGAAGAGGCTGTTAAAATGATTGCCTGCTTCCAGCGAATGAGAGGCCGCACCGCGTCCTCTTTTTTCTGACCATAATTTACGAGTGAGCGGAAGTGTTCTGCATACGCAATAAAAGAATCTTGGATCATGAACTTGTTGAACCGTGATTGACTTACTGTACCGTATCCTACCGTACCCTTTCTGCCCTCCTCCCTCCGCTTGTCTTCGTTGACCATCCTTCCCTCCCACCCCTTTCCGTGCCGGCCTCTTTCCCTTTATTTTTGCTGACCCCCCCCTCGCGATAATTTTTCTCTCTCTCACACCTTCTTTTCTTCCATTTCTTCTACCCCCATCCTCCTCCTTTGCCCTCTCCGCCTTCTGCTATTCCCCCCCCCCTTCTTGAACACCACCTCCGTTCCAGCAGAAGCGTCATCGTCGTCCTTCGTACAACGCTCTCTTACACTCCTTTACACGCTCCTTTACACCTTCCTTTGCACTTCTCGCCACGCCCTCGAATAATATATCACGTTTAATTCACATCTCAATGGAAGCAGTCATGGATATTCTGAAGGTCGTCGACATTCAGAAGCCCAGCATTGATAGGCCGTTTGGTGTAAGTCTCTGGCCGATATTCAACGCGCTGTTTGGGAGGGTTATGGGATATCCCGCCGATGACTTCCGTTTTGTCCGCGAGGTCACCCCTATATCCACGTTCAAAGAGAGCGCGAGTTTGATTGTTGCCTACTATGCAATCATCTTTGGTGGAAAGGCTGTTATGTCAAATTTTGGAGCTATGAGGCTACGGACCCTTTTCCAACTCCACAACCTCTTCCTGACAACTGTATCGGGGATATTGTTGGCATTGTTTATTGAACAGTTGACCCCCACCTTGTATAATCATGGTTTGTTTTACGGAATTTGTAATGGTGATGGTGGCTGGACGCAGCCTATGGTTGTGTTATATTACGTATGTCCCCTGCTTGCGTGATCTCGAAGGCTGGGGCTTTGCGCTTGGGGTGCCATCCGATTGAGGCTGACCGCAGTGTGATGCTTTAGTTGAACTACCTCACGAAATATTTCGAACTTCTCGATACTGTTTTCCTTGTTGTCAAGAAGAAGCCCTTGAGTATGCAAAAGCCTTCCCCTGGTCGACTCGGGTTGAAGGTAGACTAATTAGTTGCTAGCCTTCTTGCACTGCTACCACCATGGTGCTACTGCTCTTCTATGCTACACTCAGCTTATTGGAAGCACCGCCGTTGTGAGTGCACCCATGTCTGCCGAGGTTGGCTGGATTGGCTACCCAGATGCTAACATGTGATTTAGTCCTGGGTTCCCATCGCTTTGAATTTATTTGTCCATGTTGTTATGTATTGGTACTACTTCCAGGCTGCTCGTGGTGTTCAGGTTTGGTGGAAGCAGTGGATCACCCGTCTTCAAATTATCCAATTTGTCATTGACCTCGGTATGTGCTTATTTACTGATTACAACGTGGCTCACGTGTAAATCTAACACCCCTGCCATAGGATTCGTTTACTTTGCCTCCTACACTTACTTCACCTCCACCTACTGGCCCCACATTCCCAACATGGGTAGGTGTGCTGGTGAGGAATTTGCTGCCTTCGCTGGTTGTGGTATCCTTTCATCATACCTCGTTCTCTTCATCAGCTTCTACTTTACTACCTATCGGAAGGGTGGTAAGCGTGCCGCTAAGAAGGCAGTTACCAGTGACATGGCTGTCGGTTCCAAGTTCACCCAGGGCACCTTGGGCAGTGTTGCTAATGGCAATGGATACACCAATGGAAATGCCACCAATGGTAGTGCCAAAGGGACCAACGGAAGCGTCAGGTCTCGAAAGGCATAAGCTGCTTCAGTAGCAGTAAATTTATTTAACAACGAGGGTAGGAGATGTTTGTATGAGGAGTTTGGTGCTGGTGAGATAGTGTAATGGTTGGGCTAGAATTTACTTGGGACATAGCACGTTATGGTGTGGGGATAGCAAAAGAAATAATGGATGGTGTTAATGTCTTCATCTGATTACGGCATAGGTTAGATTGGGGGGAGGGAATGGGTGATTGGTTGGTTGGACGTGCAAAAGAAGGGCTAACGGGGTTTATGTGCCTCATGCTTAGTGCAGGCGAGTATGGTCTGCTTTCTCAAACTTCTGCTCTCGGTCACGCTCTAGGGTTTTATATCAACTTCTTGTACATTTCCTTTTCCAAGTTCTCACTTCTGCTTCTGTGTGCCTTTTTACTGCTATTACTATACTTTTGGGAAGACAATTTTTTTACTTTTATTTTATTTCCTCTGGGCTGTTTTTTTTTTGTTTGGCAATGCTTTGATCTCAAGGGCCACTTAAAAGATAATTACATAAAGATAGATGTTCCTGATTGCTATACATAGCCTAGTCGTCAAAGTACTTACGAACGCAATTACAAAGCGATGCGGTACAAATGATCTACAAGAGAGGAGGTTCCATCATTGTTATCCGATGGTTTTGTGATACGGTTGATTCATTAACACCTTCCAGCATTTGCCCGCCCATCCATCCCATTTTCACCATCGACTACAGTAAACCTACACCGAATCCCTAACCCGTCTAGGAAACGAAGAATAAGGAACAAACAAGCAAGCCAACAAGGTAACCAAGCAAAACGGAAACACAACACAAAAAAGAGAAAAAAGTATACTATATAAACGCCATCTAACAAGATAGAAACAAGCGGGCAGACAACGGGGACGAAAAAGGGAAGAGAGAAGGAATCACTGGGAACCACCACTGTTGTTACTGTTGCTAGTGGCTGGAGTGGAACTCCTGCCAACCACCACCTTCGCCCGAGCAATTTGCAGAATCGCGCCACCGGAATTGGAGTACCCATCCAACATGGATAGGCGGTCAATGAACATTTGGGCATCTTGGATCATGCTATTTCCGTATTAGCACGGGTGGTAGAAAATATGCGGCGGTGGTGGGGTATGGGAGGACAAACCGCTCTTTGGCACCTTCACTCCGGACAACCACGTCCCGAAACCCATCTCCAAGCCTAACCCTGTAATCATCGAACACCGGCGTCATGATTCCGACCAATGTGTCCTTGGGCAGATGTTTCGAGAGGACTTTGTGCAGGACCGTGGTCTCCTTGCAGAGCGTTTCCATGTAATACTTCCCTCCCGCTTCCCCACTACTCCTTGCAGCCTCCCAATCTTGCGCTTTCAGGTTCAGCACGTGAATCTTCACGCGTTCGGACATGATACTGATTAGCTTCGTGTAGATTTCGGATTGGTATTGCTGGTAGGTGCGCTTCACTTTGTCGAAGGCTTGCAGCGCTGGGGATTGCGGCGTTCGCCGCCGCACCGTCTCACGCAGGTAGGGCAGCAGCGAGGTGATTATGCTCAGGCCCTGCGAGGCCATAGCTAGGTGCTTTGTCGTTATAGACTTTAGGCCGGCGGTTCTGGTGGCGCCGGCACCAAGGATTAGCTGGTAGGTTCGGGAGTTGTGGAGCTTTTTTTTTTTTTGATTCGTTAGTGTCTCTGTAGATTTTGGGGTAAAGAGGGGGGGTAGTACTTTTAGGAATGAGAGGAGGTTGTTGGAAATGTCTGTTGCCATGCCGGGAATTACTATTAGGAGTTTTAGGTAGCCTTCTAATTCTCTTAACACCATTATTCCGCTTTCTGGGAGGATAAATTTCTGATTGTCGACTACTGCGTGGGGTTTCCCGGACGCAGGAGCCCTGGCACCGTTGGTTTCGGTGCCGTTACCGTTGGAAACCACAGTAGCAGCAGCAGCAGCAGGTGTGGGCATAGGTGCAGGTGGAGATGCGGTATTGTCTTCCTCGTCTCGCAATTCCCAAATCCGGCCTGCACGCACCCAATCCTCCGGATCGCGGGTTGCTGCCTCCATTATTCTGTCGACGCCCTTCTGCCACTCATCTTCGAATTCGCGCGGCGCCCATTTATCCTTCTCGAGGCATCCCGCCAGCATGCTGATTCGCTCTTGCTGCCACAAGTCCAGGAATTCACGAATCTGAGTGCTGACAGCGTTCTGCAGTCCACTGCCAACACGGACGCTGACCGCCTCGCACTCTTGGGTGAACAATCGGTTGAGAGTGAAGTATCGCAGGAACCAGTCTGTACTGTAAATGGTAACCTGTTCACTGCGGACTTTGACGATCTTGACGATCTGAGATTGTGCTATTTCCACTGCGGAGCTGATCAGGTCTGAGATGTCCATGCTGATGGGTTCCGGGCCGCCGTTGGGGTTCTGCTCCCCGTTTGTGGCTCCGGGGAAGCCATTCTGCTCAAGCCGTGGCGAGAGCATTCCGCCAACGCCGGTTTCTCCCATGCGCATTGTCGCGTCTAGAAGCATCTTTTGCTGCGTGCCCAGTCGGCGGACGAGTTCTGATACGCTTGTATAGATTCTCACTAGTAGGTCTTCTGAATCGGCGGGACCAAGAGAGCGCAGTGAACGAGCGAGTAACATGGATCTATCCTGACTACTAGTTCGGACACCACCAGAACGGGAGTTGGTCATGCCGGACATTACACTTTCGTTGTCGTCATCACTAGGCATATTTCTTCGTATTAGGCTTTTAGCTTCCTTGATAACCGCGTCTCGATACGCCTGAACTGCCTCATTGACGTGCTTTGCGCGCTGCAGGCCGTTAAGATGTCGCATGAGTTGAGATCGCAAACTGTCTGAGAGTTGAGTGTATTCCGGAGGTAGACTTGACGAACGTGGGGGTGGCTGGAGATTGCCTTGTTGCCTCGCCGAAACAAATCTTTGATACTGCTCCCTTTGGAAACTTTGGGCAAAGCGTCTTAGAGTCTCAGCGGGTGGCACTCGTTCCACATGCTTTCGAAGGTCTGTGAGTAGACCTTCTACAAATCGGGCTTCGAACGCTTTGCCTATACGCCAGCGGAGGTGAACTAGATCCGCACTGACAGCTTCGAGGCCTCGTACAGGGCGGAGGTCTAGTAATCCCTCTTGACCTCTTCCACAGATCAATCTCTCGGTTTCTGCGACGCCTGCAAGAGCAGTATCAACCTCATTGTCAACCAGTGCCCTTTCAGCACTTTGGAAGGTTTGCAGAACCCGTTCCGTCTGTTTGACGGCTCCTTCTAGCCTTGCTATATTGTCTCTTCGACGTCGCAATCGAACAATCTCCAGTCCCTTTACGGCCTGTTCCTCATCCAATCTGACCAATTCTTTCCGTAGGCCTTGGATCTTTTGGACACTTGCTGTAGCTTCCGAATGTAATTCCCGGAGATCGCCTAAAGCTGTGAAGAAAGAGGAGCTTGCTGTTGAGATGGAAGATATCAAGTGAACTTCCACTGTGTCCATGTACCATGATAGCTTCTCTTGTAGAATCGCGTTCGTCGCCAGCGCCCTCCGTTGCGAGTTGATTGAGGACACCGAGGCTCCAGACGATAACACGGGCCCCTCAGCTGGGTTGGCGGGTGCAGGGCAAATAACGTCGGATCGCTCACTGACGACATCGAACGTACGGGGATTCTCAAGTTGAAAGTTTTCGTCAAAGTAGATGGTCGGAACCGTTGACAATGGGGTCACAGCCAAGCTTCCTCTCCTAGCCCTCCTTCTCTTAGGAGAGCTGTTGGCAGATGAAATATTTCCCCCACCTCCGGCACCCTGCGACAATCCGTTCTCCCCACCGGCTACTGCTAGATCGGCTACACTTGGTGAGGGCGATATAGGTTGGTGTTTCGGCTGATTCACGTTCGCCAGCCGAATGTGTTCCTCCAACCCCATGTCCTTTGCCCTCCGATACTTTTCATATTCTCCGGATATGCTCAGGTAGGGAGCGAATTCGCTTGGTTTGATTTTAGGAATGCTCGTCAGGGTTACCGGAGGGATTTCGCCAGGCTTCGGTCGCGACGCAGCGGATGCACGGGATTGCGGGGTCTCGAGGAGACAAGAAATTGCTAGTTGAAATGTATAAAAACCGCAGTGCGGGGTTTGGTTCCGGCTTCAGCTATCCAGCGGACCCATTTCATTCGGGAGGGGAAGAGGGGGCTGAGGGCGAGGTCTTGGTGGGAAAATGGCAGGAGAGTAGGAAATGGAGACATACAGGTAGTGCTAGCACTTCCACCACCCCCGGCTCCTCCAGCATAATCCTTGGGGGCTCTCCAGTCGACCAGGGAAGAGTTTAGAGAGATAATAGAGCTTGCGGTAGAGCCTCTCCGCCCCTTTGGGGGCCTGCTGGCTCGAGGAGGGTATGCGGCAGTAAGATCAGTTTGAGAGGCGGTTGGAGAGAGAATTGGCGAGAGAAGGACAGAGGAATCCACAGACTGACGACGGGAAGGGGTGGGCGAAGCCATTATGAAGGTAGATTAAAGGGGGAGAAGAAGAAGAGAAGAGAGCGTGGGGCAAAAGATAGAGAATGAAAGGAAAGATTAAGGGTGACTATTAGATCAGTTGCACAAGTATTTTGGTTGGGGGGATTCTTTCACAGCAGACGGGCAGAGCTGCTTCTTCTCCGGCCTGTCTGCAGCATGGAAGAAGGAGCGTGACATCCCTGCGACACGGATCAATGCCAAGGCTGGATGTAACAATGTTATGTCAGCAAAGAGAGTGACACAGTCACACAGGGCTTAGATCCTAAGCGTCAGCCCCTATTTGGTAGTTTAAGTGAGATTGGGTATGGAGACGCGTTGAACGCGAAATTCTTTTTTTTTTTGGTTTGTTTGGCTCACTCTGTCTGCGTTACTCCCCCTCTATTTGTTTTCTTCTCGACCGAACTCAATTGCCTCCCCCACTATTTCCTATCAATCCTATTTAATACTCCACTATGGATCGTTCTTCTGTCTTCACTATCGATACTGGTCTTCCAAAAGATGACAGTCAACCAGATGATCAGCCAGGTGAAGTCCAGCGTGCCTTCCGTTCTTTTATACTTGAGTTCCGCTTAGACAACAACTTCATCTATCGGTGGGTTTGCACCATCCGAACTTTGCACTTGGGAACTGCTTGCTGATATGTTAAGCTCAGAGATGCCCTACGGACGAATGTACTTATCAAGAAATACATGCTCGATGTCGACATGGCCCACTTGATCTCCTTCAACGAAGAGCTTGCTCATAGGCTTGCTAATGAGCCTGCTGAGATCATCCCAATTGTTTGTCTCTCATCGTTGCTGTTTACTCCCTTATGTTTTGCTGATTTTTCTCAAGTTTGAAATTGCCATAAAAGAGTGCGCCAAACGCATGTTCTTTCCTGGTGCCGATTCATCTCGCGAGTTCCCAGAATGCCAATTGATCCTCCATTCAGCTGCCAACATGATCTCTATCCGTGATCTCAATGCCTCGTACATCTCTAAGCTTGTCCGGATACCGGGTATAGTTATTGGGGCTTCAACATTATCATCGAAAGCTACCGTACTAAGCATAATGTGCCGCGATTGTAGTAATACTAAGAAGATACCTGTGGGTGGAGGGTTCCAGGGGATCTCTTTGCCCCGAGTGTGTGATAGGCCACAAGTGCAAGGGGAGGAAGCTCAAAAGTGCAGCTTGGATCCATACTTTGTTGTCCACGAGGGATCTACTTTCATAGACCAACAAGTATTAAAGCTCCAAGAGGCCCCCGATATGGTGCCTGTTGGTGAACTTCCTCGGCACATCCTTGTTAGCGCAGATAGATACCTTACCAATAAGGTAGTCCCTGGATCCCGTTGCACTGTTATGGGCGTGTTCTCAATCTACCAATCTAAAGGTGGAAAAGGCCCGGCAGCGGCAGTCGCCATTCGAAATCCGTATATTCGTGTTGTAGGCATTCAATCCGATGTTGATGCCAGCGCGGCTGGGAATGCATCGTTTACGGAAGAAGAGGAGCAAGAGTTTTTAGAGCTCTCTCGGAATCCTAATCTCTACGAGATGTTTGCCAACTCAATTGCCCCGTCGATTTATGGAAACGCCGACATTAAGAAAGCTATTGCATGTTTACTTCTTGGCGGCTCCAAGAAGATTCTTCCGGATGGAATGAAGCTCCGTGGTGATATTAACGTCCTATTACTAGGAGATCCCGGTACGGCCAAATCTCAATTGCTCAAGTTCGTTGAAAAGGTGTCTCCTATAGCAATTTACACCTCCGGAAAGGGGTCTTCAGCAGCCGGTTTAACAGCCTCTGTTCAGCGCGATAGCAATACTCGCGAATTCTACCTGGAAGGAGGAGCTATGGTCCTTGCGGACGGTGGCGTGGTCTGTATTGATGAGTTCGATAAAATGCGAGACGAAGATCGAGTAGCTATCCACGAGGCTATGGAACAGCAAACCATTTCTATTGCCAAGGCAGGAATCACTACAATCCTCAATGCTCGAACCTCGGTACTGGCTGCAGCTAATCCAATCTTTGGACGATATGATGATATGAAGAGCCCGGGCGAGAACATCGATTTCCAGACAACTATTCTTTCTAGATTCGACATGATATTCATTGTCAAAGACGATCACAACCCCGAGCGAGATGCTACCATGGCCAAGCACATTATGGGCCTACACATGAATCAGCTTCCTCAAGGTGAAGAGGAAACGGGAGATATCAGCATAGCTAAGATGAAGCGTTATATCACATACTGCAAGACTCGATGCGCACCCCGGCTTTCCCCAGAAGCGGCCGAGAAGCTGTCTTCTCATTTCGTATCTATTCGAAAGCGGGTCCACCAGGCAGAAGTGGACGCAAACGAGCGCTCCAGTATTCCTATCACTGTCAGGCAATTGGAGGCCATCATTCGTATCACTGAATCGCTTGCGAAGCTTGGGCTGTCGCCTGTTGCCACAGAAGACCACGTTGATGAGGCAATTCGACTATTCCTGGCGTCTACCATGGATGCAGTCGGACAGGGCGCTGCGACTAGCAGTGAGTTGATGGAGGAGATTAACAAGGTTGAAGCAGAGCTGAGGAGGCGTTTGCCAATTGGCTGGAGTACAAGCCTTGCCACTCTCAAGAGGGAGCTATGCGTTAATAAAGGCTACTCGGAGGCAGCGTTGAGCAGGGCATTGGTGATCATGAGTCGGAGGGAAACCATACAGTTTAGGAGCGGTGGCGGAAGTGTCTTTAGAAGTGGTGTCTAGTTTTACGTTTATGGTTTGTGTTTGGTTTGTTATGACGGGAGGAGTAATACCATGATTGCGTATGGGATTGGATTAGAAAAGGCCGGCTTTGGTGGCGAGTGACGCGGGATGATGCATACCCATATTTATTCGCTACGGTTGACATTAAATCCTACTCCATTATAATGCAGTATATATTGTATTGTTTCCCTCTGCCACGGTGATAACTACCCGATATCCCGGGAAACGAAGTAAAGCACCCTCTAATGCATTCGCCAATCGTGTAACATGCCAAACTCTCTCAAAAACAATTTAAACTTCCGCAGCAGAATTCGTCAAACTCAAGTACATCCCCCACAGAATCCCCCAGCTAGAAGCAAACGGTAATTGAAACCTTAGAGGAATAAGCCTGAAGTTAATCATCTGCACCGCCGGCCAGAGAATATAATTCGATCTCCTATCCGTAAAAGCCTCCATTAGCCTAACTAGCCATACACAACCACCCCATAAGTGCATTTATCACGGAGGAAAGAACCCACAAAGCCTCGAAATAAACCTCCTTAAACTTCCTCTTGACATCGCCCCACCCGCCTCCCCCACTGACCGTCATCCAGCCGAAGAACCCCGCAAGTCCAGCCGGCGCAAAAACAACCTGATCGAGCCCCACCCTCTTCACAAGCACTCCCATAGCCCCTTGCCCCCCCTTAGCGGAGATTGGATACCTCCGGGAGAGGAACTGGAACCACTTGAACTGGAACGGTGCGACGATGCAGCCCCAGCTCATGAAGCGGATGAGGCGGCTCCAGTCGAAGGGTGGAGGCAGTCGTGCGGATTTGGGAATGAGAGGTTTTCCGGAGACGGCCTTGTCGATGTCGAGGGTGTGGATCGTGGTAGTGGCAGTGGTGGTCGAAGTTGCGGGGAGGTATGGGGAAGAGAGGGAGGATTGGCGGAGGGAAGTTACGGTTTGGGCAGCTGTGTCTGCTATCCCGCATAGGAGGGTATTCGTCACCATCATTGTTAGGAGAGGGCGCGCGGCGAAGGTTGCGTCGTAGCGGCGGATGAGGGTTGGGAAGATTTGTGCCATTTGTTTGGGGGGGGGGGGGGGGAGTGTAGTGAATGTGGTTTTGGGGCGAGGGATAGTAGGTGCCGGGTTGGATATAAAGCCTGGAAGGGGACGGGGGGGGGGGGGGGGGGGGGGGGTTGTGGGTTGGGGGGGGGGGGGGTTTGGGGGTTTTGGGGGGGGGGTGGGGGTTTTTTTGGGGGGGGGGTGTTTTGGGGGGGGGGGGGGGGGGGGGGGGGGTTTATCAAAAGGTACTAAAACTTAAGATTG
>Ga0307509_10001569_pt1 | contig 38410 bp, 36 predicted proteins | sample 10_EM_MG_FD_202245 | JGI IMG/M metagenome (GOLD analysis project Ga0307509, IMG submission 202245) | Populus trichocarpa ectomycorrhiza microbial communities from riparian zone in the Pacific Northwest, United States - 10_EM | ecosystem: Host-associated > Plants > Roots > Unclassified | place...
AAGGTACAAAAGACTCATGCAGCGCTAGCTATGGAGATAAAAAACCTATAAGCAAACGTCATCCCGCCCGCTTCACCTCGTCATGGGAAAAATCAAACACCCCGAATCCATAGGAAAAGTCCCCCTCACCTAGCACCTAAGATAATATACCCCAGACACGTAAGGAAACAATACATAGAAACGTACAGGTAGAGAGACCCAAACCCTTCAGCAGGCTCCCCAAAACAAAAGAAATGACGGCTGTTCTAAGGCCCTTTCGGGGCCCGGGGGAGAGGATAGTTGATCGCCGGCACGGGAAAACTCATAGGTTGAGGGCCCACCAAAAACCATGATGTACCGTCGGGCAGGTCATTACATCGTTCCCAAGCGTTGGACAAAGCCATGGAGGCAGTGCTATACCACGACTAGGCGTAACCGAGGAAGGGCCGAACGATCGGAGGTGCAGAGAAGGGCGAGCGGAGCCACCGAGCAGAGGGGATGCCAGCCAGGAAGGTGAGCAGTAGGGTGCCAGCCCGTGAATAGCAGTAGGGTGCCAGCCAGAGGGGGGGGAGCAGTAGGGTGCCAGCCGGGGGAGGAACTTTTAGCAGTAAGGTGCCAGCTTAAGGGGCAGTAAGGTGCCAGCAGACGGAACCGCGAGGGGGGTAGAGGAAGGATCACGAGCGGGCTAGCCACAACCGACCAACGGGCCATAGCAAGGGCTTTTGGGGCGACAGCGAGACCGAGCGAGACCGTGATGTTACTAACCAAAGCTTTCCCCATCAGAGGTACAAGCCCAGCAGAACCGAAGCCTTATTTTCACCGAGAGTCCGACACCGTAACGCCGACCTTGAGCGAAGCGAGAAGCTTTCCGACCGTGCAAAATGCCAAGCGAAGTGCAAAGCAAGTGCGGGGTCAGGGGGAGAACCGAACATCATGAGCGGGAGTCAACGACGAACAGGAACGAGAACCCCAAGGAGGGGAGGCCGAGGCCACAGGGGAGGAAGGTAGATGGCTTAACGTCAACTCCTAGGCAGTAGCCATCGTAGGAGAAGACAGGTGGGTGGGGGAAAGTGACGATAATTTCCCGTGGTGTTGAGATTTCAATCGCCGGAGGTGGAGGAGAGATGGTTCGTGTTCTATCTCTTGGTCGGAACCAAGCGCCTTATATAGGCATCTTCTCACAACCCTAACCTTGGTGACGCGTCACCATTACATAACCTAGCCCCATGACTCATGATTGGTCATGGTGCGAAATCCATCAGCTGATTCTTACGAATCAACTCCGCACGTCCTCTTTCCTCGATCTCAACCCATAACCCCGATCATGCGCTCAAATGAGTCGCATGCGTAAAACCCATGACTCGTAATCTGAGTCATGTGCGAAATCATTACATCGTATGACGTCATGAAATCATTAACCAATCGTAATCAACCAATGACTTGCAAGTGCGCACTCATGTGAAAGCTATGAGTCGAATGACGTCATAGTGCAAAAACCAACATACCATTATCACTAATAATTATTAGTCATATGAAATCTGCCTTGCTTAGTCACGATTTGTGACAGAAAGAGAGAGAAGCTTATAACCTCGAGGCAACCATGTATGTTCAGCAGAGGTAGGACCTACATGAACAAGCGAAACAAACCAACGAGAATACCCGAGATTCGATGAAGGAATATTACGATAGCTCACTGACGGAACAACCAAGCATCGAGGTCAGCGACTTGGTTAAGTTGAATGTGAAGAACATACGTACCAAACGACTATCGAAGAAGTTGAGGCCAAAACTGTACGGCCCTTTCATTGTCTTAGAGAAGAAAGGAAACTGCGCCTACACGTTGGAAATATCCCCACAGTGGAAAATTCATCCTTCATTTCACATTTGTTGGTTGGAACCCTATCGATCCACGAACAGACAGAATTACCAACAACGATCACGAGACCCTGAAGACATCGAGGGACATTTGGAGTGTGTGGTAGAAACGCTCGTCAAGAGAGAGGTTATTTCGTACACACGTACGCTTCAAGGAGGGAATAAACTCATAAAAGAGCTTTGGTATTTTGTGAAGTTGAAAGGCTGAACAGAGGATGAGAATACTTGGGAACCACCTGAAGGTATGAAGAACAGGCAGGAAGAGGTGGAATGGTTTCATAGAGAAAACCATGAGATGCCGGGCCTGGGAGAGGTTGAGTGACATAGAACGGTTTTCCATCCGTGGACAACCAAATGCCTGTGGTTTTAGTCCCTACTATGTGGCGCTTAAGACAGAAGTAGATTGTATAATAGACATAGAGTATTCGGGACAGCCAATTCAATGAGGCCAGATCCTGTTAGACGCACGGACTCCCGGTCAGGATTTAAGAACCAGAGTTACCCTAACTTGGCGCGCACGAACTTTCGTGAAAAAAGATAACAGCCAACTCTGGCCCCGGCATTGGACCGGCCTGTCATCACTCGCCTGCGGAGTTGCGTCCCAACACCAGAGACCGCTCTCAGCGGAAGACATCCTATAACACCGTATGCGTTGCGGCCATCTCTCCGACCGCATCCTGTTCGCAGCATACATGTGGGGCAACCTCCGGGCACCATATCCATATGGAAGCAGGTGAATTGGACAACGTCGCATAAGGTTACATACACCTGAACACAGACAGTCAGAAGAGTGGGTCAATGGTAACGGGACGTGTGGCAAACAACTTAGGCCCCTTGTACCTACCAAGACGCCTAGGGTAGGCAGAAGATCACTATGCCCACTAACTGGATCAGGTAAATCTACAAAGGACATGTTGGTAAAGGATGGAGTCCAAGGGAAATAGCCCATAGGTGCGATCCCGAGAACCGGTCCTGTAATGCCGGAAGACAAGAATACAACATGCGGTCGCATACCAACTTCTCTACGGAGCCAACCAAAGAAGAATGGCCATCGTCTGTCTAGCGAATTGGACCTCCTCTGTGAAGCACGGGGGGAAGATAATTCGTGATCATTGCTATCAACGGATAAACCCATCAGCTGACACCTGATGAGGTCTCCACACTCTCTGGAATAATAATAGCGCAGACCGATAAGTTGACCATGGGAGCAAGCAGGTGTGGTAGAGAGTTTTCAGGGTCTACGGGTGCTCACACTCAGAAAGTGTTCACAGAATTATTAGCAAAAATACATAGTCAGTCTAGAGATTGGATGTATACCGCGATTGCTTAGACGTGCAATATAAATATCGAAGCATCTTCCCTGCTATTTGAAACAACAACCACTGAGAAAAGATCTTATGAATATAATAAGTTTTTCTACTTGATCGTTACCAATACTTTGGCTATTTATACCAAAGTCCCTCAGTGTATCTAGCCTACATTACTCGCGTCTTCTTAATGAGTTCCCCGATACAAGACAATTCAGGTCTTAGCTGTCAGTATACCTCTCGCCAAAGCTACTACCTAACAGTTCTTTCCTCATATAGTCCCAGATGAGATGACAAAAGGCTTATTTTTCAAGCAATGTGGGTTCCAATTTGCTGCCCTAAAGATAGTCAAACTATTGTTGTATAAGTACTTTGGTGATGTGAAATGGTAGAGAATGACCGATAAAAGATTCCTGAATCATAATAATAAGGTCCCAATATGTCTTACCACCTCCTGAATGAATCATTTTTGAAGTCTTTGTGTTCCAGATTATTTATTCAAGCTTTGGATTCTCCGATCGACTCGTTCAAAGTTAGTAATCAATCCATAGAGTCCTCAATGCCCTGTTCTCAAGTGAATCGTACAAACAGGCTAGAAGGATGTTTATCTTTAAGTGTGTCAACTTGGCAAGGGTTTTCTTTGAAGGGGAGAAATATCCTGATTGATGACACAAAAAAAACACATTCGGTGAATGCTGCGCAAAAGCTGATGTATTTAGAATCAGGAGTCTGGTTCTGCACTAGAGGAACAAGAAGCCTTAGGATAACTAGATTTGAAGGTCTCAGTCAATGAGGAAAGCGCCATGCAGCCCAATAATTCAGATTCTGAATGAGATAAAGCAGTGGAGGTATTAGAAGAGAGGTATGATAAAGACAAATGACACCCTATTTGAGACAAATGTATAATTTAAACAAAATATGCATAAAATAATTGGAGGGTATTAATTTATTCTACATAAAATATAGGATGTGGGCATTCCAAAAGTATCTGCATGCCTTGACACCAGAATTCGCGAATCCATGCCCAAATCTCAACCGCTTGGCGCCAAGGCAGCCAGATACTTTTGGAATGCGCAAGTACTTTGCATTCAACTTTCACCCAGTTTATGATAAAACTATGCTGCAAATGGTCATATTGAGCCAAGCAAAGCTCCTTAGAATCTGGAAAAACCCAGGAGTGAGGTGGAAGAGCCAAGAAAGATCACAGGACAACCGTGTGAATGTGAGGAGGTGATTTCACAGGTGAATAAGGTTATTAAATATCTATAATTTAACTAAGCTTTAAAGAAGAGGAGAGAAGTAAGGGAATGTGAAGAATTCCAGGCATCATTCATAAGTAGATTGTCCACAGCGCTAATAAGACCATTATTGTTTTCATGAAAACAGATATAAGAAGAAAGATGTTGGGTAGAAATAAGTCAGGTAGTAAGGTGATGTAGAGAGAGAAAGAGGAGAAATACATGAGGCTAAATAGAATCGGGAAAATGTCCAGGAGAGCACTTTTGGACCGGTGGGAGGCATGAAGGGTATGTGCATTTAAGTGAATAGACGGTGATGTTAGGCGGAGAAATACTACTATGAATGGTGAGATGACTGGCCTGTTTGGGCTGTTCTAAAGCATGAATAAGTCGTGGGGAAAAAGTCCATAACAGAACAATTTCAGGAAGGGATGGTAAGGTCAGATCACCTCCTGTAACATAGTCGAAGCTCAAAAGCACAGTGGAAAGGCACAAATATCACGAAAAGGGTCCCAAAGAATACACATAGTCAAGAAATTATAGACCCATAAAAGTGACCTGTAATCCAGTATTTCATTGTGGGTTATATGAGTATGAATCACCCATACATTCATGGGAGTTTTATAATTTGGTCCCCTATCTCTCACCTGCCTCCAGAGCTATATAGGGAAAAGGTGGACTTTACCGATAAAGATGTGCACATCTAATGCTAGGATTGTGATAGCGTAACGTCAGAAGGTGTCACGTTACAGTGGCCCAGCGTAGGTAGGCATCAGGACATGTGACTTGGGCCTCTGTAGTCATGAGATGATGATAGGCAGGTATCTGCAAGCATTAGAACATAATAGGATAGTGTCTGAAGGTATTAAGACGTGATAGCATAATTTCTGAAGGTGTTAGGACGTGATAGGATAATGTCTGAAGGCGTTAAGACATGTGAGGATAATTTCTGAAGGCTTTAAGACATGATAGGATAATCTCTGAAGCCTTTAGGCCATGATAGGATAATGTCTGAAGGAATTAGGACATGATAGAACAATGTCTGAAGGTGTAAGGACATGATAGGATACTGTCTCAAGGCACCAGGACGCATAAGCGGCAGGATTCGTTCTAGGATATTGTCAGGACACAACAGGACATTGGTCTAACCTTCCTGACCCAATGTCCAATCGACATCACATCCTGAATCAGCCTTTATGTTCTGTGCATCCTGTTCGTCCTGTGTTTCTAACACAGGGGAAGAGGAATAAATTTTTTACTGCCGTAATTCTCACAAGTTGCATTAATTATCTACCAAAATAAATTCCGCCACTCCTCCTCCTCCTCCTCCTCCTCCTTCTCTAGCATGTTTTAACCAACCCGCCCCTGCTCTATTAAGCGGCCCAGCTTCCACTATTATCTCAAGCCACTGCACCTCTCAGCTCAAGCATTTCCAGTCATCTGGCCCTTGGCTTGTGTAGAAGATGCACAGCCAGCATTCTACCCAGCCAACGCTTAGTCTGCTAATACCCCTTCCATGGTACTATGATAAATACCACCTCTCGTATACACTTCCATGTAGGTTCGGGGATGTAGTTGGTTCTAGCTTGAACCAGATACATGCCTCTAAAATATTTGCAAGGCCTTTTCTCTTTCATGATCAGTATTCTTCGCTGCATATTACAAATCAACAACAGTCCTACGGTTTTATAGCTAAGGGTGCGTCTGGCGGTCGTTGCTTTGAAATAGTGCAATAATCTCAAAACACAAGTCGCAACCGGATACTAGTGTTTTCTCAAGTTAGCATAATCTGGCCAAATGAAAGTCACTGGGGCATGTCTTGTTGACACACGGATAACAGCCAAGATATATATTCACTCCCGCTTAATGGTGATTCTCAACAAGCCTCTTTCACAGAATGCAAGCCAGCATAGGTGCCTCTCATAAGTCCAATTGCATACAGTATGGAAGGGGTAAACGCATTGAGGTTTGTAGAAGTGATCAGGTCAGGCATTGTAGGTATTCATATTATTTATATCCTACATTTACACCAAATATGTGATGAAATATGGTTACAAACTACTCATCAGTGTGGTTGGGTTAGGGTTCCTCAATTATGTAGTTTTGCGAAAAATAGATTTTTTCTATTTTTTGGAAACCTTCATTTTGGGCCCATTATTCCAACTTGATTGTTGCCACTTGGTGTTGACCAGACACGACACTTTATCACAAAATGATGTTTTCACTCAAAACTCTATAATGAGGGCCATTATTGAGGTTTCGGGTTGCAACCAGACGCACCCTAAACTCACCTCAAGACCAGAGAACTTGGATTGTACTGATTGCTATGTTGCTTGATGCCACACTTCCTCCAACCTTCCTGACCTTCAGTGCGATGTACTCATTCTGCCGTCACCCGGCTGCTAAGTTGTCTAAACTAGTTGCGCAAACTAATTATTACACCTAGGTTTATTTTCTGCTAACCGCCACCTCTGTCCTCATGCGCAAACCCTCTATTCACGGTTGTTTGGTGGAACTGGAATCAATGCACTTGGCATTGTAAGAACAACTGCTTGGAGATGGGGTGCCTGTGTAAAGTGTGTTTTCGTGATCTTTTTATTAGTTATTCCTGTAAACTATAGGAAGCTGTCTTAATTACACAAATCACCCCTCTTTTCTTTCCGCCCCCGCTTCTCTGCTCTCCTCCCAGCCTCAACTCATTATCCTGGTTTTGCTGTCGCGCTGTCGCTCTCGGGCGCTGCATGGTATCATACATTGAATGGAGCGTGCGCACGCTCTGCTTCCCCGCCTGAGGAGACTCCAATCTAACCTACCCGGACCTGACACTCTAGGATCAGAACAGGATAAGGAGGCAGCTGCTCTGGAGCTTGTCTCCCCGTATTTCTGTGAATAATTAATTTTCCCCTTAACATGAGGGTTTTTCCTTTTACCGGAGGGTTCACTCGCAGATCTTAGGCGGTGTTTGGCACACCGTGTGTTCAAATAACCATTATTTCAAAACGCGTTTTGCAGATTAGATTGAGATCAGATTTTCAACAGCCCAATGAAGAGAAATGAAAAGGCATTACACCATCTGAAAATGTCCTTACATAATCCCTTTGTATGCGTTGTGATTGGTCTGATCTAAATCTAATCTGCAAAACGCGTTTTGAAATAACAGTTATTTGAACACACGGTGTGCCAAACACCCCCTTAGTTCCTATTGGCTTCCTTGGTGCAATCATGTTTTAATAAATTGATAATGGTTTCATTGTTTCATTGTTTTATTTGGGAGTTGAAGGCTCTTTTATTATAAGGATATTCAGACCATAATACTATATCAGTATGCCCGTGAGATTTTCCTGCACTGGTTACAAATAAATCGTGGACTTGACAAAAAAAAATTCGCCCACGACACACTCCCGTCATCATCCCAATCCAGGCCCGCTTTTTTTCACCTATCCCAGCTCTTGGCGATCATTCCATCTAGTGTAAAATTAGAACTTGGTCCACCATGATAAGATAAACACGACTTACCTGGGGGACTTGTTTCAACCCTAGACTTTCCGACCTCATGCCAGTTAGTGCTTAGAGCTGTGCCGTTACTCTCTACATAGCTCTTCATCATCGCACGTCTGGTGTCCTCGTCGGCATCCTTGTAGAGCTTTTTGAAGAAATGGTTGACTGGATCACCACCCTCATAGTCACTCTCGTATTCTGTACCCTCGGGAGCTTCTTCGTCTTTGTCAACACTAATTCCCTTCCCTTTCTTCTCCTCTTTGGGGCGTGATGTGAGATCCTTAGCAACCTTGTCCCAATCTTTGGGGCCTTTCTTCGAAGATGTTGGATACACGGGCAAGCCTCCCTTCGGTTCGGTAGCTATCGCTGTGCGGGCTTCACCTGTCCCTGGAGCAGGTACGGACTCTGGTGCCTCGAGACCACCCCATTTACGGCCTTGATTGGCTTTCGCGAGCTTGACCTCAATCTTTGTTGAAAGGATCGAAAAACTAGAAGTCACAGGATCTATTTCGTCAAAGAGAGGGCTGACCTCGAATGTCCATTCGCTTCCTGTGGCCAAAGGGAAAGCCACCGAGACCTTTCCCAGTCAGAAAACTGTCCAGTCAATAGACCGAGGCCACCACCTACCGAATCACTACTAATCTCCACTGTGGCCTTATCCCTAGGTACGCCCTTGACATAGATGGTGAGTACCACCTGAGAAGCTGTTTGATACCATTCGTGGCGAATCCGGTTTGTGGGAGTGCTAACTCCAGGTGTGGGCAGCAGCGGGGCAGTGGTGGGCGCAGCCTTACCGTCTTTGGATAGGCTCACAGATACAGGCCCATCTTGTTTTTCCGGCACCGGTACCTCAGCATCAGGGACCTCGGAGACAGTGACCTCCCGCATGGGATCATCATGGTCGAGTTTGGAAAGCTGTATCTCAATTTTGTTTTTCCAGATGCCGATGAGATTCCTTTCTTTTTCCCCAGCAACCTTTCTCTCTGCTTCTGAAATGCAGAAAGCCGCATCGCCGTACCTCCTTTCCATAAATAACGAAACCCCTCTGCGAAGCTGAGCACTGCTAATGAGCTCTCTCTTACCACGCTGGTAGCCTAGGACCACAGCTATTTCCGCATCCTTAAGAGCGTTGGTGTAATCGGTGGAACGTTGATAGGCAGTTGAACGTTTGATGTAATAATCGGGGGATCCCGGTGTCTGTTGCAGAGCTTGAGTATATAGATCAATTGCCCGGGGGTAATCCTGGGAATTCAAAGCCTTTAGGCCATGCTCGGCGAGCACTGCAGAGGAAGGCATGTCTGCGATGAGGTTTCCACTATCTTGGTTGTGTTAGAAAACACAATTTACCAGGGGGGGGGAGGTGAGAATCGAAGGATGACGCGGTTAGAGCAGCTCTGGATGAGTGGTGGGGGTTTCATGTCGAACGTTGGGACAATGCACTGGCGCCACTGCTTGCCAACCCTACACCCTTGGAACCTAGCCCCTCAATGAAACAATGGCACCGATACGAAAGGTTAAAAAATAGTGCCTCTCCTCGGCCCGTGTCCAGCAGAAGGGCCGAGAAATAAGCTACAAGTTACAGGCATAGGAACCCGAACACTTGAGTCCGAATTTTGTATGGGCCGTCAGGCAGACAATTTGCCATACAATATTTTTATCACCGGTCGGGTTCTATACTGGTATGATACCTGTAACTTTGTACTCGAGCGAGTAAGCTGGGTGTGCCAATTGATTTATTTTTTGATATCTAGATCATCTGATATGCTCACTACCACAAGCCTTCCACCCCAGAATGACAGGAAGAGAAATTTGCGAGGGACGGAAAATAAATTCATGGTAAATTTACCGGTACTCGTCGTGTGACATTTACAAGTAAGAGTGAAAATGAAAACCGCCACGAATGGAAGCCACACCTCCCTGGATCACCCGTCCTCACAACTCCCCCCCGGAACTTACCATTCAATTCTCTTGCCTCGGCCACAAAGTGTCAGTATCACCCCTAGCTTGAACCCCATCCCAACCTCCGCCTCTACCACGGAAAAACACCTTCCCAACAACCCCGCAGCCACCACGAGTCAACCCCCAAAAGCAACAATGTCCTTCGCAGCGGCAAACAAGCGCCTCTTAAAAGAATACAAAGCCCTACTCAAGGAATCCCCGGAAGGCATTGCCGCTGGTCCCATCGACGAATCCAACCTCTTCGAATGGGAATGCCTAATTCAAGGCCCGGAGGAGACTCCATTCGAAGGCGGGGTTTTTCCTGCTACACTCAGCTTTCCAAAGGCATGTTTTTTTTTTCATTCATTATTTATTCGGCACATTATGTAATTATTAGATTAAGCTCTACCTAATTGCAAACAAAACAAGGAAATGGGGAAGAAGAAAAGAAAGAAAAACTCTATCATGGCTAACCTATATATAAGCAGGATTACCCCCTTAATCCCCCGAAAATGAAATTCACCTGCGAAATGTTCCACCCAAATGTATACAAGGACGGCACCGTTTGCATCTCCATCCTGCACTCCCCCGGTGACGACCCGAACCAGTATGAGGACGCCAGTGAGCGTTGGTCGCCCATACAGAGTGTGGAGAAGATACTCATCAGCGTCATGAGCATGCTCGCCGAGCCGAACGACGAGAGCGGTGCGAATATCGACGCTTCGAAAATTTGGAGGGATGATCGGAAGGAGTATGAGAAGAGGGTTAGGGCTTGTGCGAGGAGGGCTTTGGGACTTTAAAAAGTAGTTTTTTTTTTCCTCCTTCGCTCCTTCATTCTCTTATTTTGTTTTGTGGAGGTGTTGTGTAGAATGGGTGGGCTTTAAGAGGAAGGGTAGAGAAGCAACGAACGGGACGGCTGGGGGAAACGGGATAAGAAAATTAGGGATTTTTTTCTACCTGAGGTGCTGTTACCTGTACGATCAATGGGACGATGCAATCAATAACAATTCTCTCGCGCAACCGTCTTCTACGTGCGAGGTGTGGGAGCAGGGATAGCTTACAGTACGGTACGACTGACCAAGTCGAACAGATTATCCTCAGATGTCGCCCTCATCCTCCATATTCACCACCTCAACATCCCCGTCAACTTTTTCCCTTATCGCACTGACAAAATTCTTCGAAGTAACCAACGGGGCATACATGTCGTCGAGCATTGTCCTAGGCCCCAACTCCGAATCCCTCATGGACACTTTCCGGCACTTAATCAAGCAAATCTCTAGGCCAGCCATGTACCAGACGAGACCCTGATTTCCACCCCAACTCGCGTAGGCCGCCGAGGCCCTCAGTGTAGCCCAGGGCGTGAAGCTCGCGCCGCCCTCTCTAATCCATCTTGCAACAACCGGATCCCGGGCCTGCTCAGCAGGTGGTGCAATGTCCCGATAGCGCCGGTGAAATTTGGGCACCCCAGCCCTGAATTCATCCGGCCCATCGCGCTTATTGCGGATCCAGTCAGTCCAGTCCTGTTTCAGGAGCGTCAGCTCCTTGGTCAAGTGCCGCAATGTGATCCACAGCGCGCTCGTCTCGTCCTTTTGTGCGAGCTCGTGCTCCTGCACAAACAGCTCCACGATGTCGCCGTCGCGCTGGCCCTCGGATCTTCCGATATCATCGTGGAATGCCTGCTGTTTCTCGTTAATTTTTGTGTCGGCGATTTTGAGCAACCGGTCGATTATGTGGCTACCCCCACCGCGGACTCTCGAGCCTTTTTCCTTGTAGGCAGGCGTCGGCGCCCCGAAAAACTTTCTCTTTATCTCGTCAAACTTTTCGGGTCTGAGGCTCATGCCCTGCTTCGGTGCATCGACAAGTAGTGAGCATAGCTTAGCTAGCTTGAGCGCTTCAGGGTCTGCGATGTCGCCCTTCTCGTAGCACCGCTTTTCCCAGATCGAAGTGCACAGCCCAAGGAAGCTGTCCCCAAATGAGCTCCGTAGACCTATCCGCACGAACCGCTCAAAGAAGCCAGGTTGGTTAGGGCCTAGCCCAGAGACCCTCTCTCCCGATTTATTAAACCACGGGGCCACTATCGCATCAACCTCATCATATGTGGTCGGACTGTTAGTGAACGGTTTTACCAGGCGTTCTTCCCAGCACACCCAGGGCTGTTTTGACCGGCATGTTAATTAACGATATACCGTTACGAAAGAACGCAAGAGGATACAAACCTTATCGCCATCGTAATCACCTCCCGACAGAAGCGACGCCAGGCTTTGGTCTCCTTGGATAGAGAACACGATCACATCCTGCAGCTCTCGAAGGGCCAGAGAATGGTATGGCTGGATATCCACCGCTTTCACCTAGTTCCGTTAACACGCATAAAAACCGAGCGAGAATACCATGATCCAAACCTTCTGAATGTCCGACGGAATGTGGGCGGGGTTACGCGCGACCAATATGTCACCCGTAATAACTTGACTCCGCCTCAGAGTCTTGGGATCCAGGAAGCCATTTGAAAATCTCAGGGAGACTTCGCCCTCCCTCAGGGTTCCGGTGGGGTCTGCCACACACAGAAGGACCGTGGAATGCGGGACCCGGATATGCAGCTTATCCTTCAAGTCCTCGCAATATCTATCCATCATCACCCTCACATGGTCCATAAGCACCTTGCAAGAGCGAACGAGGAAGCCACTCTACGACATGTTAGCGCCAAATTGAATAACCCCAGCGTTGCATATCTCGCAGTGCATACCTCGAGCAGTAAAATCGCCATCTCGTGTTTTGTGGAAGGAATGCTTCCAGTGGTCTGGATACCTTTATATGATATCCTCTCCTTCCCTACACTCCCACGGTCGTAGATCCATTTTCGGAGCTCAACAGGTTTATCGACCACTTGGAATAGCTCACCCAGGTCTTCTTCCAAATGTTCCTCTGTCAACTCTTTCAACGCCTGGAAGGGCACACCACGGTTCTCCAGGATAGGAATCAGTTGGAGATTGATAGTGGCGGCCCTAGGCTCGTGGGAAATGTGCAGTATGTCCAGTGTCATCCTAGCCCAGTCCTGATCATCCGCATAACCGTTATACTTGAGTTGAGATTCGGTCACTTTAATAGAGACCTCATCCGAACTCCAGTCAATGCTAGGATCGACCATCCAAACTCCCTTCGCTCCACCAAGACGCGCTTGGACTGCCGTGGGAGTCTCATGCAGGTCAAGAATTCTACGGATCTCCTGCATAACCTTCGGTGACACGACGGAACACCCGTCGTTCATGATCTCGCCCTTTGCGGACTTAATATCCGGCACCTTCTCGACCTGTGAGGGCTCAAATTGAAAGGAGGGCACCGCCGTCGAGAATCCTTTTATACGTTAGCATCATCAAGCGCCAGCGGGAACCGCAACACTTACCCAAGCTTATCCTTGACCAAAACTTCGGGATCGTGACGTGTTCGTTTCCCTCAACAGGGATATGCCACCTGAGCAAGTCCTCCACACTCATCTCCCGTCTAATCTTTTTGTCCAACCCGCGGAACCCCAGCCTTATCATCTCATCCTTATCATCCCCGATACCCACACCTGAAGTCGCGAACAGAACAACCTGGACAAAGGTTTCGGTGATGATGGTCTTCTCGTCCTCTAGGGATCTCTTTTTTGACTTTCCCTCCTTTGCGTAGAAACACCTCCACTTCCGGTTAACCAGCCCGATCTCCTCATTGACCAGCCAATCTTCAACCCTCTGCGCCACCATGCTTCCGGGGGTTGATCCGTTCTGTCCGCGGCCGCTCATATCCGGCAAGCGTAGGGTCAAGAACCTATCTGACCCGAATCGATTGAAGAACCGGTTGCCTGTGGATTTTCCCAGAGAGCTTAATTGGATGTCAAAAGCGATATCCTCTAGCTTTTGCGCCTTGGGATCCTTTAACAAGACCTTGCCTGCCATATATAGGTTATCAGTCCAGCCCACCCGACCCTTGTAGTCCTTCCAAGTCGACTCTGCGCTCTTTTCTAACATGGCAGTCCCGGGATGATATCGTCTCATGACCCCCAACACCTCAGAATAAGTCTCAGCAGCGAACAAATCATCGCAGTATCGGTGGAGGCTGTCGCAAACATCCTTATTTGTGGGGTACACGCCATTGCTCAACGCCACGCGTGTCGCCTCATACTGGACATGGTAGGGCAGGGTGCGCAGAGGATGTTTGATATCCCTCAATGGCTCAGTTGCCCGCCCTTTATCCAGCGCTTCCGGTTCGGGTGGAAGGAGACCTCCACGAAAACATTAGTAAGCAATATGGAAATTATCGAGTGGCAACAGATGACGTATGTAGATGGCCAACTATAAAGTGAAAACTTACTCAACATCCCCGCCTCAAAATCGGCATCTACCCCGAATTCGGGATCCTCTTCATCACTTATCTCCCCTCTACCTCCCTCGTCAACCTTACCCTCCCCACGGCCTTCCTCACTCAAACCCGGACTAGATCGTTGCAGGGCGTCAGGAACCATTTGGGTGGATGCTCCCGCCCAGCTACCGCTCCTGTCACTCATTCCATCGGGAGATTGCTCGGCTTCCTGCTGTGCCGCAAAATCCCAATGAATCTCTCCAGTCTCCACCGCAGCCTGTAGCAAATCCGGCCCCAACGGCTTCCCGTCAAAGAACCCTACCAACTCAGATCTTTCCCGTTCCTCTCGCTCGCTCGTTTCCGAGGCCACGACAGACTGCGGAACGGGAGAAAGGGGCCCGCGCCGAAAGCTTTCCGCCTCTCGGAGGGCCGCGGATTTCTGCCTCCTGCCCGGTGGTGGCACCCGAGGCCTTCGCATACTCTTTTCCAGCGGATACGGACGTCCAACTTCCTCGGGCTCGTCAACATCCGTCGCGTTATCGGTTTCCTGGCCCTGGGAGTCATACCGATCAGTATCACTATAGTACGGGACTGGCTTGCCGTCGCGGAAGCTGTCGTACTCGGTGATATCCGTCCCGAAAGTTCCGTTTTTCGGGGAAGAGAAACCCCCTGCGGTGATTGACCTCGTAAACACGCTTGATGCAAACGAGCTCTGCGCCGAGCTGCTCCCCGCACAACCGAATGAGTGTTGAAAGGGCACTCCATGACTCCCCGAAGCACGTGAACTACTCCTATGCACCGGTTTGACAGGCACGCGTATCTCCTTCCCTCGCCTCTGGCCCAGTAATATTGGGCGCTTTTCATGGCCCTTCGAACTAGACACCTGAAAATTAGAGATGCCATACTCACCCTCGAGCCCCGTGAACGCGGCTTTGCCCTTCCCCTTGGGCTCGGCTACCGACGAACTCGCCGAGTAAAAGGTGCCATCCGAGTCTGGCTCGGTGCCATCATCCTCGGGAACTGCAGGCCGGGTCGGCCGTTGGATGGTAGGCGGCGGCGGCTCTTCCGGTTGCCTGCCCCTCCGCCTCCTTGATTGTTCTCGCACCTCCTGGTACGGATCTCCCAAATTTTCCCTTGACAGCGGGGGGAACAACGGGGCCCGCGTCCTGCTGGATCTCCTGTCCCGCTCCTCCTCCTGTGTCTGCAGTCGCAGGTGATCCTCTCGCCCAGGTCTCTCCCACCCCCGTTGCCGAACTCCTCGCCCACTCTCCGCTTCCACCCCATACCTGTGCCGAGCCTGCTCAGCTCGATGCCTCTTTTCCGGCTTTTCCAGCCCATGCCGGTTCTCCCGATTCCTTGGCCGCTCGGGAGAGTGCTGTTCCTCCCCCGGGAGCACCTCCATCAGCGACAGGTCCTTTCGCCGTCGCTGCCGTTGGCCAGGTCCTTGGTGTGGCGTGCTCTGCACTGCCTTCGGGTCCTTTCGTCCCCCGGATGGGGCCAGCGACTCTATCGAGATTACATCCCCACATCTGTTCTTCCCTCGCCCCTTAAATACTATGTCCTCCCTGCTCCGGTTAGACCCGAGATTCAATGTCGGGAAATCCTGGGTGGCCTTCTGCGCTTCATACCTGTCATCGGACCGCCAAGTGTTAGGTTCCTCCTTGGGGTGATCGCCGGAGCCAATGCCAAACAGGCCGACGACCGATTCGTCCCTGTCCTGGAACTCGGCCAGCTTCTCGTCCAATATGATCTCGTAAGCCCTCTCCAGCTCGACTCTCACATCGGGACTGGGCTTCCGGTCCCTGGGCATCCCTCGCTTCATAACCTCCTCGTTAAGCAAGATAACGGAGTCGTTGACCTCCTTCGATGAAAACCCAAGTAGGGAGTCCAGCTTTCGGATCCATGGGCTGATGACTGGGCCACTTGAACGGGTACCGCTGCCCTTCGGCCGAGGTTGTTTCGAATGGGTATGGAACCCGTAAACCTTGTTCAATTGGACAAGCATTCTATTGAGGTCCGTGTCGTGAGGGTCTGCTTGTGAATCCATTCGGGCGGCCGCCGATAGCCCCCTCGGTGTAGCTGCGAGCGCGAGCTGGGCACTTGGGGGCGTCATCGATGAGGTGGTAATAAATTCTATTATAAAGATTAAGAGGAATGTCTTTCTCGGTCAGTGAATAAAGTGCGGATGGGGTGGTAGTGATAAAACATAATGGGGGGGATATAAAGGTATTTTATATAGCCCAAACAAACTGTCGGCCTGGAAAGCAGGAAGCACTCACACCGGTACAGAAGAAATAGGGGTGGGGTGGGGGGGTGGAGTAAAAGAAAAACGTAGCCATACAGAGGAAACTAGAAATAGGAAGCAGGAGGAAACAAGCATTCGGAGACGCTCACTCACATCAACGCTATTAGCAGCAACTTGCAGGAGGAAGAGGACAAGGCTTTCAGTCTGCTAATTCAGGCTACTATTGTATTACCAGGAGTCGGTTAGGGGGGGGGATTAAAAATTAAAACTCTTTAAACAAAGCCGAAGAACCAGATGACAAGTGGTAGCTCACAGCCAGAAAACAGATATGGCAATGATCACTATGATAGTAGAGGGGGAGGAGGAGCCCCGAATGAATTAGGCAGGGGTGGGGTTGAGGGTTGTATGGTGAGTTATCATACAATACAACAGGAGGGTAAGAATAGAAGAGAGGATTGAGGAGTGCGGGCAGACGCGTCTCCTTTTCTACCCCGCCGATGAAAGATTTTGAGGGGAACGCGTTTTCTTTTCTCCTCCCCGAAGACTCTCCACTATCCCTCTTCTCTCTCACTTGTTCCGGGGCGGGGGAGGGGGGGGGTATGTCATGCGTCCCCATCCCATCCGGGAAGGAAGAAGGACGGTTCAATTCGCTTCAACCCGCAATCCATGCTTCCTTTCCCCCCCCTTCCCTTCTGTGCACTTTTGTGCTTCTAAGCAAGGATCGGTATCATTTATGCCTTTCCCTCCCCCACCAAACACACTTTACAGTAGATTAGACTGCGGCAATGTACCAACCAGTGCAGTAGGGTACGGTACTCGAGTACTCGACTCGTACAGTACAAGTACTCGTATGATACAGTACCGGTACTAGTAGATGACATCCGGGGATTGCAGTCACACAGACACAGATTCACTAACGGATATCCCAAAGGGGTTATTTATTTACACCACTTTGGAATCCCTTCCGTCAAGTCCGACTGACCTCCTTCCTCCACCCATCATCACTTGCTACCCGCGTAAAGTGGTCTCAGGAGCGCGTTGAGCGGTTTCTTTGTCGCGTCATTCGCCTGTGCGCATTTGTCCCGTGTGCACACTACGAGTACTCGAGTACTCGTAGAGTACGTGTTGGTGTGTGCACGAGCTGGCGCTGCTGGTGCGAGTACGGTATCTTGAGCGGTAACCTTCTTCTAGCCACAGCGGCAGCAGCAGGCATGGAGCATGGTACTGCACTACCGGCACTTGTACGAGTTCTGTACTCAGGTACTGGCACTGTGCCTGAAAAGTAAAAATAAAAAGGAGATATTAAGGCGAAGAGCACAAGTAAGGCGTGCAGGGAGGTACAGCGCCTAAGTTTTGTACATTTTGCGAGCAGGGGGTCTTCGGGTAGCAGGGGTGATGTGCGAATAAGGAATACAGTAGTGGCTTGGGGTCCCTCGAGCAACACTAAGAACCCCCACCAACGTCGAAGTTAACGTTGAATTTACTTCACCATGAGATTATCAACAATGCCACGGTGAAACCCTTTGTACTTGACTTGAGACCAGAGGTGCGATTGTCAGCTTTTGCGATCGATCGTGTGGAGGTATTGCCAAATCCAAAGAAAAGACCAGCTTTTCTATGAGGCAAATCCAGTATGCATGTACTAGGGGGTTGACAAAAGTCGGGCGCACTTCTGAAAAGGGACACACAGGTTGTATGTAGGTGAAGCTGGATTAGGAAGTTTGAGTGATATGAGGTGAGTGGAAATTGGTGTCTGCAAAAAGTCGGGCCCGCTTCTGAATATAACAGCTGATGTCTGTTGATGAAAGTAGAAATATGTAAGTGATATCTCATGATCTCTTCATGCTTCTATATTTTGTCTATATAGCAAAATCAATACAGGGTGAGGGTTCTCAATAGTCTGACCAGTGTGGTCATGAGGACAGGACTATGTGGTCAGTCCTTCTCCATGTTAGCGACTAAACTGGCCTGGTTCAGGTAGTCCGGTCTGGTCCAGGACTTGTTCCTGACCAGTCCTGATAAAATGACCACACAAGATATAATAATACTCATATGAAATAAATACATCCTTGCAAAGAAAAACATCCACTACATTTTACAATTAGAAAATAACTACACTTATTTCCATACCATTACAACTGTGAAGTAGGTCATGCCCAGCATGGCCAGGATATCAGATGCTCAAAAAATATCACTAGTGGCTCACCCCCTTTTTCCTTAGGACAATGGCTTTGGATGTGGGCTGCTAATAAAAGAGGCATGAAGGGCTATACGACACGCAAGAAGATGAAATGGCTGGGAAGGAGTATAAGCACGGTTGTGATGGGTATTCTATAGGCAATGAGAATTGTGATAATTGTTCCTTTTCTTTTATCAGCATAAACTCCAAGTCCACTCTTTGAGAAAGGGGAAAGGAAACATACGTTGGGGAGAAAGGCCTTGTATGGTAATGGATAGAAGGATAGGAACACTTTGCTGCTTTATGTATACACTCCTGTCTGTGCTGTTCGTAAATTACCTAGTGGAAAATAATAGCGGTTCAAGTTGAGAGTGAAGGAGTTGAGAGTGAACGAGAGAGAACTTGCTTAGATCTGTATTAGCGATCAAAGTCTTGGCTTCATTTCGCTGCAGTTTTCTCGATTGGGCTGTTTCCATTGACGGATAAGCCACTAGCCGAAGCATCTCCTATCATCGGTTTTTGCTCAATCCATCCTGTCTGACTGAGCCCGGTCCAGTCAGTTCCAACAACCATGACAGTCTGGTAAGTCTAATATCCACCATTAGACTAGACTAGACTTTGACCTGGTCTAGCTAGTCTGAGCCGGTCCTCGGCTGACCATTGAGAACCCTGTACAGGGTTGCTTCCTAGTTACTATTGATAACTGCTTAAAACCTGACTGGCATACTTCAGATAAGGCTTTCTAGCCTTTCATGGGGAATTGCTTGACCAACAGTATTCAGAACAACCTCTAAAGTCTTAAGATCGCCAATTCTCCTCACTGTTTCTCCTACCTCATTTCTCATGTCCAACCACAATGTTTTAATCGTGTTTAAATCTGGTTATTGGACAGGTCACACAATAGTTTTCTTGCTATTATTGTTGTAGTATTGAATTGAGTAGTTCTTGTATTCTGGTGAGCCACTGGCATTCTCAACCACCCTCACCTACAGGTAAGTTCTACAACATATGTGCCAGAAGAGGACAAGATGCAGATATATGATAGTTGTAACATCAAGAGTTGAATAAACTTTGGCTTTGCTAGGTATGAAAGTAATATAAACTTAAGGGTACTACTGAAACCTCCCAATATTATCGTCAACAGCCTGCTCAACTTGAATATCTTATTGACACAATTTGCAAAAGACTACGGTCACCTTCTATATAATGGATAGGTTGTTCACTGAGTCAGTGGTAGAAATGGACCACTCCCTGGTCAACAGAATCCGGAGCCAGTTCTCATACCTACAGTCCCAGCACTCTAGGTACAAGGCAACATAATTTGGCTCATTTGCGAGGCCAATTCTGAAGTTATCTTGTAGCACTCTTTAATGATAGCCAATGAATTCCATGACCATTTTTACTACTCCACGGGTGTACAGGTATCTCACCTGAAGGCATATTTCATTCCAGCTCAAACTCAGTATTCTTGCATTATGAATAACAGACACCTTTATGGTCTGTCATATAGGATTATTGATGATTGGGGGGTGACCGGTATGAGGAGTATTTAAAGCTATGCTATGCATTCTTGTTCGCAGGGATCTTTTGCACATTTTAGCTTTTTGTCATTTTTTTTATTTGAACCCAGGCTGTCGTTCTTAGGTGAACTTAAAACTAGCTTTTGGCCGACACTACAATCTATTTTCAATTGCTGATCAATTTTGGTACAACATCACTCTACATTATTACAGCGGTTAATATTTCAGACTTGCTGATCACAAGTGATTCCAATAGATCATACATTGTAAGAGTACCCCTCTTGAACTCCTTTCGGCTGATAGTTTTTACAATATAGGTTATAATATATTTTTAAATGTATATTGTCCAGTGTGGCAGCCTTCTCATTGCTAGACTACTCATATTTAACTTCTGAAACAAGCATACCCATCTTTGGAGTATGGTAGGGCTGGAGTCTTATGTTACTCTATTCAAAATACATAAACAGTCAAGTACCTCCCTACCAACTATATCAAAATAACAAGGACTGGCAATTACAGGTTAGGTAACCAGGTAGAATTGAATGCTAACTATGCTGAGAACATTGGAAACAGTAGATTGATTGTGAGGAAGGCTCAAGAGTGATAGTTTGGTAAAGTATATTCAAATATCAAGGAGTTTAACTGGTTATAATGTTAGCTCTTTCATTGCTTGATGATTGTTTAACCATTGAGGAAATGGTCTAATATTTATACTAATATTCAGACTACTTCCACTTCTTTGGTTAAGAGGTATCTTCTTAATAATCCACTTTTTCAGGACAAAGTGGTAACACCCTTTGACCCTGAAACATTACTGAGCTCAACTTCTTGTGTTTCCCGACCTAGTATTTCCTGTTAGGCAAATGGGAAAAGGATAGCTTTTTCACCTAAGGTTGTATACCCAGGGGTTACCCTACATTCACCCTATGAAGCTCATACTGCACTGTGATGCAGTCTTTGGGAGGGTGTGACAATACCACCTTGTGTCAGAGGTGGGTCCCAACTGCAAATAACAGGAACCTCTGAACCCAGCCTCTAACACCAAGGACATCACAACCCTCTCTGCGGCCAGATGCTGCTCACATGATGGATAAGAGGGGACTATTGGTAAGGTTATGCAAGTGTTCTGGGCGAGATCAGTGAACATCACCTAAAGTTACAGACATGACTGTACAGCATAGGAACCAATGTCACTTAGGTAATAGGACGTTGGCCTCAGTTGTTGCCCAAAATAACATAAGAGTATGATTACATCAAGTCCAGTGGTATGTTTGAGAAGATACCATATAGGACCATTAGGTAAGGAAAGACTACGAGTGAATTGTCCCAGAGATATGATTCTGGGCTTTAGTCTGACTGAAGCCTGTATGTAGAAAAACAGAATAATGTCTGCAACTGTTACAGGCCTGATAACTAGGCTGGCGACTTCAAGTTTGTTTGTCCAATGATAAGGATTTTGTCTTAGCATGCAGACAAGATTCAATTCCTCCTGACAGAAGAAGAATGGTGAAATGTAACTGGAATCTGGTGCCACACAAGAGAAATCCAAAGTACTGCAGGCCAGATGTCAATAGTAGGGTGATTCTTGTCAGGGTTAATCAGTGTTTGGACTATGTTGAAAAGGTCTGAATAGTTAGCAGGTACTTAAATAGTAGGGTTGATACTTGTAAGCCGCACATACTATGACAGGGGATATAAATATTGAAGTACCTCCCAAGATTTACAGACACTCACTGCTTGCCCTCTTCTTTCCTTGTACTTGAAATTCTTACCGCATTCAGATAGGTCAAAACTCAGGGTTTGGCTTAAAAACCATCACGAGACACTAAAACCTGCTTCTGATTTAGGCTTCACTTCTATAAGCGAAATTTAAAATTTCACCTGGACTGTTCCACCATAGAACAACCAGCCTCCTCCCGTGAAGGGCAAGTCAGGTCCGCCTCTGCACTTTCAAGCAATTGGGCCATGCCGTACAGCTCTGATTCGAACTTGCAGGTCCCCTGCCTGGAAATCCAATCTTTCAAATCCTTTTCACTAGGGTTGCCGCTTCCCATGAGCTCAACGACGAGGTCTTTGCCATCCCAACCAACAAAAGACTCACAGAGTTGTCACCTGGTTCAACTATACTTGTCCTGCTGGTTTGTGCTGCTATAGCTGCCATCAGTGAGACCAACTCGAAAATTGACAAGATGGCCATAGTCAGCCAAGCTATTCCAAAGTCGCCTTCTCCTGGCACTTCTGGAATCACTGCCCTCCAAGCGTTGGTCCAGGACCTATCCCAAAGAGTTACTGCGAGCGCCAGTGTCCGCACCACTCCTGCCTTAGTACTGCTACACCCTGCCCCTCAGACTCCGGGGTAGGCAACCAGAGTGGCTAGTCGTACCCCACAAGCTCAGTTTGTCCCAGACAGGCCACGCACACCAGCCCCTACTCATTTTGATAGTCATTGCCCATCCTATGATACCATCACACGAAGCTGGCATGGCAACCCCATTGCCTATGCTGCTAAACATCCCAGATCGTACGACACTCAACAATGGAGAGAGGGCAAATATCCCACCATCACAGACTTTCCCACACCCCATCTATTGCTTCCAGCACAACCAGGCCCTTCATCAAGACCAACCAATGCCAATGCTGCTGCACCATCTCCTGGTAACACCAAGAAGAAGCAGAATAAGGGCAAAGCTGTCGCCAGTGCGGTCCTGGTTACCGCATCCAACTCCCCTGTAGTCCCGGAATGGGGTACAGCCTTGTTGCCTACCATCGACATGACACCTTTTCGCCCTGCGTTTCTCCCCATTGCCCTATGTGGAGGCCCTACCCATTGCTGCCACTGCTCCTGACATAGCTGTATCAGTCATCAAATTGGCAAGCTGCTCTTTCCCCCCTGGCTTTACAGCTTCTGTCAACCCCAGAGGCCCGCTAACACTAACCTCCACTAACACCCAATCCTCTGCAACAGCATTCTCACCTGATTATGAGGCTCTCTCAACTAAATTCAATCAATCGTTCCCAGTAGGGGACTATCTGTTCCTGCTCTTCCGTCCTACCCCAACTGAAGTCCTAATAGTCATCCATGGCCTCCCATATGGATTCATGCAGACCAGCTCCAAGGACCGCCTCCCTGCACTTACTGACTTGATATATAATATTGTATGACTAGAACTTTTCTCAGTTAGGTTCATACAGTCTGATCTAGCAAGAAGGGGCATAAAAAAGGCAGGCTTCGTGCTGGTAGCAGTTGCTCCTGCTGATGTAGTTACCTTTGGGTCCTCCATTTGCCTTTTCTCGTGCTTAAGACAAGATGAGCACGTCTACTGTTCAAACCTGATGATACAATGCAAGCACCGCGTTACCTTCTGTCATCCTGCACCATGATACATGTTCGACCATTCCGGCTGCCCCATATACTCCCTGTTCCACTGTCGTTCAGCACATCAGTGCACAAACCCACCATGCTTCAAAGAAGGAAACTCCAAGGCAGTACCCATATGTTGCACTGCCTCCACTCCAAAGTGCACCAACTGTCAAGCTGAGCATGTAGCCACTAACCCCAGATGCACAGAAAGGCCACAGCCTGTCCCAACCCAGGAAAACCCATCCCCCTCCTACTGCCTAGCAGCAGACGTACAATGGACGTAAAAGAGGATACTGGATCCAGACCCACTACCGCCATTGGATGCACCCCCATGCCCACCCTCACTAACCCCTGACCCGCATGCGGCAAAGCCATTGTGGCACCACTACCAAGGGCCAAAGTCCAGCAGGCCAGCTGGGGTGAGGGTTCCTCTTCGTCCCCCTCCCCACATGATTGATGATCCAATATAATATTAACAGCCCTGGTATGTTTCGTCTGGCTCCTGCCCCTGAATTACAGAAACTATCCATTATTCAATACAACTGCTTCAGAAGCTGGCATGTGTTTTCTTCTCATTTTAATAGCATAAAAGCTGGGAGCCCGATACCTTTGTTTATTCTGTTACAAGACCAGACATTTTTGGGGAATAGCCCGCATTCATTTAGTTGGTTAAAGTGTTTGCTTGCGAAATATGCTCCAGCATGCCTCCTAAAGTGGTATGCTATTTTCACTATAGGTTGTTACAAACCTACTCTATCCTTCCTATGTTTTTGATTCTCCTGATTGGATGGCATTTCATGTGCATACTCCTTTAGGCTTGTTTGATTCCAACCATCATGTTTTAAGGTTGTTCAATAGTTACTCAACGAATGGTACGTCTTCATACACCTGTACTGTTTCCCATGAGAAGATGATTCAAGACTATGACTTTCCCTGCCTTGTGGTTAGTGATTGCAACATATACAACCCTCTATCAGATTCCCTCTGGGAATACTCCGTCCACTAAATTGCAATCTCGGCTTTCTACTTTGAGAGAGCCACTGATTTGGGGTTTTCTCTCCTAAATCCCTTCGGCATCTTTACCTGCTTCCCATTTGTGGCCGAAGACAGGCCTGTTGCTCTTGATCTTTTCTTAGTCAATGGTACATTGGCACTATTGCTTTCTTCATGGTTGACCCATTTACCCAGCACAGGCTCTGATAATGTCACATAATGATTGTTTTATCGGTGGCCCTGCTACACTCTTCTCCCTCCTCCCAAAACTGGAAAACAACTGACTCTACTACTCTCTCACCATCCATCAAACAGCTCAACATGTTGGATGGACTCCTATTACCAACAAAGAACTCTCTTTTGGCTTGGTTTGACAGCCACCTGGCCTCCACAACTTTCCTACTTGCACAGCATACACCCCTTAAACGCTCTTTGGTACACTCTAAACTATTATAGAATGACAATTCGTCAGTTCTCCGCAAGGACCTCCAGGAAGGCCTGCGATTCCACCATGGCGAACAGTCGCCTTACTCACTGTCCGTAGCGAAAGTCTGGCTCCTTGTTGACTTCATGGCAATCAAAAAAGGAAAAGAATAACCATTAGAAGGAGTTCCTTTTCAGTGTAGGAGCCCAAACTGTCTGGGCTACCACGCGCCTCCCTCCCAGTCGCCAACCTGATCACTTTCCATCCTTCCCAGACACCATACTTTACTGTCATACCTTTGCCCCAGCAAGGAACTCACCCCCATGCCCAGACTACTACATTTGTTTAGGGATGTCACTCTACTTTCCTTACAGGAAATATCTGTTGCACTCTCATAGTCGTCAAACACATCTGCTTCTGATCCTGATCAAATCCCATATAGAATATGGAAGACTATCAACAAGACCAATCCTTCCCTTCTCCAATCCCTTCTTGGTTCCCTTCACACTTATCCGTTTCACTCCTCCTCAATGATAGAGACCACTGGTATCATTCTCTCTAGCTCGGTAAACCTGACTACTCAGCTCCTGCATCTTTCCGTATCATAGTTCTTCTTCAGCCAATTGCCAAAATACTGGAGCGGATCGTTGAATCTCAACTCTCCCCCCTTGCACACCCTGCCGGCCTCCTGAGTTGCAACCAATATGGCTCTCTCACTCGCCTTAGCACATTCGACACCTGCGCCATCCTCACCCTTGAGATTTGCATACTTCAACGCCTGCTTCTCAAACTCTCCACCCTCCTCCTGGATATTAAAGGGGAGTTTGACAAGATTTCTTCCCCTGTACTTACTTCACTCTTGCCCCGCAAGGGCATTGCACATTATTTCGTTTCCTAGGTTCGTTCATTTTTAGCTGACTGCAAGTGCAGCTTGATTTTTCAAGGCCCTCCTAATGTTTTTCTTCTTATTCAAGTTGGTACCCCTCAAGGGTCTCCTGTCTTTCCGCAATTGTTTGTGATATATATTTCAGTGCTTTACATGCCCATACCTTACAGGATTGTGTTTTCCTATGTCGATGATTTTCCTGTTAGTGTTCGTTCATTGTCGTGCCGAAAGAATTGTCAGATGGTTCAGCATTTATATGCTATACTGAAGAGAAGGGGAGCCACGATAGGCGTTTTCTTTTCAATCCTCAAGACTGATCTCTGCCCTTAGTGTACACTAAGTGATAGGGACATCATCTTACCATCCCCGGTCTGGCTTGACCGGTTTTTATTTCACCTATCCTCCAGTGTCCGATGTGTGTGATACTGGTTCACCCCGTCAATGGAAACCTCTACCCACTTTCAAACACTACTTGCTCTCACACAGGAAGCCGTTTCTATTATTAAATTGCTTTCATCACCAGGAATGGGCCTTGTGTCGCATGTGAACTGCAGGCTCGCCACAAGGCTGATCCTCCCCATTCTCACACATTGCACAAATATGTTTGCCCCAAATGCCTCCTTCCTTGGTAGCATGACCGTTCTCTGGAACAGATCCTAAGATGGGTCACCAACAATCTTTACTCAACACCTAAGAGTGTTCTCAAATGCGAGCCATGACTTCCCCACTCCATTCCCTCCTACTATACAAGACAAACATAGCTGCCTTTAGTATAACCTACTCTTCCCCTATACTCAACCCGCCAGGATGCCCACTGCCTTCCCTGGGCACACTCAGAAAACAGCTGCTGACTGCCTCATTGGGCTGCTGGACGGGCTCAAACCGAACTTCCTACTACTCCACTGGGACCAATACAAGCCAGTCCCCGTAGTACGATCCCACCTACCCATTGACCCTATGTGCTACTTGCTATGCCCAGTAGTAGCGTTAGCTTGGTCCCTACCCCTCCTAGATCCACACCTACTTCCAGTTTACGAAAGACCTCCGCTGGAGCCCCCATCTGGCAGGACATACGCAGCACTGAAATCCACTATCAAGGGCCAACTTCTACAAGACTGGATGCTACAGTCACCACCGCCTTTCTAGTACTCCTACCGATCCATGCAGATCCCCCCCCCTTTTTATTAGTGTGGACAGGTTTACCTCAGGGACAATACACCAGATGAGAGCAGGAAAGTCTTACCTGACCGCCTATCTGAACTCCGGCCAGACAGATTCTGACAAAACATGCCTTGCCTGAGAAGAGGATGAAGAAACCTTTGAACACGCTATTCTTTACTCTGACGCGAAGGCAGGACAAAGCACCTGTCACCTGGCTGACATACTTTCAGTTGGCAAAGAGTCACCTATTCAGACAAACAAGCCCTTAGTGTTAGGTCTTGCTCACTACATCTGTGTCACTCATACATACTTTCCCCTCACAATCCTTCTTGGAACCGGCCAACCCACACCCTCACCTGCAGACTAGTCTGCTTGTAGTTACTTGCCTAGCTGTTGAGTTAAGAGTTTCAATACTTGTTATAAGTTTTTTATTTGATTACCTTGTATTACTGTACCTGGATAAGAGGACACCATTTGTGGTGTGAGCGTGAAATGTTCCTGTTTGGGAGAATGTTGTACAGTTATTTCTTTTGTGTTGTTTGTTTGGAATTAACCGTTTATTTATGCCATAGCTAGCACTGCAAGCAAGTTCCTGTAGGTTAACAGCGAATATATGAGTTAAACAAAAAAAAAGTGAAAAAATCTACCGCTTTACCACCATCCTCTGTCTCCTCTACAACTCCAGCGATTCAAATCTCAACACTACAAGATTATCACCACATCTTTCCAACATACCCCCTATCGTGTGTTTATTACCAGGGGGCGATGTTCTTCTCCTATCCTCTCTATGCTCTTGGGTTTACCCTTTGTGTCTACTCTCCCCCTTCTTCTATCCTTTAGTGGTTGGTTTTATCATCTCCTTATATTGTTTCCTCTGCCTACCCCGCACTTGCTGTGCCTTACTTAACATTTACACTGTTGGGAACACTTTCATCTATTCCCATCTTACAGATGGCTGGGAACCTAGTTTGTAGTAGGGGAAATACTTCAGCAGACTATATTGGCTTGCCCCATACACCCTCTAAAGAACCAGCAGGTCGTGTCTAGTCAGACACGAACACAATTACTGCTAGTTTCTATGACAAAGATGTTGGTCTACACTTCCTCTATCCTCTCCCAAAGTTGAATTAGCTCGCCCCCTACTGCTGACATCCAAGGCTGATACTCTACCATCACACCGTCCCTGGCCAGCATCTTACTGCTTTCCATCCTGGCTCTCACTCTACAGTTTTATTTCCCGGCTGGTATCCTACTGCTACCCACTCTCGAGCTGGCCCTTACTGCTGTTCACACTTATGTTCCGGAGAATTTGGGTTATACCACGCGCCACATACACCCTCTTCCCTGGACTGATACTCCACACTCCTTTGGCTAAATTCATTCGCTCTCCATGCTTGTGATCTTTATCGCCCCTGCTGCCCGGACTACGATTTCTGAGATTACAGATATTACACTGCAGCCTGAAATGATCAGTCGGCTTGCGCGTTTCTGGTTCAGGTGTTTGGTTTTCTTTACTTGTAATTGGTTCTTGTTCACTGTGAGGTTGTATTTCTTAAGTTCCTTCTCTGGGAACGTTTTTGGAAGCTCTTTGTTGTTTTCAGGCTTGTCATTTGTTTGTTTGTTTTTTCTACCCAAACGCTTTGGCAAGAGAGTTTTTCTACTGGCAGAGGGTCAGGATGGACTGAGTTGGTGGTTTTTTGTTGCGATAGCTGGCACTAAAGGCATGTTTTGTACATTAAACAAATATTAAATCAGTCAAACAAAGAACCAAACATCGCAAGCTTTATAGAAATTATCAGGTTAGGGAGAAGAGACATTATGAATATAATAAGTGACGACTAGAAACGTCTTTGTCACTATCTTTATGAACATTTAGATTGAGTCTTTCTTGGCACATCTCCAGCTATGATTAAGCATCCCTGCCTTAACCATTTCACTGGTTTTCAGAGATCTGCTGCCGCCTAATATTTCTTCTATATGTGTCCTTACTTTACTAGATAACAGTTTTTGATCTCTTTAACATAATAGATTATATATAAATATGCAGTCCAATTACCTACATATGAATAGTACTATGCAATATCGAGTGATCACTTGTAATATATATTGATTAAAGCATTATTCAATTTCTGCCTCAGTTACCAGAAAATCAGTCTAATAGTATTCCCTAAACCTTGTTTCTGCTAGGTAGCCATTACTTGCGATGTAAACTTACTTAGTATTCTAAGTAGACTTCTAGATACCCTCACCAACCTTATAACTCTGAGTCAGCGAGCTTGAGTTTGGATGTACTGTTAACCTCTTGTAGCTGTCTGCCTTACTTTTCATACTAGACAAGCTATTCCTACCTGAGCAATAGGTACCCCAGTGTTTACCCATTCACAAATTGAGAACCTTATCAAATCTATTTGTATATCTTCTTACAATAGTGTGTGTTCCTATCACCACCTAGTGCAAGGTATAAGCTTTTCTGATGTTGGAACGACGAAGTTTTGTATGTTTTACCGGTGGTGCAAGGGCAGAAAACCTTACTTGTGGAATATATAAAACCCAGATAATGTATATTCATACTGATTGAAATTATTTATTAAGCCTAATTGTAAGAATAGAATGAGATCTCAGTATTGAAAGAAAGGTCGTGCAACCAGCTCCAAAGAGGATAGGTGTTCACTGGAGCTTAGCCATCAGCAAATCTCATATAATAAAAACAAAGAAAGTCATACAGCTAGAATTGACCTATGAGAATGTCAACTGAACTCAGGAGCAGTCGTATACAATCTTATCAACAGATAAGACTCAAATTACAGGTGGAAAGTACAGTAGAATCTGAGTTACTAAAAGGCCAGAGGAATAGTGGAATCCAACTTGTAGAGTAAAGAATTATAAAAGAAAGTAGAGACTGATACTTCAGGGCTGTTAGCATAGAAGTGTGAAACAGCCAGGTATTCCTTGGGAAAACGATCAAAGTTCAATTAGTTTTAAGAAGTACAGTACCAATTGTTCAAAGGTACAGTGAATTATATTATCACAGTAGGATTAATTTAAAAGTTAGAGGATGGAGTAAATGAGCATGTAGCGGGAAAACCTGGACTAAGTTTCAATACGAAGGTATTAAAGTTTTCCACTGGTTTGGGTTCTCACCTGATCTCAATTGAATTGCAAAAGTATCATATATTGGAAAGAATGATCAACCAAATAATCTTTTAGACAATATCTTATATGATAGATCAAGGGAAGAGAGCAGAAGGCTTAGGCAAATGTTAAACAATGTGAATTTATGAAGCTTGTAGGTACAAGACTGGTGAGATCTCAAGCTGTTATTAATCCAAATCATCTTTTCATAACATACTAGAACTACATATTTACCTACTTCAAATTTTAATTTCTAACTACTAAGGAAGTCACTATCTATCTTTTAGTATGAATCTACATATCCCTCTAGATTGTCGATATAGTTTTAAGTTTCTTGCTTTCTGAATTCAATTGCTGACTTTCCGTATGTGGTAAGTACAGTATCTGGTCATCATATCCAATTGACCCTGCAACCCATATGTGCCAAACACCTCTGCTAGACTAATGTAGAAAACTTAGGTATTGTACCTCCATATGGCTTGCAAGATGTGACAAAGAAGGCCTGAATTCCAGGAACTCTTGGATTGAGGGGTAGCCTGGAGATGGATGGGCTTGGGTGAAACATACTTGTACAGCACTTTAATAAAACATTCCGGAGATCAGGGTCTGATATAAGTGGAGTACGGCTCCAATCAACCTCTGGATAGCAAAAACATCCTAACCTTTAATGACAACAACACCATACTCTTATTTTCCTTTAGTATAATTCTTCTAAATAATTCATGGAATACATTTACAAAGGTACAGCCTATAAGTTTTGTATATTTTACAAGCAGAGGGTGTTGTGCTAGTGCTGGGAGAGCAAGTGAACTACCCCACCACACCTACTTTTTTTGTTAATTCCGTGGTATGATTTTAGGTACATGACTAGCACTTCCTACTGTTCAACTGCTGCATTCGGGGAATATCCTATTGCAAATAAAAACCCAAAGCAAAAACAAAAACAAAAGAAACAAATCAAAACAATAACTAATAATGCCATAAGGCATGGTATCAAAGTTAAAATTTCCCATGATTGGAGTTCCTTGGACTATCATCAAGCTTTCAGCTTATGATCTTTTAGTTGTATCCCCCACCATAACCGTGCCAAGGTTGCGGCGGTGGCCGCAACCCCCGGATGTTCGCAGGCTCACCACCTGGGGCACTCTAAAGAGTCCCAGCCAGCTCAACACAACTTTGCGGCTCAACACAACTTTGTGGCTTACCATAGAAACTCTGTGGCTCACCACAACTGTATGGTGCAACGCAACTTAGTGTCCCAGCATAAATTTGTTACTTAGTATAACTTTGAGGCAAAATATAATTTTCTTTAACATGAAAGAGTATGCAGGCATATTATCCCTTAGAGGATGCTACTGTCAAACTTGTAGCCTGGTCCATGCACCTTTTTCCTCGGTTAGTGATGAGAAATTATTAGAGAGAATATTCCATCACCAAGTGGCCCGCGGCTGTGTTTCTGCTTCTCCAATCAAGTTGCTCAAAAGGCCGTTCACTGGCAAGGCTAGTACAAGTTTGACAGTGTTATCCTCCAAGGGATAATATGCCTGTATACTCTTTTATGTTAAAGAAAATTATATTTTGCCTGAAAGTTATACTAAGTAACAAATTTATGCTGGGACACTAAGTTGCGTTGCACCATACAGTTGTAGTGAGCCACAGAGTTTCTATGGTAAGCCACAAGGTTGTGTTGAGCCGCAAAGTTGTGTTGAGCTGGCAGGCACTCTTTAAAGTGCCCCAGGTTGTGAGCCTGCGAACATCCGGGGGTTGCGGCCACCGCCACAACCTTGGCACGGTTACTTATAAAGTATGCAATAACTAGGCCACCACCTGGGCTTCAGGGTAGTGAATATTGCCATTGGCATGCTTGGTGGGTCTTGTGTTTTGCCAGACCAGAGGTGTCGGGTTTTTCATATAATGGCAGTAGGATGCAAGGCGATAGGGAAGAAGTAGTAGGGTGCCCCCTTGTAGCAGTAGGGTGCCAGTACGGAGCAGTAGATGCCAGCCGGTACTAGTAGGGTGCCAGCCGGTAGCTGTAGGGTGCCAGCCTTGAAGGTGTATTGCCTGTCGTACTTGATACACAAGTGCTTCTGAAAGGACTTCGTGTAAGGTAACTGATGGGTATGCTGATTTTCGACCAACGTAATAAAGCGCTGCTGGTAGTATGTTTGATAGCAGTAGGGTGCCAACCATGGTGTTTTATCTCACGAGGAGACTATCCCAGTCCACTTATGAAGCTCCGAGTTCAGTAGCCGGGATGATCGTGAGATTTGTGTTGTGTTGTGGTGTTTAACCCCGAATCGACCTCCGCGAATAGGAAGGAAGCAGGGTATGAAAATTGCGGGAAAGGAGCTTGTACTCCACCATACCTATTTTGCTTCTTTTATATACAATTTGCTACAGTACCCCTTGCTAGCGCAACACCCCCTGCTAGTAAAATATACAAAAATTATGGGCTGTACCTCCGTACAGAGCATATCCGATTCTAGGCAAGTGGACCTTCCTGTACTACCGGTACAGTATTTGTTGCAAGGTGAGGGATAAGTGGGCAAAAATCCTTTTCCAACATCCCTCTAACTTATCCTCCTATTAGCCTATTCCTGCACACATCAAACGTGGTATTCCAAACCCCCCTCGAACTAAAACCAAATGGAAATGAGAAATACTTGTACAACCAGGCGGTTTGTTTCCTTCTTCCCAAAAGCAAAAAAAAATCACGAAAAGAAAAGAAAAGAAAAACATGGGCCAGTCGCGGTACAAAGGGCATGTTTTTGGCTCCTCTACCCCGCTTGTTGAAGTGAGTATCGCAAGTGCCCCCCACCCCCTCCATGGATCATGTGGGGTGACGTTCTCGTGGGCATTTTGCGATCGTTGAGTTTCGTTACGCTTTCCTCACTACTAGGAGGTTATCCAATGAAAGGGGGAGCAATTGTAGGAGGATCTCATAGTAGGGGTATTACTGCACTCCCGGTACTCATAATTTTCTGGCGTTTGTGAACACAACTTCTATGGTATATGGGCAGAGATTCGACCAGAACTTCAGGATTTTGGTGATATGCAATAGCAGCCGTGTTCACAGACGTCATAAAATTACGGGCACATCTTGAAGTTGGTTTCAGATTTCGTATAGCTGAACAGTGCCCCTAGCGTTCTCTGCTGTAAGGCTTACCTACTGAAAAGCAGCTAGTAATTAATTAATTTAGGAATTCCTCAGACTTAAGAAGTGAGTAGAGGGCCTTTTTTTCTCACTTTCTTTTCTTTAGTCTGTTTCTTTTTCTTCTTTTTTGCTCCGCCTGAGCAGGAGGGATACCGCCTGAAAATCTTGATGGCTACCATGCTGTACTGTGCAAGCACCGGTATGCCTAAGTCCTCCATGAGCCACCCCCCAACCGGCCGAGGAATTCGTTTATTGCACACCCACCGCCCTCTTCCTGCCCTCCGCATTCCATGTGTATGCAGGCACCCGAAATAACCCTGCACGATAGAGGAGGACAAGAGAGGAGCCACTCAGGTTCCCCCAGTGTCGCCCCCTCATCTCGAGAGCTCACAAATTTAAGGCTCCCCACAACGACTAGAGCAGATCTAGCCCCGAGCTCCTACCCTACCTATCACCGGACTCCTTCCCCTAACGGTGAAAAGAAAAAAGGAAACCAACCTCGAGCCAGGCGAATAATATGCAAGTATCGTATTAGGCATGCACTCGTATGAAGCACTCGAACACAGGGATCAAAAGTTTGTCTGCGGAATTACCTCTTCACATCGGAGGCCCCACACCAAACCCAGAGTCAAGCCTTCCCGAGCTTTCACGCCGGGGACTTGTAGAACACAATTCCCTACTCTCCAACCTTCACCCTGCTTCGGCTAGGTCCTGGGTTGTAAGGTATGATAGTAATGACTCCTTTCCTTAGAATCCTTACCAACCCGAAAATAGCTCCTCAATTCGTCGTAACATAGCATATTGTGGGTTATGGTAGGGCGTTTAGGGGCCAATCGGTGTATCTTACCGGTATGTTATAGTACCTCTTGTTGGGGCTCTACCGGGAGAGCACCGGTATTAGAGGTAAGCACGATTTTAATGAGAGAGTGGAGTGAGGTGGAAATTGCACTTCCGGGCCTAACTTACGGCTATGCCTCCGTTTGTCGTCATGAATACGGATAGTGTTAGAACGGTATCTTTTACAGACGCTATCAATTGAGGAGGTGCACTCCAATAGGAGGGAGGAGGGGAGGATAAGAAAAGAAGAAACAAAGGGTACAATATTTGAATCCGTGTCACCGCGAACGCCTGTCTGATAGCAGTACAGGGCAGCCCCCGCTGGTTACTCTACTACCGGCAGTACGGTACTCGAGTTAACTCGTGGCGGGGTGATGCCGGTTGCGGGGTGATGTCGGGAAGAGGTCTACTCGAGTACCCAACGAATGTAGGAACTAGAAGCAATAGTTGATGTCATTCTGAGTAAACAAAAAAACAAGTAGGGGTTTTCAAAGTTAAAAAAGTAGACGAAAGGTAGCTTACTGTGGCGTTTCAAGTAAGCTTGGCATGAACCAAAAGAGTTAATTTACGGTTGCTTTACAATACCAGGCAATACCTGTTTTGCAGGTAGGGACGGAGGTTGCGAGCTCCGTAATGAGCCAAGAATGGAGAAAATAATCTTGTAGCTTTAGTGATGTAAGATAAAATATAGTGACTATGGGAGAGGGAGGAAGTAGGTAGGGTACGCACCTCGGACAAGCAATTCCATCAACCAAATGCCTCGCACTTCAGAAAAGGCTCAACTGACAAGCCAACTTCAGGAGACCTGGTTGGCCTATGTCCTTTGGAATATGATGCTTGATGATGATTTGAAATTGCTCAAACAATTTCTTGGTCCAGGGCCGATCTCCACCTTTGACGCAAAAGGTGACTTACCTGCGCTCCAGAATCAGATCTATTTTGGACTCTTAGAGGCGGTTGGAGGGGTAGATAAAGTCCTGGTTAAAGGGCTTTCAATGGATATGCCCCTTGGATTGGAGGAACGTGAGCACAAGAAGAAAGAGGTTGAGGAGTTTGTTGGCTTTTTGGGACTCGCGGTAGAAGGAATGCGGTATTTGGCACCTCGGATGCCAATTCCTCACACTGAGCACCTATTCAGACATCATGTATGTTAGCTATTTTTTTAATTAATAAATATAATTAAAAATTAATTTGATAAATTAAAATTCTGACAAAGTTAGTTTTATACAATGTCATCAGAAAGATTCCGAGTCTTCTTTCGAATGAACTGAGAGTCATTTAATACTCTTACACTACTCATACAAGATGATCTCATTTTCAAAAATTGTTCTCCAAATTCCCAAGCTCGCGTTTCGATCCAGCTTGCTACCGCACAATATTTCGTAGGATCTTCAGAGACTTCAGTTGTGCGTGGAGCAGCACAGTTAGGAATCGGGGAGGGGACCTCGCGTTTGTACTGCGATCACAGTATTTCAGCTCTCATTCACCTTTTGCGGTGATTTCTGACCTGGCCAAAGCCAGGGGGTAATGGGTTTCTACGAATATGACATGGTGTGGAGAAAGCGAGTGGGTTTCCAGGATATATCGGATTTTTGGATGGGAGGGACATGACTCCACAGGGCAGTTCGTCCTATCATGGTGAAACGTATTTCAACCGTAAAAAACGATATGCGTTGAATATTCAGGCAATTTGTGATAGTAACCGAGGGTTTACTTTTGTATCGGGGGGATATCCTGCATCAGTCGGTGATGCTACAGGTTTTTGTGGTACCTCGTTCTTTAAGCAGCCAAATATATTTTTCTCCTGTCCAGAAGAATACATTCTGGCTAATAAAGCCTATCGGATTAGGAGACGCTGCATAACGCCCTACAAGGAGTCTTTAGGGAGTCAGGAGGTGGGTGTATATCGGGAATTTAATTTACGTTTAGCCACCGCTCGAGTCAAATTTGAGCACGCTTTTGGGGTTTTGAAAAGTCGGAGAGGGTCACTACAAGGCATTCCTATTAATATAAGAACAGCTCAAGACTATGTACGAGTACTGGCTTGGATTATGAGTTGTATTTTACTTCACAATTTTCTGTACAATTTTGAAAGTGATGAGGTTTGGATATCAAATTGTAATATGAGGGATGGACTTGGGGATATTGAGGAAGGTGAGATTATTGGAATTGAAGTTGAACGCAGGGCAGGAGCAGGATGGAGGGATCAAATACGTGAATTCTTTTTATATCAATAAACAAATTGTATTTTTATATTACATACATGTGAAAAATAAATTAAAAAATACATGAGAAACAGCAGAGAACAATTGCAATAAATAAACAATAATAGAAAAAAAACTATAAAGGAAATGAGGCAGAAAGGAAAAATGAAAGAAAAATGAAAGAAAAATGCGACAAGAGAGTAAACTAAATAAATAAAAAAAAAGGAAAGAAAGGAAAATAGAAGTACAATAAGCAAAAAAGCGGAAATTAGGCAAACTGCATAGCAAAAACAAGAACAATAAGAACAAATATAAAGCAAAATAAAATCAAGTCAAACAGATAAATCAAAAAAGAGAGTAAATATCGTTTAAGATATATCTCAAATGTCAGAAAAGCTGAACAAATCCTCGTTCTTCGCTTCCCCACTATCAATAATAATCGGATCATTCTTGCAACACTGTTCAGACTCTTTTTTCCTATCAGCTCCAAGATGAAACGTTGCTTCCAACTGCCTCATCATTAGCTGTGTTGTTACGGGGTAGCTAACACGGTAGGTTTACAAGCTAACTAGGCCAAGGATATTCGAGACAACGGATTAATACTCAGGAAGGCTCGTTGGTAATCGTTTGATAAAGGTAAGTAATAAAGTGTAGTCAAATATCAAGCAGTTAGAATATAACTCGCTAACTTGTTATATTGTTAAGATCTCTTCTCCGTTGCTTGATGATTCTTCAACCACCAGGAAAGAGTCCTCTATTTATACTAATGTTCATGCTACTTCGACTTCTCTGGTTAAGAAGTATCTTCTTAACAATTCAGTTCGTCAGAACATAGTGCGAACACCGTTTGTCCCTGAAAACTTGCCCAGCTCAACTCAGTGAATCTCCCGAACTGCTATTTCATCTGAGGGTGTCCCCACTCCACCAGTAGACAGTCTTCGATCTCTTCGTCATGATAGACTATAAAAGAATATGCGGCCCCAATGCCTACATACCAATAGTAATATGGAATATGGAGTGATCAGTTCCGATATCCAGCTATCAAAGCATTATGCAGCTAACGCATATGCCACTAGAAAATGAGAGGAGTAGTATTCTCTTCACATCGTTCCAATTAGATAAATATATCTTGAAACGTGCTCTCATCCAGTGGTCCGAGTCGTCATCCAGATGCCTCTAGGAAGCTCATAACTTGGGGAGCATAGGTTCAGATATATGGTCATCTTATGGAGCCATAGACCTCACTCTTAAATAGTAGGTAAGCTATTCCTGCTCGGGTAATATGCGTTCTTCTCTCCTCCATTCTATTCTTCTCTCTTCCAATCTCTAACCTTTCTCTTTCAAGGTCCAACTCTTTCTGCCGCAGCTCACCTTGCTGTTGCAACTGCTCGCCCAAAAAGGTATACTTTCTTTCTTCTTCCTCTGATTTTGCAGAAGCCAAAATACTGACTGTATCAATAAGAGCCGTAGAAGCACCCTTTTTCTTTTTTGCTGACCCACTGATACCTCTTTTGGTACCAAAATCACCATTATCATCCTGATCCTCAATCATATCTAGAGAACAACGCTTTCTTGTCGACTGTAGTGCAGACTCAGACGAGGAAGATATGAATCGATTTCTTAATCTACTATTCTCCTTAATTTAGCTAATACTTCTAAATTAGATATTAATTTAATACTAACTTACCTTTCTTCTCTGCTTCTCCTTGCACTTCTCTCCCTATTTCCCTCCTCAATTCTCCTCCTTTGTACCTCTACCCCTTCAGATAATATTTCCTCTCCCTCCTCGTGCCATCATCAGCAAAAAAATCATCTTGCGCCCCATCTCTCGCCGCTCACCCTGTGCACCAGACGTTCCAGGTGCTTATAACGTAAACTCGAGTTCTGGGTGCGTCCACCCGGGTTTATTCCGTCCGGAAGTGAAAGGGCCGCCTCCAATGTGTCCGCACGCCACAGGCAGCGCCTGGATACATTGGACGCGGCCCTTTTGCATCCAGACGCCTTAGAACCCTTCCCCCCAGAAACCCTCCCTCCAGCGCCCAGCCTCTTCCTCCCTTCGCGCCTAAAGTCCACGTTCCCATGCTGCCGTTCTGCGGACGCCTTTTAACCGCAACCTCTCACATCCCACCCCCCCCCCCCAGACATGC
>Ga0307509_10001570_pt1 | contig 38410 bp, 28 predicted proteins | sample 10_EM_MG_FD_202245 | JGI IMG/M metagenome (GOLD analysis project Ga0307509, IMG submission 202245) | Populus trichocarpa ectomycorrhiza microbial communities from riparian zone in the Pacific Northwest, United States - 10_EM | ecosystem: Host-associated > Plants > Roots > Unclassified | place...
AGTACCCCCACACCTGCCTTCTGGAGCACCTCTAGCGTCTGAGGCACCTGCAGCGTTGGAGACATTACGAGTTTCCGAGCAACCTCCAGCTTCCCTAAGACCACCCTCTGCTGTCGTGCTGGGTGGCTGGAATGGCGATTTTTCACTGCTGGAGCTTATCAACTCCAAGGTGTTGGACCCAACACCTCGTTCTGGCCGCCCAAAGGCATTGCGTGATGTTGATAAGAATGCACTTGTTTTATTTGTTAAACAAGGTTTTGACACACGGAGGATGACCTTGCGAGATATAAGACGGGAGGCAGGATTTTCTCACGTCTGTGATACAACTATCTTCAAGGCTCTCGCTGCCCGTGGTATCCATGCTTATAAAGAACTCTTTAAGTTTATCTTAACTGCGGAAAATAAAATAAAAAGGCTAGTAAGTAGAGTGTTAAGTCCAACTCACAATCTCTAATTCAACCATTGCTAATATAAAATAAAGATTTTAGGATTACTGCAACTCTCGGCTTTCTTGGCTTTCGGACAAAGAGTGGACTAATTACGGTTTCACAGATGAAATGTCCATAGAGATTGGAGGGCTTCATGGACCATCTAGTGTATGGAGGGAAAAGGGAGAGAAATGGCATAATGACTGCGTAGGAACTAAGAAGAAGCAAGGAATCACTGTCATGTGCTGGGGTATGATTGGCTGGGGGTGGAAGGGACCGTTTTGGGTTTGGGAACATGAGACTACAGAAGAAAAAGAGGAGGCTGCAAAAAAGATCACGGCCTATAATGAGAAGTGCTTGGAGGAAGAAACAAGGCTTAATAATGCGTGGAGGGCAACGGGGGAATGGAGAGAGCTAAAAAAGCAGGAGTTAGCAGCTGCTCGTACAGCTCGGGTATTGGCAAAAAGGACAGGAGCAAAGGTGAAAACAACACAGTCTTGGAGGTCAAAAAATATAAGGTCAGGAGGATTAAGAGAGGTGAGATAAGAGGAGTAGATTCATAGAGGTATGTAACTGCCCTGGCACGTCCTCTTATCTGGCCTACCTGCCATGAGCGTCTTGCGGAGAACAAAGAGTTTCTTCTGATGGAGGATAACGCTCCGGCCCATGATTCAGATTTTACAAATTTTGAAAGACTGAAGGAAGGGATAGCTAAGGTGGATTGGCCTCCAAATTCGCCAGACTTTAACCCCATAGAGCATCTATGGGAATTAATGAAGTCTAGAATACAAACTAGAAGGGGGCGGGAGCGGGTTACAAATTTGGGGCAAATGAAAGTCATGTTAAAGGCAGAATGGGAGCGTATTACAGTGGAGGAGATTAATAAGGAGATAGCAAAGCTACCTATAATAATGTTGAAATGTATTGAAAAGCATGGTGGAAATAAATTTCATGCTTAGTTTAGAATAGAACTCTGCTAGTGCTATTAGTTTACAGAAGATTGTTTGACGATGATAGTTCAACTCGGATTTTGATACATTACGCACAGACCACGGAAATCCCTTGGCGCCAAGGTGTCCGGATACTTAAAAAAATGGCTAGTACATGGGTCTACTTTCTACAATCTAAAAAGGCAGAAGAAGTAGGCTCTGTGTTTCAAGAATTTCAGGCCATGGTCGATACCCAATACCTGCAGTACACAATTCGGAGGTTTCGATGTGACAACGGACGAGGAGAGTATGATAATACATTCTTACGCGGGATTCTTTGCGTCAGGTGTATCTCTTTTGAACCATCATCCCCTTGCATGCAACACAAGAATGGAGTGTCTGAGAGAATGATTCATACGATATCGACAATGGCTAGAGCAATGCTTCTTGATTCCCGGATGGAGGATATCTTTTGGGCAGAAGCAGTTAATACTGCTACCTATCTGCATTCAAGATCGCCAAGTTTCTCGCTTCATGGTCGCACTCAATACAAAGTTCTGAATAGCAGGAAGCCTGAACTACGGCACCTGCGAAGATTCAGGTCAGCCGCTCACAAGCTAATTCCTGCGGAGCAAAGGAATGGAAGGTTTTCACCATGCTCCTGACTGTGTTTAATGCTCGGCTATGTTCATCACACCATGGAAATTTAGCGCCTCTGGGATCCCGTGGAGACTCGTGCAATTCAGGCTTCTAATGTGTAGTTTGATGAAGCTTTAATTTAGGGCAAGCGGGTTCTAGATGAACCAGTAAGAGATACATTACATGATTTGGCCAATCCTGAAACTGAACGTGATGACTCAAGCGACGATAATGGTGTTGATACGAGAATGGAGTCTATCTCCAGTGGCTTGTTTACCGATGTCAGAAAAGAAAGTTTGCAGGCTCAGAACGATTCATCTTTGCAGACCCAGTCTCCACAGATCCCAGAGGCAAAAATCAGTATTGCAGTAGATCCAAATAGTTATACGGAAGCAATAGGATGTGACCAACATCACAGTTGGAAGAATGCAATGAAAGAAGAATTTGCCTTATTAAAGGCCAATGAGACCTGGGCCTATGTTCCGGCCGGGAATAAGCATGCTATTGGATGCCGATGGGTGTTTAAGACGAAAGTCAATGCTGATAATTCTATATGGTTAAAGGCTCGCCTTGTGATCAAAGGTTATGAGTAAGTTGAGGGCCCCGATTATGGCGAGACCTATGCACCTGTTGCACAGCTGGTCGGTTTTCGTTTACTGCTTGCATTGGCAGCAAGGAATAATTGGCTCATTGACCACATAGATGTGGTTAATTCATTTTTAAATCCTCCTATTGATGAGGATATTTACATGGAGGCCCCTGAAGCTGTTGAATGGCTCGAACCTTCTTATTCCCAAAGAACGGTTTGATTTGCAAGCTGAAGAAATCATTATATAGTTTGAAACAAGCCCCACGATTGTGGTTTGAACAGATTAACTCGTTTCTACAAACATTAGGATTTAGATCTACCGATTCCAATCCTAATATTTATATTTCTTCTGCCTACCATATAATTATCCTCCTCTAGTCGATGATCTTTTAATCATATCACCTTCGTCTGCCAACATAGCCAAAGTTAAAGCGTCGCTTTCCCAGAAGTACAAAATGAGCAATCTCGGACCGGTTAAACAGTTTCTTGTAATGAAACTGAAGTAAATCCAGCACTCCGGCACTAGCTATTGGGCTATCAGTCAGTGCCGATTTATTTCAATATCATTTTACGATTCGGAATGAGCACTTGTTATAGAGTTCCTACTCTATTAGATAAAGGAAAGTTGTTAGTGAAACCTGCTCCAGACTCTGCTGCTACACTTACTTCACAAAAAGAGTATCAGACTCTTATAGGAAGTCTGATGTATCTTATCATGGCTACTCATCCAGATCTTGCATATACCGTTTCCACACTCAGCAAATTCAGTTCTAATCCTTCAAGTGATCATTTCTGTGCCACTAAAAGAGTTCTCCATTATCTTCAATCGACCGCAACTCTTTCCCTCACATTCATTCGAGATCGCAAAACCCGGTTGGAAGGCTATTCAGACTCTGACTGGGCCGGAGACAGAGATGATAGTAAATCCACCTCGGGCTATCTTTTCACACTCTCTGGCGCTATAATATACTAGAACTCACGGAAGCACAAGTTGATTGCGTTATGAAGTACAGAGGCCAGGTAGATTGCACTAACAGAGACAGCAAAAGAAGCCAGCTGGCTCCGAAGCCTCTACCTTGAAATCAGTTCGCAATTAAGGATCAACATTTCCTACCAGAGCAGTATTCCTATTCACACAGATAATCAAGTATCAATTCATCTCGCCAAAATTTCCCACTTCCATGAAAGAACTAAACATATAGGTATTCGCTACCACTATGTCCGAACTGCGATTGAGAATGGTCTTATCAACATAAGCTACGTTCCCACTACCGAAAACCAGGCAGACATACTTACCAAAGCCTTACCACGAAACCTGCACAAACACGATCTTACCCGACTAGGCTTACCCTGCTTTGCCTGAAAACTCGGATTGGTGTGCTGAGTGGAGGATTCATTTTTGGATTTATATTTATTTTATTTTATTTATTTACTTTTCTTTTTGCTATACATCCTGTGAGAGTACTCTTTTCCCATCTTAGTATTTTTTCCCTCATACTAAGAGGTTTTTTGGCTGACTGGTTTTAACGAGGCTTTCTACTAAATGTTTTGTGCTTTTATTTTAATTTTAATTTACAACTAAAGCTACAGGGGTTGAATGCAAGTCTCCTTCTATATTAAAGGAGACCTATACCCCTTGACTATTTTACTATGACCTAGGGTTAAACAGACCTTGGTATATTGAATTCATATTTGCGGAAGTGGGGGTGTTCATATATGATTTCTATGTACTTTCAAATATGGTTTCTTTCTCTTCTCAAAGGTTTCTTCCAGCTTTGAATGTCTTCTATATTCGTTACTATTGGAGCCTAATCCATGTTCTTACATTGTTCCTATTGTTCCACTTGGGTCATTCCTTTGATAGTCTTTATTTCTCTTGGTGGATGGATTGTGGTGGTAATGGCTGAACTCAACCACTGTACTATATAGCTGTTAGGTCTTCCTTATTATCTGATTGAGGGGATTGCCGCAATAAGAGATCTCAACTACTTCTATTATCACTTCTTCGTCCAAGTTCCGATCACCCAGTATAACAGCCTGCCCTCCCGGTTGAAATTATGCTTTCGGATATGCACCTCCTACGTATTCTAGTATGACAATACTTGTCAGTATGCCTTCCTTCTACTTTGACACTCTTAGAGCCTGTTTATCTACAGACAGCCGTCTAGCAACCAGAGGCAGTGCCGACCATCAAAGAAAGTCAGTTAGGTAAGCGGGCTTTCAGCTATATACTAGACAGTATATTAGCCCGGCGTGCGACAATTCTGTTTTCTTTACATACCTTCAATAGTTTGTCTCTATTACCCTAGTGGGAATAGCTTGCCTAATTATGGGCAAGGTATATGCCACCAGGAGGGAGAGCATATATCCAAATCCAAGCTTCCTGAGTAGGGACTTCCCGGAGGCATCTGGGAGACTACTCAGGAACCACAAAGAGTTCACATTTCAAGATATGGCTAACTGATTGGAACAATGATTAGAGAACCACTTCTCTACTCTTACTAATGCATACGCATCATGCATTGATAAATGAATATCGGACTTGATCACTCCACATTCATGATACTATTCATATGTAGGCATTCAGACTGCATATTCCATTATAGTCTATCAGGATGAAGAGATCGAAGACTGACTACTGGTGGAGTGGGGATACTCTCAGAAGAAATACCAGTCGGGAGATTCTCAGAGTTGAGCTGGGCAAGATTCAGGGTCAAACAATGTTCGCACGTCGTTCTGACGAACTGAACTTCTACAAAGATACTTCTTTACTAGAGAAGTCAAAGTAGCATGAACATTAGTATAAATAGTAGGGCTCTCCCCGATGGTTGAGAACATCATCAAGCAACAGAGAAGAGACCTTAACAATATTAGAAGTTATTACGATATTCCTCTATTACTTTATCGAACAATTCTTCTTGAGCCTTCCTGACCTATAATCCGTTGTCTCGAATATCCTCAGCCTAGTTAGCCTGGAATCCTACCGTGTTAGCTACCCCGTAACAGTCTCTTTCTAAAAATTAAATTTGTAATTGTGGTTGTGCTAGATGGTGGCGTCTCAAGCGTTATCTAATAAACGGCGCGAAATTGTTTGACAAATTTTCCACGGTCCTAGATTCTTGTAGCTAGACTGTCAAAAAGTTACGTTGTCTACTCTAGCTGAACGCCATCTACTTTGCTGCACACTCCCCCACTCTCAAGCCCCCCTTAACGGTCAGCATCGTTCCAGGCTTTTAGACGGACGTCTATAGGTAAACGGGCCCTTAGAGTTCAACTTATCCCGTTTAGATTTTCTTTCATTAATCAATCGGTCAATCCTATGTCATTCAGTTCTCATCTATTTTCTTCTGCCTTCTACATCTCTAGGAAGTGAATCTGCTGATAAAAGATATACTATAATTTAACTAGTGGCTCTTTAGCACGGTGTAGGGAATTCGGTACAATCAACCCTCCAGGGGATAACTATATACTTTAACGCTGCTTTTGTTACTCAACGTCGAGTTTTTGCGGTGGCCAAAATCCACAACTTTCACTGGGGGGATGCGAGAGGGATGTGTGGTCAAAGAGCTAAATAGAAACTTCGGTTCTCGTGCGCAAATTTATCTCGATAGGCCCCAAATCATATGAATCGCAAAATATCTCATTCCCCCAAATACCTGGGTGTCGTGCCTCTTCACCCTCTATCACTCGCTCTCTACTAATTTCGAAAAGTGAATTCGCGTATGTGATATTGCATAATATCGTATGGTAGGGCAACTTAGCGTAAATACATCAAACACCGTATTTCGGATTGGGGTGGAACCAACATTTTAACCACCACACCATCGGGAATACTAGGGGGGGGTTGCAAACGGCCTACAGGAAAGGAAGCAAAACCCCAATTTAAATTTTAGGGGACCCGATTAATCTCACAATGTTGGATAAGGGAACATGGATCCCACTTAAGCCCTACTTAGTAGCGTCCTTCTGAAAACTGCCGTCCTCACATGTTACCAAACCCACTTAGTTAATTCCATTGAGGAACTATCCCCCAATATCTGCCAATTTGCTATCACACCAAAAGTTGGAAAGCTTACATATTCAGCTCTTTCCGTGACCTAGGCCTCTATAGCGGAGGATTAAATCCCCTAGCATCAAATTTTATTAGGGTTACCTCCTTGGAGGTTATACCATACAGTGAGTTCCGGTATCAGTAAGTAAACATACAGTATTATGGTAAATTCCTCCCCTCATTCTAACTCCATTCGGAGTTGGTCCAGAGCTGTAAATATAACACCTCGTGACTTACAGCACCATAATAAAATATTGGTACAGTTTCCCAATCATTAGTTTTAGGACCTAGCTGATTTTGTGAATAGTATTCGACCGCTCCCCGGGGCATTGTGGGTTAACCATTGAAAAGGGGCTCTTAGGCTAGTGCCACATCCTCTAGATGCCTCTTTGGGTGGGCTTCCGGTACATATAAGAAAATTACGGCAGAGGGTTCTGAGTAGCGGGGACTGAGAAAACCCGCGGGGGACCGGAGGCCGGGGGGTGCATGAGGGGGCAGATGCCTCGGTAAGGGGGGTGTGGATTATGTGCGACAAAAAGGAGAGGGGGGAGTGAGAAGGTAAGATAGGGTTGGGCCGATAAGGGGATGTTAATAGGAAGGGAGGGATATCTCGCAATTGGATGAACAGATTAGTGGGCACGGGCAAGTGGCGGGAGGGGGGAGGAGAAGAGAAATTAGACACTTAGACCGTGCCCACGAAGCAGGGTGCACGGCAGCAACCAACAGAGCAGAGTTAATGATGCGCAATTAACGGCATTTCCTTCGCTTATTTCTCCTTTCTATCTATATCTATGGGGATTCCATCAATCCTTTTTATAAGCTAATCTGGTTGCCATCTGAGCTATAGTGCAATAAAAATGAATACATGGTTAGTCATAGAGAGAGAGCTTAGATAACTCAACGCAATGAGAAAGAGAAACGGGGGGCAAAGAAAAAGGGTGCGTAGAGAGGGAAAAGCGATTAGAAAGATGCCAACAGGGCACGGATATAGAGAATAAGGTAACAAGTAGGGAAGGGACTAGGGGAAACAAAGGAGATAACGAGAGATTCTGATGGAGTAACCCCATCTTGGTATGTTAGGTTAGGGCACACTTGTGGGTGTGAGCAGGGCTATTGACCAGACCGCGCGGCGGTGACTGGTGTTGTGTGGTAGGAGCCCACTGTGCGGGCCACCACAAACTGTATCTAGTCTGAGCTGCGTTCCTTTCTCTGTACGATAACTTCTCATGGTGAACACACTCCTTTGCGAACACACTTGTCATATACATCGAATATCGAACACATCCAGTGTTCCCAACCGGCCAGTCCGTCCGGCTTTGGGTACGGCCGGACTGACCCAGGCTTTTTCAGAGACGGCCGGGCCGGACTATGGGAAACGGGCTTTCCAAAAAAAAGCCGGGCCCGGCCTGGGTGACCTGCAGGCCTCAGGTTTTTAACCCTAACCTTAATCTGCAGAAAGCCATTTCTACAGATTAAGGTTAGGGTTGATACACGTGACTTCCAGTGTTTCAACATTTGAAATATGTGATCACTCGGCTAGAAGCTTTACTTCCAGAGGCAAAACCTTTCGGAGGGCTATCGTGGGGTGTCCGAATAAATGCGCAACGGTTAAAGACGCGAACACAAGAACTACATATTGGATATATGGATAAGCTGGCGACATTGATTGACTTTAAGATGATCTAAAAGCATACACACCGTGTAGCATTTATTGTTCTAATCGGGGTGGGAGCAGCCAGCAGCCTGACGGCTTTCGCAAATATCTATGAACGGCCCGGTATCTGTCGGTTAATATATGTAGTTCAATTTAAATGTCATAAGCGAACAGCTCAGCCAATCAGTGTTGAGTTTTACACGAGCAACACTCGTTGTCAAGGTATCTAGCGGCTTTACCCGAGATCTGCAGGCTTTACCTAGGCATCTGGCGGCTTTACCTAGGCATCTGCAGGCTTTACCTGGGCATCTGGCGGCTTTACCTGGGCATCTGCAGGCTTTGCCTGGGCATCTGGCGGCTTTGCTTAGGCATCTAGCGGTCGCCTATCTTCTCGACCCGGCGGTTGCCTAGGCGCCTGCAGGCTTTGGCGGCCGTCGATAATTTAAGCCGGACTGACCCAGGCTTCTCAAAACCATGGCCGGACTGACCGGACTGCCGACCCATGGTCCGGACTATGGTCTGGACTGGCCGCTTGGGAACACTGAACACATCTCAGTTTTCCTATCAGCGACTGACCCGGATCGTTCTCGTGACGACAGATCCGATCATAGCTGTGTCCTTGCGGTGCCTGTACGACGGCATATTCCCTGCGCGGAAACCAGACCTCCATCAGATTCCAGGCAGATGATACAATGGATTAACGCATGAGGTAATTTGGCAGGCTACGTGAAATGAAAGGACTATTATGGGTGCGGAATTTTGTTTTGCTATGTTTGTTGCCCTGCGGAGAGGCATATCTAGTGGATGGAGAGGGAAGTGTCGGGTCAATGCTTGGGTATTAAACTGGGTCATTTTCAGAGGGGATTCAGATAGCTCGGGCAGATCGTGGGAGAAGGGCTCTCTTGATTGTAAGCTTGGTGGATATTTGGGAGTCAAACCCGTCGGTTCAGCTCATCAGCCTCGTCGGGATTGAGGCCGGCAAGACCCCGCAATGTCCACCGGCGCAGTGTTCGACGCCGCCTATCCAGTTTGTCGGGATTGACGTTATTCCGTTCTAGCAGCACCTTTACGACCCCTTCACGCCCATTCCGGGAAGCCCACAATAGTGGTGTTCGACGGAACAAATCCCGTTTGTCGGGATCAACGTCGTTCCGTTCTAGCAGCGTCCTTACGACCCTTTCATGCCCACTGCCGGAAGCCCACGATAGTGGTGTTCGACGGAGCAAATCCTGTTTGTCGGGATCGATGTCGTTCCGTTCTAGTAGCATCCTTACGACCCTTTCATGCCCACGGCCGGAAGCCCACGATAGTGGTGTTCGGCGGAGTAAATCCTGTTTGTCGGGATCGACGTCGTTCCGCTCTAGCAGCGTCCTTACGACCCTTTCATGCCCACTGCCGGAAGCCCACGATAGTGGTGTTCGGCGGAGTAAATCCTGTTTGTCGGAATCGACGTCGTTCCGTTCTAGCAGCAGTTTTACGACCCCCTCATTATTATTCCTAGAAGCTACCGATAGTGGTGTTAAACCGAGCACATTCGCTTTGCTGGGATTGACGTCGTTCCGCTCCAGCAGTATCTTTACGATACCCTCATGCCCGTACTGGGAAGCCCGCGATAGTGGTGTTTGACGGGTCAAATTAGGCTTGTCGGGATTGATGTCGTTCCGTCCCAGCAGCATCCGTACGACACCCTCATGCCCATTTTCGGAAGTCCACCATAGTGGTGGTGAGCCGAGCCAATCAGATTTGTTGGGATTGACATCATTCCGTTCTAGCAGCATCCTTACGACCCCCTCATGCCCACTTTTGGAAGCCCACGAGAGCGGTGTCCGACCCCGCCTATCCGGTTTGTCGGGATTGATGTCCTTCCGTTCCAGGAGTATCCTCACTACCTCCTCGTGCCCACGTTTGGAAGCCCACGAGAGCGGTGTCCGACCCCGCCTATCCGGTTTGTCGGGATTGATGTCCTTCCGTTCCAGGAGTATCCTCACCACCCCCTCATGCCCATTCTCAGCAGCCCACAAGAGCGGCGCTGAGCCATATTTGCTGCTACGTGCATCGGAATGGACCTCACTCCATTCCAGCAGCACCCGAACCACCCCTTCATTGCCCCTCCTCGAAGCCCAAGCAATTGCTGTGTAGCCATGGAAATCAGTTGCCTGCACATCTCCTTTATTGGTTTCTAATAGCGCAACTGTTAGCTCAACACGCCCGAAGTATGCGGCACCGTGAAGCCCTGTAAATCCTGTAGGAGCACCATCTCTGCCGAGTGGCTGGTCCGCAGCTCTTACACTATGCAATAAGAGCACTTTCGAAGATATGTGCTTGTCGTACCCATCGAGTAGCTTCAATGCAAGAGCTTTCACACCCTCTGTGGTTTCCGAGCTAGCATGTGTACCCCAGTAGCAAGAAGCATATTCGACAAAAGGGGCGGTTGGTGGGACAGAACGAAGGGTAGGCGAAAAGCTCCTCACTTGCGGAAAATTGAGGTAAGTTAAACAAACCTCAGCAATTATCAAGTGGGGGTTGGGGAACAGGTTGGTGTTATTGGAGAGGTACTCTTGCAGAGTGTAGTGGACAAGTCTGACGGTAGATGAGGACTTCTCCACCGTGGCGAGTCCTAGAGAACATGCCAAGAGCGTTTCTATCGCAGGAATATTCCCAATATCCAAGTCGGTAGACCCTTCTACCCCCAGGGCGTGGCATAACTCATCGACATGTAATGGTCGCTCCGCATGTGATACCCACATTAGGACTTCCATCCCGAGTTTTGACCTACTTCCGGGCTGCGCCTGTATCCGTGATAATGTTCCCGTATATGCATCTCCCAGGCCCTCCCCCTTGGTCATCTCATCAAGCTTGTTTCTTCTCCGAGTGAGAGTGATCTCTCCCAGGATTGCGTCTAAATAGAGAGAAACGAGGAGGAAACTAGATAACACACAGTTAGCTAATTACATCTTACACTTGTCATCGGAATGTGTTTGATATTCTTTCTTACATATCTGAGATCTTCTCGGGGATGATTCTGATAATATCCGCCCGTAATTCGTCGTCCATTGCTTTAGGATCCGTGTCACTATCTAGCCTCCTCTCCAGATAACTTATAATATCTCCATGGGTGGGACTGAGAGGTACCCGGAGGGCATTGCTAAAACATGTCACAATCTCGTCGTCGATATGGGGCCTCCCGGTAAGGAATACTCGCGCGCCCGGTAACACTCGAACAATTTCTCGCAGTGACTCAATGAGCTCCCGTCGATTCTTCGGGGTGCATTCGTCTAATGCGTCAATGCATATAAAGAGCCGCCGTAGTGATGCAACGGTCTGCTTTAGTATATTTAACATGTCCGGAAGTTGGAGGCCCCGACCACCAAACTCTTTTTTGGCCTTCTTAAAAGCCTCTCGTGTAAGGTTGGAAATTCCCCCTCCACTGGCAAGTTGCTTGAGCATGGCGCCCAAAATATTTGTGGTAGACTGTTCCTGCTGGGCGTGGAAATCGCAGTATAGTCCCACGACTGCAACGTCTTCCCCTACAGCCTGATCACACAGGCTATCAATAACTAGGGAACTTTTATTTGCTGATTGTCAGCAACGTTTGCGTTGTCTTGCTCCAGAGTCTCCCCTACCTGACATAAGTTTTCCCCACCCCCGGATTCCCGTAACAGAATAACACCGGTTCCACGATACCGTCTTCCGCGTCACGCCATTTTCTGAACTCGCTAGTTTCTAGTACCCAGTTTCCCACACTATTGAGTCGGTCGCTTCGCAAAGCTTGGTGCCGTTGCTGTGGTTCAAGTGGCGATAACCACTGTAGAATTTGCCGCCCCTCGTCGTCGCCCTCCGAAATAAAGTTGGCGGTGCTGATTAAGTTGAACGAGTTGAACGAGTTGGTATTACCGATGATCTGCTGGTGCTGGGATGACATCGGCGGAATAACGGTCATCTGAATCCCCCTTTTTGTGAGAGTTAAAGAGGTATCGTGTGAAGCGACAAGCTGACTTCCCTCGGAACGAGAGAGGATCTCAAATACCAGAAGAAAGAGGGGGTGGTAACTCATAAGGCTCTGGGGTTGCACAAGTATCGGCTGGTCCAATCATTATTAGCTGTGCTCACAAAGTTCGCCGTCGACTTCACCAACCAACATTGCCTCGACCATTTGATCTCTGCTTAAAAAAATCGCTTAAAAAGAAACAAATATCTGCGTGAAAATTTCATCCACCGGTACCACATCTGGCACTCCTAATCTATTTCTCTTGGGTTGAGTATCTTTTTACAACCATATACATTCACATACTCGCAGCATTCTTCTAGCTTAACACAGCGGTGAATACCGGCATTTTATCAAGCGACAGCCCTGAATCCTTATTTCCTCAAGCGCGCACAGTACCCGTACTCATATCATACTAGCTGAAATTATTATTTGGTAGGGAAAAAGGGTTGTCGAGCCCTGGCCTCGTTAGTCAAAATCACGTGTGTAAAATGAAGGTTATGCAGCTGAGCCGGCCCGTAGGCGCTAATTTTTGGTGAAGGAAAAAAGTCTGTCGAATTTGAGCAGCAGTGGCTGAGAATGCCCACGAACCAATCAGAAGATTACCCTTCCCCCTCTCCCTTCGTTTGTACTCGAGTATTTGTCGTTTTTTAGTTCACTCGGATACTGTGAGATTAGGCCACACCTAAGTTAGCACCAAGTTAGAGCCCATATCCTGGAAATTTCGCAAGTACGGTAGGCGTGTATGTTTTCCCCACCCACCCCAGAAGTCCCGCAACCGAACACTTGCTCGGCGCAACCATCCTCCCCACAACTTCATTTCTGAACTCGCTGGTTTCTAGCACGGTACTGTACCCAGTTTCCCATGCCATTGCGTTGGTTGGTCCGCACATCTTGGTGCCGTTGCTGTGGTTCAAGCAGGGATAACCACTGCAGGCTGCGATGCCCCCGCAACCTCCATTTCTATGAAGAATTTGACAATATCGTTGAACGAGTTGATACTTATAACCAGTGTGACATACCGGCATTTTGAAGATATCTGGACAATAGCCTATTGTCTGAATTCCGTCTTTGTGGGAATTAGAGAGGGATCGCGTTCGAGAGTCCGACTTCCCTTGGAACTAGCGAGGATCTGTAAAGCTTGAAAAAGAGGAGGTGGTGCCTGTGAGGCTCTTGTACTCGATAGGTATGCGCTAGTCCAATCATAGTCGGTAGCTTAGATAACACACTTCCCACTCGAGTAGACACCAGTTTTCAAGTGCATCAATTAGTCTCAAGAGCAGTTCGATCGCAGTGTGAAAAAAGGTTAAACCAACATCAATCATCTAAGCGAAGAATACCGGCCTCCTACACCGCATCCAGCCAGCCCGTGAAGTCTTCATCACAGCCACGCAGAAGGCGGAAAGCAAGGCAAGCGGGGGGGTTTTTGGGGGAAAAAAGCAAAAATCACCAAGGTTAGGGTTCCCGGAACTACCCGTAATTGATCCCTGCCCATTGACAGCCAGACTTTTATTGTGAGCGCAAGTACCCGCGTGTGAGCATGAGCCTGTCGAAGTTGAGGGAAGTAGCAAATTTGTAAAGGAGTAAGGTGTATTAAGTATTTTTTCCGCATCACCCCCCTACCAACCACCCTGTACTGTACACCCATTACAAGTGTTATAAAGGTTGTGGGATGGGAAGTAAGAAGGAGAATAGTGTTAATGTTTTAGAGTAACTACATAGCATAGAATAAAAAAAAGTCTGTCCAAGCTTGGTTCATTATTGGGGATTGCCATGTGTGTAACCGCTGTTTTATTTTTTTCTGCAGCTACTCGGTAGATCTACGTTGGTAGCAGGGAGGGGTCGGTCCAGCTCTCATCCGGTGGCCAGAGGGGTTCGACAGACTTACTCCTGAGGCCCGGTACCGCGGATGTTCTCCATTCCCATACAGTAACAGCCACACAGTATTTGTTTGCCACAATTGTAAATATGCACCCCTTTCCCAAAAGTGGTTGCATTGAATACATCTCTCTTCCCACAGAACCTCTAACTTGGGCTCTTACTGTTATGCTTGCAATAGACTATTGTCCCTGGAGAAAATTAACCGCCCACCAGGAGACTGGAGAAATTTCGGCCACGGCAACCTCACTCACCCATCAACCCCACAATCCCGTAAACCAAACAAAAAAATACACATTAAAAACGTAAATACATCGTAGAATATATAGTACAAATTGGTCTAGAGAAATTTCTTGGGGTGGTGTTAGAAGTGCTCGGTGATGACGGCTGCGTTGCCAGTTTTGTCCACGTTCCATACAAGTATGGGTCAAAATCAGAGCCTAGGTGCCAACATCATTGATTTAACAGAGAGTCAAGACAATATTTTAGTTCCTGACATACTCAAATCTGTAGATGTACTGTACTAGGGGTGGACTTAAGGGACGTGAGAGGGGGTCTGATCGGTCGGGATTTGGTAAAATTCGCGCATTCTTTTGGAGCGGGGAAAAAAGTCCAGCGAAGGCAAAAAATTCCAGAGCTCAGGGACTTCACGAAATTCTGCTTTCTCATTGGCTAAGTGGCGTAGAAGTGGATGAGAACCAGTCCGCCTCGCTTACTCTTAAGCCATGCAGATGTGTCCTGAAGCAACGGGAGCAACCATGATCGCCTGAAAAATTCAGGCACCATGATGATCAGGGAAGTGATATCAATCACGGGCACAAGAATAATGATCCTTTATACTAAGACCTGTATCTTTGTGTTTTTCATTCTCTCTAGGAGCATGACATCTGGTAATAGGACCTTTGATTTTGACTGACATTGACTTGAGTTGTTGTAGTTGTATCATATAACGGTATTATGAGGGTTGAATATTAGGGGGAATTGTGGCTGGATCCTGTGACTTATCACAGAACTTATTCTGCTTGTAACCAAATTGCTACCACTCCTATACCTTAGCTTCATCACATTATTGCTAAATGATTAATTGTTAACGGTAATAATAATTACCAAGGTCAATTCTGTCTCTAAGGTTTCTTCCTTTTTAGTTTCCCTTTAAATTTTATTAACCAAGCATTCGGTTGTTAACTTAGTAGTACTCCTACACAAGATATGTTATGGTGCACTATCATACATGATTAAACTTGACAACCCTACTCCCACCAAAAATTCCCTAACTACCAAGGAACCTTAATATTTTCTATAAATAAAATCACACCAATAGTGACATGAGCTATTGCAAAGAAATAAAGAAAGGAGAGGGGGATGGCGCAACTGGGGTTGAGGCTTGGGACGCCTGCAGCTATTCCGCATAGTTATGGAGCACTGTGTCGAAATTGAAAATGATTTTTTTGGTCGGGATTGGTCCGACCGGGCCCGCAATGCGATTGGATATGCACGGCCCTTTGACAGAGTTAGCATCCCATTTTGCCTTTTACTATATTTGTCAATATATTATGATACCTTCAAATAAAGCTTTTCTTGATTATACTCATTACTTCCATAGATTATACTGCCAAATCCTAAGAGAGTCAGGATACCGATAGTATCATACCTCGATTAGATTAGGGGTGGCAAAAATGTGTACACAAGTATGAAAGAAATTGTAGCAACGCGCAATCGTTTCAACTGAGAAGTAATAATAGCCGACAATCAAGATCATGAATTACCGCCAACTATTACAAGAATGATATGTAAAGATATAAGCAAGCTATATAGTGTGGTGGTCTGGTTCCGCTTCACCAAGCTTCTACTCCCACCAAACTTCCGCAACAAAGAACAAAGGCATTGAAAGAAAGTATAAAGGAACAAAAGGAATAATAAAGAAAGTGTAAAGAAGACAAAAAGTTGTACTGGGCTTGAGAATAATATAGAAACTTAGAAGAAGCATTTGAGAGGAGAAAGAAACCTTATACCAACAGAAATTTCGGCACCGTAAGTGAGTGATACTACATGACTATGCGATCTTCCTTATATAGACTAATCTAGGACTAGTCCAGACCGGACCGGACCACCTGAGTTAATCGGGTCTAGTGACTGACATCCACCAGCACTAACGAGCCTGGTCCTGCCTCCAAGACTTGACTGGTCGGACTATTGGGAACCCTGCTCTCATCCTATATCCCATTTGACAAATAGGTAGTTCCATTCGCTACGAGTATGCTGACCGACTTGCCATGTCGAAAGACCACAACATTGGTTACTTGAGTATTTCGGACTCAGGTCAAAGATGCAAAACCATCAGAGCTCCCAGGCGGGATCTGTAGACAAATATCATAGTCTAGCCTAAAATAGGAGGTAGACAACTCTATCCTAGCTCAGCATTATATATATGCAAAGTAAAACCAAATATATAAAATAACTATGCCTAGCGCTGCTTTTATATTCTACCCTAATTTTTCGGGGTTGCATGAATCTACCACTTGCTCCCCGGGAACTGGCTGCTAGAGCAATGTACCGTCAAATAGATGAACAGGAACCCCGGTTTTCTTGTACAACTAGATTTTAATAGGCCTCGAAGCATATGAATAGCCAAACGTCTCATTGCCCCCAACTCAGAGATTTGGGGCTTCATCACTACCCATCACTCGCTCTCAACTGACTTTGCACAGTAAATTTGAGCAGTGTACGATGTGACATGAACATCATATTGTACAACGACCTGGCATAAGAATATCAGACACCGCAACACCGATGGGAATGGAAGAGGCATCTTAGCTCTGGGTGGAAATGCGGGGGGGGGGTCCAAACTACCTGGGGGGAGCAAAGCGGCGGGGGGGGGGCTGGTTGAATTTTCGGGAACCTGGTTAATCATACCAGGTTGGATAAGCGAACATGGATCCCACTTAAGCTTCCCAGTAGCATCCTCCTGCATACTGTCATCCTCACAGGTTACCAAACCCTCGTAGATAATTCCTTCGCGGAACCACCCCCCAATAACTACCGATTTGCTATCCCAAACCCACTTAGAGTTGGGAAGCTTACATATTCAGCACTTTCCGTGACCTGGGCCTCTATGACGAAGGATTAAATCCCATGGCATCAAGTTTTATTGGGGTTACCTCCTTGGAGATTGTACCATACTACGAGTTCCGGTGTCAGTAGTATACAATATTGTGGTAAATTCCGCCCCCCTCGCTCGAGCTGCATACGGAGTTGGTCCGGGGCTGTAAATGTACATCTCGTAACTTACGGCACCATAATGTAATACTGATACGGTTTCCCAATCATCGGTTTTAGGACATGGCTGATTTTGTGTGCATAGTATTCGACCGCTCCCCCGGGTATTGTGAGTTACCCTTTGAAAAGAGGCTCTTAGCCTAGTGTGACATCCTCTCGGAGCTCCTTTAGGCTGGCTTCCGGTACATGTAGGAAAGCCTCCGTAGAGGTTGCTGAGTAGCGGGGAACCGGGGGAGGGGGCAGATTCCTCATTGAGGGGGGGACAGATTAATGGTGACCAAAGGGAGAGGGGAGGAGGAGGTGGGATGGCGTTGGGCCGATAAGGGGACATTGACGGTAAGGGAGGTATATCTTGCAATGGGGTGAACGGATGAGTGGGCACGAACAAGTGGTGGGGGGAAGGGCAGAGGAGAGGAGAGAAATTCGAGAGAAAAGACTTCAAAAGAGGAATAAATGAAAAAAAATGCCTTTAATCACCCATCGTGAACTCTGCCCTGTTTTTTGCTGCCATGCGCCCGTCCTCGTGTGGGTGTCTAATCTTATTTAAATCTATATATATGGGGCTTCCATCCATCCCTCACATAACCTAACCTGGTTGCCATCTAAGTCATAGAGTAATACAAATGGGTACCGGGTCAGTTGGAGACAGACCTTGGATAACTCAAAGCAATGAGAATGAGAAACAAGAGGCAAAACAAAAGGGTGCATATAGAGGGAAAAGCGATCATAGAAAAGCACTAACGGGGTACGGATATAGAGAAATTTTTTTAAATACCTGGGGAATAGGGCAACAGGCAAGGAAGGGTCCAGAACGGCCCGAGGGGGGCAAAGGAGATAACGAGAGATTACAGGAAAATGATACCATGGGTTGACACCCGCAGTAATTTGGCAGTGCAGAACTTTGTTTTGCTATGTTTGTTGCCGTATAGAGGGGTGCGTCTAGTGGATGCAGGGAAGTGTTGGGTTTATGATCGGGTATTAAAATGGAGGCCATTTTGGGTGGAGACTTAGGGAACTAGGGGAGCTCGGGGGCGAGCGCGGCTTTGTTGGTTGTAGGATTGTTACATATTTGGGAGTCGAACTCGTCTGTTCCGGTCTTCCGCCTCGTCGGGCTTGTGGTTGTTGGGTATCGGCAAGACTCGCGATATTCACCGGCGCCGTGTTCGACGCCACCAATGTGGTTCGAACAGATTGGCGCCGTTCTGCTCTCGCAGCAGGTTTACCACCCCTTCATGCCCATTCTTAGAAGCGCAATATAGTGGCGTTCGACGAAACAAATCCGGTTTGTGAGGATTGACGTCGTTTCGTTCCAACAGTATCCTTGCGACACCCTCATGCCCATACTCGGAAGCCCACGATAGTGGTATTTGACGGAACAAGTCTGGCTTGTCGGGATTGACATCATTCCTCTCCAGCAGCATCCTCACGACCCCCTCATGCCCGTTTGCGGAAGCCAGTGATAGTGGTGTTCGATGGAACAAATCCGGTTTGTCGGGATTGACATCGTTCCGTTCTAGCAGTATCCTTACCACACCCTCACGCCCACTCTGGGAAGCCCACGAGAGTGGTGTTCGACGGAACAAATCCGGCTTGTCGGGACTGACGTTGTTCCGTTCCAGCAGTATCCTTACGACACCCTCACGCCCACTCTGGGAAGCCCTCGAGAGTGGTGTTCGAAGGCAGAAATCCGGTTTGTCGGGATTGACATCGTTCCGTTCGAGCAGCATCTTTACGATACCCTCATGCCCAAGGCGGGAGGCCCAGGCGAGTGGTGTCACACGGAACCAACCCGGTTTGTCAGGATTGACGTCGTTCCGTTCTAGCAGTATCCTTACGACCCCTTCATGCCCAAAATAAGAAGCCTCGAGTAGCGGTGTATCACGGACCAAATCCTGTTTGTCGGGATTGACATCGTTCCGCTCTAGCAGCAGCCTTACGACCCCCTCATGCCCACTGTCGGAAGCCCACCAGAGCGGTGTTCGACCCCACCTATCCGGTTTGTCGGGTTCGATGTCCTCCCGTTCCAGGAGTATCCTCACGACCCTCTCATGCCCACTCTTGGAAGCCCACCAGAGCGGTGTTCGACCCCGCCTATCCCGTTTGTCGGGATTGATGTCCTTCCGTTCCAGGAGTATCCTCACCACCCCCTCATGCCCATTCTCAGCAGCCCACAAGAGCGGCGCTGAGCCATATGCACTACTACGTGCGTCGGAATGGACCTCGCTCCATTCCAGCAGAACCCTCAGCACCTCTTCATTCCCCCTCCTCGAAGCCCAAGCAATTGCTGTGTTTCCATGGAAATCAGTTGCCTGCACATCTCCTTTATTCGCTTCCAATAAAGCAACTGTTAGCTTGAGGCACCCGAAGTATGCGGCACCGTGAAGCCCTGTAAATCCTGTAGGGACGCCATCTCCATCGAATGGCTGTTCCTCAGCTCTCACACCATGCAATAAGAGCACCTTTGAAGATATGTGCTTGTCGTACCCATCGAGCAGCCTCAGTGCAAGAGTTTTCACACTCTCCGTGGTGTCCGATCTGGCATGTGTACCCCAGTAACAAGAAGCATATTCGACAAAAGGGGCGGTTGATGGGGCGGAACGGAGGGCAAGCGGGAAGCTCCTCACGCACGAAAAATTGAGGTAAGTCAAACAAACCTCCGCCATTATAGAGTGGGGGTTAGGGAACAAGTTGGTGTTATTGGAGAGGTACTCTTGCAGAGTGTGGTGGACGAGTCGGATGGTAGACGAGGACTTCTCGACCACCACGAGCCCCAGAGAGCATGCTAATAGCGTTTCTATGGCTGGAATATTCCCAATATCCAAGTCGGTAGACCCTTCTACCCCTAGAGCGTGGCATAACTCATCGACACGCAACGGCCGCTCCGCATGTGATACCCACATTAGGACTTCCATCCCGAGTTTTGATCTACTTCCGGGTAGGGCCTGTATCCGTGATAGGGTTCCCGTGTATGCATCTCCAAGGCCCTGCTCCTTGGTCATATCATCAAGCTTCTTTCTTCTCCGAGTGAGAGTAATTTCGCCCAGGATTGCATCCATATATAGAGAAACGAGAAGGAATCTGCAGAATACACGGTTAGGGAATTACGCCTCGGACTTGTCTGGGGAATGCATTTCATATTCTTGCTTACATTTCTGAGACATTCTTGGCGATAATTCTCATAATATCTGCCCGCAATTCGGCGTCCATTGCTTTAGGATCTGTGTCATTGTCTAGCCTTATCTCCAGATAACTTTTAATATCGCCAGGGGTCGGACTCAGAAGTATCCTGAGGGTCTTGCCAAAGCATGTCACAATCTCGTCACCGATGTGGGGCCTTCCAGTAAGGAATACTCGCGCGCCCGGTAACACTCGAATAATTTCTCGCAGTGACTCAAGGAGCTCCCGTCTGTTCTTCGGCGTGCATTCGTCTAATGCGTCGATGCATATAAAGAGCCGCGGGAGTGATGCAATAGCCTTCTTTAGTATATTTAACATGTCCGGGAGTTGGAGGCCCCGACCACCAAACTCCTTCTTCGCCTTCTTAAAAGCCTCCCGCGTGAAATTGGAAATCCCCCCTCTGCTGGCAACTTGCTTGAGCATGGCGCCCAACATATTTGCGGCGGACTGTTCCTGCTGGGCAAGGAAATCGCAGTATAATCCCACGACGGCAACGTCTCCCCCCACAGCCTGATCGCACAGGCTATCAATAACTAGGGAACTGTTATTTGCTGATCGTCAGTTACATTTGCGTTGTCTTGCTCCAGAGTTCTCCCTACCTGACATAAGTTTTCCCTACCCCGGGGTTCCCGTAACAGAACAACATCTGCTCTCCTACGCAACCATCTTCCCCGTCACGCCATTTCCTGAACTCGCTAGTTTCTAGTACCCAGTTTCCCACGCTATTCAGTCGGTCAGTCCGCAGACCTTGGTGCCGTTGCTGTGGTTCGAGCGGTGATAGCCACTGCAGGATTTGCCGCCCCTCGTCGTCTCCCTCCGAAATGAAGTTGACAATACTGCTTAAGTTGAACGAGTTGGTGTTACCGATGATCTGCTGGTGCCGGGACGACATCTGTGGTATAACGGTGATGTGAATTCCTTTTCTTGTGGGAGTTGGAGAAATATCGTGCGCAGCGAGAATACTAGTATGACTTCCCTTGGAGCTTGAGACGATCCCGAAGACCCGAAGAAAGAGGGGGTAGTCACTTATGAGGCTCTGGGGTTGTACAAGTGTGCGCTGGTCGAATTATTATTGGTTGTGCTCAAGGTTCACGATAGGCGCGACTTCGCCAATTAACATAGCCTCCCCCCCAGCCTTGATCTCGGCGTAAAAAACTGGCTCAAAAAGCATCAAACCTTTGCGTGAAAATTTTCATTTACCCGCACCACACTTGGCACTCCTAATTTATAGTCCTGTCGGGATATCTTTTTACAATGGTATACCTTCACATACTCGCCGTATTCTTCAAGGATAAGGGTGAATACAAGCATTTTCATTAAGCCAGACCCTGACTTCTTATTTTTCTAAACTGCGCGCAGTACCGGTACTCATAACTAAGTGAGCTGAAATTCGTATTGGGTGTGGAAAAAGTGTTGTCGAGCCCCTGCCTGGTTGGTTCAAATTACGTGTGTGCAACGTGGATTATGCAGCTGCGCCGGCGGTAGGCAACAATTTTTGGTGAAGGAAAAAAGTCGATCGAACTCGAGCCCGCAGTGGCCGGGACCCTGGGGCCAATCGGGGGAGTTCGGCAGACTTGCCCTTGCCCCCTTGCCCCTTCGTCTGTATTTGTCGCTTTTTTGTTCCCCAGAATATTTAGGAGATTAGGCCACACCTAAGTTAGTGTCAACCCGCACAAGTAGGCAAGTACTCGAGTAAGCTTTCTCCACCCACCCCCGAAGTCCGGTAGCAGAACAACACTTGCTCAACGCAACCACCTCCCGCGTCACTGCATTTTCCAGACTTGCTGGTTTCTAGTACCCAGTTTCCCACGCTACGGAGTCGGTAGGTTCGCACATCCCGGAGCCATTGCTGTGATTCAAGTTGGGATAACCACAACCGCAGGGTGCGATACCCCCCCCAACGTCCATTTCCATGACGGAGTTGCAATATTATCGAGTGAGTTGGTATTACCAGCGACCTGCTGATATTTTGGCGATATCTGTGCAATAGCCTATTGTCTGAATTCTATGTTTTTTGCGAGAATCTGACTTCCCCCGGGACCAGCGAGGATGTGTAAAGCTTGAAAAAGTGGAGGCGGCACTTGTGAGGCTCTGGTGTTGTGCAGGTATGCGCGAGTCCAATCCTTGGCGGTAGCTTAGATAATACTTGCTACTCGAGTAGCCACCAGTTCTCAAATCTATCGATTTTGCTCCAAGAGCAGTCTCACACTGCAGTGGGAAAAAGTTCAACTGAGATCAAAACGTTTGAGCGAAGAATGCCGGTCTCCTGCACTGCACCCAGCTGTCTCCTAGAGTAGAGACTTCGCCGTACCCGCACAGAAAGCGGACATGCGGCGAACAGGGATATTTAGTGTGCAACAAAGCAAATCGCTAAGGTTAGGGGTTACCGGAACCACTGGTATTATAATTGATCCCTGTTCTTCCACAGAGCAGTTTCGTCGTGGGTGCTAGTGCTGGTATGGTGGATGTTCTCAATTCCCATATTGTAGCATCCTGACCGCATTTGTTCACCACAATTGTAAATATACGAGCCTTTTAACAAATCCCGCACCCTGAATATTTCTATCCCCTGGAAACATTGCCCTCTTGGGCTCTTAGAGACCGACTTGAGGTAGAATACTACGCTCCTGTCCAAAAAGTTCTAGATCCAAAAGTACTCCAGCGCGGCTTGGCGGCAACAGAAGTATCAATACTGTATCGAGGGGTCCGTTAAGGATGCTCCCCAGTCAGGAAGACCAGAAAAGATCACATTCAACAAGTGGAAGACGCAGTCCTTGCCAATTCTCATTCCTCTTTAAGAGAAATTACGGATAAGTCAAATATGAACTGCTCAATTTATGAAAACCAGCCCGTACTCAAGCACTAGTACCTCTGTTGACGCCAAGTCCCACTAGAGTACTTTTGGATCAGCGAGAACTTTTTGGACGGGAGTGTAGTACTTGTCAAAACCAGATCCTCAGTTTTCATTCGTATGCCGAAACCGATCATTGGCGTAATGGAGAGTCTGGCCAACACTTTAATTCCAGGCATATTCAAATCGGCAGATGCACCACGTGCTGAGGATTAACAAAGTCTGGGGAGAAATGGGCAGCGTTTGGCAGAGAGGTATGCGACGGAACAAAAAGATATCTAAGACAGACTTGTATTTCAATGACCTGCAGCTCCTGCAATTATGGGCGGAAGGAGCCCTTAAATACAAAAAATGATGGAGACGCTTCTGGGAGTCGCCTGACTATAATCACACCATTTCCGCCATATCTCACGCCACCTCTTTTACTTCCTCACTTTCCTTTACTTCACCGCTTTCCTTCACCACTTTCCCCGTTGGGTAAACCTTCGGCCCCACTTCTCGCATCCTTCACCGGCTGGCCGATGGTTCTACGGGGAACTCTCCGACATCTTTCTATTATCTTCTAACATGGTACGATGTCCTGTGACCACGGAGTGAGTGTAGGTGATTGACAATAAGGATGGGTAAGGCGAAAGGGGGTTTGATTGATCAGAATTGGGTGAAATTTGGTGGGTAGCCATAGGAACTACCTTCTTAGTGCTTTTTTCAGAGTGGGAAAAGGTCATGCGAACGCAAAAGAATCCAGACCCTAAGAACGTCATGAAATTCTCCTCTTATTGGATAAGTGGCGCAGGAGCCCACGAGAACACGTTCGCCCCACTTACACTTAGCTCTCAGTAATTTCAGTTCTGAGATAGTAAGCGCAACAACAATCCCCTGCGAAACTCAATCATTACGATAGCTGTAATCATGATTTTTATTACAACTACAACTATAATCATTACTTATACTAAGGCCTGTATGTTTGTGTCCCACCTTCTCTCTAGGATCATGGCATCCGCCAATAAGACCATTGATTTTTATGGCATTGACTTGAATTGTGGTAGTATTGTGATGGTTGGGTATTGTGGGGAATTGTGATTGCACCAATTGTTTTAGGACTTTTTCTGCCCACGATTAAATCACCACCACTCTTATATCTTGACTTCCTCCTGTCATATCTACTAATTAATTGCCAGAGGAAATAATAATTACCAAGGCTGGTTTGTCTCTACAAAATATTTCTTCTCAAGTTCCCTTTAAAAGTTATTAAGCTGGTAATTAGCTGTTGACCTGTGGCCACTCAGAGTGGGTTCGAGTAGTAAGATGTTATGAGGTTAATGTAGTTTGGGATGCAAGAGGACTTGTGACTTGGCGATTTAGCTGGTGGAGTTGAGGATGTCGCCTGCTATGACCACGGGTACTCGCTGCAGCATCCCAGGGCCCAGCCCAGAGCAGACTTCATTTCAATCAGGCAACCCCCCCCACAAACCCGCACTCCACTCGACAAAACATGCAGTCCAGCCCATCGTGCCAACAGACTTGCCATGTTGAAAGACCACAATATTGGCTAATTGACCAATTCGGGCCCACATCAAAGCTGTAAAACGATAACGGATCCTGGGTGAGATAGTTCGAGAAATACCTTAATCTGAAGTGAAATAGGAAATAGACAACTCTATCCCAGATCAGCATCATACATAATATGCAGAGTAAAACCGAATATCTGAGCATTACTATGGACGCCAGCGCTGTTCTGTGCCCACCCCAAGTTTTCATGCTTTCATGCTTTCTCCTGGGAAACTTGATGCGTGAGTGATGTGCGGTCAAAGAGGTGGATAGGAACTCCCCCAACACCGTGATGTCCAGCATCAACACTGCCTATCACTCGCCCTCTACTCACTGCTATTTTCGAAAAGTGAGTTTGCGTGGTGTGCGATATTGCATAATATCATATTGTAGGGCAACTTTGCGTAAGTACATCAAACACCCTTTTTCGGATTGGGGGTGAAGACAAAATCTTAACCCAGGTGGAAATGCTAGGGAGGCTTACAAATGGCGTACAGGAAAGGAAGCAAAATCCCAATTTAAATTTCCAGGAGCCCGATTAACCTCACCGTGTTGGGTAGGGGAGCATGGATCCCACCTAAACCCTCCTTAGTAGCATCCTTCTGCAAACCTCCGTCCTCACATTATACCAAACCCAGGTAGTTAATTCATTCCCGGAACCAGCCCCCAATCTCTTTAAATTTGCTATCCTAAAAGAACTTAGCATCAGGAAGCTTACATATTCAGCCCTTTCTGCGACTTGGCCACCTTCTGCAGAGGATAAAATCCCCCGATATCAAGCCTCAGGCTTATGGGGGTTACCGTCCTAGGGATTGAGTTATACTATGAGTTTCGGTATTAGTGGTATCCAATCTGGTATCTTCTCCCCCTTCGTTTCGAACCCCATGTGTAGTTAGTCAGGAGCTGTGAGTGCACACCTTGTATCTGATGATATTATAACATAATATTGGTAAAGTTTGTCAAGATTTAGTTTTTAGGACAGAGCTGATGTTGTGCATGGTATTCGACCTCTCCCCCGGGTATCGGGGGCTAACCTCTGAAAAGGGGCTCCTAGCTAAGTATGACATCCTCTGGGTTCCCATTTGAGCCGGTTTCCGGTACATGTAGGAAATTTCCCGGACAGGTTTCTGAGTAGCGAGGACTTGGAAAACTTGTGAGGAGCGGGGGCAGCACGGCACGGGAGGGCGCAGATTCCACGGTAAGGGGGGGACAGATGAATGGTTACCAAAAGGAGAGGGGGGGGGGGAGAAGGTGGGATGGCGGTGGGCTGATAAAGGGGTAAAAATAGGGAAAGAGGTATATCTCCCAAAGGAGTGAATGGATGGGTGGGCACGGGCAAGTGGCGGAGGAGAAGGGAAAAATGTGAAGTTAATGATGAGATTAGGCACTTAGACAATACGCACGAGGCCGGACGCATGGCAGCAATAGTGATGGACACGATCAGATCATGATCGAGTTTTGCTTGACTATAGTCTGCTCGATCATAGGTACTGCCGGATCATACTCGAGCATCTTGAATCATGACTAATCACTCCTACTAATCTTAGCGGTTGGGTGATACTATGAACTTATATAAAGGGAGTCTACCCGGACACTAGATACCAATTCTTTAGGCCAAACTTTAACTGTACTGCGGGATAGGCGGGTTGAGCTGGCGTACCTTGGGATTGTGCTGCCGCCGAGAATAGGTAAGCCCGGACGGGTGTCATTCTTTACTATTATAATTAAAATATATTATTGAATAACTGCCATCCTAACTACTAACTTTATCATAATGTCACCACTGCCATTATTTCGGGTCTATGGCAGCTCGTGGATGCTGCTAATGACTCCCAATAACTTTTATTAAACTTATATAAGTAAGGAGTCGACACCTGTCCGGGCAATCACTCTGAATCTTGCACAAATTACCGTGATACACTTGGTGGACAATAGGGTAGGGATCTTCTGTTTATGTTATAACACGAGTGTGAATACGTATAATCCCTATTGAATGAATATTTCATTCCTGATAGACACAAAATGGATCATCCTCGAGGATAGTCGATGATAGTCGACTATATTCGACCATGCTCGAGCAGTGGCCATGATCGACCACTCGATCACGGTCCCCCGTTTCATCGATCATTCGATCATGATCGTGTCCATCACTAGGAAGCAACCAAGAGAGCAGAGTTCATGATGCGTAATTAGCGGAATTTTTCTTCGTTTATTTCTCTTTTCTATGTCTGTGGGGCTTCCATCCATCCTTATAACCCAATCTGGTTGTAATTGAAGGTATAATGTAATAAGTGAATGGGGTCAGTCGTAAATAGACCTTAGATAACTCAAGGTAATTAGAGTGAGGAACAAAAGGCAAACGAAAAGTGTGAATATAGAGGGAAAAGCGAGTATAGAAAGGCACAAACAGAGCACAGATATAAGGAAAATTGGTTAAATGGTTGAAGCATAAGACAGCAAGTAATGAAGGGTCAAGTGTGGTTGGGGGGACCAGGGGGATAAGGAGAGATTATAGGCAAATCATACAAATGGATTGACATTTGCAGTGATTTGCCAGTCTACGTGAAATGAAACTACGTGGGTGTAGGATTTTGGTTTAATATGTTTGCTGCTTTGCGAAGAGGCACATCTAGTGGATGGAGAGGGAAGCGGCTGGCCCACACTCGGATGCTAAACGGGGGGTCACCTGGGGAAGGGATTCAGAAAGCTGGTGAGCTCGGGGGAGAGCGGCTCTGTTGATTGTAGGCTTTGTGCATGTTCGGATAGTCAAATGCGTGGGTTCGGCTTGTCCGCCCCGTTGAGGTCGAGGTTGCTGGGTCTCGGGGAGGCCCCGCAATGTGCACCGGCGCAGTGCTCGATGCCATCTATTCGGCTTGTCGCGATTGGCGTGGTTCCGGTCCAGCAGCATCCTTACGACCCCCTCATGCCCATTCTCAGAAGCGCGCGATAATGGTGTTCGACGGAACAAATCTGGTTTGTCGGGATTGACGTCATTCCGTTCCAGCAGCATCCTTACAATCCCCTCATGCCCTCTCAGAGAAGCCCACCATAACGGTGTTCGACGGAACAAATCCGGTTTGTCGGGACTGACGTCGTTCCGTTCTAGCAGCATCCTTACGACCCCCGCATGCCCATTCTCAGAAGCGCCCGACAATGGTGTTTGACGGAACAAATCGGATTTGTCGGGATTAGCATCGTTCCGCTCCAGCAGCATCCTTACGACACCCTCATGCCCCTTCCAGGAAGCCCACGATAGTGGTGTTTGACGGAACAAATCCGCTTTATCGGGATTGAGGTCGTTCCGGTCAAGCAGTATCCTTACGGCCCCCTCATGCCCATTATACGAAGCCCACCCTAGTGGCGTTGTACGCAAAAGATCCCGTGTGTTGGGATTGACGTCGTTCCGTTCCAGCAGTATCCTTACGACCCCCTCATGCCCATTATACGAAGCCCACCCTAGTGGTGTTGCACGCAAAAGATCCCGTGTGTTGGGATTGACGTCGTTCCGTTCCAGCAGCATCCTTACGACCCCCTCATGTCCATTATAGGAAGCCAACTCTAGTGGTGTTGTACGCAAAATATCCCGTGTGTTGGGATTGACGTCGTTCCGTTCCAGCAGCATCCCCACGACCCCCTCATGTCCACTATAGGCAGCCAACCCTAGCGGTGTTGTACGGGAAAGATCCCGTGTGTTGGGGTCGACGTCGTTCCGTTCCAGCAGCATCCTTACCACACCCTCATGCCCACACACAGAAGCCAGTAATAGTGACGTTTGACGGAACAAATCCCGTTTGTTGGGATCGACGTCGTTACGCTCAAGCAGCATCTTTACCATCCCCTCATGCCCACTCCTTGAAGCCCACGAGAGCGGCGTTCGACCCCGCCTATCCGGTTTGTCAGGGTTGATGTTCTTCTTTTCCAGGAGTATCCTCACTACCCCCTCATGCCCATTCTCAGCAGCCCACAAGAGCGGCGCCGAGCCATGTTCGCTACTAGGTGCACCAGAATGGGCCTCGCTCCATTCCAGCAGTGCTCTCACTACCCCTTCATTCCCCCTTCTCGAAGCCCAAGCAATTGCTCGGTTTCCATGGAAATCAGTTGCCTGAACGTCTCCTTTATTCGCTTCTAATAGAGAAACTGCTAGCTCAAGGCACCCAAAGTATGCGGCACCGTGAAGCCCAGTAAACCCTGTAGGAGCGCCATCTCCACCGAATGGCTGCTCCGCAGCTCTTACACAATGCAATAAGAGCACCTTTGAAGATATGTGCTTGTCGTACCCATCGAGTAGCTTCAATGCAAGAGTTTTCACACTCTCGGTGGTTTCCGATCTAGCATGTGCACCCCAGAAACAAGAAGCATATTCGACAAAAGGGGCGGTTGGTGGGACGGAACGAAGGGTAGGTGAAAAGCTCCTCACGTGTGGAAAATTGAGGTAGGTTAAACAAACCTCCGCAATTATGGAGTGGGGGTTAGGGAACAAGTTGATGTTATTGGAGAGGAATTCTTGTAAAGTGTAGTGGACAAGCCGGACTGTAGATGAGGACTTCTCCACCGTGACGAGCCCTAGAGAGCATGCTAATAGCGTTTCTATCGCAGGAATATTCCCAATATCCAAGTCGATAGACCCTTCTGCCCCTAGAGCGTGGCACAACTCATCGACATGTAATGGCCGCTCCGCATGTGATACCCACATTAGAACTTCCATCCCAAGTTTTGATCTACTTCCGGGCTGCGCTTGTATCCGTGATAATGTTCCCGTGTATGCATCTCCAAGACCCTCCCCCCTGGTCATCTCATGAAGCTTCCTTCTTCTCCGGGATAGAGTAATCTCGCCCAGGATTGCATCCATATAGAGAGAAACGAGGAGGAAGCTAGAGAACCCACCGTTAGCGAATTACATCTTCGACTTGACTCAGGAATGCATCTGATATTGTTTCTTACATATCTGAGATCTTCTCGGGGATGATCCTCATAATATCCGCCCTTAATTCGTCGTCCATCGCTTTAGTATCTGTGTCACTATCTAGCTTCCTCTCTAGATACCTCATAATATCTCTACTGGTAGGACTAAGAGGTATCCGGAGGGCCTTGCTAAAGCAGGTCACAACCTCGTCGCCGACATGTGACCTCCCGGTAAGGAACACTCGTGCGCCCGGGAACACTCGAACAATTTCTCGCAGTGACTCAAGGAGCTCCCGTCGGTGCTTCGGGGTGCATTCGTCTAATGCGTCGATGCATATAAACAGCCTCCGTAGCGATGTGATGGTCTTCTTTAGTATATTTAACATGTCCGGAAGTTGCAGGCCCCGACCACCAAACTCCTTTTTAGCCTTCTTAAAAGCCTCTCGTGTAAGCTTGGAAATCCCCCCTCTGGTGGCAAGTTGCTTGAGCATGGCGCCCAAAATATTTGCGGCGGACTGTTCCTGCTGGGCATGGAAATCGCAGTATAGTCCCACAACCGCAACGTCTTTCCCTACAGCCTGATCACACAGGCTATCAATAACTAGGGAACTGTTATTTGCCGATTGTCAGCGACATTTGCATTTTCTTGCTCCAGAGTTTTCCCTACCTGACATAGGTTTTCCCCACCCCCGGATTCCCGTAACAGAATAACACCGGTTCCACGCTACCGCCTTCCGCGTCACGCCACTTCCTGAACTCGCTAGTTTCTAGTACCCAGTTTCCCACACTATTGAGCCGATCGCTTCGCACACCTTGGTGCCGTTGCTGTGGTTCAAGTGGCGATAGCCATTGCAAAATTTGTCGCCCCTCGTCGTCGCTCTCCGAAATGAAGTTGGTGGTACTGATTAAGTTGAGAGAGTTGTTGAACGAGTTGAACGAGTTGGTATTACCGATGATCTGCTGGTGCCGGGACGTCATTTGCGGTATAGCGGTTACCGGTATCCGAGTTCCTTTCTTGTGAGAGTCAGAGAGATATCGTGTGCAGCGACGACATGGCTTCCCTCGGAACTAGAGAAAGAGTTGAAGAAAGAGGGGGTGGTAGCTCATGAGGCTCTGGCGTTGTACAAGTCTGCGCTGGTCCAATTATTATTCACAGGGCCCACAATGTCCGCGATAGAGGCGACTTCGCCAACTAACATTGCCCCACCACAGCCCTGATCTCCGTGTAAAAAGCACGCTTAAGATTTTTCAAATCTTTGCGTGAAAAATATAATTTACCATTGCAGCACCCAGCACTCATAATTTATAGTTATGTTGGCGTATCTTTTTACAATCATATACAGTACTGTACCTTCACATACTCTCCTCATCTTCCAAACACAGTGGTGAATACAAATATTTTCATCAAGTCGGGGGGGGCCTGGTTCTTTATTTTTCCAAAGTGCGCGCAGTACTTATACTAGCTGAAGTTAGTGCTAGTTTCTTTTTTTCTTTTCGATCGGTCCAAATCAATCATAACAAGGTCATGTACACGAGTAGAGACCGTCCTTCACCCCAGCACCCGCTCTTTGAGCGCTTTCCGATAGTTTCCAGAAATGTGGAGAAAGATCTTGGCAATTTTTACAAGGCGGCTACACCTAAGTTAGCGCCAAACCAAAGTCCATATTCCTGGAAGCTCTTGCGGAGGCACTCAGCCCCGGATGAGAAGGCGTTTTTCAAGTGCCAGTTTTCTGGTTGACATGTCAGTTTGGTTTGCAAAAAGGTGCTACACACACCAAAGGTGTTCGACTCCGGGGCTGAATGCCTCTGCTGCGCAAGTACTCGAGTACGAGCCTCGCGACAAAAGGGATGAACCCCTACCGGGTTTTCCAGACAAAATGCACGTGTTTAGCCACGCACAACGAGGGTGGATAACAAATTTTTTCTTTAAAAAATATTCAAATGAGAGGGAATCACAGAGTATTTAACATATAAAATTGACAAACTTTTTCACACTGCTAAGTGCTAGCAGTAAGCAGGTGAAGACAGTCAGTTTGGTTGCCATTAGAAATCCCATACGAATTGACTTTCTTGGATGGTTTTTGGGCTTTTATCTTTGAACCCGGGCACTGAGAATTCCTTGAACGTTTTCTGTAACCTGATGTTCAAGTATGTGAGTCTCCACGTTAGGCTGTGCTACCGTATCTAAAAAAACCCTGGATTTTTCCGGTGTTGTGGTGTTGGATGGACACCTTTTGAAATGGCGATTTTGTGCGGAAAGCCCGGTGGGGTCAATTTCTTTTTGTCACCAATTCGTACTCGAGCACTCGAGTAAGTTTTCCCCACCCACCCTTGTAACGGAAAACTTTCTCGGCGTAGCCATCTTCCGCGGTGAAGGTTTTTTTTTACTCTTTGTGTTTTGTTTTGCTTTTGTTGTTTGTTTGAAGTGGCATATACCGGTTAGGTTTGTTCACTATAAAGACCGAATCCCGCGCCAGTCCACTTTCTGAACTCGCTGGTTAGTAAGATACCCAGTTTCCAACGCCATTGAGTCTGCTGATTCGCACATCTTGGCGCAGTTGCTGCAGTTCAAGTAAATGTCGTGATAACCGCAGCAGGATCCAATACTATAGCCCCACCAACGTCTATTTCTATTCCTGAGCCAACAATATTACTGAACGAGTTAATACAACCAGCAACCCTGCTGGTATTTTGACGGTATCTGCACAATAGCCCATTGTCTGAGTTCCATCTTTTGTGGGAGTTAACTTAAAAGAGGATGGTGTTTGAGGATCTGACTTCCCTTGGAACTAAAGCGGATCTTCAACTGAAAAAGTGGCGGTGGTGCTTATGAGGCTCTGGTGTTGCACAATGATACAAGTATGCACTAGTCCAATCATTGCCGGTCGCTTGGGAAATGCTTGCTACTCGAGTAGACACCAGTTTTCAAATCAATTTTGCCCCTAGAGCCGCCTTGGATCCTAGTGTGAAAAAAGGCTCAACTGGCATCAGACATTTGAGCGAAGGATGTCGGTCGCCTGCATCGCACCCACCGGTCACGTCTAGTCTGCATCTTAGCCGAGCCGCAAGGGCAGGCTAAGATCCGAGGTACGATACAGTGCAAGTATTTGGTGGGCAAAAAAGCAAATCTCTAGGGTTAGGGTTAGAATGGTTTCCTGGTAATTGATCCCTGTTCGTCAACAGCGCAGTTTCGTTGTGGGTAATTCCGGCAGTGCCCGCAACTGCGGAAACTCGCTAAGCCCGGACCGGGATATGTTATATCCCGGGAGGGGGGATCCTGAGCGAGTGTCTCATAGCCAGTATTTAACGTTACTAGCGAGCGCACGCCAATAGCAACCTATTATTTATGCCAAAATCTTAAGTTAATGTATTCCACGCCATCTAACCTCCCCCCATGATTGCCCAATAATTTGTCAAAGGTAAATTTAATAATAACTACCACGGCTAATTGTTTCTAAAATGCATTTCTTTTCAATTTTTCTATGATATAAGATTTATTAAGCCAGTACCTTATTTGGTAAACGACATATGGCCATTCAGGGTGAGTTCGGGTAGTAGGTTGTTACAAGGTTAATGAGGTTAGGGTTGAAGAGTACCGGAGACTTTGCTATTCAGGAAGCAGAGTGAAGGACTCAGCCCCCATCACTGTGATCATTCGCTGGCATGACCCCGAGCACCCCGCCCCAGAGCGGATTTCCTTTCAATGTGCTTTATTCCATTCTAGTCTCCGATGACTCCACCTTTGATCTTCTTACCTATTCAGCCAATCAGGCAGTTTAATTCACTGCGCCAATAGACTTGTCATGTTGAAAGACCACTATACTTGAGTATTTCGAGGTCCCGTCAAAGGCGAAAGGCGATTAGAGATCCCGGGCGGGATATACTCGGGTACAAGGGTTGATCCGTGAGCGAGATTTTGGAGGGGTGGTAACGAGGTTTACAGGCCATATGCTCATGCATTGGTATATATGTTAAAAAAAAAGAAATTCCGTGAACACTTTAGAGATAATAATTGGCGGATTTTGATTTTCCAGCCCGCTAAATGGCTACCCTCGAATATTTGGTTATCGAGCTTGTCGCCAATCACCACCCCAGTGTTCACGGATTTTACCCCTGCCCCGAGTATGAACAAATGCCCTAATCTAGCCCGAAATAGGAAATGGACAAATCTATCCCAGATGAACATCATTCATATGCAAATCAAAACCGAATATTGGTGCAAAGCTACTTGAGTATATACTTTAGAGCTGCTTTTGTACTCTGCCGGGAGTTTTTGGTGTTGCATGAATTCACCACCTTCTGCCGGGGGCTTGGTGCGGGTCCAGAGGGGGGGTTAGGGGCCTTGGTCCTCTCGGATAACTTTATTTCAATAGGTCCCGAAGCATATAAATAGCAAGAGGTCTCATACCCCCTCGATGCCCAGCCTCATCACTACCCATCACTCGTCCTCACCGGACCTCGAACAGTGAATTTGCCTGGTGTACGATATAGCATAATATCGTATAGCATAGCAACTTACCATAAGCCTACTAGATACAGAAATTCTAAATCGGGGTGAAAAATGGCACCTTAACTCCCAAATGAAATCCCAGGGGCAGGGGGTTGCAAATGGCTGACCGGGAATGAGTGGGAGCCCTGAATTTGAATTTTGGGAAAACAATTAACTGCGCCAGATCGGATTGGACAATATGAGTCTGACCTGAGTCTCCTGTTACCAGCATCCCATTCTTATAATCCTCTTCACAGACGACTAAAGCCTGAGGGTTAAGTCATTCCCGAAATCATCCCCTAATGCCCCCAGATTTTGTTATCCCGAATCCACCTGTTTTGAGGAAGCTTACTTGATTGGTGTTTCCTAGGGCCTAGGATCCTATGGAAAGGGATTAAATCACCCAGCATCAAGTCTTATGGTGCGGTTCACCTCCCAGGGGGCGGTACCATACTATGTTGGGTTGTCAATCGGGTCATGCGGGTGGGTTGTTATATGCCTGTGCAGTCGAATGGATATACGGGTATGCAGATGGGTGGATCTGTGGCTTGGAGATAATACGGCTATGGAGTATTTGGCTTCGTGGCGCATTTGGCTTCGTGGCGCATTGCTACTAAGAATTTCGCAGTGGGTCGCTGTTGTTTTCACATCCTATGCGGCTAGGTATAGGGTATTGGTTTCTAGTTTCGTTGATATCATACAGGTTGCCACAGGGTATTAAGCATCCGGTATTTGGTTTCATAATGTCCATACCCCTCATCCTTAGCCATACGCGGGTTCGCACACGGGCAGGACGCGACCTTTCAGGATTGCCGACTCAGTGCCGAGGGTGATGGGATGAGAGGATAGTTCTAGATTGGTTTCGATCTCTAGGGTTTAGGTTTGCCAACTAAGTGTATTTCTTTAGAGTTTGTTGGGTTTTTGGAAGTTTTGCGGTGATGCTAGTTGGGAGGAGATATATATAATGTATCTCCTTGCCTATCTCTGGCTAGCGGAGGGGGTAATGATTTAGTCCACCGTACCTCTATGCTCTGCTGCGTTTAGAGCATATCACTATTGCACTTTTGTTCTTCCTTCTTTCGTGCTTTATTTAGGTTCCATCGCCAGAAATTTCGTTCCTGTATCAGCTGTATACGAGATAGTAACTCTGCCCCCGGTCTGCACTCCAAGGGGACTTAGGTTGGAGACTTAAACCTATAACGTCTATCCAATTGTAACATAATATAATATTAGCATAGTGTGCCAATCGTTAGTTTGAGGACATCGTTGATGCTCTTGTGCATAGTACACTCCTCTCCGACAGGTATTGTTAGTATCATAGTAAGTTCGCCTTTGGGGGGGGGTTCTTGATCTAGCGTCGAGTTGCAGCTTCTAGGAGCTGCTTAGGGTGAGCTTCCGGTACATAAAAGGAAGTTCCCGGAGAGGTTTCATAGTAGTGTGAACCTAAAGGCGGCATGAGGAGCAGAGGGAGGGAGAGGGAGAGTTTCGCAGTCAGGATACGATGGATTGGTGGTGACTAAATAAAGATGGCGGTGTGAGGGGAGGGGATGACTTTGGTGTCGGTTAGCAGGTGTTAATAATGAAAGAAGTTTATCTCACAACAGGGTGACCTGATCACTAGCGAAAGAAAAGGTGGCGGGGGAGAAGAGAAGCCTGAGAAAGGAGAAAAAAAACAAGGCAAATACTGCTCACCATGCATCATGAGCCCTGCTCTTCCGGTTCCCGCCATCCATCTAGTCTCTTGTGATTAGTATGAATGCCTAGCATCGCCTGTATCTAGTATCTGTTGGACTTCCATCTATCCTTCCTGTAACCTAATCTGGTTGCCATCCGGGTTATAGTGTAATACAAATAAATGCAGAGCCAATCATAGAGGACCCTTTCATAACTTAACACCATGGGAGTGGGAAACAACAAGAAAATCAAAAGAGTGTACAAAGAGTGAAAAGGAAGCATGGAAAGGTACCAACGGGGCACGGATATACAGGAAATTGGTTAAACAGCAGATAAGGAGCAATGTAAGAAGTGGGGAAGGGTCTAGGGTGATTTAGGGAAACCACGGGGATAGCAGGAGATTCCAAGGAGATGATGCAAATGTTTGAGGCCTACAGGAATTGGTCAATTTAGGTGAAAATGATTTTGGTGGATGTATGATTGTATTTTAGCATGGTTGTTTCCCTCCTAAAAGGGTAGCCTGGTGAAGGTAGATGGAGTGCCGAGTTTATGCTGGGATATCAAACTAGGGATTATTTTTGGAGAAGGTTCAGATAGCCTTGACAGCCCGGGGGGGAAGGGTATTGGCAGCACTCTGATGGCAGCTTGCTTAGAACCCAATAGCTACCGGGGTGGCGCAGCAGGCTCCCACGTGGCACAGGAGAACAGCCCTTCTGTGGTGGTGGTGCAGGGGTGGAGATGTTCGTCGAGGAGCTTTCAATCCCGTAGATAGAGACTATTCACAGGCAGAGAGTGTACTCAACACACAAAATAGGAAAACATACGAAGCAACAGTCACGGTCCCTCTGCCGGTCGTGCACTAAACTAATCACCCCCCCCAACAACTGTGAGATGGGATTTCATTCATAAAGGGCTCTCTTGACTGTAGGCTTGCTGCACATTTGGGAAGCAAATTCGTCGATTCCGCTTACCCACCCCCTCAGGATTGAGATTTTTGAGCATGGGCAAGTCCCCGTGATGTCCGCCAGCGTAGTGTTCGATGCCGCTTATCTGTTTTATGAGGATTGACGTGGTTCCGTTCCAACAGGATCCTTACGATACCCAGATGCCCATTCCGCGAAGCCCACGAGAGTGGTGTTCAAAAGAACAAATCCGGCTTGCTAGGATTGACATCATTCCGCTCCAGGAGCATCCTCACGACCTCCTCATGCCCGTTCACCGAAGCCCACCATAGTGGTGTTCGATGGAATATATCCGTTTTATCGGGATTGACGTCGCTCCGTTCTAGTAACATCCTTACAACCTCCATATTCCCACAGCGGGAGGCCCACAATAGTGGTGTTAAGCCGAGCAAATCCGGTTTGTTGGGGTTGACGTCGTTCCGTTCCAGCAGCGCCTTTACGACATCTTCATACCCATCCATGCAAGCCACTAATAGTGGTGTTAGACGGAGCAAATCCGGTTTGTCGGGATTGACATCGTTCCGTTCTAGCAGCATCCTTACGACCCCCTCATGCCCACGCTCGGAAGCCCGCGCGAGTGGTGTTTGAAGCCATTTATCCTGTTTGTCCGGATTGACGTCATTCCGTTCCAGCAACATCCTTACGACCCCCTCGTGCCCACTCCAAGAGGCCCGCAAGAGTGGTGTTTGATGCCATTTATCTGGTTTGTCGGGATTGACGTCGTTCCGTTCCAGCAACATCTTTACGATCCCCTCGTGCCCACTCTCGGAAGCCCGCGCGAGTGGTGTTTGACTCCATTTATCTGGTTTGTCTGGGTTGACGTCGTTCCGTTCTAGCAGCATCTTTACGATCACCTCGTGCCCACCCTCGGAAACCCACAAGAGTGGTGTTTGACGCCATATATCCTGTTTGTCGGGATTAACGTCTTTCCGTTCCAGCAGCATCCTTACGACCCCCTCGTGCCCACTCCAAGAAGCCCGCAAGAGTGGTGTTTGATGCCATTTATCCGGTTTGTCGGGATTAACGTCTTTCCGTTCCAGCAGCATCCTTACGACCAGTGTTCCCAACGGGGCAGTCCGTCCGTCTTGAGCTAGGACGAGGACGGACGACTTTTTGTCGTCCCGTCCCGTCCTCCAGCCAAATTGCCCGGGCATTCAGAGTGAAGGACGTCGGGCCCCGCAGTCCCCCGCAGTCCCCGCCGGGATGTTACCCCTGTAATGTCTCAGTTCGGCTTTTTTGATTCATTGAGCCAGAATATGAGCCCACCCTGCGCACCACTCAGAATACCCGTAGTTGGGTTGTTGCTGTGACCGGGGGACTCCGCAATGCTCCGAATTGGACGGAGTTCTGGAGTGTTAAGTTGGGTATACCTGGAACC